>OHSI01000407.1_pt1 | contig 28502 bp, 31 predicted proteins | sample 1578641 | NCBI WGS metagenome assembly OHSI01 (sample SAMEA3879535, study PRJEB24766) | human gut metagenome | biome: human-associated habitat; feature: feces | place: USA | collected 1985/1987 | reverse complement strand
TGCCGCCTTAGCCTTATAAAGTCGCTTGTCGGCAGTTGTGAATATCTCGGTTATCGAATTACTGCTTCCGTACACAGCCACGCCTGCACTGAAAGTAAATTCTTTTCCTTTTTCTTTCTCGGAAAACTCCGAATAGCTTTTGCGTATCCGCTTCATAACCGTCATGACAGTTTCGATATTATCCGTATCAAAGAGAATCATGAATTCCTCTCCGCCGAATCGTGCTATAAGGTCATTTTCTCCGATATTTGTTTTGACCGCATACGCAAAATGTTTAAGCACGTTATCACCGAAAACGTGTCCGTATGTATCGTTTACCGACTTGAACAGATCGAGGTCAATAAGCGCCGCACAGTGTTTCTTTTTCTCGTCCTGCGAAAGCTGATTTTCAAGATATTCTATAAGATAACGGCGGTTTCTTATCTCGGTCAGCGGATCGGTATTCACAGCAAGCGTAAGCTCCTCGCCCATTTTGCTGAGCTGTTTTGCCTGACGTTCAAATTGCACTATCACTATTGCGACCGCAACCATTATGCCTATAAACGCTATTACAAACGAAAACAGCGTGTCAAGCTCCATATTGTCATTAGCCATATTCAGATGGGGGAATTTGCTTCTGACAATAAATGCGGCTATATCTGCAACGAACACCGCCGCTCCCATTATAACTCTGTGCACCGGCTTCATAAAAGTAATAATACCGATTTCCGCAACAAGCATATACACTGCCGTGCTTGCGCCGTATGAAATATACAACATCGGGAACTCAACAAATCCAAGCACAAGAAGTATTATAAACGTAGCGACATAGGTTCTTCCGGTAAGGAAACCGACCAGTGACGATACTATAATTACAAGTGCGCAAGCCGCACAGAAGAAGGTCTGCGGGGTAAATCCGAATATCACCGCATTTGCGGTAAATCCCGCTATATTCGATATACAGCCGGTTAATGCCAGTACGATGAACAGCTTGTCACGAAGCTCTGAATTCACAGTATCTGATTTTTTATTCATTGTTAGTGCTCTCTTTCGTTCTTACTTTTCTTTCTGCTTTTCTGCCCGTCAATGATGCCGTTTTTCTATATCGGCAAGAATATCGTCTATATCATATCTCTTGTCCTCGTCATCTCTGAACACAAGCGATATATCAGGCTCAGAACCGCCGTGCGTTACTTCAGCCGTACCCGTTTTTTCCGTCATTTCGGGCAAGGCTTTTTCGTTTTTAACATTTCCGGCTTCAGTTTTCTTTTCCTTTTGCTGCTCTGCTCTGTCCGATTCCATCCTATTTCTTGCTCCGGCGGAAAAATCCGCTCGGTCTTTTATGTTATCGGCACTTGCCGCTATATTCTTTTTACTGCGCAGATGCTCCGTGAAATCGTCCGTTTTACCGTGAGAGCTGTCGGGGACACGATTATGCGGCACTTTTACGTTATCGGATAAAGACGGCATAGCGACCTTTTTCGCATCAGCCTTGCTTGCTTTTGGCAGCTTGTGTTCCTCGCTTTTAGGGGGAACATACACCGGAGCTTCTTCCTGCAACTTGACCGTTTCCACCTGCGGTACCGGACGCTTTGACATAATGAACTTCACTATCTCAAATGCTACTATTGCGATACACGGCAGTATGGCGATAGCCATAACGCCAAACGGCGACATTGCAAATCCGATAACGGCGCCCCAGAAATCACTGCAATAGTTAACTCTTGCAACAAGCTGGCTTTGTGATATTGTGATATTTTCTCCGCCTTGAGTTTCAACATCAAAGCTCATAACGCCTTCCTTAAGCGTGGAGGAATTTACCTTTGCAAGCTGTGCTCCGCCGTTTTCATACCGATTATATATTATAAGTTCTCCGTTGTTTACCTCGTCGGGCCACACCTTCTGCGCTATAGCGGCTGTGCCTGCCTTAAGCTGATAGAAATCGTTGTCACGCACTATGTAAACATTATATCCGAAAATATCCGGCGCAGCAGAGCCGCCGAATGAAAACAGCATTGATGTAACTACGAGAAATACTGCAAAAACAATTAGCAGTACGCCGATAACTACACCGATACACCTTGCCACAGATGTTTTTTTTATCAAATTTTCCTCGTTTCCGTCAAAAAGCTATTGACAACAAATCAAAAATACGATATAATAATATAGTCATTTTGGAACTGTATTCCGAAATATGACCATATCTATTTTACCACATTGCCTCGCTCTTTTCAAGTGTTAATTGTGCATTATACAATGTTTTGACTTGTGAAGCGGATGCTTTCGAAAAACGGAAAATGTGTGTAAATATATCAGAATATCGGAATAAATATGCTTGTGTAGCACAGTTGGTAGTGCAGCTCATTCGTAATGAGCAGGTCGCAGGTTCGAGTCCCGTCACAAGCTCCACGTTAAACCGCATTGTAAAGCCATTTAGCTTGCAGTGCGTTTTTTCTGTTTTTAGGTTTTTTTAATTTTTGTGCGCCATTTGTGCGCCATTACAAAAAAGTGCGCTCATTTCATCATTTTTCAAGTGATGAAACGGGCGCTTATTTTTTTATGCGTGTTTTTCCTGTAAAAGCTCTTCCAGGCTGTCGACTGCCTCAGCGTCCGCCTGCTCTACAAGGTGCAGGTATCGGTTGGTTGTCGTGAAGTCGGCGTGTCCTAAACGCTCCTGCACTGTTTTCAGATCAGTGCCGTTGTACAACAGCAATGTTGCCGATGTGTGCCGCAGGCTGTGGAATTTACGGTGCGGTATGCTGTTACGCTTAAGAAACTTATCAAACTGCCTGCTCGGTGTCTGAGGGTGCATTATTGAGCCGTCCCATTGTGTGAACACCCACTCGTCACCCTTCCAGGCGTCACCGAGCCTGAGCTTTTCAAGTAAATGCTCCTGCGACAGCTCCGCAAGCAGATCAATGCAGGACTTGTTCAGGGTAACGGTACGGGCTTTGCCGCTTTTCGGGGGTTTGGTCTTTACCGGTTCGCCTTTCAGCTTATATGCCGAGCGGCTTATTACAAGCTTTCGGGTGGTGAAATTTATGTCCGAGAATTTCAGCCCGACAAGTTCGCCCTCTCTTGCTCCGGTGAAAATTGCAAGCTGTATCATAGTCTGAAACTGTAAAGGTTCATTCTGTAAGCATTGAAGAATATACGCCGCTTGCTGTTTCGTGAAGATCTCAATTTCAGGGCGTGGCATTTTCGGGAGCGTAAGCCGTTTAGCGTCAGCAGGGTTTACGCCGATATATCCGAGCTTGGTAGCAAACGTAAGCATTGACTGTAACACTGCAAGCTTTCTGCGGACAGTTGCCACCGATACCTTTTCGCCGCTCTGGTCTACCTCGCCGTTGCGCTTCATCTTAGGCATAGCGGCAAGCTGTTTTACAAACTGCTGAACGTGTACGGGCTTCAGGTCTGCAAGCTTTATGTGTCCGAGCGCAGGAATTATTACCGTGTCAAGCGTTCTGACGTAAGAGTGATACACCACAGGAGAAAGCTTGTCCTGCATAGCGGCAAGGTACACAGGCACAAAGTCGGCTATTTTAAGCCCGGTTGCGTTGCCTGCAAAACCGTTTTCACATTCCTGCTCAAACTGCACAGCTCGCTTGTTTGCTTCTCGTATCGCCTTTTTTTCGCTCCAACCCGGTTCGGGCGTGTATGTCAGGGTATACGGCTTTAACCGCTTGCCGCTGCTGTCATAGCCACGATACACACGGATAAGAAAGCTCAGATTGCCGTCCTTGTCACGCCGGGTGTTTATGCTTGCCATTGTATCACCTCTTATTTTAGGGTTAAAATCAATTATTCGCTTTTGCTCCGCTCTTCGTTCTTAATTTCTGTATATTTTTCTTTTGCTGTTTTCAAGGCGTATTCAAGGTTATTCCACAATACACTTTCAACTATTGCGGCATTATCTATATCCTGACTTTCGAGCATTGCTCTAATAATAGATGAGCCCGCTGTCCCTTCGTAAGGGTTGTTCTCTGGATCGATACAAATAATACTACCGTTTTCCATAATGCAATATTTGTTTTTGTCTTCTTGTGCGGTTATTCTGAGGTATCTTGAAATATCAGAAAGTACATTTCTTATCTTTTTAAACCAAAAAGCACCCGAATGGTGTTTACCATCTATATAACCGTTACCAGCTTCTGCATATTGTTCAAGCAAATAATTAACGGTATCAAGAACTTCTTTATCCGTCCGATTTATGAGATTTAATGTTTCTGCCGCTTCTCCTGTCAGTCCTGTAAATTCGCATACTGCACGCAATTCAACGTTTGTACTCTTCACATCTGACATACCTAACAGGTAATCAGAAGACACACCGAAAAACTCAGCGATAACCGGAACTGTTTTCAGGTTCGGTGAAGAATTGCCATTACACCACTGACCGACCGCCTGCCTTGTTATACTGTCACCTGTCTTTTCCTTTAAAAAGCACGCAAGCTCATTGTGCGTTGCTTTTTTGTCTTCAAACAGCTTTCTGAGGTTGACCGCAAAGGTCGCATTTTCCCTCTCTTCATTGTATCTGTTATCGTTTGCCATACTTACCTCACTTCAAGTCCTTGTAAACTGACGCTTTACATTCTGATTTAAAAGAAAAAATCTCTTGACTTTTTTCTTTTCTTTTGTTATCATAATTATAGCAATCAATTCTTTACTTGTCAAGAGAAAAGAAAAGAAATTTTGCTGACATAAAAAGGAGGTGTTATAATGGCAAAAATGTACAACTTAGACAATCTTTCTGCCGAAGAACGAGCAATAGTCTTAGCACGCCGAGCATATCAGAAGCAGTGGAGGGATAAGAACAAGGACAAGGTTAAAGCGGCAACCACTCGATATTGGCTAAAAAAAGCCCATCAGACCGCCGAAAACACAGAAGTTTAACGCAAATGGAAAATATTTGCTCGGCTGATGTGGCTTTGTGACCTATAAATATCATGATGAACGGTCTATGTTAAACATAGAGCGTCAGAGTGCTGATGTGGTTAAGTGATCCATTAGTCAATCAGAGGGCAATCCTCAGGAAAATTTTTCGAAAGGGGCGTATTTTATGTGCCGGATATAAAAATGCCGCCTGCTATGTTGGCGCACAGCAGACGGCAAGAGAACCCACGCAAAGTAAGTAAAAATGCAGAGTTCCGACCTTATTTTATCACGTTGGCGGAGCTTTTGCAAGAGAAAGGACTAACAAATGACTATTATTGATTTTATCCCGACAGGCAGAGCTAACGCCATAACGGCGGACGAGCTTGCCGCTCGGACAGGGACAAGCAAACGTGACGTGCGAAAGCAGATACTTCACGCACGGTGCAACGGTGAGCCGATATGCTCATCGAGCGAAAGCGGCAACTTTGGCGGCTACTATCTGCCGTCAAACACAGAAGAAGCACAAGTATACTACCGTCAGCAGACATCACGCATAAACAGCGGAATGAGAGCACTGTCAGCGGTTGAAGCGTACATATATGAGAGGAGCAAAGAAAATGAATGAAAATAACAATATAGCAGTACCACGCATGCGGACGATCAAGCAAACAGCAGAGATTTTCAACCTGCCCGTGCATTTCGTCCGGGAAAAGGTTTCAGCAGGTGAGGTTGTCGCCGTCAGAGCAGGTCGGCGGTTTCTTGTCAATATTGATCGGTTCGCTGATTATCTTAACAGCAGTACAGTGCAGAGCACACAGCAGACAGCTGACAGCGGCAAGATAAGCCCTATAAGCCTGCGGCAGTAAGGCGGTGCAGATGAGCGATTTTTTGAGCGCCGCCATTACATACGCTGAGGCAGGGCTAAGGGTGTTTCCTCTCAAGCCGAAAGGCAAACAGCCTTTGCCCGGTACTCACGGCTGTACAGACGGCACAACGGACAAAAACATAATAACGTCCTGGTGGAGCAAAGTTCCTGCGGCAAATATCGGACTTTGCACAGGCAGGACAGCAAGCGGCAAGTACCTTGTTGTTATTGATCTTGACGAGGACGAGGGAAAGGACAAGCACGGCATAACAGAGCTACAGCAGTATCTTACCGATAAATCAGCCACTTTTCCGCCAACGCTTGAAGCGGTAACAGGAAGAAACGGACGGCATTTAGCCTACTTCACTGATGAGGAGATCCGCAACACAACCGACCTGTTACCTGGTATTGATGTACGGGGCGAGGGCGGTTATATCGTTGCCGCTCCGAGCGTACACCCTAACGGCAATGTGTACCGTTGGAAAGACAGTGCTTTCACTCCTGACGGCATAGCTCAGGCGGACGAAGCGGTTATTTCCTTTCTCAAGCAAGAGCGAAAAAAGACCGTGAAAGCGGCAAACGTCCAAAGCAAGCCCGTGCCTCAGCCTGTACCGCTCGATGTTACAGGGCGGATAATATCAAGGCTCGGACTGTCTTTTGACGAGGGTTCACGCAATGATAGCCTTTTCCGCTTTGCCTGCTCTCTCAACGGGCAAGGCTATGAGGACAGCGCAATAAAAGACCTTACAGAACGTTGCAATGCAGAGCACGGTTCACCGCCACTGTCTGACAGTGAGCTGACAACGTTAATAAGCTCTGCTCTGAGCAAGCCTAAGGGCGTACCGAGAACGGTTGAAAGCGTAGGCGGTAATTTTGCCGCTTATGAAGAAAACATTTCGCAGAAGTACCCTTTTATTGTTCCTAAGGAAACGAAAGACGGCGACATAACATACAGCGTCAGCTGTACAAAGCTTGCCGCTTATATCCGAAAAACAGAACGCTTTTTCTTCCTGGAAAGTCACGGAGAAAAGCCCCTGCTGTTTCTGTATTCGGGCGGCAGGTATCAGCAAATATCGGACAACAAATTCAAATCCGTAATAAAGCGACCTGTTGAAACGTTCAGCAAAGACCTTGTGCGGACACGTGATATAGACGAGGTATTCAAACTGCTTGCGACAGACGGCAACACACGGAAAGTTTCCGAGCTTGACGATAACGAAGAGCTGATAAACTTTCAGAACGGCTTACTGAACGTCAGGACGCTTGAGCTTATACCCCACACGCCTGACATAATCAGCACCATTCAGATCCCGTGTAACTGGAACACAGCGGCAGCAGGAAAAGCCCCCGTATTCACAAGGTATCTTAATACCCTGACAGATGATAAGGACGCTAAAGACGCATTTCAAAGCAAGCTACTGCTGCTTGAATACTTAGGGTTCGTTATATCGAACGTTAAGGGCTACCGAGCTAAAAAGTCGCTGTTCTTATGCGGTGCAGGCGACACTGGCAAGAGCCAGTTTCTTGAGCTTGCCGCTCTGCTTGTCGGCGAAGAAAACTATTTCAGCCTTGAAATGAACGAACTTGAAGAACGTTTCGGCACTTCAAAGCTCTGGCGAAAGCGGCTTGTCGGCTCGCCTGATATAAGCTTTACTCCTCTTACGGAACTTAAGATATACAAAAAGCTGACAGGCGGCGACCGTATCAGTTTTGAGCATAAGGGCAAGGACGCTTTCACCGACCGTTTCAACGGCTTGCTGATATTCTGCGGCAACACTATGCCGAGATTTGGCGGCGACAAGGGCGACCACGTTTACCGCCGTATGATCGTTCTGACGTGCAACAACGTTATACCCGAAGAACAGCAGGACGGTACGATCGTTGAAAAAATGTACGCCGAGCGTGAAGCGATTGTGTATGAAGCTGTTTGTGCATTCCGCAAAATAGCAGAAAGCGGCACACCTAAATTGACAATACCGCAGAAATGCACCAACTGCCTTGAGCGGTTCAAGATTGAAAATAACAACGTGCTGATGTTCCTTGAAGAATGCACTCAGCCGATAGACGAGAACAAATTCACCACAGAATTTAAGCAGCCTGTCACTACAGGGGCAGTATACCGCTGTTATACCTACTGGGCGAAAAACTCAGGTGAAACACCTGTAAAGCGGCAAGCGTTCCGAAGTATAGTAGCCTCTTACTATAAATCAGAAAACGGTTCAGAGATAGAACGAAAATATAACGGCAACCTCTATTATCGGTTTTTCACGTTGACACAGAACGCAATGAACGAAAATGGCTATTAAAAATTCCCCAAATCCCCAAAGTTTCCCCAAAGTTTCCCCAAAAGAAAACGGCTTTACAAAGCCAAATTTTCGTTTTTTGGGGAATTGGGGAGACTTTTTTCCTTACTTCTTTACACGAGAGAAATATATTGGAATATATTTCCGTGTAAGAGGGTGTGTATATATAAAATGTGTATAGGGGTAGGAGAAATTTTTCTCCCCAAATCCCCAAAAGCTTGATTTTTCGCATAACAAAGCCAAAAAACACTGGGGAGTTTTTGGGGAGAAACCTTTTTAAAATTCCCCAAGAGAAAAGTGAGACCGAGCTAAAACCGCTCTGTTATGCGGAATATCGGCAATAACGACTTTGGGGAGAAACTCTTTAGAGGAGGTACAAATGTCAAACGAAGAACTTGCCATGCTTATTCAGCAGGGGCACACCGAGTACATATCTCAGCTGTGGGACAACCTGTACAGGCTGATATACAAGCTGTGTTATGCTATGTATCGTAAGAACAGCGACCGCTTTTCACATTACGGCATAACGGCTGACGATATTATACAGCAGAGTTATTTCGGCTTTCTTGCCGCTGTCAAGGCTTACAGCCCTGATAAAGGCTTCAAGCTCACCTCCTACCTGCATTATCACCTTGTAAACTGTGTGCGTCCGCTTCTGACTAAGGACGCTTTGAACAAAAGCGAGAGCCTTAATGTGCTTGTGGGCGAAGAAGAAAACACCGAAAAGCAGGAGCTTTTGCCCGATGAGCATTCAACCGAGCCGTTCGACAACGTGGAGCAACAGAGCGTCTATTCCGAGCTTCACGCTTTAGTGAACGGGCTGTCAGATGAGCGGCAAAGGAGCATAATCGAACAGCTCTATTTCAGCGGCAAGTCACAGGTACAGGTAGGAGCTGAAATGAATTTGTCACCGGAAAGAATACGGGTACTCAAGAACGCCGCTTTCCGTGAACTCCGAAAGCCAAAGAACAGAAAACGCCTGTCTGAGCTGTCACCGTATCAGCACAAATCGCTTTCACGGTTCAAAGTCACCTTTTCTTCTGAGGTTGAGGACTATGTGGAGCGATTGGAACGGATTTCCAACCTATCCCCCCTACCCTCAGCCGTCCCGAACGTCCCACAGCCGACATCTGACCGCCATAGCAGTGAATGAAATATTCCCGATATGAGTTTTAACGCTTTACCGTGCAAAAATGTTGGAATATGTCGGAGCTTGCCGCTCGTCCTGAACAGTGAAAATGTTAGAGAATGTTAGAGCATTTCCTAGTAAATCCTAGAGCTTTCACGGAATGGAGGTGATGAAAATGATTGCATTCGAGGGAGATGACGAGCGATACAACAACTGGTACAGCGGTACACACCAGTTCCGGGCAAAAGGCGAAGAGTTTGACGAGCTTCTGAGTGGTTGTGTGATACTCGGCGCAGAACCGGTAAAGGAAGGCACGGCAGACGCAGAGCTTATGCTGTACTTAAAGCGGCAAAACGGTAACCTGTTCCTGCTCAGGGTGAGCGCAGACAACGAGGAAAGCACTCTTGATGTGTTCACGGCAAGCTTACCGAAAGAAGCTTACAGCTGACACACCGCTTATTTTGCGTTCTAAGCGTGGTTTGCCGCTAAAGGTTAAATTACCCTACCGAGTACGCAAAACGCAACACAGCGCACGTGAGGGCAATGTTTGAGCGCATAAGCAAAAATCAGCGGCAACCGTTTTGTGATTGCCGCTGATTTCATTTGTATATTTGTCCTCTGTTGCCTGCATTGGTAACAATTACGGTGAGAACGTTGTGTTCCACTCTGTAAATTATGCGATAGTCACCGACACGCAGACGGAAATATGATGTTTCGCCTTTTAACTGCTTTATGTCGCCACTGTCGGGCAAGCCTGCTATAGCCTTTAAAATCCGCTTCTGCTGATTTGCGGGCTGTTTCTCTATGAACTTACGGGCAGGCTTTTCAATCAGTATCTTATAGTTCATTGATGTTTATACCAAGCTCCCTCGCAAATGTTTCAAGCGGTACGCTCTCCGTTTTATCCGGGTCGGTATCGTTGCGGTAGTCCTCAAGCAGTTTATGACAGTATTCGTCATCTTCCTGCTCTGACTGCAACATATTCTTGACACTGCCGAGCATAGCAAGCACCTGTGCAAGCTGTTCCTCTGTAAAGCCGTCAATAAGGCTGTATATCTTCTCTTTCGTGCTCATTTGCGCTTACCCCTTTCATAAATTACTCACTGTATTATACCACTGTACAGCGGTTTTAGCAATACCGCTTGCCGCTATGTTTACGCTGTTTTGCCGTCTGTAACAAGTACGCTGTCGGAATAAAGTGTTTCGGGTGCTATGTCCGTTTCCTCATTCCATTCCACAGTACCGCACTCAATATATGCCTGCCTGAAAAGTTCGGGATCTTTAAGCGCCTGATAGCACGGCATATCAAGAAACGGCTTTAAATCGTATATGCGCCGCTCTCCGTTCGTGAAAAGCAACGACAGCTTATAATCATCGAGTGCACGTACAGATTTTACCCTGATGAGCTTTTCGGGCTCTCCTGCATAAGCAATTCCGTCAACAATATACATTTTAAGCACCTCCATTATCTGAGGGGAGCTATTTTGCCAAACTGCTCACCCTTTACCGCCTTGTTCCATGCGGCGTATGCTTCTTCCTCGTGTATAGCAAGCCAACCTTGCACCATTCGCAATTGTTTCACTGGTATAGAACCGGCAAGCAATTCACCGTCAATTCCTATTGAAGCTTCATATTCACCGTAATACACATGTATATGCGGCTTGTTATGCTGTGAATTATCGTTATACAGCATTTTTATTATTATACCCATAAATCTGCTTAATTCAGGCATTTTATTACTCCTTTACAGCTCTATTTCCTCTCCTGTATCGTCCTTGTACTGCTTCTGCACAGCGTTCTTGATATATCCGTTAATGCTTTCGCCTTTTGACTTTGCAACGTCCTGTAACACCTGCTTTGTGCCTTTTTTTACGCTCAATGCTACTCTGTCGTACGCCTTTTCATTATATTTCTGCTTACTTGCGGTTGAAGTTTTGCCCATTAAACGCACCTGCCTTTCTTTCTATATATAATTATATCACAATTTCGTTACTAGTGCAAGTATGCAAAATGCACAAGCATACTAGTGCAAGTTTGTTGATTTTGTATATTGCGATACTAGCACCAGTATGCTATAATTAAATCAAGCTCAAGAGAGCAAGACAAAAAAACGTAAGAAAGGACAGGATTGATTATGAGCAATAGCAGAAAGTCAAGTGCGTGCATAATCGCAAACAACCTTGTAAAACAGGGAATGACACGAAGAGCGGCAATGATACAGGCTTGGATAACAGTAAAGCTCCGCAGTATCGTAACCAGAGCGGCAGGCGTGACATACGGCAACAGGCAGAAGCTTCTTTCACGCCTGGCACGTTACACAGCCGAACAGATAACAATAACGCTCCGTCACGAGCAGGGCAACAGGTTTGACCGCAACGCCGTGCAGGTGGTCGCAGGCGTAAAAGGTAAAGGCTCGGCGGTGATCGGGTATCTTAACAGACAGCTTGCCGCTGTGGTCGCACCGCTGATTGATAAGGGCAAAAGCGTTGTAAGCTCATTCAGAGCCGTGACGGGCGGAGCTGAACAGCTACTCACATACGGGCTCAATATCAGCATTACGGTATAAGAAAAAGCCCTTACAGACGCAAACTGCAAAGGCTTTAAGTTTAGTAGGTGTGCGTGATACACAACCACAATATCAAGGTTATTGTATCACGTTTTCACCTCGATGTCAATAAAAAGGAGTAAAAAACCAATGGAACACGAAATTTTCCACACAGAAAGCTATTTCTCGGTAAGCTCTGATGAGCTTGCGAAGCTTGCCGCTCTTACAAGAGAGTTCGGAACGATTGAGGAGATGAGGATTGCAGACCTTATAGCCAACAGCTTACCGCAGAGCCGTTACGCAAAAGATTTTCACTGGGACTACCTCTGCAAGCTCACCGCCGCATACAATGTCGGTTACATACTCGGCAAGAGAGCCGAACGGGCCCGCCGCAGGAACAGCGGCAAGGCACAGGAGGTGGCGACAGTATGAACCGCTTTATAGACAGCCTGCTACTTGCTTTCAAGGGTGACACAGACGAAAAGCTTTTTATTAACAAAGCCGACAGCAACGAGAAGCTTAACAAGCTGTATGATGATTTCGAGAAGAAAGCAGGCATTGAGGACATCAGCCTTAAAAATGAGCTTTTCGATGTTGTTTTCGCTCACGCTGTAGAGTATGAGCGGCAAGGCTTTGAGCAGGGTTTCAAGCTCGGAATGAAAACAGCTATTGCGGCACTGTCTGAGCCTGATACGGATTGACACAGCAAACGCACAGGAGTATAATATAAACAGGTTATTTGAGGTGGAGGAGTTCGTACAGTCCACACGCCGAAGGTACAGACAGGAGCAATCCGAGAGACGCAGGAGAGTTGTACGCCTGCCAAATAACCCACCATATAAGAGCCATAAGAGCCGTTTTGAGAAATCAAGGCGGTTTTTCTTTAGCTCGGTACTTCACCGGGCTTTTTCATTTTGTGGAGAAATGTTGAGGTCTCCGCCGTGATTTGTGCAGTCGACTGCACACCACAGAAGCCGCCTTGTGCTGAGAGACCCCGTCGCATTTCACGACACCCCTACTGTAATCCGATGTCTTGCCGCTCCGATTTGTCCAGACGTCTGGACATTTCGCTGCCCTGAATTTAACTCCACTCAGGTCTTTTTCTGAATGAGGGGGCGTTTTGCCTACCCATATTCCGAATGGGGTAGCGTTTCACGACCTCATCGGCAAACTTTCTTTTGTGACATCGATGTCACATTTTCCAAAAGGTGTCACCGTTTTAATGACCCCTTAGGCGAGTGTCCGCATAGAAAATACTACAAATTACTACTAAAAAATACTAACTCACAGGATTTTCTCATTATAGCTCATTTCTGCTGCTGTGGTGCTCTGTGTTGCATTTTGCCGCTATAATAGGGTAATTTAACATCAAGCGGCAAAGGCGGCTTAAATTGCAAAATACACCGTGTTTCACGCATTCGGTCGATAGGCATTTATAGGAGCTTGCACCTGTACGGTTTATGGGACAGACGAAAAGAAATTGCCGAATAAGTATTGACAATACGTAAAATACGTAGTATAATATACTTGTAAGGAGGAAAGACAAATGCCAATGACACCGAAGCAGATGATCAAGCTGCTTGAAAGCAACGGCTTCCGCCAAACTCATTCAAACGGTTCACATTTCTTTTTCAGGAATGACGAAACGCACAGAACCACTACCGTTCCGGTTCACGCAAAAGACCTTAAAAAAGGAACAGAAAACAAAATACTCAAAGACGCAGGGCTTAAATAAGTCCTGCAAAGGAGGTTTTTATGAATAAACTTTATTATCCCGCAGTTTTTCAGAAAGAGGAAACAGGCTATTCCGTGTGGCTCAACGATGTAAGCGGCTGTATCTCGCAGGGTGACACTTTCGAGGAAGCGGTTGAAAACATCAAGGACGCTCTCGGACTTTGCTTAGAGGCGGCGGCTGATGAGCATACAGAGCTACCCGAACCCTCAGCACCCGACAGCATAGAGCTTGAGCCTGAACAGTTTGTTGTTATAATCGAGTTCGACAAGCTGGCATATCTGAAAAAGCACGACAAGAGAGCCGTTAAGAAAACGCTTTCAATCCCTGCCTGGCTTAACGTTGCGGCAGAGGAACAGCACATCAACTTCTCTGCTGTTCTGCAGGCGGCGTTAAAAGAAAAGCTCCACATCAACGGGTAACGCCGGACACTGTACGACAGCGGCAAAGTGGTTATTGCAGAAAATGCAACAGCCACACCGAAAGGCTGTAACGCTTTGTTACGTCCCTTGCCGCTATGTATACGGCATTTCACCGTACACCCTCATATTTTGCGCTGTGTGCCGTTTTTTAATGCTCATGCGTGAAAGTACCGTGTCGGTGTTGCATACCGCTTAAAACGCAAATATGAGCCTACAGCGGCAAGCACTCTTTACAAGCTTGCACCATTCCCGAAAGTTCGCATAACTAGTTACGCTATCTTTTTTAGGGGGTCGGCATTTTACCGATACCTCAGGTGCGTAATGTTTCGGAACGTACCGCTTGACATTTAAGGTCAAACAGCCTATAATATCAGGTAATGCAGATGTTTCATCTGTACAAAAAAGAGGTGGTCCTCTGCTATTTGGGCGGGGGGTTACCTCTTTTTCTTACGCAAACTACAATAACAGCCCGTTTTTGAAAAGTTCGTGCCGTAACTGTGTCCTTGTTCTCAGACTTGCCGCTTTTCTGAAAAGTTCCCGTGCAACTATTTGCAACTGTTACGTTTTAGCCTGCTCATCGTTTTTTACGCAAAAACCGTGTGCAATCGATTGCACTTTTCCGCATTCCGAGCGGCAAAAACAGCCTTGATTTTTGTGCGCCATTTGTGCGCCATTGAGATGAAAATGCGCTAAACGGGGCTAAATGTAATAAAATGTTAAACTCTGTGAAACCGCATTACAAAGCAGATTATTGAACGTTGCTTAACGTGACGAAAAGCGAAATCCTCCATTCGTAATGAGCAGGTCGCAGGTTCGAGTCCCGTCACAAGCTCCATAAAAATAACCGCCCGGATTTAATGCCCGGGCGGTTTATCTGTTTATAACGCTTGTGTTCCGATTCTTATCATAATCTTTCTGATACGCTTTTACGGCAGTATGCTTTTTTATTGTTCATAATTTTTCAGCAAATTTGCAATGCTCCTGCCGGCAAGCTCGGCTGAGTATCGCACCTGCTCAATATCGTTTGCCAACGCTCCGAATTCTATAACCAGTGAAGCCTCAGCCAGATCCTGATTATAAAACCGATAATCGAAAAGCATAGGTCGTGTTATGCCTTTGTTATCTTTTTCTATCGCATTTTGCAAGTATGACGCAAAGCGGAGGTTATCCATATAATCCGGCAATATATCCGTGCCGTCGTCACATCCGCATATTATCATTATCTGCGCCGCTTTTCTGCCGTTGATTTCTGCAACGGGAGCTATTCTCACATCTCCGTCCGCTATTCCGTCACGGTGAATATCCAGCACTATTTTTATTGACGGATACTCTTTCAGAAGCTCCTCTGTTCGCTCCCTGCTTCTTGAATAAGAGTAGTTGTAAACCGGATCGTCAAAGACCGTTCCGTCGTGCAGCGTGCTTATTCCGTTATCAGCAAGCGTCTGCGCAAGCACCGCCCCTACTCCCACAACACTGTTTGCAGGGCAAAGCGATCTGCCGTCATAAGCGGTATCGTAATATCCGTCGCTGTCACGCTCATAGCTTTCGGTCGTATGCGTATGTATTATAAGCACCTGAGGTTCGTTGCTGTCCGACAGCGTAACAGAAGGCTTTTTCTCAGCCTCAGCACCTATAAGCTCCGACGGCAGTTTGGTACAGTTTCTTATCTGACCGTTTTCGAGGTCTATTACATTGTCGCCGCCGATCTTCCCGTAGTGCTTTTCCTTGACCGTACCGTCCTTTGCCGTATATTGTGTAAGATCGTCCTTGTCCTTTCTTATGTTGACGGAAATCAGCCGTGTTTTTACATCGGCGGGAGCGTCGACCGGCACCAGCGTTTCACCGGAAATATCCTGCGTACTGCTTGACGGATTATCGTTCGCAGGCGCTTTCTGCTCCTGCTTTTCAGTCTTTGTTTCATTGTCCGGTTTCTCTGTGCAAGGCTCGGATGAAACCGTATCTTCATCACTGCCGTCAAATTCGTTTACAGGAACGGCAAGCATAACGCTCAGTGCGGTAAGCTGTCTTAGTCCGTCTGAAACGCTTTTGCCGCTTACCGCTCCGGTTACAGCGTTTTCAGCTACGCCCGTCAGGGTAAACGATAATACCGCCGCCGTAAGCCCAATGCCAAGAACCTTTACAATACCTTTGTTTTTATTGCCTCTCATAAGCCTTTCCTTTCGCCAAGTGTTTTCACGGTTGGATTTTTCTTGTTACAGCTTATGATTCATTTTCCGCAAATATTCAGGAATAATTCATCAGCATTGATATGTCGCTGTATGACAGTGACGGACACAGACTGCGGTTCAGCGCACAGGATATTATATGTGCGTACCTGCTTATCTCGGCATCTATATCATATCTTGTCACAAAAAATCTGTCGTTATCGCTTTCATACTCCATAGTGGTAGGAACGCCTACAGCGATTACCGGTATGCCTGCCGCCGCTCTGTCAAGACGGTTACTGTTGCCTGCGGTACTGCCCGGCGTTATGCCGGTATCCGTGACCTGTATGCTCCTGCAAAGGCGCTCCGGCTCACTGCACGCAAGGCTGTCTATCGCTACAATATAGTCCGCTTTTATCTTCTCCGCACAGAATATTGCGTGAAAGACACTGTCTATACCGGAATTTGCCGAAACATCCGTCCTTATTACCGACACATTCCCTATTCCGTCCGCATTGTGCATACTTTCTATAAAATGTGAGGTCGCAAGTACCCTGCCTGCCGCTCTCCAGCCAAGACTGTCAGACGCTACAGACGGGTTTCCAAGCCCCGTGACAAGACATTTTCCTTCCGGAAGGAGCTTGTTAAGCACCGTACACAGCGCATGGATCTGACCGTCCGCATAAGGAACGTCTGTACTGTCAACGGTAAAATATCTTCCGCAGGGGCGGTTAAAAAGAGCAGTTTCCTTTTCGGAAACGATTATTTCGGTTATCTTTTCTCCGTAAAGCTCATAGCTTTCACATCTTATTCCGTTTTTGCCCTTTACAAACTCCGCCGCCATATCTGTTCTTCCCGTAAGCTGCATAAAATTTCCTCCCGAAGAATTTTTTCAAAAAAATCGTAAAAAAGTATTGCATTTTCGTTTTGGACGTGCTATAATAAAGCGTATTGTGAAATATAACTATGATTATATGTAGATCTGTATAAAGGAGGTGCCGTAAGTGCCTAACATTAAATCTGCCAAGAAGAGAGTTTTAGTATCTGCTACAAAGCAGGCTCGCAATAAGGCTGACAAGACCGCTCTTAAGACTATTCTGAAGAAGGTTGACGCTGATACTAACGCTGACAACGTTAAGGTTGCAGTTAAAGCAGTTGATAAGGCAGCAGCAAAGGGTATTATCCACAAGAATGCTGCAGCTAGAAAGAAATCTCAGCTTGCTAAGAAGTTAAACGCTGTTTCCTGAGAATAACGATTTAACGTAACGCTCCTGCGGGAGCGTTTTCTTTTTTGTGTTAACTACGGTGATACAAAAGCATCGGCTTGAATTATTATGTGCCGATGCTCTTTTTTTATCCCGAAATGCTTTTTACCGTGTATCCGTTATCAAGCCAGTAGTCGATGACATCAGGCAGTATCGCCGTATTTGTTTCGGATACCGCATGGAGAAGATATACAGCCCCGTTGTGCGTTGCGGACGTTATTCGCCTGTACGCCGTGTCCCTGTCGGGCTGAGCGTCCGTATTCCAGTCGTTGTACGCAAAGGACCACAGCACAGTATCATAACCCATATTTTTGGCAATGCGTAATGTTCTGACCGAAAATTCTCCTCTGGGGGGACGCATCGTAACGGTTTTGTATCCGCCGAAATTATCGGAAATATAAGTTTCAAGTCCGTGTATTTCTTCAAACACCATATCATCGCTTATATCCGGCAGTGACGGGTGGGTACAGCTGTGATTTCCGACCTCGTGACCCTCGTTTATCATACGCTGTACAAGCTCAGGACTGCTTTTCACATAATCAAGCGTCACATAGAACGTGGCCGTAACCTTCTTTTCCTTCAGAATATCCAGTATTTTTCCGGTACATCCGTTTTCATAGCCCTCGTCAAACGTCAGGCAAATTGTCTTGTCGTCTTTGCCGAATATGAATCTTCCGCCGTATGACCCGTATTTTTCCTGTGCCTGTATTGCTCCTACAGGACGGTTATCGCTATCGGTTTCATAGCCCTGACCGTAGCAGACCTTCTCTTTTCCGTCCGTCAGAAAAGCTGTTTCTGCAGGCATTACGCCTCCTCTGTCATTATGTCCGGCGCTTTGTCCGACAGTATTCTTATCGGACGTGCATCCACACATGAACATTGCCGTCAATACCGTAAACACTGCGGCAGATATTTTTCTATGCAAAAAAATCACTCCTTTACAGATATAGTATCCGTAAAGGAGCGGTTGTAATTCATTGAAATAAATGGCGGCTTTCATCAACTGCCGAGATAATTCTTGACCATTGCCTGTAAAAGTTCGTCACGATCAATATGACGGATCAGGCTACGTGCGTTGTTATATGTAGTTATATAGGTAGGGTCTTCGGACAGAATATAGCCGACGAGCTGATTTATAGGATTATAGCCCTTCTCCTTGAGCGCACCGTAAACCGTTGTCAGTATTTCCTTCATCTCGTTTTCTCTTTCATCCTTGAGCGAAAACGGCATAGTTTTGTCGATCATCAATATCAGTCCTTTCGTTAATATCTTTTAAAAACCGAAATTATTTTAAGGTTGTTATACTATTATACACTACCGTTCAATAAAATACAATAGCCGATAGCGAATTTTCGTTAAAATCACCAATAGCGGCTCTCATTTTTGGGTAATTGATAAAACTTTACAATTCGCTATTGAATTAATGAATAATTTTTGGTATAATAACAATAACCAGATTTTTCAGGGGGTACAATAATGGCAGAACAGAAAAAGGCGCCATCTACAAACGGCGAATTCAAAACCTCTCCGCTCGGCTTCGACAAAGCCGAAGTAATGGCATACATAGTACAGCACAACAAAGAGCGTAAAGCCCTTAAGGAAGAAAATGAAGAGCTGAAAAGAGCACTCGAAGAAAAACAGCAGACGAATGAAGGTCAGAACAATGAGCTTACAGCAGAGCTTGAAAAGAAAAAGGCTGAACTTGACGCACAGATCCTTGAAAGCAGAAAGCAGGTTCTTGACGAAAGACGCAAGCTGGCTCAGACCGAAAAAGAACTGCACGTTATGCAGGACAAATACTCTGCCCTGACAGAAGAATTCGCAGAATTCAAAAAACAGGCGGCAGCAAAAATAGATAAAGCAAAGCACAGCGGCGGAACGATTGACCCCGCTCAGCTTGCAGAAATTTCCGCAAAAGCAAATGCCGATGCAAACGCTGTAATAAATGACGCACAGAGCAAAGCAAACGAGATTATCACAGCCGCAAAAGCATATTTTGCCGATACGGTAAAGAAAACATACGATTACAAGCAGTCTGTGCTTGAAAAGGCGGACACATTCGCAAATGGAGTTACATCAGGTGCGGCGGTTGCTCCCGCAATAGATATTCAGGCTGTTCTTGCCGGCATAACCGCCTCAGTAAATGAAGCCGTTGAAAAGGCACTTGCCGGAGCAAATGCCGTAAACGATGCGGTAGCAAAGGCTGTTGAAGATACAAAAGCTGTAAACGATGTACTCGCTAAGGCTGTTGAAGAAGCCTCACAGGCAGAAGCAACCGCCGATAACACGGCTGACGTTCCCGAAGAAAAGCTGTCCGATGATGAGGAGCTTATCAATGCAAAAAGCGAGCTTGAAAATATCGGCGGACTTGACGAGAGCGAGCTTGACGCCTACGCTCCTATGGAAATCGAGCCGTATAACTTCGAGCTTAAGCTGGATATGCCGGCTCAGACGGACAATGACGATGACGATGATATGCTGACAGACAACAACGGTCTGCTCAGCTCATTTGAGATAGTTTCGGGTGACGATGACATTTCTGCGGATAACGTAGATACCGGCGATCTGCTCGTTGAGGAAACTCCTGCGGCAGATGATATAGCCGATTTGCTTGCAGAGGAGCCTGTTGTAGCATCTGCTCCCAAAGCCGATGTTGCTCCTGTTGCGGATGATTTCACCGACCTTCTCGCAGAAGAACCTGCGCCTGCTCCCACAGCTAAGGCAGAACCTGCTCCTGCAGCCGATGATTTCAGCGACCTGCTCGCAGAAGAGCCTGCTCCTGCTCCCGCAGCTAAGGCAGAGCCTGCTCCCGTAGCCGATGATTTCAGCGACCTTCTTGCAGATGAGCCTGCTCCCGCAGCTAAGACCGAACGTGCTTCCGACCGTAGCGGTGACAAACCTAAGGAAAAGCTGAATGAAAGTCGTTCAATGGGTGTTGCCGGCAAGGAAGAAAAGGTGAACGATCCCTGGAAGGATCTCGAAGCACAGATGAACGGCATGACGATTACTCCTCCGCCCTCATCTAAACCGTCTGACGATGACGGAATGACTTCTTCATTTGACGATCCTACCGCCCCCGCACCCTCTGCTAAGGAAGAAAAGATTGATATGTCCGATTATTCATCCATGCTCGGCGGAATTAACGACAATATGACCACCAACACGGCACAGTACGATCCTTCGTGGGATCTCAAGATGATGGAAGGTCTTAACGACAATGACGATGACGACGATGAGATGAGCTCGGATAACGTGGGATTCTTCGACCTTTAATCAAAAGTAAATATCATATGCCGGAAAGTGTATGCTTTCCGGCATAATAAATTCAATGCGAACAGGAGTACAAACTTGGAACTTAACACAAGCGAACTTAAAGAAAAGGCAAAAACGCTAAGAGCCGGCGACAAGATAGAACTGAGCGGTACTGTATACACCTCCCGTGACGCCGCACACAAGCGTATAAAACAGCTTATTGACGAAGGCGGAGAACTGCCCTTTGAAATAGACGGTGCGGCTATTTACTACGCAGGCCCGACCGGCACTAAAGAAGGAATGGCAATAGGCTCATGCGGTCCTACAACATCGGGCAGAATGGACCCCTACGCTCCCCTGCTGCTCGATATGGGGTTATCCGCAATGATAGGAAAGGGAGAACGCAAACCTGCCGTAGTAGACGCCATAAAACGCAACGGTGCGGTATACTTCTGTGCCATAGGCGGTGCAGGCGCACTCGCCTGTCAGTGCATAACCGAGTGTGAGGTAATAGCCTTTGAGGATCTGGGCTGTGAAAGTGTGAAAAAGCTGACTTTCGATAAATTCCCTCTTATCGTTGCAATCGACGCTGTCGGCGGTAACATTTTTGAAACCGGCAGAAAGCAGTACGCAGAGGTCTGATTTAAGGATTTTTATATAAAATATCACGGCGTTTTTGAAGAACGAAAAAAATCGAAAAAAATTTAAAAAAAGTGTTGACAAACGCAAAGCGCTGTGATATAATATAAAAGTCGCTGATACAGAGTGACAAAAAACAGAAAGATATGGCGGTATAGCTCAGTTGGCTAGAGCACTTGGTTCATACCCAGGGTGTCGTTGGTTCAAATCCGACTGCCGCTACCATTTCTACGGCCCGTTGGTCAAGCGGTTAAGACATCGCCCTTTCACGGCGGAATCATGGGTTCGATTCCCGTACGGGTCACCACACTACGATACTCCCGAATGGCTTTACATAGCCGTTTGGGAGTGTTTCTTTTTGTACGGATTTTGGTCTTGGTCTTTATTGCAAAGCAACAAGGTTCTCGTTGCTGTTCGAAATCTTTGATTTCGGTAACAGCAGAGGTTCTTATTTTGAATTTATGGTCTTTAAGCAGGGAATTCGGCTTTTTCGCCGCCCTGCTTTTCTTTTTTGTCAAAGATAAGTGCGTCGGCGATTGCCCGGCTCGTCGTTGCCTTTGCTTCTTGGAACATATGACAGTAGATGTTCGTTGTCGTTGAAACCTGCGAGTGTCCCAAATCCCCCGATACTGCAACCACATCAACGCCCGCATTGATGAGCAGGCTTGCGTGTAAGTGCCTTAACGAGTGAATGTCGCAGAACCTTATGCTGTTCTTTTCGCAAAACTCCTTGAACCAGAAGTAGGGAGTATTGTTGTTCATAGGGCTTCCGTCCCACTTGATGAACAGATGGTCGTAGTCCTGCCACTTGTCGCCAATTCCGGCGCACTGTTCGTCCTGTTCCTTTCTCAGCTCCCACAGCATATCCATAACGTACTGCGGGTACTTCTGCGTTCTCTGGGACTTCTTTGTTTTCGTTGTGTCGGTATAGATACCGTTCTTTGCCGCCTGCACCCACCCGTACAGCGTTCCGTACGGTACCTTCAGTTCCTCACCGGCTCGCATTACACCTATTTCCAGCGCCGGCTTTACTGACTGCTCCTTGTAACTCCTGTCGTATTTCTTTGCTTCTGACATGTCCTTCACCCTCCTGATTTTAGCATATTATTTTGAGCGTGTGGTGTCAAGTTTTATTATACAACATCACCTTTTAATTTCTTTTGGCTTTTTTCTTTTTATTAAAAAACATATTGCAATACGTGTATTTATGTGATATAATAAAATAGATTAAACGCCTTGCATAAGGCAATAAATGTTCAAAACAGAAAAGGAGTAATTATATGGCTGCTTTAAAATCTATGTTTCATGAAGGCGCACCCTATGCTTTTGTTTCCTACTCGCACAGAGATGAGATCGTGCTTAAGACGCTAGAACAGATTCAGCAGGTTTACAACATCTGGTGGGATGGAGAAATGCTGGCCGGAGACAGGTGGGACAGCGAAAGAGCAATGCCTGCAATTGAGGGCTGCAACTGCGTTCTTGCTTTTTACAGCCACAGCTATATCAACAGTATTCCCTGCCGTAACGAGATCGAAACCGCATTGAAGTTTGATAAGAAGATCATTCCTGTTTCGGTCGAAGGCGTAAGCCTCCAGCAGCTCATTCTTGACGTGGAGTCAAAGCTGGACGCTGAAAGTGAAGATCTGAAAAGGATCCACAAACTATGCATGGACATCGGCGGCGGAGAAAAATCCACTAGCGGCAACAAGAAGCTTTACGTGAACCTTAAAAGCACGGAGTGGTCGGACACACTTTACAGGTCTCTTGAGCCTTACCTGAAGCCTTCCGTTTACATGAGAGACTGGCTGGAAAACACCGAAGAATACAGATTAAAGACAGAATACCTGACAATGCTTGAAAATGGTCTCGACCCCGAAGTTGATTCGGATGAATCCGATGAAACAAGCACTGAATATATATTCCGGTTCCTTGCTGGTATGAGTTATGCACTGGAACACAAGGGCGAGGTAATGCCGAAAGAGCTTTCTCAGGAGCTCGGCGAAAAACTGATGTGCTACTACGGATTTGATGAAGACAGCGAGATCACCGTAAGCGATCTGTCGTGGGTGCTGTACAGAATGATATTTGAAACACGCTGCATGGAACCGTTCATGAAAAAAGGCGGCGATTATGTTGATCTGTATTCTGCCGAAGCAGCCTTACATACGCTTAAATGGATGCATGACAGAGGCATGCTGAATGGTGTGTTCAACTTCTTCTACTATAATAATCCTGACACACCTGTATGGAAATCCTGTTCTGTTGTAGAAACAGTTGAGAATTTATTAAAGTATATGGAAAAAACATATCCCGAAGCGCTCAAAGTATTCGTACTGGGGAAGCAATCTTCCTGCTGCTGATTTGCAGTCATGGCATTAATTAGCTCCCGCGCCGCGGGCAAATGATACTTTTTCAACAAGATGTGAGACGCTGTAAAATAACTCAACACCCAAGCCCGAGCAACCATCCTATGGAAGCTCGGGCTTGCTGATACTACAAAAAAGAATAATGAACCGAAAAAAGCGTATGACAAACAAGCCGGCAGGGAAATGCCATGCACAAAATGTAATAAATATTGAATCAGGCAGCAGACCTGAAAGCCATTCTTTTCAGATGTAACTTATGAAGATTAAAACCGCAGGAAATCATGCCGAACTCAAGAAAAAGCGACTTTAGCCCCCGGCACGGGAGCTAATTAATGCCACGACTGTAAAACAGCTCGTTCTTCATTCTCGCCCACATGCTTTCGCAGCGGGCATTGTCATTACATCTCCCTCCGGCGCTGTTCATGCTCTGCTTTACTCCATATTCACTCAGCATGGCCCTGTATGAAGCGCTTGTGTACCGGCTTCCGCAGTCGGAGTGGAGTACCGCACCGCGAAATTCTGGATACGCTGTCGCTGTATTTTCGACAGTTGCAGCGCACAGTTCGGCTCTCATGTTGTCGTCCATTGACAGCCCAACAGCCGTCAGGTCGTAACAATCAAATGTTGCCGACACATATAGCTTGCCATTTTTAGCTTTGACTTTCGTGATGTCCGTTACACATTTGCTGAAAGGCTTGTCGGCTTTAAAATCACGTTTCAGAAGGTCGTCTGACTTTCGTGCTTCACGGTCTGCCTTCGTAATTCCATTCGGTTTTCGGTTGGGTCTGTGCGTTATTCCGATGGCTGTCATCATGCGATATACCGACGTGTCACTTTCAGCGCTTTGCAGCAGAATGAAATTCTGCCTTTTGCGCCTCCATTGCAGGTTTTGAGTGCAATGAACTTCATTCGCTCCTGCTTGTTTACTTCCCACGGCTCGCGGCGAAAAAAGCTGCCGCCTCATTCAGAAAGTCTCTCTCCTCCTGAAGCCGCTTGTTTTCCTTGTTCAGCCGCTTTACCTCGCTTCGCAGCTGCCGGATCTCATCCGCCGGGCTCATTGCGTTTTCGGGGGTTCGCTCCTCTATGTCCGGGTCGCCGTTCTTTGCCGCCTGCACCCACCCGTACAGCGTTCCGTACGGTATCTTCAGCTCCTCGCCGGCTCGCTTTACCCCTATTTCCAGCGCCGGCTTTACTGACTGCTCTTTGTAACTCCTGTCGTATTTCTTCACTTCTGACATGTCCTTCACCCTCCTGATTTTAGCATATTCTTTTGAGCGTGGGGTGTCAAGTTTTATTATACAACATCAAAAAAACAGCAGCCCGAAAAAGATAAAGCCGCACAAGGTCTTACCCCCTGTGCGGCTGAAACGCATTGAATGTATCAGTTTATTTGAGCAGTTTGTTTTCCACCCTGAAAAAGTCCACGTCGACATAACCTCCCGTCTGCTTTGTCGGGAAATTGAATATCGCATAACGGTATCCCATAAAATGCAGACCGTAATAATTCATTTGCAGCGTGTCTCCTATTTTTGTCCAGTTCTCGCCGTCGAGGCTGTAATAGAAATACGCCTTGTCCGTCGCATCTTTGAAATCGCAGTCGACCCGCAGATACACTTCGTTTTCCGTTATTTCGACCCTTTCCGTTTCAAATTCCTTTTCAACGTCGTCGTTATCGTCATACCAAACCGTTACGATATATTTTTTCCCGTCCTCGATTTTTACGGCGACATAACCGTATTTCTCCGCGAAGGCGGCAAACCCCGCAACATCGCCCTCTTTCATTTCTGAAACGTCGAGCTTTATATATGCGCCGCATTCCGGTCCGAAGGTTCGCTGCGAAATGGTGTTTCTCGCATTGGCAACTGTGCCGCAGACATCGACCGTTCTCAGCCTCAGATAGCCTTCCCTCTCGGTGAGCGACCAGAGGCGGTTGTCGGGATTGTGGTTCCATTGCCATTCCAACCCGAGGTTAGAGCCGTTATAATCGCTCTCGCCCGCTTCCTCGGGCGTGTCGGCAAAGCTGTGATAGGATCTCACTATCTGTGAGTTGATAAATTCGTCGCTTGTGACGATGCCCTTTTTCTCGTGACCCGCAATAGGAATCTTGTCGGTCGTTGGCACCTTTCCGTTAACTCCGACTACCGGCCAGCCGTCCTCCCATGTCATGGTCGACACAACGGGAGTCCTGCCCACCGCCCCGTGATCCTGAAATACAAAGCAATACCAGTTGCCGTCCTTATCGTCGACGATACCGCCCTGTGCGGCACCGTCATTCCTGAAGCCCATATTATCTCTGATTATCACTTTCCTTTCCCACTCGCCGTCGAGCGCTTCGCTTCTGTAACAAAGCTGCGTTCTTTTGCTATTAGGAGGCCATGTTATGATAAAAATATAGTAATATCCGTTCAGCTTATAGACGTGAGAACCCTCGGCAAGGCAGCCCTTGACAAGTCCCGCGTTGTTGATGAGTTTTCTCTTGGTTCCGGGCTTGACCGCACTCAGATCCTTTTCCAGTTCAACGCACCATATCTCTCCGCCGCCGTAGATAAGATACACCTTGCCGTCGTCGTCGAACAAAAGGCTCATATCATGGAAGCACTCGTCATACACGAACCTGTCCCATTTTCCGTTTTCTATATCGTCGGTATGATAGATATAAGTTTTTCCGGTGGAGAAGGAAGTGAAGCCGGCGTAATACACACCGTCGTTATATCTGAGGGTAGTCGCCCACTGACCCTTGCCGTAATTGTTTTCCCCGTTTCTTAAGGCAAGTTTATCACTGTCCTCCAGTGTATCAAAAACGTAATTTACTATTTCCCAGTTTACAAGGTCGTAGGATTTCATTACGGGACACCCCGGAGACAGGTGCATAGTCGTCGAAACCATATAAAACGCGTCCTCAACGCGGATTATATCAATATCGGGCACGTCGGCGAAAATAACGGGATTTGTGTAGTTTCCGTTGCCGTCGTCGGTTGAAGTTATCGTGGATTTTATGATATCCTTATCAAGCACTTTGGGGTCCTCCTCTTTTTCGGGCTCGGTGGTGACGCTCGGTAGCGGATTCGACGTCGACGTCACGGAGCTCGTGCCAACTTCCGCCGTGCATGCCGTCAGCGTCAATACCGCCGTCAGCGCCGCGGCGAACCTAACAAGTCTTTTCATTTTTCCTCCTTATTTTCCGTTGCCGCCGTCAGCTGTCAAGCTCAAGACCGCTTACGGTGACATTGTAGGTGATGGATGTGAACGGCGTCTCTTCGCCGTTTACTTTAAGCGCCAGACGATAGTTTATCCATGTTATGTCTGTTTTCGCTGCGAATATTCCGCATTCCTCCGTGCCGTAAATCAGCGATCCGACCTCGGAGCCGCCCCAGCCGTTTGCAAGCCCATTTTCCGACGAGCTTGCGGGATCGAGTTCCTTATTTACGGGAACCTCAACCTCTCCGTTTTCGGTTGCCAGCGTCAGCGATCTCACAAGCACCTTATACTTCGCATTGGTATCGGTATTAATAAACCCGAGGTTGACTATGGCGCTGTCCTTTTCAAAAGAAGAGGATTTTATGGAATAGTCCCCGTCCTTCGGAATGTCGAGCATCGCAGAGGGGCTCGGTCCGGGCTCGGTCTGTCCCGATACTACCAGCGTCATGTAGGGTATATCGGTGGAGGCTATGTCCTCTTCAGGACGAAGCTGCTCGTCGCCCTTCGAAAACTTCCACGACTTAAGCTCTATATCGGAGCCGGAAAATACGAAATAAACGTCATGGTTTCTTCCGTCAAACTTCGCAAAGCTGTCCGAGCGTATTTTGGTATAATCCGCGCAGTCGAACTCGACGAATGCGGCGGCTTCGGAGGAGATATCGTCAAGACGAACCTCTATTCTTCCCTTGCCCTTGACCTCGGCGATAAACTCTGATGCCCCGTAGCCGAAGTCCGCTCCTCTTACATATATCCACGCGCCGTCGGCGGTGCTTTTTGCGGCAGGATCCGTTACCTTGTCGTATCCGATATCCGCACAGGTGAACATCAGCGCGCCGCTGTTATAGGTATAGGGGTCGACCAGCTTTATCTGCGCTACGCCCTTCTTGCTTGCCGCAGTTATGGGGATATCGCCCGTTGCCTTGTCCATGGGCAGATAGTCTGCCATCATACTGCGGAAGCCCGCTTTTCCTCCCATAAGCTCCTCCAGAAGAAGCGTATGGTGAATGATGTAGTTTACGCCCTTATATTCAATGAAATGAGTGTGGTTGTTAGCCCAGCGAAGTCCGGATGCCCCGTCGGCGTTCTCTCCCGCATTATAGAAATAGGGTCCTCTGCATTCCCAACTATCTGCGTCGAGAGGGGTCTTGGTGGTCATATACGCCATGCTGCACGCGGGCGGAACATCGACCCCCTCGTACTCCTTCCAGCCGGTCTTGTGATCCTGCCAGTCGGTGCAGTATGTATAGTAATATACTCCGTCGATATAGTTCAACTCGCTCGCCTCAAAAAAGTAGGGAGCGTCAATGGAAACAAATTCGCTGTCAAAGGAAAGCATATCCTTTCCCAGCTTTGCTATCTTCGGGATCTTGGAGTGCATAGTGTTGCCGTCCGCCGGTGTGCCTCCGCCGAAGGAGAGCCAGCCTACGCCATTTTCGTCAATGCACACGCCCGGATCAAAGGGTGCGGGGCAATTCTCCAGCCCAGGCATATTCTGATAAACCAGAGGCTCGCCGAGCGGATCGGTCCACGGTCCCACAGGGTCGGTGGAGGTTATCACGCCCACGCCCGCGCCGCCGTTTGAGAAGTAAAGGTAAAAATGCGTAAGTCCGTCGTCTTCAACGCGGGAAGCTATCGACGGTGCCCACGAGTTATTTATCCACGGCGCGATCTCTCCGACCTCTATCCTGCCGTGATATATCCAGTTTACCATATCGTCGGTGGAAAATACCACAAGCGATTTGATATAGGCGTAGTCGTTCTTTGTTCCCT
>OHSI01000404.1_pt1 | contig 28581 bp, 17 predicted proteins | sample 1578641 | NCBI WGS metagenome assembly OHSI01 (sample SAMEA3879535, study PRJEB24766) | human gut metagenome | biome: human-associated habitat; feature: feces | place: USA | collected 1985/1987 | reverse complement strand
TTATCGGCTTCTGAAAAAAACACCTCATTCAAAAATGAATGAGGTGTTTTTTTATTACAAAAATCCCCTTGACATTTATAAAAAATATATTAAAATTATCTCGTTGGTTTATTTTTAGTAAACAAAAAATCTATTATTAAACCTACAGCAACTATAACATAAAATGTAATTAGAAAAGGAAGTAAACATGGATATCGGACATCGTATGAAGGAGCTTCGTATCCAGTACGGACTTACCCAGCAGGAGCTTGCTGACAGGGCTGAGCTGACGAAAGGATTTATCTCCCAGCTTGAACGAAATCAGAATTCACCGTCAGTCGGCACCCTGCTTGATATTATCCAGTGCCTGGGTATGACACCGGCGGAGTTTTTTACAGATTCGGAACCTGAGCAGATTGTATACAAGGCAAACGACTATTTTGAGAAAATTGACGAGGAAAAAAACAGCAAGGTGGAATGGATCATTCCAAACGCACAGACCCGCTCCATGGAGCCTGTCAGGCTCACTCTTCATCCGGGCGGCAGCTCTGAAATATATCTGCCTCAGGAGTGTGAGGAGTTTGGATATGTGATAAAGGGCACAGTGAAGCTTTGCTATGGTGGCAAGGTGCACACCGTAAAGGCCGGTGAGTCCTTTTATTTTAAAGCCGGTAAGAAGCATTTTATTGAAAATAAGTCTTCAAAGGATGCCATGCTCATATGGGTCAGCAATCCTCCAAGCTTCTGACGCTTCACCTGCAGAAGCTCTTTTATAGGGCTGTAATTACTGCCGGCCGCATTTTTAGTGTGTACAGCAGCAAATTATAAACATACAGGTCCTACCAGTACTATAATTACATGAGAAAGGTTTACACCATGGGAAAGAAATTAATTGATTTTATCGATATCACAAAGTCATACAACGGCAATGTTGTACTCGACGATTTAAATCTATACATCAGGGAGAATGAGTTTCTGACGCTGCTTGGACCATCAGGCTGCGGAAAGACCACCACACTTCGCATGCTCGGTGGCTTTGAGACACCGGACAAGGGAAAAATCATGTTTGATTCAAAGGACATCACAAATGTGCCTGCAAACGAGAGAAATCTGAACACTGTTTTCCAGAAATACTCTCTTTTCCCTCATATGACAATAGCTGAAAACATCGCGTTTGGTCTTAAAATAAAGAAAAAAAGCAAGGCTTACATTGATGACAAAATAAAGTATGCATTAAAGCTCGTCAATCTCGACGGCTTTGAAAACCGCTCTGTGGATTCTCTTAGCGGAGGCCAGCAGCAGCGTATCGCTATTGCAAGAGCTATTGTAAACGAGCCTAAGGTACTGCTGTTAGACGAGCCCCTTGGCGCTCTCGACTTAAAGCTGCGCCAGAGCATGCAGTATGAGCTTATCCGCTTCAAAAATGAGCTCGGTATCACCTTCGTCTACGTCACACACGACCAGGAGGAGGCGCTTACCATGTCTGACACCATCGTAGTCATGAATCAAGGCTATATCCAGCAGATTGGCACACCAGAGGACATTTACAATGAGCCTGAAAATGCCTTTGTCGCTGACTTTATCGGGCACAGTAATATCATCGACGGTGTTATGATAAAGGATAAGCTTGTCGAGATACTCGGTGTAAAGATGCCTTGTGTGGACGAGGGCTTTGGTGAGAACACGCCTGTCGATATAGTCATCCGCCCGGAGGATGTGGAGCTGGTGCCTGCGGAGGACGGCTACATGCAGGGCGATGTCGTGTCAAATATCTTCAAGGGAGTGCACTATGAGCTTGAGGTAAAGGCTAACGGCTACGACTGGATGGTGCACACCACCAAATATGTAGAGGTCGGCAGTCATGTGGGTATCAGGGTGATTCCATTTAATATCCAGGTAATGCACAAGCCTGAGTCCTCAGATGAAAAGGCGGTGGAGATAGATGTCTAAAATAAAGAAACAGCTGCTCGCAGGGCCGTACCTCATCTGGATTATCGGATTTATCATACTTCCGCTTTTCATGATTGTGTACTATGCATTTAAGGGCTCTGACGGAGGCTTCACATTTGAATATGTGGCTGCAATAGCACAGCACACCAATATCAAGGCACTGCTTTTATCCCTGCGGCTTGGAATCATATGCACCATAATATGCCTGGTGCTGTCCTATCCGCTTGCGATGATTTTAAACGGCTTAAAGATTAAAAACCAAAGCTTTGTGGTATTTGTTTTCATGCTTCCTATGTGGATGAACTTTATGCTTCGAATACTCGCATGGAAACAGCTTTTGTCCAAAAACGGTGTCATCAACTCGATACTCACCACTCTCGGACTGCCTGGCTTCAACATCATGAATACCTCCGGAGCAGTCGTGCTTGGCATGGTCTATGACTTTCTGCCATTCATGCTGCTACCTATATACAACTCCATGACCAGAATCAAAAACGACTGGATTGAGGCGGCTCTTGACCTCGGTGCAAACAAAGTCACAATATTTTTCAAGATTATACTGCCACTTACAGTTTCCGGTGTCATAAGCGGAATCGTAATGGTTTTCGTGCCATCACTCACATCCTTTGCCATTTCACAGATACTCGGAGGCGGCAAGGTCCTGCTCATCGGAAATATCATAGAACAGGATTTCGTCCATGGCTCGCAGTGGGGCGCAGGAAGCGGTCTCTCACTCGTGCTCATGGTATTCGTATTAATCAGCATGGCACTCGTCAATCTGTTTGATAAGGAAGGAGACCAGAGCGCATTATGGTAAAAAAAATAGCATCAAGGGTATATATGGGACTGATTTTTTTGTTTCTGTATCTACCTATCCTTGTATTAATAGTACTCTCCTTCAACAACTCCAAATCCAAGGTTAAATGGGGAGGCTTCACGCTCGACTGGTACATAAAGTGCTTTCAGAGTGAGCGGATTATGTCGGCATTTTCTACAACACTGCAGATTACGCTGCTTGCAGCTGTGATTTCTACAATAATAGGAACTCTCGCAGCCATGGGTATAAGCGCCATGAAGAAACGTAACCAGACAATCTATCTGGGCGCTACAAACATCCCGATGCTCAATGCAGATATCGTGACCGGTATCTCAATGATGCTTTTGTTTGTAAAATTCATGAATCTGGGCTTTGTGACAGTGCTTATCGCACACATCACGTTCAATATCCCTTATGTGATACTCAATGTGCTTCCAAAGCTCAAGCAGACCAACAAATACACCTATGAGGCCGCACTTGACCTGGGCGCATCACCTCTATATGCATTTTTCAAGGTCACCTGGCCTGAAATAAGCCCCGGAGTGTTCTCCGGCTTTATGATGGCGGTCACAATGTCACTCGATGACTTCTCCATCACCTACTTTACGAAGGGTGCCGGAGTAAACACACTCTCAACCATGCTCTACACAGAGCTGAAAAAGGGTGTAAAGCCGGAGCTGTATGCTCTGTCAACCATACTTTTCTTCACAGTGCTGTTGCTTTTGGTTGTGGTAAACATCAACTCAAACCAGATACCTGTCAGCGCCTCAAAGAAGCCTGCAAGGGCTAAAAAGCTGCGCATCGTAAAGCGTAGTGTGAGCATCGCAATTGTTGCAGTACTCGTAATCGGTTGCTTTTCGGTATTTACCATAAGCGCCGGAAGCACGAACAATGACAATGCCATAACAGTGCTAAACTACGGTAAATACATCGATGAATCAGTAATCGACAGCTTCGAGCAGGAAACCGGAATCACCATTAAATACGAGGAATACGAGGAGCCTGAGGAGATGTACACAAAGTACAAGTCCGGTGCCATCGATTACGATGTCATCTGCACCTCTGACTACATCATCGAGAAGCTCATAAGTGAGGGTGAGGTCAACAAGATAGACTACAGCTCAATGCCAAACTATCAAAATGTAAATCAGGATATAATCGACATGTCCGCATCCTTTGACCCGACACATGAATACACTGTGCCTTATTTCTACGGCACACTCGGTATACTATACAATAAAAAGATGGCTGATGCATCAGACCTAAATACCTGGGACTGCCTGTGGAACGGCAAATACAAGGACAACATGATTATGATTAATTCTGTCCGTGATGCCTTTACTCCCGCCCTTCGCACACTTGGCTACTCGATAAACGAGACAGATACAGCAAAGCTCGATGAAGCATTTGATATACTGAACAAACAAAGCAGTGATGTGCTCGCCTACTACGTGGATGAAACCTGTGATGAGATGGTTGCTGAAAATGCGGCAATCGCAGTGTGCTACTCCGGTGAGGCAGCTGCAGCCATGGCTGAAAACGATAACCTGGACTATATCGTGCCAAAGGAGGGCTCAAACCTCTGGATTGACTCATGGTTTATTCCAAAGACATGCAAGAATAAAGAGGGCGCACAGGAATTTTTGAACTATATCTGCAGTGATGAGCCGGCACAGCTCAACTTTGAATATGTATACTATGCATCACCTATCCAGTCTGTCATCGAAAACCAAGATGCAGAAACGAAGGAAAATGAGGCGATTAATCCTCCTTCCGATATGCTCAAAAACTGTGAAGTATACAGAGCTTTAAATGATGATGACGCAACACTTTACAACACACTGTGGCAGAGGCTCAAATCAGATTAAAAATGGATTGCGCAGCTGTATTTTGTATGATATCACAAAAATGAAGTCTAAAAATTGTACAAAAATACATATTGCAAACTTCAACAAACAATGATAGAGTAAAACCCACGAAGCGCCCTGCTTCGTGGGTTTTACTTTTCCACGAGATCCGATATTTTTATGCTCCGCAAGGAGATTCATGAAATACACGGAGTTTTTACATACTATAGAAACAGAAATAACCGCAAGACTTGACAATAATTTCAAGCTTACCATCCATCCTGTCAAAAAGAACAACGGGATGATCTACGACGGATTGGTGATTATCAATCCCAAATTCAATATAGCACCGACTATTTATCTCAATCCTTACTACCATTGGTATCTTGATGGTGTATCCATTGATTCTATTCTCGATGCAATTTTATCCACCTACAATGATTTCAAGCCAACTGAAGATTTTGACATAAGCTTCTGTGATGATTTTTCCAAGGTAAAGGAGAAAATAATTTTCCAGCTCATAAGCTACGACAAAAACCAAAAGCAGCTAAAGGACGTGCCCTATATCAAATATCTGGATTTTGCCATCATATTTGAAGTATATGTAGGAGCGCAACTGCCTGAATTTGGCACCATTACAGTCACAGATGCGCTTCTGTCACGCTGGGGCATAGATACAGAAACACTAATCCGCGCCTCAATGCAAAATACACCAAGGATACTTCCATGCTCAATAATCAACATGGCAGAGTTTCTTGCCAAAAAATGTCCGGGCTATGCCAATCAGATGCGCGCAGTCTGTGATTTTGACAGCCTGCCTATGTATATCCTTACAAACAGCAGGCAGACAAACGGCGCATCCGCCATACTCTACCCGGGTGTGCTAAGCTCGCTGGCAAAAAAGCTCGGCGGCAATATGCTGCTCATACCAAGCAGTATCCATGAATTTCTGGTAATGCCGCTGGATAGCGATATAGATGTCTGCAACCTAAGCGAATTCATCTGTGAGGTAAACTCTACAGAGGTACGCGACGAGGAAGTACTCGGCGAGAGGTACTACATATACGATAGTAAAACAGACACTGTCTACTGATAATCATATAACCCGATAACACAAAATACCGGATATCATATCATAGATATGTATCCGGTATTTTACTTTCTAAGAACATATTTGGAAATTCATGAAAATTATTGGCCTGTTATTTGCAGAACGATGTACTAGTTGCCAAGCAGCATGTCGTAAAGCTTCTCATACTCTTTCGCAGATGCCTTCCATGAGAAGTCATGCCTCATGGCGCGCTGCATCATCTCCTGCCATCTGTCCTTATGGTTTTCAAACACATCAAGAGCATATTTGATGACATGCAGCATATCATGCGCATTATAATTGGCAAAGGAAAAGCCATCGCCCGTATTCTCGTACTCATTGTACGGCACTACAGTGTCCTTAAGACCACCGGTCTCCCTGACTATAGGCAGCGTACCATATCGCATAGACATGAACTGGCTCAAGCCGCACGGCTCAAAAAGAGACGGCATGAGAAATGCGTCACAGCCTGCATATATCTCATGTGCATTTTCCTCTGAGTAACCGATATATACTCCAAGCTTCTGCGGATACCTGCCATGGAAATAATTAAACATCTCCTCGTACTGCTGCTCTCCTGTGCCCTGCACTATAAACTGTACATTCATGGTGGAAAGCATCTCCTCCATCACATATGCCACCAGATCAAAGCCCTTCTGCTTTGTCAGACGCGAAACTATTCCAATCAGCATGACATCCTTATCCACAGCCAGACCATACTTCTCCTGCAGCTGACGCTTATTAACGACCTTTCCACTCAATTCCCTTACAGAAAAATGCTTATCCAGATATGTATCCTTCATAGGATTAAAGACATCATAATCTATACCGTTTACAATGCCTCTCAAATGCCTGCGCCGCTCAAGCATCAGGCCATCCAGGCCCTCTCCGCCCTCAGGTGTACAGATTTCATCTGCATATGTCGGACTGACAGTCGTAATCTCATCTGCATATACTATGCCGCCCTTTAAATAATTAGCCTCACCATAGAACTCCAGCTCCCCTGAATTAAAAATATGCTCCGGAAGTCCTGTAACATCAGCCACCTCTTTAATCTTCCATCGCCCTTGAAACTTCATATTGTGAATGGTAAAGACTGTCTTGATACCGGCATAGAAATTGTCTGAGCCGTATACTGTCTTTAGAAAAACCGGCAAGAGTCCTGTCTGCCAGTCATTACAATGTATCACATCCGGGGCAAAATCTATAACCGGCAAAGCCTCAAGCACCGCCTTTGAAAAGAAAGCAAACTTCTCCACATCCTCGTATATATTGTTGTATGGCTTATCTCCTGCAAAGTAAAACTCATTGTCGACAAAATAATATGTCACACCATCATACTGCGATGTAAAAATCCCCACATACTGCCTGCGCCAGTTGAGATTGACATAAAAATGACAGACGAACTTAAGCTGTGGCAGTAATTTATCATCCATACATTTGTACTTCGGAAGTATAACTCTCACGTCATATCTGTCCTTGTCAAAATATTTCGGTAAAGATCCCACTACGTCAGCTAGTCCACCTGTCTTCATATAAGGTATTGCCTCTGATGCGGCCATTAATATTTTCATTTTGTCCATGCTGAAACCTCCCCCAGATTACAGTTATTTAAACAACGATTAATCTGATAAAAAATATAGTATACATCCTGAAACCAATAGAATGTATACTATATTATATCACGCGGGAGTACATTTTGCCTAGTAAATTTATCAAAACGTGGTTTTATTTGTCTATAATGACGATTTTTACATCCCTAGACGTATTTTGTCTGTAATCAGGGCAATAAACTCCGAATTGGTAGGCTTGCCCTTACCATAGTTTACAGTGTATCCAAACATGGAGTCTATCGTATCCATCCTGCCTCTGCTCCATGCCACCTCGATAGCATGCCTTATGGCTCTCTCCACCCTGCTTGAGGTAGTCTTGTACTTCTTTGCAATAGTGGGATACAAAAGCTTTGTGATAGAGCTAAGCATTTCCATATCCTCAACGCACATCACTATCGCAGTCCTAAGATACTGATATCCCTTTATATGAGCCGGAACACCTATCTCATGAATGATATCCGTCACCTGTGTCTCAAGGGATTTTTTCTCCATATATGTATCATCAAGTGGCTCAGTGTCACCGGATGCTCTCTTTACATACACAAGTACCACATCAGAACCGGCATTACCGTTTATCATGTTGTATGCTTCATCACTACTTCTTGCTGTTCCTAAAAACTCCATGCCCTTTAATAAACTCTGCATGTTTTTCTTTTCGTCTGCTACTGCGACATTTAAAGTGCTCATCAAACTCTCCTATGCCGCCAATTACTGTCATGTCAAAACAAATTGTATGCTTTTATGATAACACATTTTGTCGAATTTTGTCGAGAGCGTATTTTTTTTTTTATTTTATGTAACCATTCAGCCCACGCATATTCGCAAAACTGCACGATACCCGTGCTTTCTCTATTCTTCAAACTGAGAGTTATACAGCTCTGCGTAAAATCCGTTCTTTGCAAGAAGCTCATCGTGTGTACCCTGCTCGATAATGTCTCCGTCCTTCATGACAAGAATCATATCGGCATTCTTGATAGTAGACAGCCTGTGGGCGATGACAAAGCTTGTTCTGCCCTTCATCAGATTGTCGAGTGCCTTCTGGATACGGATTTCTGTACGTGTATCGACAGAGGATGTGGCCTCATCAAGGATAAGGATTGGATTGTCTGCAAGAATGGCTCTTGCTATTGTCAAAAGCTGCTTTTGTCCCTGTGACACATTGGATGCATCCTCGTTGAGCTCCATATCGTAGCCACCCGGCAATGTCTGGATAAAGTGATGCGCATGTGCTGCCTTTGCTGCCGCGATGACCTCCTCATCTGTGGCATCCAGACGGCCGTAGCGGATATTTTCCATAATGGTGCCCTTAAAGAGCCATGTGTCCTGCAATACCATGCCGAATGCATCTCGCAGATCGGCTCTGTTGTAATCCCTGATATCATGTCCGTCTACAAGAATGGCACCTGAGCTTACATCATAAAATCTCATAAGAAGCTTGACCATGGTAGTCTTTCCCGCTCCTGTCGGTCCAACGATAGCAACCTGCTGTCCCGGCTTTACCTTTGCAGAAAAATCATTGATGATGATCTGGTCAGGATTATAACCAAAGTGTACATGCGAAAACTCTACACTTCCCTCGATATGGTCTGGCTTTACAGGATTTTCCACTGTTATATCCTCTTCCTCCTCATCGAGGAACTCAAATACACGCTCAGATGCAGCCGCCATCGACTGAAGCTGGTTTGCCACCTGCGCTATCTGCTGGATTGGCTGTGTGAAATTCTTCACATACTGTATAAATGCCTGGATATCACCGATTGTGATGACATTCTTTATGGCAAGTATACCACCTGAGATGGCTACTCCCGCATATCCTAAGTTTCCTACAAACTGCATGATAGGCATCATAAGTCCTGAAAGGAACTGTGATTTCCATGCGGATTTGTAGAGCACATTGTTGGCCTCCTTAAAGGTCTTTACAGTCTCTGCCTCTTTATTATATGCCTTTATGACGAGGTGGCCTCCGTACACCTCCTCGACCTGTCCGTTTATGTGTCCCAGATACTCCTGCTGCTGTCTGAAGTATTTCTGTGAATGCTTTATGACAAACGAAATAAGTATCATCGAAACTGGCAGGATAACGAGTGAAATCAGCGTCATGAGCGGTGAAATAGACAGCATCATGACCAGTGTACCGACCAAAGTGGCAACAGATGTAATAATCTGTGTGATACTCTGGTTCAAGCTCTGTCCGAGTGTGTCCACATCGTTTGTGATACGCGAAAGTACCTCACCATATGTCCTTGACTCGAAATACTTCATCGACATACGGTTGATTTTGCTCGTGATGTCCTTACGCATCCTGTAGCAGGTCTTCTGCGTGATGCCTGTCATGATAAGTCCCTGGGCAAACATAAAGATGGCACTCACCACATATAAAGCCAGCGTAAACAAAAGAACCTTTGCAATATAATCAAAATCTATGCCGCCTGTTCCTGCAATCTTGTTCATGAGTCCCTCGGCAAGCGCAGTGGTGGCTTTACCCATGACCTTCGGTCCTGCAACGGAGAAGACAGTCGAAACTGCTGCAAAAATCATAACTGCAATGATAGCAGCCCAGTATCTGCCGAGATACTTTATGAGTTTCTTTGTAGAGCCCTTGAAATCCCTGGCCTTTTCTGTGACCATTCCGGGGCCACGTCCCATTGGCCCTCTTGGCCTCTTAGGAGGCATCTTAAACTGTTCGTTATTATTCTCACTCATCTTACATGCCCTCCTTTTTGTTATCATCAATTCCAAGTTCCCTGGCTGAAAGCTGTGACTGTGCAATCTGCATATATACATCGCAATTCTTAAGAAGCTCCTCGTGGGTGCCTTTTCCTACGATTTTACCGTCATCGAGCACGAGAATCTGGTCAGCATGAATAATCGTGCTGATACGCTGTGCCACGATAATAACGGAAGCACTCTCTGTAACCTCTGCTAAGGCTGCACGCAGACGCGCGTCAGTCTTCATATCGAGTGCTGAAAAGCTGTCATCAAACACATAAATATGAGGGTCCTTTGCGATAGCTCTTGCTATGGCAAGCCTCTGCTTCTGACCACCTGACACGTTTGAGCCGCCCTGTGCGATTGAGCTTTCATACCTGTCATTCTTTGTCTCGATAAACTCAGAAGCCTGTGCGATATCCGCAGCCTTTTTTATCTGCTCATCACTCGCGTCTGCTTTACCAAAGCGCAGGTTTGAGGCGATGGTTCCCGAAAAAAGAATACCCTTCTGCGGAACAAAGCCTATTGACTCGCGAAGCTCGCTTAGTGTGTAGTCTCTGATATCGTGTCCATCAAGCTCTATTGAGCCTCCAGTCACGTCATAGAAACGCGGAATCAGGTTTACAAGTGTAGACTTTCCACAGCCGGTACTTCCGATGATAGCTGTGGTTTTGCCCGGCTCCGCCACAAAATCAATGTCTGAAAGCACATCCTCCTTTGCTCCCGGATATCTGAAATCCACATGGTTGAAACGGATAACACCTCTGTGATCAGCCTCAGTAACAGGCTCTTTTGGATCATTTACAGTGCTGTTTGTCTTTATAACCTCATCGATACGCTCTGCCGCAACACCAGCTCTCGGAAGCATGATGGACATGGCTGAAAGCATGAGGAATGACATAACAATCATCATGGCATATGTAATAAACGCAGTCATGGTACCTACCTGCATAGAACCCTTGTCTATTCTGCCTGCTGCAACCCACACGATACCAAGTGTGATGCAGTACATGATCATGGACATACCCGGCATCATAAAGGTCATGACACGGTTTGTAAACAGCTGTGTGCGTGTAAGCTCACGGTTAGCCTCATCAAACCTCTTTTCCTCCTCCTTCTCACGGCCGAAAGCCCTGATAACGGAAAGACCTGTAAGAATCTCACGAGAAACAAGGTTTACCTTGTCTACAAGACTCTGCATAATCTTGAACTTTGGCATCGCAATGCCAACCAGTGTGAAAATAAAAACCATGATGGCAGCAACCGCAATGGCAATCACCCACTCCATGCCGGATTTGGTCTGTGCCACCTTGATGATACCACCGATACCAACGATTGGCGCGTAAAGCACCATACGAAGCATCATAGTAGTAACCATCTGAATCTGCTGTATATCATTCGTGCTTCTAGTAATCAGTGATGCCGTAGAGAATTTGTTAATCTCGGCATTTGAAAAACCTACAACCTTTGAAAAGGTCTTCTCCCTCAAATCCCTGCCGACAGCGGCACCGACCTTTGAAGCCGCAAAACCTACAACACATGCTGCTATAAGCATAATTGCTGCAAAGGCTGCCATCTTGGCTCCTGCCTTCCACAGATAAGCAACCTGATTGGCATCCACGTCGATTCCTGCATTCTCATCACACTTTGTCGCAAAAGTTACACCCATGGACTTTAAAGTAGCTGAACCCACCGCATCGATTTTTTCCTGCACCTTGCTTCTTATCTGCTTTATCATGTTATCATCGAGCGCTACTCCCTGCGGGATAGCCGATGCATCCACATCCATCTGCTCACCCGACTGAAAAGCCTGATATGCCATGACAAGAGGAACCAAAAGCTCCTCATCCAGCTTATCAAGTGTGTCCGAATCAGCTGTCAGCTTGTATTTTGCCACACCGTCATCAGATTTTGAAGCATCCTCTGCCTCATAACAGTCCGTAAATTTTTCTTTCTCGTCAGACAGCATAAATGTCTGTGCCATCTGATAATCCTCCGATGTAATCTCCTTTGGCAGGATATGCTCAATGCCATGATCCTGGATACCAACATCAATGATGTCAGATGTGTACGCAGGCAAAGCCAGATCACAGTAAGCCTGAGCAATGAGAAAAACAAATATTAATATGATCCATCGCCAGTATGGAATCAGGTTTTTGAAAATTTTACTCATAAACGTTTCCTTTCTTTCCGGTTAATTATCCCCCATACACGAATGCAAAAATATCCGCAATCGTGCGCATACTATCTATTTTATCAATAAGCGCGGATAATTCAATAAAGAAAGTATAAAGAAACAGTAAAAAAACAGAGACTATATAAATGGTTTATATAAGTCTCTGTTTGATAAATTGTGCTTAAACGAAAAGTATGTGATAGCCAGGAGCCTTTGAAAACTAATCCAAATCAGCAAGACCTACACGCTGTATCTGGAAGGTCTTGTATGCCTTTGCTGTTGTAGTTTCTTTATCACCACCGCTCACCTGTGACTGGTAAATCTTACTATATCCTACGGCATAAATCTTTATAGAATTAGCTCCCTCCGGTAAAGCACTCAATGGTACCTTTACCTTATATGTCTTGTTATTTTCAAAGAAGTCCCTTGGATCCTTATTTAATTGACTGTTTTCTTTACTGTTATTTATCTGTTCATTTTCTGTTCCATCATTATTCAGTGTATAGATATCCCAGTCCACCTTCTTTAAGTAAATCTTATCATTTCCGGTGCCAATCGTTTCATCTTTTGGATTTTTTTGCGGATCCTCGATATAAAAGTCCAAATAAACAACAGTTTTTTCATCAATCTGATTTCGCACAAGGTTTGAATCCTTTACCGTAAAATAAACATCCTGCGTACTGTCTGCACCATCTAGTCTGGCATCCGCTTTATTAGCTGCTTCTTCTTCAATGGCATCATCAATAGTTGCATATAATGTAGTTATGTCATTTGAATCAGTATCTGCATTCTCTTTAAGATAAATTGACGGCTCATGAACTGATGCACTATATGCAGCAATCATAGTGTTTATATAAAGTTTCAATTCATCATCATTATTTGAGAAATCGGAATGTCCTACACCTGAGTATGTTACATTTCCCATTGTGTAAATATAATAATTATTTCTTACATCCTTTGGAGACTGCTCATAAATTCCATGGTTTGACAAGGTATACCATACAACAATATCACTCTCACCATCACCATCAGCATCCTGATTCATATCCAGCTGGTAGTACTGCTTATGAGTGGTAGCTATATTTATTTCGTCAGCAATCTTAAAAGGATATGTGGTAATCTGTCCTGAATTAACCTTGACTGCCTTATTAGTCTTAGCTTCAACATCATTACCATCTAGCCCTGAATACAGCCTGTACTCGCCATGATCGTTACCATTATCTTTCCACTGATACTGATTTAAATCTGCATAAGTAAATCCCTGATTCTGTCTGACAATAACTGAATTATCAGATTTTGGCTCATATGCAATATCAGTATTATTCTTTTTGGCAGTCTGTACAGCTTTATCAAAATCCTCATCAGTACTCTTTAATGTATTGCCCTTCTTTAAATACTCATTTGACAGGATTCCATACCTGTCCAGTCCGACAGTATCACGAATTATAGAGTTAAACTTATATCCCCAGACATTATTCTCTCGCGTATCATTTTTATTATTACAAAATGATGTTGTATCATGAGCAAACAATACCGGTTTTCCTGACTGGATATATGCTTTTATTTTATCGAGATGATTATTTGTATTATCAATATCATAACAATCACCAAATCCAATCACAAGCATATCGTATGTCTGCAGCTTATCACATACCTCATCCATTTTAGGTACGTTGTCATAACGAACTGTTTCTATATCCAGGTCAAAATCCTTCACTTGACTAAGTAATTTATGAAACTTTGTATTGCTATCATTCTTCTGCGTCTGCATATCAAAATTTCCCCTAAAGTCCTCATTATGCTCCAACTTTGAATTAATCTGAAGAATCTTGACTTTTGTAGGACTGCCTTTTGAATTTTTGACATACACATATCCGGATTTCTGATCATATCTGTAGCTATTTGTAGCCTGACTCACACGAAGCTGCCAAGGCATAACTCCTACAAATCCATTCGGCAAATCATAAACCAGTTTATAATTATAATTGCCTGCATTCAGACTATACATATATTTACCATCATCACCCATTACCGGATTCACAATAGTACCATCACAATGTAGTTTTATTTTATTTGCAGCTATTCCTTCATTGGTCGTCGAAAACTTACCATCAGAATTTGAATCCAAGAACAGCTGTGCATTAAAACTCGCTTTAGAATCCGCACCACCTGCATTGTTTATTGAAAATTCCAATGTAATCTGATTATTACTAATCTCAACATAATCTGTATCTTTTACTTTTTCCTGCTCCTTGAGTAATATTTCAGGTTTTTCAGTAGTCAGGTAGGTAACAAGGTCAGCTGTCTCATTTGACTGTTTTTTTAAATTTCCCTTGCTGTCCACTTTAAGAACATTGTCTTTATCTTTTGCATAACATAAAAGAGTAAAAACATTTGAACAGTTATCAATGTAATCCTCATTAATTCCACTTTTATACTTGCTATCATTGCTGAAAAAGCCATCTGAAAAGACAACAGGAAAGCCCGCCTTTATATAATCCTCCAATTCTGAAACCTTCTGCTTAGTAATATCATTGCCTGAACCTCTGTATGTGTTTGGAGCAGTTAAATAATCAGCATTATTTCCATTTCCTCTTAATGTAAGCTGAGTATTAAGCGCCTCTCCATCATTTATATAATCAGTATCCAGCAATCCCGCATGACCATTCTTGAGCATATCATATCCCCAATAATTTACCACATCTTTCGGATTTATAACAACAATGTCACCAACATTTGAGTATTTAAGCCCATCCATTTTCCAATCATTATATACTGTATGACCATCTCTATAATTCAGATTATCGGCTACAAGTCCCATATATATCATATCATAATTATTGAGATCCTCTATTCTTCCAATAAATTCTGCACTCGTAACCCTTGTTATTGTAACCTTTTTTTTCTCCGGGCATCTTGATCCAAGCCAATTTTTTAGCTTATCATAATTTAAAGCGTCAGACTCATTTTTTACAGTTCCGGGCTCTATATCCAGTATGTTCAGACTATCTGTCGGATTTATAATGTCTCTTTTATCGGCATACGATATGATATAGCTTAAAACTATCGCCTTTGAAATCTCCTTGTCATAGTATGCATACTCGTCCTTTCCAAGAGTATCATTTTCTTTTTTCCTGCTTGTATTCTCTGAGTTGATATACTCTGCTATCTCGTCAAAATTTTCATTTTTAGCTGCTTCGACAAATTGAGTTTCATCTTCATTTGCAATAAATGCAGAAGCAAAATCATCTCTTAAAACAAATGGCACATCCGTACTAGGATTATAGTTTCGTGGAATAACATATTCGTTGCCAATTACAAAACCATATTTATGGGTTCCACTGTCAACCTTATAGTATTTTATGTCATTCCCCCAGTTAATAAAATTATCAGCAGAGTCCTTAGTAAAATTCAAGGAACTGAAATTGTTACAGCTTAAAAGACCTGCAAGCTTTTTAATGTTGCTGGAGTAATCTGCATTCGAATCAGGCCACACAATACCATTATCCACTATAACAGGCATCATTATACCACTCTGGTGTACACGCTGGACTATCTGCTTTACCTTGTCCCATGAAATGTCATTATTAGTATTATATTTTGCAGCATCGTCTCCTAAATCCTTTGAAAGGACGGACTTTGAGCCGGAAAGATAGAGTAAATCAATTGTTGACACATCTATCTGCTCAAGCTCCTTGGGTGTGACCGTTTTTACATTGAAGGTCATATTGGCAGTCTTATCAGCATCGCCTGTCTTGCCCTCCTGGTTAAATACACCTGTTCTGAACCAGTTATTGTTCTTGAAACCACCCTTATAATATATGCGTGTGGTATTTACAGGATAATCAAGCGAGCCGTTTTTATCAGCCTCCATGATATAATCACCATTTCCCTCACCCACATAGGTGTATGTCTGGCTGTCCTTAACTATATCAAAATATCCGTCTGTATCAGTGAGGATTACCCTGCCTGTGTTACCTGCCGGCTGATTGTCCGGTGTGCCATCATCTATCTTCTCGTATGGATTCTGTGAGTCAAGCACTGCTCCATACTCGCCGGTCTCATCGTAATTAAACTCAATAGGTACCTTAGTGTCCACCTCGTAGTAGGTCTCGTCATCAATGATTTTATCTGCAGGCACATACTCCATCTCAACCGTACAGTATGTATACTTCTCATAATCCGGCTTACTGCCATCAGGCAGACTTGCCATCTGGTCAGCTCTTGCAACAAATTCATATGGTGATGTGATATCTGAATTGTCTTTTCTGTAAATATATGCCTTTGGGTCATATTTTGCTATGTTTTGCATGCCCTCAGCAGAACCAATGGCATATGCGCTCTTTATAGAATAAACCACATGCTTGTCTGATGTGTCATCTGCTGTGCCTGTATCTGTCGTATTGTCTGTGCTGCTATCGATATTACCAGCTGTACCGCTGTCTGTATTTCCATCAGCTTTCTGTGAATTATCAGTCCCTACCAGATACTGTGTATTTGTCATGCCATCCGGCAATTTGACTGCAGTAAACGCAACACTGTAGTAGCCTCTTTTTCCTGTATCCACAGATTCAGAGCCATCTTCTGTCTCATCCTCGCCCTGCATGAAAACATAATGGTCAACATTCTGTCTGTAATGACCTGTAGGCAGTCCATCTTCATTTACAGCAAGCTGGTAATCGGTATTGAACTTGTAGTCACCCTTCTCCTGCTTTGTCATCTTGTAGCCTTCGGTGCCCTGATTTATTTTATCCATATCTACAAGGGCAAGCTCACTCCAGTCATTGCCCAGACTGACATAGCTCTCCTCATACTGCTCATAGTACAGAGGCTTTGTGTTATCCTTTTTATATGTAGTAATAGGCTCAAGCTTTGTTTTCAGACCAGACATATAGTCAGCCCTTTTTTGTACACCGTCACCCTCTTTGTCAGACATCTTTGACAGTGTTCCAAACCAATCGTCAGGCTCCTGACCGTCAATCAGATAGCCAATGGATGCCATTTTCTTGTCAGGCACCACCTCCACTATATTGAAGGGCTTGTCCTTGCCATGTGAGCTGACTATATCAGATATTCCATTGAACGCTACATTTGCATCGACCTTTGTTAGGCTGTCATTCAGCACAAAAGCTGCCACAACGAGACATCCTGTAAGTGTGAGCGATATTGGAACCACTATTTTTTTTCTTAATTTGCTCATTGCGATTGCTCCTTTGTAAAAAACTACTTTGTTTAATAATATGTGTAAAACGTAACTGTATTTGACTTAAATCCCGACTCTCCCTCAAGTCCAAGCCAGACACTGATATTTAATTTTTCTCCGACAAAAAAATTTTTTCCGAGAGTGATATGCATTTTTTCATTTTGATTACCATCTACAATATGATAATTAAGATAGTTCCTATATTTAGGATCATCTTCATGACCTTCTGCTCCGGTTTCTCCGGCAATCTCCTTTGAACTAAACTTAAATATTCCATCAGGCTCACCATTGCCATCAGGACCATAAATCAGCTTACCATCATCGCCCATTCTAAAGGATATATCTCCCTTGTGCTCGGTTGCACCTGTTGAGCTGACACTTTCTACCTCCATATGCCATACAAAATCCTTAATCTGATATTTGCCATTTAATGAAGAATTTTTCAACTCCCCTTCATCAATAAACAATTGATGCGTCTGTCCTAAATTGAAATGCTTATCTGCATCACAATGCAGAATATTGATTGGATGTGCTACGTTTACAGTTACCTTTGCCGTCAATGACGTATCGTCTTTGGATGTTACTGTGATAACAAATTGATCTGTAGTTTCATTATCCATAAGTTCTACATTATATACATCACCATTAGCATTAAAGTTTCCACCATTTTTGGTTCCGGAATGATCCCACGTTACATTTTTTGAGTCATACTTTCCACCCAGAATCTTATCAGTAAACTTTAATTTATTCTGATTTTTCTTCATCTCATAGTATACTGTTCCGTTGGTTACATCCTTGCCTTTGTAATATATCCTTATTCCTTTAGGCTCTGCCGGTGCCACATACTCCACATCTGCCCCAGTCGGTACCTTATTGCGCATAGTGAAGTTCTGCTTTGAAGTATACTTCTTGTCTCCTGCCTTAAAGTCCACGACAATTCCGACAGAGTTCTTGCTTTCTGCCTCGCTTAAATCAGTGGTAAATCCTGTGACATTTTCTGCCATAAGAGATTCCTTGCCCTGACCATCTGCCTTCACCTCACCTGTTGCAGGATCAAGTGTATCCTTTCGCAGATAAATTTTGTGCTCTGACGGTCTGTATATGATATTGTATGTACAATCCTTGTTGTAGATAATCAGCTTGCTGTCGGATGATGTTTCCTCAGATGATGCTTCTTCGGATGACTCTTCTTCCGCTGATGCAGTTGCAATATAACCAGCCTCAGGGTCTGCTGATGCCACCTCCACCGGCGCTGCCACTGTAGCAGGCTCATACTTAACCCCCTTTTGCGCATCAATTATCAGGTCTCCTATCTGATTCATCGTAAGCTGTGCCTCATACTGTAAATCTACATCCTTTGAAGCATACTTATACTGCTTCGTGCTCGTACCGATAAAGCCTGCAACAGCCAGACCCAGTATTCCCATTATCGCCATGACAATGACAAGCTCAACAAGTGTAAAGCCACTGTTTTTCCTATTATTTGATTTGTTCATGCGCTTTAAAAGTTTCATGGTTCATCTTCCTCTCCGATTTCATCATACAACCTTATAACAGCCTTGCGTCAAAATAAAATATTCATCATTAAACTATGTAAATTACTCACATACCACCTTACCGGTCTCCTTGTATATCGTGATAACCTTTTCTGTGCTGTTTTTTTGAATCCAGATACGGCTGCAGCACTTACCATTGGCATCAGGCTTTTGTGCACCTGAGCTTCTGTCAAACTGAAGCATTATCTTGTCTGAGCTGTTCAATTGTGTCTTGTCACTATAATCATCCTTCATGGAATAGTAAACATCAATCCTGCTCTTTCCGACTTTGCTCGGAGCAGATACTGTACCATTTATGGTCGTCTTATAATAGTAGGCACCATCTGATGCATCCTTATATATCTCAAGAACTGCGCTGTCCTTTCCCATCGTGGTGACTCTTGTTTTATTAATTATCGATTCAATATTTCTGGCACACTGCTTCACCTCAACACCCATGACCGAACGAATGGATATGGTTGCCGCACCTATAAGTACGACAGATATCGCTATCACTACTATAAGCTCTACCAGAGAGAAACCACCATTATTCTTTTTTTCTTTTACAGACATATTGGATTCCTCCCTTGTATATATCGTCAAAATTTGTCAAATATAAATATTTCGCAGCTGTTTTGCGCCTTAAAAGCCGCTTGTTTTCTACTCCTTGGTCCAGTTCTGGTATGTAATGAGCGTAGCATAATCTATTTTTGTGTCTGCCTCTTTCTTATTTGAAAAAGAAGAAACATTACCCAGATAGTTGGCACCGTCCATGAACACATCATACAGGTGCATTGCATCGTCTGCATCACTTACCTTTTCAAGAAGCAATGCCTTAAATACCTCCTGAGTACCATTATCAATCTCGCACTGGTCTTTGTTTACAATTATCCTGCCCTTTGCAACTATGGTACCTGTAAAGTCAGCATTCAGTGTCACATCTCCCGTAGCAACAATTATATCCACATTGTGTGATTTGTCATTTGCATCATAGGTGTAGTTACCGTTTTTGACAATTGCCTGGTATTTTTTCCCCTGATACTCAGTCTCAAAGATATGTTTATTACCGGAACTTGGCACTATTTTCAGCAAGTTGGTATTGTTAACTATATTTGTAAAAAGCGAAACACTTGCTGCATTTGCCGGTAAATCCGCATAATTTGTCAAAAGCTTTGAGTTTAGTGCGGTATACGTGCGCTGTAAGGCATCCGACTGTGCATCCATGTCCACACCATCAGCTATGCCCTTCAAAAGATTTAAATTGCTGCCATCGTAGATGCTGTAATTGCCGGCAGTATAGATGCTTGCAGCCTCATTTACCTGTATGCTGTCAGTATAGAACTTAGTATATCTATTGAGCTTATCACTGTCTGCGCCAAAATAGTCACTGTAATACTCAGCAGCCTTATTCGTTGGCAGATTGACATAATAGTATACAAGTCCATCATCATTATTATTATCAGTAGAAGGAACAAAAACCTTCTTTATACAGTTGTCGATTGTCTTTTTCTCCGGCAGATATGCCGAGAGAGCCTTACCTGTCTTTGTGCTGACCACATTGGCATTTATTTCAGTATACTTTGTCTGATCCTGTCCGGTTGCAGTAATATCCTTGTACTCCTTATAGGAGAGTGGATTCTTGTTGTAAAGCGATTTGGCATCCGCACCATCTCCACTTGTGCCTATGCACTCAGGCGGCACAAGGTATGCTATCTGGTCACCCTTTACTGAGATTGACTCACCCATGGCCACATTGCTGTTTTGTGTACCCACACTACTACTTGAGTTTACAATAGCCTGGGTATTGATATATGCGGTTCCTGCCAACATAAGCTCCCTGATATTTGACATATCAAGAGATGCCTTCCTGCCGTTTATGATAATAGCAGAGCTATCGCCTGCGTCAGGATTTTCCTTGTCAGCGCCTCCGTTGCCAAAGCCGACGTACTTCGCATTGTTATTCTTATTATTCTTTCCAAGTGTGACCTTTGAGCCTGTACCCTTTAAGGTCATGTCATCTGCCACATATGTCATGCCATCTAAATTGACTGTTGCACCATTTACATTTATATTGCTTGTCCACAGCTGACACTGTGAATCAACAGAAAGTGTACTGTTATTGTGTACACCCGCCATGTTCTTTTTTATCGTAGCAGTATCTTTTCCTGCAAAGTCTCCCACCTCTATATCGCCCTCTGCAATCATATAGCTGGTATCCTTTACATCAAGTGTAGCATTGTTTGGAATGGTAACACTCGTAGTAGAAGTTCCTGTACCTGCCGCATTTTCACAGCCAGCGTAGAGATTACCGGATAGATTTACTTTATTAAGTCCTGATATAATATCCAGTCCTTCATTTCCAACAAGAGAATATGTAAAAAGCTCCGGAACTCCTCCCGATGCTGTAAAGCTCATGGATGGAACTCCCAGAGAAATGTCTGTCTCTATTATTGATTTAAATCCCTTTTCATCGGTATACTCTACCCTGATGCCATTAATGACTGCGCGGCTGTTGTATACCTTGAGCAGTCCATTTCCATTTTCATCGGCATTTACCGCCTTGACCACAGCGTGTGGCTTTGAGTTTTCGTCTGTGAGCTTACTATCCACATAGTCTTTAAGCTTTTCAGTTTTATAGTGCATACCGGTATTGTCAGACTCAAGACTTCCCTTTAAGCTCTTTAAATACTCCTGCGCAAATATACTCTGTCTGCCGGCCTCATTTATGCTGCTGTCAGAGTAATTCTCCATAACCTTTGTATATCCTGCTGAGTAAGCCTTGGAAATATCTCCCTGCAGACCGGTACATATCTGATCCAGCACTCCCTCTGCCGAGTAAAAGTTATCTGTATTTTTTTCGTCCGTCACCTTCATCTGGAGGTTCATAAGCGCTATCCACAGCACAGTCACAGCTAAAACAGCCACTATAGCCATTGCAACTACAACCATCACAAAGGAAGCACCACGGTTATCGTTACGCTTCATAATTAATACCCCATGCTTCCGGTCATCGTAACAACCGGGTCTTTATCCTTAAATATATCATCCAGTGAAGCCTTGCTCTCGTATACAGCCACCTTCACATCATACAGCCTTTCAGATGCATTGCTTTTTGTCAGATTCTTTATATCGACAATTGCCTTTACATCATTCTGAATTACATTGTTATTAAAGCCATATATAGCTTGATCGGGCTGTAGTGGATTATCCGGTGCTCCCATATTTACATTCAGATTGGTGGCTATATGAGTATAAGCATGACCTGTACGATTTCCCGGCTCACTTACCTTCACATATGCCTTATATGTACTCTCCTTCGTGCTCAACTCTGACTGATCCGATATAGTCTTTTGCTTTACAATGTTTACCGTGCAGTCCAGCTTGTCCTTATTATTGATTATAATGACATCGTTGCAGGTATTGTAAAGTGTTCCTGTAGATGTGTACCATGGATTGTAAAACAGATAGACATTCCTTAGATTATGGTTCACAGTATCTGAAGAATTATCATAAATCACCATGGTATAATCATCCTTCAGTGCACTATTCGGATCCGGAAAAGTCTTTCTTACTCCATTCTTATTGATAGAATATGAATACGACACCGTAACCTTGGTAGCCTTATTACTCGAAGCTCCATACTTTTCTATATCTATGGTGATAGTTCTTTTGATATCCTGCTGAGTGATGCCGCCTACACCAGGCATATTATTAAATGCATATATAATATTTGTAGCAGAATACTTGTCTGCACTCATGCAGTCAAAATTTGCATCCATGGCCGACATATCCGCTACCTCGTCCATGTTGTACTTTTTAACCTTATTGTCCGACTCTGCGTCCGATTTTGCATCCACTGTCACAAGAGCATTGTATTTCTTTGTGCCTGACTGCACACCAGACATATAGAAATAATACTTGTGCGCATCCGACTCCCTGAAATTCCAAAGCGATGTATCGCTTATTTTGGCTGATGCATCAGTCTTGTGGATACAGCTAGTGATGACATCGTCCTTGTTTACAATCTCAGCACTGATATCCTCAAGCCTCTTTACATTATCAAACTTACCCGACTTCTTAAGAAGCTCACATGCACTGCTTCCATCTGATATATTAAAACCGTCCGCCACATCAAAGCCCTCCGACGGATAGTTAAACTGATATGCCAGTGTCTTCATGGAGTTCTTCTCAATACCCTCCATAATGTTTGTCGCCAGATGTGTAGCATTCAGCTCGTTTTTTGCCTTTACATTGGTCTTTGTAGCTGTGACAAATGCATTCAAAAAAGGAAGCACGATTATTGCGAGAATAGCAATCGACACAATAATCTCCACAAGTGTTACTCCTCGATCATCGTTTTTTAGCTTTCTCAAATCTGCTTCCTCCCCTCTTGTATTTTGTTATCTCATAACTCAATAATCTAACATTTGATATTTATCACTTACGGTCTCAATAACCCGCTAATCTAATAACCTAATATTATAATAATCAGTTAGTTTGTTGTACCAAACAGATTATTTGTACCATGTGGTACTGCAGGTATGTATGGTGCCTCATATGGCTTATCAAGTCCATACAGGAAATATGAATCCACAAGCATCTCACCTGTCAGCTTGCCTGTCGAATCATCAAAGCTCACATTAAGTGTGCTGATAGTTTTCTTCTGTGATGAACCAATCACCTCTCCAAGCATAGCCTTAAGCCCATGATACTCTGTCTTGAATGCCATAACTGTGCTGACATCATAAAGCTGATAGCCTGTAACCGTAGACTTTGCAGAGCTTGATGATGTGCTGCCATCAGCTGCACTGCCGTCGCCTGTCTGTGACTGAGAGTTGTTGCCATCAGCGGTCTGAGAGCTCTGCGAATTGTCTGCATTACTGCTATCCGTGGTACTGCTGTCCGAACTGCTTCCTGACGAAGAGTCTGTACCGGCTTTACCTGTCGGATTATTCACATCAATAGCTGTCGGTGAGCCGACTGTAAGCTCTGTAATATTTGTATTGGTAGATTTCTCTATAGCAACCGCATCCATGATGCCGTTTTCAATCTGTAAATATGAAGGGAAATTGTCATATACCTGCTGCATGGCATCAGACATATCCTTTGTCTTCTTTGTGTAATCGTCAGCCTTTGCCGCAAGTGCTGAAAGCTGATTGTACTGTGATTTCAGGTTCATGTTTTCGCTCTTGAGTGAATCCCTCTTATTGGACTGTGGAATAAAAATCAAAAAATATGTCAGTGCTAAAATGGCAACACCCGCTAATATAATAAGTAACTTTTTATCTCTCGTTGACATCCTAACACCCCCTACTGATTTGTACTGTCTGTATCTGATGATGAATTACTATCCGTCTGTGCCTGCGACGACGCATCCTCTGAGGTATCAGCTGACTCACTGCCCGTGCCATCCGCCGATTCAGAAGCAGCACTGTCGTCTGCCTTTACATATGTACAATCTACTGTGAACTGAACCTTTGAGGCACCGGTCTCATCAACCTCCTCTGTGATGGTTGACACATTGGATACCATGATACTCTCAAATGTACGAAGCTGTGCAATTACATCAGCCGCTATATCCTTGCTGCCTGTCTTGATGGTCATCGAAACACCATCAGTCGTAACAGACATATTCACAAGCTTGGCCTCTGACGGAAGCTTCTGCTCCAGTTCATCCACGAAGCCCGTTATCTCATCATTCTTGTTGGATGAGGCGCTCTCAAGAAGCTTAGTCCAGTCATAGTCCTTCTTGGTCTGGTTGTACACATCATATATATTCTGTGCATATGACAAATCAGAAACACGCGCTTTAAGCGTCATATTGTCTGAAGTTAAAACAAGATTTGAAAAAATGCTGTATGCCGTGATACCAACTGCAACTACCACACACAATCCAAAAATGAGAAGCTGCACTGCAAAAGAAACAGGCTTTTCGGCTTCCTCCCCTGCCGGTACCGGAAGAGGCTTTCCATCAGGACCAACAGGTGGTTTTCCCTGCATACCTGCCTGTGCGCCTCCGGGTGACATAGCACCTGCAGCTGTTCCTGCCATAATCGGAGCACCGATTCCCTTGTTTTTCTTACTGTCTAATATATCAAGCGGGCTCAGTGAACATCCGACACAGTTGAAATACTCTGCAAGCTTTGCCTCTGCGAGGTTTATGCTCTTTGCCACATGTATGCCGTCAAACTGCTGGAGCGGAACCACCTTGACATTAAGCTCATTGGTCAAAAGCTTTGAGAGTCCGCTGAAATCAGCACCTAAGCCAATGAGGAAAATTCTATCGATAGGAGTATCTGAGTTTCTCGACTGATAATAGTCTATCACTCGTCCGAGACTGCTTATCAGATTGGAAAGTGAATATGAAACATTCAGACGGAGCTTCTTGAAACGCTCCGAATCAATCTCATGTCCCATAGGATCCATGCCGCCGCCCGCCGGCTCATCAGGTACTGTGCCATCAGGCCTTATTGCAAGGCAGGTCTTTCTGCGTGCCACATCAACTGCATCGGTAAATGACAGATACTCTCCAAAAAGCTCACTATCCTGAATCTCCTCAATAGCATCAGCAAGTCCATAGTTGACATTGCGCTGCAGCTTTACCATGCTTCCATCCATTACAGTCAGTGTGGTAGAAACCTCATCCACCTTGACAGTCACCTTCACATCTCCGGGAATTTCTCTTCTCATGAGCTGCTTGATGGCATTTCCACTATAGTCAAGTGCTACAAGCTGCAGCCTGCAATCAGCTGCAAGGGCACCATACGACAAAATAAGATCATTAGGCACAGCAATAACCGAAAGACGTAATTTCTTTTCTTCCGGTCTGTCAATCTTCTCTATAATCTGATGCACCAGCTTGTACTGGCTCAAATCCACTGGAAAATAATCCGATGCATTCATTGCGATCATTTCCTTAAGCTGTTTTTCCTTAACAAGCGGAAGTTCAATATCTCTGCTTGCTATACGCGCTGAATTTAACACAAAAACAGCTTTTTTGGTGGCAATCTTCTTTTCCTTCAGCTTACTGTATAAGATAGAACGAAACATCCCATCCGGCTGTACCACTCCATCATTAATCATCCCCGGTGGTGTCGGAAAGCCGAACATATTGTAAATCTTAGGATTTTTTGCTTTGTAATCAATCTCAACTACTCTGGTAAGGTTCTCCCCTATTTCAATACCGAGTACCCTATTTGCCATAACCTAGTCCTCCGTGTTTATCTTTGTTTTACACTGTATACATCTGTAAAACATTCGTAACTGTTCAGTTACAAACATTCTATATATATTCGGTATATCTGTGCTTTGCTCTGCTTTTGTCTCACTGCTTGTCGTACTACCTGTTTTATACTAAGTACGCTATATTATAACACACTTTTCAAAAGCCTGTGAGTGTCAAATATGCCGATATCATTTTCTCACCCCATAGCATCGAAATAAATATTCCGGCTGCCAAGTACGGTCCCATCGCAAGCCTGTTGCCTGCGTTTGTTACTTTCATACGAATCAGATGTATCACGGAACCGATGATGCATCCCAAGAAAAATGCTAATGTAATATTCTGCCAGCCTATCGCAAGGCCTGCACATGCCATGAGCTTGACGTCTCCGCCACCTATGGCTCTTCCTCCGCTTACAAGAAGAAGGATTTCAAGAAATAAACTGACACAAAAGAATCCTATCACATATTCAGACCAGTTATCATGGTCTAAAAACACATGCAGGATTCCAAGCACCAGTATAAATATATTGATTCCTAATGGAATTTCATATGTTCTCCAGTCTATCACACTCAGAACTATGAGTGCAGATGTAAGAAAGCAGTAGATGATACTCGTAAGCTCAAGTCCATTTACTGCAAAAACTACTATGTATAATATACCGTTTAACGCCTCAATAATAGGGTATTGAGGTGATATCGGTTCTTTGCACTTGCGGCATCTGCCACGAAGAAACAGCCAGCTAAAAACTGGCACCATATCGTACCACGAAAGCTGATACCCGCACCTCATGCAGTGGGACCTTTCGGTCACCACTGTCTCATGCTGCGGTATGCGGTAGATACAGACATTTAGGAAGCTGCCTATAACTATACCGAATGCAAATATTAAGATGTAGATGGGTATCAGTTCTGGTATCATTTAATAATTATCCCTTCAAAAATTAATTTTTCGGTTTAATCTGATCGTCTGTTCCAGTTGCAGTATAATAATCAGATGATGCTGAATATGTAATTTTTCCTGTTGCACTAGTATAAGTAATATCAATATTACCATCCCACTTAGTTCCCTTTAACCTTGTAGTTTCCAAACCAGTATCCTTTAACGGAGTTTGTTCAGTAGGATCAATCACAGGAGCAGCATCTTTTGAAACTGTAACTTTAATGGTATCTGGAGCACCTTCTTTATCTGAATAATATGTCTTTAATGTTGTTGCAATACTATCACAGTTCTGAATATCTGTTGCTTCTCTTGACTTCTCAACATACTTGATAAGCTGTGGAGCAAGTACACCTACAAGCACTGCCATGATGGCGATTACAACAATAAGCTCTACAAGAGAGAAACCTTTGTTGTTCTTCTGTTTCTTTCCTAACTTTTTAAATACATTCTTTACCATAGTTCTTTTCTCCTTTTCATTATAACATGGTTTTTTGTGCAAAGAGCTGTGCCCTATCAGCATCTCTTTGGTTTGTATGCGCTCATTGTACCATAAATAAAAGCATAATGCAAGTTATTTTCTAGTACAATAGCACTATTGGCACACAACTTTTTTCGCTTTCTTTAGCAATTTCAACCAAATATCATCCGTTTTATTGCATTTATATCATATTTTCAATAAAAATTTTCTCCAGAGCTATACTCCGCCACAGCATAAGGAGCTTCATCCCATGTGACCGGCTAACGCATACACTCTCGTGAGAGCTACGCTACACTGCCAAGATACTGTAGGAATTATGCTTTTAGATTTTCTATGCTTGACGAAACCGTCGAAACGCGCCGTCCGTGGCGCGGTTCTCCTTGCCCATTACTGCTCACACCATCAGTGTGACCAGTAACGATTGCAGCCCATTAAAAGTGCCTCTACGAGGCAGGGGCTGTAATCTGACAATAGTTGATTTATTGGCGCATAGCTTGACAGCGTGGTGTCAAGCTTGCGTTTGAACAGCAACGATATATTACATCCCAGTGGCAGTTCATTTCTGTGTTTCATGCGCATAATTCAACAGTATCTAAGCAGCTTCGCTATTCGCTCACCCGAGAGTATATTCGCCAGCCGTTCGTAGAGAATGAAGCCCCATCCTACTGTCAGTAAAAGAGGAAGCAACCTCCGAGTTCTCGCCCAAAGATTGCTTCCTCTAATTTACATTTCACTACAATATTAGCTCACAAGCCATTTTTTTACAGTTTCCTCATCAAAATCCACACATTCAGCTATATCTTCTATTGAGTGACCTTTTTTCTGAAGTTTTAAAGCCGTTACTTTTGCCTGACGAATTCTGCCTTCTTCTCTGCCTAATTCTCGACCTTCTTCTCTGCCTAATTCTCTGCCTTCATTTTTCTGTTCTTCCCATGCCTTGCACATATCAATCACCTCTTCTTTCTCATCTATGTCTATATCCGTTCCTGCAAACAGGTTGATTGCCTCAACCGTCTCTCT
>OHSI01000373.1_pt1 | contig 30421 bp, 30 predicted proteins | sample 1578641 | NCBI WGS metagenome assembly OHSI01 (sample SAMEA3879535, study PRJEB24766) | human gut metagenome | biome: human-associated habitat; feature: feces | place: USA | collected 1985/1987 | reverse complement strand
CGACTTGTCGTCTACGCCACCATCAATCTGTATGAGAGCCTTGCTGCCCGACTCGTCGATGAGGCGGCGCAGGCGCTTCGTCTTCTCCACCGAGTGCGGTATGAACTTCTGTCCGCCGAAGCCCGGGTTCACGCTCATCAGCAGCACCATGTCCACGTCGCAGATGATGTCCTCGAGCACGCTCACCGGAGTGTGCGGGTTGAGTGTCACGCCAGCCTTCATGCCCGCAGCGTGAATCTCCTGGATGGTGCGGTGCAGGTGTGTGCACGCCTCGTAGTGCACGTTCATCATCATTGCCCCCGTTGCAGCCACCTCCTTGATGTAGTGTTCCGGATGCACGATCATAAGATGAACGTCGAGCGGCTTCTTGCACTCCTTAGCCACCGCCTGGATGACGGGGAAGCCGAACGAGATGTTAGGCACGAACACGCCGTCCATGATGTCCAGGTGCAGCCAGTCAGCCTCGCTGCGGTTTATCATGTCGATGTCCGAACGCAAGTCGATGAAGTTCGCTGAGAGAAGCGAAGGTGATATAAGAGTTTCCATTTCTTTTTTTGTTTCCTTTCTTTTGTTTTCGATTTTGTAAGCTCTCAACTTGCGCGAGCTAACGAGCCGGCAAGTTGACGAGGGTGTTGTTTTCTTTAACTAACGCAATACGGTTTGTTGCGGTTGTTCGCCTGCGCCAGTCTGTAGGAGTAGGCAATCTGTCGGATGAAGCTCAACGTCTTTTCCGAAGGCTGTAGTTCTTCTTGAGTAAAATACTTCATAGGCAAAGCTATTTTATATGTTTTAGAGATGTTTTTATATTTAGTAAACGCAGCCGTTCGGTGTTTATTACATATTGTAGCGAATATTTTTTTCTTGCAGTTTCAGCTCTTTTGTCATCCGCGTCGGTCGATGCGGACGTCTGCGTCGGTCGGTGCGGATGTCTGCGTCGGTCGGTGCGGATGTCTGCGTCGGTCGATGCGTATGTCTGCGTCGGTCGACGCGGATGATGTTTGCATATTAAAAAAGGTAGCGTAAGCAGAACTATGCACGGTTCTGTTTGCGCTACCAATCATTTTAGGTGTCTGGTGGACAGTATTTATTGCTGTCTGTTAGGATGCAACAATTATCTAAGTACTATTTTGTTTCGCCACTATAATTAATCTATTCCTTTATAGGCATTTTATAACAATCGCCCCAGCGTCCATAATTATTACCTTCGCAATTACTACCTCCGCTATAACTACTAAATTGAAAATAATAGCGATAATAGAAGGGTTTGTCTGCTGGTGAACCATAATCAGTTTTTGTTCTGACATAAAGTCCCTTATTTCTAATGTCAGCCATTTTACATGGCTTAACCGGATAAAAGAAGCTGTTTATCTTTTCATTGTTCTTTGCCGGATATATAACAAGACCATATTGCTGATTGTTTTCTACAGCATTTATTGCCTTTACTCTTTGCATAGAACAATATTTAGCAAGTTTTTTAGCCTGTTCTACTGATGGTGTTGTAGATGCGTCTAATTCATACTCGTGTTTTATTAAACTACCTAATTCATCGTTAATATCCAAATACGAATTTCCATCAGAATCTTTAACAAAAACTCCTTTCTGCCATTTTGTGCCTGCAAGATAGATACATCCGTCAACTTCTTTACCGTCTTTGGATGTGTCGTAGTCAGTTATAGTTTCTTTTCGTATTTCAAATATTGAATGTCCCTTCAAAGTGTATTCAGCAATATCATTCTTTATGGTTAATGATGGGTTACCACCGAAATTTGCAATGTCGTACACGTTGATGTCGCAATACATACTGCCGTCATCAGCAAAGGTTAATGGGTAGCTCTTTTCACCAAAGGTTACCTTTGCTGTTGATATTTTATTTTCAAATGCGATGTTCTTGCTTTTAATGATATTGACACAATATCGTACTACGTCATAGTTGAGCGGATTTGTCTGTATAGAGTCTGCAAACTCAGGGGCAAAATCCATTGTTGTGTATTTTATCTCCTTGCTGCATACACTTCCGTCTTCTCCGTTTATTGTAGCTATTGTGGATATTTTTACGTTTGCATTAAGTGGTATGTTGAGCTCGGCAGAGTAGAAGTCGTTATTGCCCTTTTGGGCGGCAACTATTTCCTGACCATTAGGACTTTCTACCTTGAAGGCAACTTTAGATATATTGGGGGTTGCTGTCAGTTCTTTTACAGGATGTCCGTATTTTATCTTGCACGAAGTAGGGGTTGCAGATATCACCTTCTGTTCGTACTCACCATCTATTTTTGTGACGAATATATCCGATTTGGTGTATCTTACGGATCTGTCACACTGTAAATTTTCATCTTCCCCGTTTATGGTTGCTATAGTAGATATAGTTACATTTCTGTCATACGGGATTTCTATCTCAGCATAGTAGAGGTCGTCATCACCTTTTTGTGCATCTACAAACTCATCTTCTCCTTTTCCACTCAGTTTGAAGATCACCTTTGAGAGTTTTGGGGTGCCTGCCACGTGTTTTATGGTCTGTCCGTATTTTATTTTGCAGGAAGTGTGATTTGCAGAAATTACGTCTTGAAAGCATGTGCCCTCTGTTGTGACAACATATCCTATTTCGTCATCGTAGCTGTTGCAGGAGATAGCTGCAAAGCAGACCAATAGTATAAAAAGATATTTCTTCATGATTAGTTGCGTTTTTTGTTTTTATGGATGCTGATGCCTAAGCCTATGTATGGGTCGTGATGCCACTTGGTGTCGCCGAATTTTCCGGTCAATATTGAGGCATATCCAACCTGTAGCAGCAGGGCTTTATACTTTACGATTATACCTATATCTCCTGCAACGCCTTTAGCACCAGATACATAACGTTCGTGGATGTAGGAGAACTCGGTACCATCCAACTCTTTCGTTTGTTCGTACTTCTGTACATATTGTCCGTATCCAGCTCCTACGTAAGCGAACAAGTATTTGTGGCAACGTTTCATAACTCCGGCTGTAACGGTTGCGTATGTCTGATTCTTCTTCTTGTATATGCCAGTGCCGTAATACCCGTCTTTATAATAAGGCTTTGGATAACCCTCATCTTGACCAAACTCTCCGCCTGCATTGGCAATTCGTAGGTATGCACCCCAGTTGCGACACAAGGCGAGTGTCACGCCGAAAGCTTTGCAGCCAGTGTAGTTGGCTATAACCATGCCGTACAGGCGTGGCGGGCGCTTCTTCAGTGTGTACGAGAAGTCTTTCTTCTCAAACGGCTTGATAGTGATTTGGTCGCTAATGTCGAAATACTCTTTCTCGTCGCCCTTGATTTTGATGTTGTGTGCCGACGATTTTTAGAGTTTGAGGAGTCAGTCCTTGTGGTATGCCGTCCATGATGATTGTGGCTTTTGGCATACTGCTGATATTGGCTTCACCTTCGATAAGGAAAGAGAATTCGGTGTTGCCGGTAGTGCTGACTTCGATAGGGTAGTTCTTTTCAAATAAGCTGCCGTATCTTACGGTTACGTTGTGCTGTCCGGTTGCAACTTTTGTGTACATTATGTTGGTTGACGACCAATCGCCGTCAATGGCGATATCCGCACCAGCTGTTGTTTGCAGCTTGATTCTTACCGAGTCGTTGGCAGTCTGCGCTTGTGTAGCGCAGACCGTCATTAGAAGCGATAAGATAATAAGTCCTATTCGTTTCATTGTTCTTGTATTGATGTTTATTCGATGTTGAAGTTCATTCGCCAGATGTTGTATTTGCTTTCGCGGTTAGCTCTGGTCGAGAGGAAGTAGATGCTACGTCCGTCTTTAGCCCAAACCGGACACATGTCGGAACTCGGGTTGAAGGTGAGCTGTGTCAATCGCGAACCATCGGTTCTTACTACGAAGATGTCGGTGTTCACAACGTTGTTGATAGCCGATGTAGAGTTGCCTTCAACTGCGAGCCACTTGCCGTCGGGCGAAAGAGCAGGGTTGGCGAAACTACGTTTCTCGTCAGTAAGGATAAGTGTCTCCTGGCCTTTAATATAATTGACATACCATATCTCGCTGCGTCCGGCAGAAGAGTTTCTGACGCAGTAGAAAGCTTCCGGGTCATTAGGGATAAGGCAAACATTGTAGCCGGAAGCGCACGATGTGAGTGTGCCGTCCTTTCTGTCGAGCGACCATACCGACGGACCATTAGCCGACTGGCGTGAGAAGAATACCTTCTGACCGTCGAGTGAGGCAGGGTTCCAATCCGCCACCGAACCGTTGGTTATCTGCTGCATCATGCTTCCCTGGTCGGCGTTGACAGAAGAGATGTAATAGTTGACACCGTTCTGATCGGAGAAGTAGAGTTTGTTGTCCTTTGCCCACGAGAACGAGAGTACGTCGCGGAATGTGCGCTGTGTGGCAGCACCCTGGGCACCTGCGTTTCTCACCATGATGTTTGTCTGACCGTTAGCCTTGTAGAGGTATGCCAGTTTGCTACCATCGGGCGAGATAGCGAGAGTGCGTAACGGACACCACTTGAAGTGGGCTTCGGCACTGTATGCCCAGCTCGAGTTCTTGTAGTAAGCACGATTGGCCAATGCTGGCTCCTTAGTTGAGTTGCCGGAGATGATACTGTTGGTCGACTCGTCGGTGAGCTTCACAAGGTTAAGACCGCTTTCCTCGGGGGTGAATGCCTCAAGATAGTTGGCTACTTTACTCGAACCGCATGATGCGAGTAATACAGAAACGGCTGCAAAGCCTAATACTTTTACTGATGTTTTCATAATGTGTTGATTTTAATTGCTTGTTGGTGATTCGTTTGTTGGTGATTGGTTTGAGTTGGATGCACCGTTTTGCTGAAGTTGTTTATCAAGCGCCTGTTGGTACTTTGATGTTAGTGAGGAAGTAGTGCAACTTGCTGCTCCAATCACAAAAACTGCCGCAACGATGCACGAGCAGATAAGCTTTAAAGACATGCTTTGTGTCATAATTATAGTTTTTTTGTTAGTAAATAAATGATGATTGCGATTGAGTAAGACGTTAAGTCGAGAATATCCCATGTGCCGCTGGCAAGCCCCATGAATTGACAGAACTCGTGCGCTATGATAGCCATCGGCATAGCCCAAACGAAAAATAGCCGTATGTGTTTGCCGTCGTTGTTCCATATGAATTCCATTGCAAACATGTATGACAACAACCACATTCCGTCGGGTAGGCTATAGACAACCCATTCAGGAACCGTCTCTATAGGCGGAAACCAATGCGCAGACCTTAAGGCTCTGACATCGTCGAGCAAGCCCATCAGCTCAAGCGGTTTAAACATATAGAGCGTTAGCGGTCTATACAGAATGTAAACCAGTTCGCCGATCGATATGAGTAGGGCTGATAGTAATATGTAAGTTTTTCTTTTAATAGTTATAATACCAGACTCGCTGTCTCCAAGAAGTCTATTAAAAATAAAAACTCAGTGATGACCGATATAAAAAAAAGGACGTGGAGACTCTATCCGTTACTCGCTCCACAGCTTGAGGCCCTAGGAATTGCCCATTGTAGTCGAAACGAGCAACCCAAGACCCCACGCCGATATGAACGTATCAGTCTCATCGTATATGTATATAGCCATAAGTGCATACTTACGTGAATGTAAGTACACATTATATATTAATATAATATACCGATGAGGGCTGACAATAGTGTCATACCCCGTGGCATCTATCGTTGCCATGTCCCTTGACCACAATTTGAGAGTTTCCTAGGCTTTCAAGCTGTCAGTGAACAAAGCGCGTGATAAACGCCTTTCCATATATGGTATCTCCACGACACGCAGCTAACCGAATAGCGTTGTCTTTCCCGGCACTTAAAGTGTCATCGGCGTAGAGACAATGCAAAATTAGTGTATTTTTTTGAAACTGCAAATTATTAAAGCTAATTATTTTTATTACTTGCATACACTGCGGTCTCGTTAAAGCAGACTGACAATCCGTTGGTTTCGTGTTCTTGGTATTAGTTTTATGTGATTACAATATATGCAAAAAACTTTGCATAAGTCGTTCGCAATACGGAAAAAATACGTAACTTTGTCTTCTGCGATAATAGCTGTCGCAGTATGTAAACAGTTAGTTTTGGAACAACGATAACAACCGAAATATGAAGACAATCAACACACGTCGCAGCATACGCAAGTACACCGATGCTGCGGTAAGCGACACGCTGCTGCGCCGCCTGCTCAGCGAGGCGGAGCGCACGCAGACAATGGGCAACCTGCAACTTTACAGCGTAGTGGTGACACGATCCGATGAACAGAAGCACCGCCTCGCGCCGGCACACTTCAACCAGCCGATGGTGGAGGGAGCGCCCGTAGTGCTCACGTTCTGCGCCGACTTTCGTCGCACCACGCTTTGGGCGGAGAACCGCAACGCCGACCCGGGCTACGACAATATGCTCTCGTTTCAGAACGCAGCTACCGACGCGCTGCTCTTCTGCCAGACCTTCTGCAATCTTGCTGAGGAGGAAGGTTTGGGCTGCTGCTTCCTCGGCACAACGGTGTACATGCCGCAGATGATTATCGACGTGCTGCAGCTGCCACGCCTTGTGGTGCCCGTGGCTACTATCACGCTCGGCTGGCCCGACGAGCAGCCTGCGCTCACCGACCGTCTGCCACTCGATGCTATCATGCACGAGGAGACTTACTGCGACTATACCCCCGAGCGCATTGACCGCTTCTATGCCGAGAAGGAGGCATTGGAGGAGAACCGAGAGTTCGTGCGCTTGAACGGCAAGCAGACTCTCGCGCAGGTGTTCACCGACTGCCGATACACGCGCAAGGACAACGAGGCTATGTCTGCAGGACTTATCGACGTGCTAAAGAAACAAGGGTTTTTGCGTTGATTTGCCGACCGCTAAGCTGAAAGGTATCATAACAAGTATTCAGATATAACAATGAACAAAGACACGTTCGACAAGCCACTCTCGCTCCTCGAACTTAACTCGCTCGTTGCAGCTGTCGTTGACATCAGTCTGCCCGATGAGTACTGGGTGGAGGCTGAGCTGTCGGAAGCACGCGAGGTGCGCGGACATTGCTACATGGAGTTGGTGGAGAAGGACGAATTCTCCAACACGCCTACGGCACGCGCTTCAGCCAAGTGCTGGGCATCGCGCTGGTCGCTGCTACGCCCCAAGTTCGAGCGCATCACTGGTCAGCGGCTGCACGCCGGCATGAAGGTGATGCTGCGCGTGCGTGCGCAGTTTCATGCCGCCTACGGCTTCTCGTGGATAGTGAGCGACATCAACCCCGAGTACACCATGGGCGATCTCGCACGCCGTCGCCAGGAGATAGTGCGCCAACTGAAGGCAGAAGGTGTGTTCGACCTGCAGAAAGAGCTTCGGCTGCCGTTGTTTGCGCAGCGCATAGCCGTCATATCGAGCGAAGGAGCAGCCGGCTACGGCGACTTCTCGCGCCAGCTGCACGACAATCAAGGGGGCTATATATATAAGGTGGAGCTCTTCGCTGCCGTGATGCAAGGCGAAGCCGTGGAGCAGAGCGTGATAGCCGCTCTCGGACGTATATACGAGCGTGTGGACGACTTCGACGCGGTGGTGGTGATACGCGGTGGCGGAGCCACGAGCGATATGTCGGGCTTCGACACGCTCGCTTTGGCGGAGAACGTAGCCAACTTCCCATTGCCCGTCATTACCGGCATCGGTCATGAGCGCGACGAGTGTGTGCTCGATATGGTGGCGTTCGCACGCATGAAGACGCCAACGGCTGCTGCACAGTTCCTCATCGACAATCTGCAGCGCACCGCCTTGCGCCTCGACCAGCTTGCAGACCGCATTGCCGACCGTGTGCAACGCCGCATGGATGTGGAGCGTGTGCGCCTCGTGTCGCTATCGGAGCGTATTCCCATGCTCTTCTCGCTCGTGAAGACGAAGGAGTGGGGCAGAGCCGACCGCCTTATGCAGCGCATAACGACGGCTGCGAACAGGCAACTCGTGACGGCGGAGACCTATGTCAACACCTTGCAGCGCTCCATAGAGATGTCAGTAAGACGAAAGATAGACAACGAGCACCACCGGCTCGAGCTGCTCGCACAGCGCGTTGAGGCTGAAAACCCCGACCGCCTTCTGCGTCGCGGTTATAGCATCACGACGTACAACGGCAAGGCGGTGCGCGATGCAGCACAGCTGCCGAAGGGTGCGCTGGTGGAAACGCACGTGGAGAAAGGAACATTCAAATCAAGAGTGGAATAGTAGGGTGCAGCAATATAGGGGGTGCACTTCTTGCTCTGGCAAGCGGCAAAGCCGAGCGGAGACAACTGTAATAGTAGGGGGTGCACTTGTCTCAAGTGCACCGACCGATTAGTCTTCTGCTTGGTTGGTGCAGCTGAGACAGCTGCACCCCCTTGAAGATGGCACTGCACCCCTAACTGCACACACTAATAAAAACAATAACCCAAATGCCCAAAGAACAGAAATACGAAGCAGCGATGCGCCAGCTGGAAGACATCGCAGCAAAGATGGAGAACGGCGAGCTCGATATAGACTCGCTCAGTGAGCAACTGAAGACCGCGCAGAAGCTGATAAAGCAATGCAAGGATAAACTTACGAAAACCGACGAGGACATACGCAAGATACTCGGCAGTGAGGATTGACAACGCAAGTCGTTGTCTGCTTTTTTGTGCTAATAATGTCTAATATCGCACAAATAGTTGCACGTTTGTTTTATTATTATTACTTTTGCCTGCGGTTAGGGGAGCATATCCCCGCTATGAAAAAGAAACGTATTAAAACCTTAAGTTTTATGAAAGATATAGCATGGTCAGAGTTGTCGTTCGGCTATATGCCTACCGACTATAACGTGCGCTGTTGCTACCGCAATGGCAAGTGGGGCGAGATAGAGGTCTGCTCCGACGAGTACATTAAGCTCCACATGGCAGCCACATGTCTGCACTACGGACAGGAAGCCTTTGAGGGACTGAAGGCATACCGTTGCCCCGATGGCAAGGTGCGCGTGTTCCGAATGGAAGAGAACGCAGCACGTCTGCAGTCGACATGCCGTGGTATCATGATGCCAGAGTTGCCTACAGACATCTTCGTTGAGATGGTGAAGAAGGTAGTGCGCCTCAATCAGGAGTACATCCCGACATACGAGAGCGGTGCTACGCTTTATATCCGTCCGCTCCTCATCGGTACATCGGCACAGGTAGGCGTTCGTCCGGCAGAAGAGTACATGTTCATCATCTTCGTCACACCGGTAGGTCCGTACTTCAAGGGTGGTTTCTCTACCAACCCGTACGTCATCGTGCGCGACTACGACCGTTCGGCTCCGCTCGGCACAGGCATCTACAAGGTGGGTGGCAACTATGCTGCATCGCTCAGAGCCAACCATCTCGCTCATGAGAAGGGCTACGCTTGCGAGTTCTATCTTGACGCAAAGGAGAAGAAGTACATGGACGAGTGTGGTGCTGCCAACTTCTTCGGTATCAAGAACAACACATACGTCACACCGAAGTCGACCTCTATTCTTCCGTCAATCACCAACAAGAGTCTTATGCAGCTCGCTGAGGACTTCGGCATGAAGGTAGAGCGCAGACAGATTCCTGAGGAAGAGCTCGCTACATTTGAGGAGGCAGGTGCTTGCGGCACAGCAGCCGTAATCAGTCCGATCTCTTACATCGACGACCTCGACACAGGTCAGCGCTTCACGTTCAGCGAGGACGGCAAGCCGGGTCCCGTTTCAACCAAGCTCTACAACCACCTGCGTGGCATTCAGTATGGCACGGAAGAGGATAAGCACGGTTGGACAACAGTAGTAATCGAGTAAAAATTGATTAGGTAAATATTCTGAGTAAGGGTGCAGCGGTTTTTGCCGCTGCACCTTATTTGTATATATAAACCAACCCAAATTCCACTTTTAACCCTCCGAATTTGTCTAATCGTCCTTTATTTCGTAACTTTGCATACACTAATACATTTCATTATGGAGAATAATACTCATACCGTATTCAATGCAGCTCAACTTAAAATGTTGAATATGATGGCAATGCTGAAGACTAAAGAAGAAATCGATGGTCTGCAGCAGGTGGTGTCTGATTATCTTGCAAAACTGTTGCATGGTGAGATTGATCGTTTGTGGGAAGAAGGCGAACTCTCTGAAGAAAAAGTAGAGAGTTTTAGAACTCTCCATGAGCGCACACACTATAATAAGCAACAATTATGATTGGAGTGAACACTAACTATGTGCTTGACACAAATAGTTTGATAATGTCACTTTCCTCCCGTAATAAATACTCATATATATGGGACGCATTTGTTACGGGTAGGTATATTTTGTGTGTGACAAATGAAATATTAACTGAATATGAGGAAGTTATTTCAAGAAACATCAATCAGAGAGTAGCACGCATTGTGCTTTCTTATTTTATGTTGTTGCCAAATGTTAAGTTTGTTGATCCGCATTATAGTTTTGGATTGATACACGCAGACTTTGATGATAATAAATTTGTGGATTGTGCAATAGTTGCTAATGCAAGATGCATAGTGACGCAAGATCATCATTTTGATGTTCTTAGCACTATAGATTTCCCAAAAGTTGATGTAATTGATATTGACGAATTCTTAAAAATACTTCTTTCTGAAGTGAATTAAAAGACTATAATGGGCAAAGGAAAACTGGCGAAGTTCGCTGATATGGAGCGATACGAGAACGTGTTTCAATATCCGTTCTCGGTAGCAGATAATGTGCCGTTCGACATGAAAGGACGATGGCGCGAGATATATTTCAAGAACGACAACCCGATTGTGCTCGAGCTGGGCTGCGGCAAAGGCGAGTACACGGTGGGGCTGGCAAAGATGTTCCCCAACGTGAACTTCATCGGCGTAGACATCAAGGGCGCACGCATGTGGACAGGTGCCACGCAGGCACTCGGTGAAGGCTTGAAGAACGTGGCGTTTCTGCGCACGAACATAGAGATAATCGACCGCTTCTTCGCTGAAGGCGAGGTGCAGGAGATATGGCTCACGTTCAGCGATCCGCAGATGAAGAACCCACGCAAACGTCTCACGTCTACCTACTTCATGGAGCGCTATCGTCGCTTCCTGCAGGACGGCGGCACGATACATCTGAAGACCGACTCCAACTTCCTCTTCACATACACCACATACATGCAGCAGCGCAATAATCTGCCACTGCTCTTCCGCACCGAAGACCTCTACCACACCGAGGGCTTGGACGCACAGACCAACGAGATTCTCGGCATACAGACCTACTACGAAAGCATGTGGATAGAACGCGGACTGAATATCAAGTACATGAAGTTCGCATTGCCGCACGACGGCGAACTGTACGAGCCAGAAGTTGAGATACCGCTCGACGAGTACCGCTCGTATCACCGCGACAAGCGTAGCTCTAAAACGACTGCAGTATAAACTCAAAACTCAAAACTCAAAATTCAAAATGACCCTATATCCGAAACTCATTACTGACGCACTCGCAACAGTAATATATGCAGGTACAAAGAAAAACCTCATAGAAAGTAATATGCTTGTCGACGATGTGCGCATCAACGGCATGAAAGTGAAGTTCACACTCGTCTTCCCACGCGATACCGACCCGTTCATGAAGTCGACTATCAAGGCGGCTGAGGCTGCTATCCACTATCACGTGTCGAAAGACGTGGAGGTGACCATCGAAACCGAGTTCCTCTCGAAGCCGCGCCCGGAAGTGGGCAAGCTGCTGCCGCAGGTGAAGAACGTCATCGCCGTAAGCTCTGGTAAGGGCGGCGTGGGTAAGAGCACCGTTGCAGCCAACCTCGCCATCGCTCTGGCACGCCTCGGCTACAAGGTAGGTCTGCTCGACTGCGATATCTTCGGTCCGTCGGTTCCGAAGATGTTTCAGGTGGAGGATGCACGTCCTTACGCTGTGAAGAAAGACGGTCGCGACCTCATCGAACCTATCGAGAAGTACGGCATAAAGCTGCTCTCTATCGGCTTCTTCGTCAACCCCGACACCGCAACTCTGTGGCGCGGCGGCATGGCGTCGAACGCTCTTAAGCAGCTCATCGCCGACGCCGACTGGGGCGAACTCGACTACTTTGTGCTCGACACACCTCCAGGAACAAGCGATATCCACCTCACGCTGCTGCAGACACTCGCCATCACCGGTGCGGTAATTGTCAGCACACCGCAGAAGGTGGCGCTCGCCGACGCTCTCAAGGGCATCGACATGTACGAGAACGACAAGGTGAACGTGCCTATACTCGGACTCGTGGAGAACATGGCGTGGTTCACTCCCGCCGAACTGCCCGAGAACAAGTACTACATCTTCGGAAAGGAAGGCTGCAAGCAGCTTGCGCAGGAGAAAGGCTTGCCTCTGCTCGCGCAGATTCCGCTCGTTCAGGGCATCTGCGAGAACGGCGACGCTGGTACACCTGCCGCTCTCGACAGCAACAGCATAACAGGTCTGGCGTTCATCAACCTCGCGCAGGCAGTCGTGACCGTCGTAAACCGTCGCAACAAGGAGCAGCAGCCCACAAAGATTGTAGAGGTTACGAAGAACTGATAGGGCTGAACGTACGGAGAAATAAGTCTTAACGTACGAAGAACCTGCTTGTTATAACGTACAGGGAATCTATTTGTATTACAATGGCTAAAGAGAAAGAAATATTCAAGCGCGCCGAACTGCTCATGGGCGAAGACGTGATGAAGGCGTTGGCATCGAAGCGCGTCATCGTCTTCGGTGTGGGCGGTGTAGGCAGCTGGTGTGTCGAGTGTCTTGTGCGCTCGGGCATACGTCATATCACGATAGTCGACTGCGACTGCGTGTGCGCCTCGAACGTAAACCGTCAGCTCATGGCTACGTCTGCCACCATTGGACGTGTGAAGGTGGAGGCGCTGCGCGAACGTCTGCTCGAGATAAACCCCGACTGCGAGGTCAACGCCCTGCAGAAGATGTACACCGACGAGACTGCAGCCGAGTTCCATCTCGAAGAGTACGACTATATCATCGATGCTATCGACTCGCTGAAGGACAAGATATCGCTCATAATGCGTGCCTGCGAGACCAATGCCGTGTTCTTCTCGTCAATGGGCGCTGCACTGAAGATGGATTCTACGCAAATACGCGTGACTGAGTTCTGGAAGGTGCGCGGCTGTCCGCTTGGATCGGCGCTGCGCAAGCGCATGAAGCGTGCCGGATTGAAGCCGGCGCACAAGTTTCAGTGCGTCTACAGCGAAGAGTTGCTCGACAATCGCGGCAGCGATACAGGCAACGACCCCTGTCTGATACAGAAGGCGCAGACAAATGGATCGATGGCGCACATCACGGCTATATTCGGCTTTACTATAGCCGGACTTGTGCTTAAAGATGTGTATCAGAAGACACTTGGCAAGCTGTAATACAATAAAACAACTAAAATAGAGTTATATAAAGAAAACAATTATAAAACAATGAAGAAATACGTTATTTATCTGTTTCTGTTCATATTCCTGCCGTTGGCTGCCGTGGCACAGTCGTCGATGACCGACCAGCAGGTGATGCAGTACATCGTGAAGGAACACAACTCTGGTAAGTCGCAGTCGGAGATTGTGACCAAGCTTATGCAGCGTGGTGTGGACATCTCGCAGATTCGCCGCGTGCGCAACAAGTACGAACGCCAGATGAAGCAGGGCGGATTAGGTAATGTGTCGGACAACACAACGGGTAAGGACGAATCGCGTCTGCGTACTAATAACGGTAATCCGCGCGAGTTGACAAAACGCGACGACTATGGTAAGGAGGCTACGCAGAAGGCTTCGCAGTATTCGAATATGCGCCTGAAGGCAGAACGCGACCGCAAGTATAAGAACACCTACGACGAGACAGACGAGGAGTTTATGGACTATCAGCGCGAGATGTTCGAGCTGGTGCCAGATACGGCGCAGATGCTTGAGCAGCTGCTTGCTGAGCGCGACGCTCTGAAGAAGAAAGTGTTCGGACGCGACATCTTCAACAATCAGGAACTCTCGTTCGAGCCGAACATGAACATCGCTACGCCGCAGAGCTACGTTCTCGGTCCGGGCGATGCCGTCTTCGTTGATATCTACGGTGCTTCGCAGAAGTCGGAGCAGTGTACCGTGTCGCCTGAAGGCGAAATAACAATCGAAGGCTTCGGCCCCGTACATGTTGGCGGACTTACAGTAGATCAGGCTAACAGACGCCTTCGCTCTACGCTTGGCGCACGCTATAGTAGCTCGAAAGTTAAGCTGTCGGTAGGTCAGACACGTACTATCATTGTTAACGTGATGGGCGAGGTGAAGACACCTGGTACCTACACACTCTCGGCTTTCGCTACTGTCTTCCACGCTCTCTACATGGCTGGCGGCACAAACGACATCGGTACGCTCCGTAATATCAAGGTATATCGCAACAACCGTCTTATAACAACCGTCGATATCTACGACTATATCCTCAACGGCAAGCTCACGGGCAATGTGCGTCTCGCCGACAACGACGTGGTTGTTGTAGGTCCGTACGACTGCCTTGTGAACGTGACGGGTAAGGTGAAGCGTCCTATGTTCTACGAGATGAAACCCAACGAGTCGATCGCTTCGTTGCTGAAATACACGGGTGGTTTCACTGGCGACGCTTACAAGAAGGCTGTGCGTGTGAACCGCAAGAACGGAAAGGAATACTCGGCATATAACGTGGAGGAGTTCGACTTTGCGAGCTTCCATGTAGCCGACGGCGACTCTGTGTCTGTCGACTCAATCATGGCACGCTACGCCAACACCGTTGAGGTGAAGGGAGCCGTGTTCCGTCCAGGTATGTATAACCTCGGTGAGCAGGTGAACAGCGTACGTTCGCTCATCGAGCACGCCGACGGTGTTACAGAAGATGCTATTACTTCGCGTGCCGTGATGCACCGTATGAAGGCAGACCGCACTCTTGAGGTTGTCAGCGTAGACATCGAGGGCATAATGAGCGGTCGTGTAGCCGACATCCCATTGAAGGAGAACGACGTACTCTTTGTGGCTACCAAGACAGAGAAGATGTCCGACCGAACGCTCACGATACGTGGCGAGGTGCAGTACCCCGGTGTATATAAGTATGCCGACAACGAGACTGTAGAAGACTTCATCATACAGGCAGGCGGTCTCACCGACAAAGCATCGCTTATGAACGTAAGTATCAGCCGACGTGTGAGCGACCCGAAGGCGTTGCGTCCAGATAGCGTCATCGCAAAGACATTCAACGTGGCGCTGAAAGACAACTTTGCTGTTGACGGCGACCGCACGCTGACGCTCATGCCTTTCGATGAAGTGTACGTAATGCGCTCGCCGGGCTATACCGAGCAGCAGAACGTGTCGGTAGAAGGCGAGGTGCTCTTCGCCGGAACATATGCTCTGGAGCGCAACAACACACGCTTGAGCGACCTCTTCAAAAAGTCGGGCGGCTCGAATGGACTCGCTTACATAAAGGGCGCACGACTCATGCGTAGGGCTAACGAAACCGAGAAAGCACGTATGGAGGCTGTACTGAAGATGCAACAGGAGGAGCAGAAGAAGAACCTTCTGCAGCTCTCGGCAAGTGCCAACAATGCCGCAGCTCTTCAGACTACAGCCCAGGACGCTACAAAGGCCAACATCGAGAAGTTCCAGGTGCCCGACGAGTATCCCGTAGGTATCGACCTCGCAGAGGCTATGAAGAATCCGGGCTCTGACGCCGACCTCGTATTGCGCGACGGCGACCGTCTCATCGTGCCGCAGTACAACGGAACGGTGAAGGTGAACGGAGCCGTGATGTACGCCAACACCGTGGCTTACGAGCGCGGAAAGCGTGCCGGCTACTACATCGACCAGGCGGGCGGCTACGCTTCGGATGCCGTTAAGGGTCGTGCATACATCATCTACATGAACGGTAAGGTGTCGAAGCTGAGCCACGGAGCGAAGGTGCAGCCGGGCTGCGAGATTGTAGTGCCTGCTAAGCTGAAGCGTAAGATGACAGCTGCCGAAATGATGAGTATGGGATCGAGCATGTCGTCAATCGCTGCGATGATCGCAACAATTAGTAACATCATTACGAAGTAAGGTTTGATAAAAATATAAGTTCTGAGAACCCTGACGTGGATTCTCAGAACATAAACAAACAGAGTGTACAGAGAATTATACAAACCGATTGTATAGAATAATATATAACAATGAGCGAACAAAAGAAAGACGTGATTGACCTCGTTGAGGTGTTCAAGTTACTTAAAACGAAGAAGAAAGTCTTCTTCATCGTGCTGCCGATAGTGTTTGTGTTGTCGTGCCTATATATCTTTCCACAACCACGCTACTATCGTTGCAGCGTGACGTTGGCACCGGAGGCTACTGGTGAGAATGTGGCTGGCGGACTCTCGTCTCTTGCTTCTCAGTTTGGCGTAAACCTTGGTGGAGCATCGCAGGATGCCATCTATCCGTTGCTCTATCCAGAGCTTGTTGAGTCGAACGAGTTTATTATCGGTCTGCTTGGCATCAAGGTGACTACAATGGACAAGAGCCTGAGCACCGACTACTACACATACATGCGCAAGCATCAGGAGAAGAACCCGATAACGGCTCCGTTCAAGTATGTGATGCGCAAGGTTACTTCTTGCTTCAAGAAGAAGGAAAACACGAAAGGCTTGCGCAGCGGTGCGCAGATGGATCCGTTCCGTATGTCGGAGAGAGACTCAAAATTGCTTGATGAAATAAAAAGCAACATCAGTTGCGATGTAGACAAGAAAACGGAGGTAATAACCATAAAGGTAGAAGCACAGGACCCGCTTATCTGCGCCACAATGGCCGACTCGGTTCGTGTGCATCTTCAGGACTTCATCACACGCTATCGCACCAACAAAGCCCGCATAGATGTTGAACACTACGAGAAACTCGCAGTAAAGTCGAAGAAGGAGTACGAATACTGCGCGCAAATATATAGCGCATACTGCGATGCCAACCAGGACGTGATGTTGCAGTCGTTCCTCTCGAAGCGCGATGAACTGGAGAACGAGATGCAACTGAAGTTTAACACATATAGCGCCATGCGCACACAGCTTGAAGCCATGCGCGCCAAACTTCAGGAGAAAACTCCGGCGTTCACAACGTTGCAGTGTGCAACCGTGCCTGTGAAGCCAGCCGGTCCGAAGCGCATCATCTTCATACTTGGTATGTGCTTCCTTGCCACATTCGTCACAGCCTTGTGGCTTGCGCGCAAGCAGCTCTTTACAAAAGCATAAACATAAGGGGAGGCGCATCGTCGCCTTCCCATTTATTTATAAAAGGAAGAACCATAATGTCGTTGTTCACGTTCAAACGAATACCACTGTATTTCGATAAGATTTCTGCTCGCGTCAATCTGCATGATATGACGTTCCTGCCTGCTGTCATGATATTCTTTCTTGTGATAAACACGATACTCTCGCTGTCTGCTTTGGAGATGCAACTGTTGTCGTATGCGGTGCTTGCAATGGTTATTGTGAGTTTCTTGTTTATGTTGGCGTTAGTGATGCATGATAAGGAGATATCTCGTTATGGCTTTATGCATTTTCTTTTCTTGTTGTTTCTTTTCGCAATGACATTAGTTAATGTCAACGATATAAAAAACGATATTTATAATAGTATTGCTATAGGTCTCTTACTGCTCCTCATGCGTTATTATCGCCATCGTATGAATATGATTTTGAAGTGTTTCACCATAGCATTTACGGTGTGTATGTGGCTCAACCTTTTTCATCTCGTTACTCACCCGTTGCTTTGGCTTGTAGAAGACCATAAGGACGGTATTGGCTATCTGCTTGGCGACAACTATAACCAAATGGGTTGTCGTATGATAGTGGCATTGGCAGCCAACCTGATGTGCATACGCTATTCGCGTATATGGCTCTTCAACTTCATCATAATGGCTGTGGTAATTATAGTCTCTTTGTTGATGGTCGGTTCGATGACCTCGCTTTCTATGATTGTTGTTTTCCTTGTTTGCTGTCTGTTACCAACATCTAAGTTACGACTATCTGCAATATGTGGCTTATTTGCAGTTTTCCTACTCTTTCAGGTATTTGTGGTGTTCAATGGGCGTGGTCTTGAGAACAATGAACTTGCGGCATATCTTGTTGAGGACGTGTTAAAGAAAGATCTTACATTTACGTATCGTACACACATGTGGGAGAGTGCCTTAAAGATTATAGAAGAATCGCCTATTTGGGGGTGGGGCTTTGCTGATGCCGATTGGTACAAGTCAAATATGTCTTCGTTCGCTATCGGTCCTCACAACTTCATTCTTGCCATACTTATTCATGGTGGAGTGATATTGCTGAGTATATATATAATTATATGTGGTAAGGTTTTCAAGAACGTTCTGCCGTATCTGAAGGAAAAGAACATACAGTTGTTATTGCTTTCTGTTGCTTGCCTTTGGATTATGTCTCTTTTTGAGATGTACCCTTATTACTTTATGTTATATCCTCTCGCATTGCTTTACTATTCCCATTATGTTTATGATGATGCGGATAAGTGTACTTTGATGGCAGAATGAGAGTGTGTACAATAATTACTTAAGAATGCAAGAAAATACAAACAAATCGATAGCGGTAAACTCGCTGATACTTTACATCCGCCTCGCCATTATATCCGTTAGCGGACTGCTCTATACGCGTTTCAGTCTGCAGGCATTGGGTATAAGCGACTACGGATTATATTCGGTCATTGCCTGCATCATCACCTTCATAAGCATCATCAACACAATTATGGTGACCACCTCCAACCGTTTCATCGCCATTGCCATCGGCAAGAACGACCAGGAGGAGGTGTGCCGCCAATTCAACGTGAACCTTGTGATACATGTGCTCATTGCACTGCTCACAATAGCCGTCGCGCTACCCTTGGGTCATTGGTATATCGTTCATCATGTGACGTACGACGGCGATATGCACACGGTGCATACCGTCTTCAACGTGTCTATCGTTGCGGCTGCAATGTCATTCATAGGTGTGCCCTATAACGGACTGCTCATTGCGCGTGAGCGCTTCTTTGTTTTCTGTTTAACGGATGTGGCAATGAGTCTTTTTAAGTTATTCTTCACTTATCTTCTTATTGACCATTTCGAGCATAAGCTCATCATCTATACCTGCGTAATGGCATTCATGACCGCCTTCCCTACGGTGGTGTTCTTTGCCTATTGCCGCAGGCAGTTTGCAGCCATCACGCGTTTTGTCTTTGTGCGCCAGTGGCGCAAATACTATGATGTGCTTAATTTCTCCATAGGTATAGGCATCGGAGCCATAGCCACAATCGGCAAGGCTCAGGGTGGTGCGCTCATTATCAACATGTTCTTCAGCACCACGATGAACGCCGGACTTGCAGTAGCCAATTCTGTTAGTTCTATATTGCAGAACTTTGCCAACAATGCACAAAAACCCATCTCGCCACAGATTGTGAAGAATTATGCTGCGGGCAATCTCGACCGTTGCACATCCCTTGTCTGTCTGGCTTCCAAAGCCACTTATCTCTCGATGTTCTTCGTCTCCATTCCCTTCATCCTTGCGCCTGAAGTGATTTTCGGTTTGTGGCTGAAGGAAGTGCCGCCGTATGCAATAACGTTCACTCATCTGCTCATTGTCGACATTCTGATATTCTCCATCAATGCAGGCGTCAACGACTTCGTGTTTGCCACAGGAAAGATAAAGCTCTATCAGATCATTGTCAACACGTTGCTTGTAAGTTCGATTGTCGTAGGATACTTGGCGATGCGCCGGGGCATGCCGCCTGAATATCTGTTCTATGTCTACATAGCCTTCTCGTTCATGGTCTTTCTGGTGCGTCCTTTCATCATTATCCGCATCACGAAGTTTGACGTGTGGGCTCTTGTGCGCTGTTCGTACGTTCCTGTGCTCCTGATAACGCTTCTCTTCCTCCCGACGCTGTATTTGAAACAGATAATGGGTCAGATGCTAAGCGTGGTTGTGGCTTATGCTTATTTCGTCATATTGCTTTACACCATCGGACTGCGCAAGAATGAGCGCCACTACGTGAATTCTCTTGTACGAAACAAATTGCTTCGTAAACATTGATGCAAGATCAATAAAATAGTATTATTATAACGTCCGATACAATATAGTTCTGTATCGGGCGTTTATATTATATAATTCGCAATACTTAAAAGTCTATAATGGAACCGCTCAGAACATCTCTCTCCATAATAATGCCCGTGTTCAATCATCGTGACGAAGTACGTACGATGATTGACAGCATACTCGCCAACGACTTCAATGCATGGGAGCTTCTCGCCGTAGACGACGGTTCGGGCGAAGACACGCTGCAGCTGCTCGAAAGCTACGCTGCAGTCGACAGCCGCATACGCGTAGTAAGGCGCAGCCGACAGCCGAAGGGTGCGCAGACCTGCCGCAACATAGGTTTGGAGATGGCGCGTGGAGAGTTCGTCATCGTCTTCGATTCCGACGACTATATAGCACCCTATTGCCTGCGACAGCGGGTGGAGATGCTGCAGAAGCGCCCCGACCTCGACTTCCTCGTGTTCCCTTCGGGCGTGTTTGTAGACGAGCGTTTCGTCACCGAGTCGCATCCTTACGCCTTCGGATTCCGCGTGGCTGAGGACGATGTGGCGCTGTTCGCCAGTCGCCGTCTGCCGTTCATCGTCTGGAACAATATCTACCGCACCGAGTCGCTGCGCCGCCACAACCTCACGTGGGATGTCAACCTGCTGTCCTTGCAGGACGCCGACTTCAACATATCAGCCATCGCCGCCGGACTGCGCTACGACTATGCAGAGGCTCCGCAAGACTACGGCTACCGCATCATCACTACGTCTTCTATTTCAAAGAAGATAAACACACAGGCGCACGTAGACAGCCATGTGCGTGCCAACAGCCGCATGTACGACACGGTGCGCCGCATCGGAGGCAAGCGCTACGACCGTTCACTCTACGACGGTATGTTGCGCATCTACAACTCGGGCATGACTGGTAAGGGCATCAATCGCTCGCTCGCCGAAGCGCTCGCCGACAGCGTGAGTAAGCGATGCCCATACCACAGCCGTCTGCTGAAATTGCAGATACGTCTAACGCTACTGCTCCAGAAACTATTGCCGGCACGTCTCGCACGCCAGTTGCCCGTAGCAGCATACCTCCTGCGAGAAGCGCACTGGCGCAAGAAAAAGACTGCCATAATAAACTCACTTATTGAGACACAGAAACATTAACAAAACACGATGAAATTAGCAATACTACTCTCTACATACAACGGTATGAACTATCTGGAGGAGCAGGTAGACTCTATCATTGCGCAGACCTACACCGACTGGAAACTATACATACGCGACGATGCTTCTACCGATGCGACGGTGGCTCTCATCAAGCGACTCGCCGACACTGACCCACGCATCATTAACATATCCTCCAGCGGCAACCTCGGAGCGAAGGAGTCGTTCATGTGGATGCTGCGCAATGTGGAAGCAGACTATTATATGTTCTGCGACCACGACGATGTGTGGCTCCCTAAGAAAGTGGAGCTGACGCTGAAGCGCATGCAAGAAGCCGAGGCTGAGCATAGCGGCAGTCCGGTCATCGCCTGCACCAACCTGAAGCTGGTGGATGCCAAGCTTAACGTCTTCGCCGAGTCTTACTGGAAGTTCCGCCACTATCCCATGTCTGTCTTCAACGACAAGTACTATCATCTGTTCTACAACAACATGCCGGGCTGCACGATGATGCTCAACCGTGAGGCAAAGGCGGTCTGTTTCCCTTATTCTGAGAAGATAGTGATGCACGATGCGTGGTTCGCCATCGCCGTTCTGTGGAACAAGGGCTTCGTCGTAGCCGAACCCGAGCCGCTTATGCTATACCGTCAGCACGAGCACAATGTGGTGGGAGCCAAGAAAACCCGCAGCCTGATGAAGCAGTTGAGCATGATAAGCGAACTGATGGCGAAGACCCGCGAGCAGCATCTCTCCACAGTCTCACTGACGCACCTGTCATTCACACGCTTTGTGATAATGAAGGCATACTATCTTTTGCGTGAGCATCTATCAAATTTCTTCGGAAAGTAACAACTGTTAACCTAAAACAAGCGAATATGAGAAAGATAAGCATCATTGGCAATTTTGATATAAAGAACAACAGTTATAACGGGCAGACCATCAAGACGCGCATCGTAGCCGACGAACTCGAGTCGTTATACGGGGCGTCAGAGATAAAGCGCATCGACACAGCCGGCGGCAAGAGCGTTGTACTGCGCCTTCTTTTCCAATTGTTCGGTTGCGTGGTACGCAGCCGCAATGTGATTATCCTGCCCGCGCAGAACGGCATAAAGGTGATTCTGCCGCTTGTCGTGATATATAACCTGCTGTTCCGTCGCCGCATCCATTATGTAGTGATAGGCGGATGGCTCGCCGAACTGCTGCAGCGCAACCGCTGGCTGCTACCTTTCGCCAAGCGTCTGCACATGATATACCCCGAGACACAGAACATGAAGACTGCGCTTGCCGCATTGGGCTTGCATCGCGTTAAGGTGATGCCCAACTGCAAGCCGCTGCACATTCTGTCTGCCGACGAACTCGCGGGCTGTAGTCTACGTCCTATGCGTTTTTGTATATTCTCGCGTATCACACCAACGAAAGGCATTGACGATGCAGTGCAAGCCGTGAGTCTTGCTAACGAGAAGGCTGGCAGCACCATCGCTACGCTTGACCTCTATGGTAATGTGGAAGAAGCAGACCGCGCTTGGTTTGAAACTCTTCAAACCAAGATTCCAAACTTTGTGAAATATTGCGGAAAGGTAGCGTTCGACAAAAGCGTATACACTCTGAAAGAATACACCGCGTTGCTCTTCCCAACGTACTATCCTGGCGAAGGACTCGCCGGCACTGTCATCGACGCTTTCGCAGCAGGTCTGCCCGTCGTAGCGAGTGATTGGCACGACAACGCAAACATCATTACCGATGGAAAGAATGGTTTTGTCTTCCCTACGCATGACGTTAATCGCCTTGCTGAGATAATCCTCGACATTTATAAATGCCAAGATTGCCTTGTTCCAATGAAACTCAACTGTATACATTCGGCACAGGCTTATCTTCCCCCATTTGTCATCAAGATAATAGCTGCAGAATTGGCTTAGCCATATCTATTGCTATTGTTTTGTTATAAATGGTCCTCCATTTCAAATAAATATGTTAACTTTGTACGAATTTTTAAATATATAATGTAAATGGAAATAAAAATTGCTGTTATCGGACTTGGATATGTGGGCTTGCCGTTAGCTCGTCTTTTCTCAACAAAGTATCCGACTGTTGGTTTCGACATGAACCAGCATCGTGTAGACGAGCTTATGAAGGGTCATGATTCCACACTGGAAGTGTCTGATGAATTGCTTGGCGACGCTATACATAACCATAACTTCGTTTGTTCCACCAATCTTGACGATATACGCGACTGCAACTTCTACGTTGTAGCCGTGCCAACACCCGTTGACAATAACAATCATCCCGACCTCAAGCCGCTTTGGGGTGCCAGCGAGACAGTGGGCAAGGTTATCAAGAAGGGCGATATCGTCGTGTACGAGTCGACCGTTTATCCTGGTGTTACAGAGGAAGAGTGTCTGCCTGTAGTGGAGCGTGTGAGCGGACTGAAGTATAACGAGGACTTCTTTGCAGGCTACAGTCCAGAGCGTATCAATCCGGGTGACAAGCTTCACACCGTGGAGAAGATAAAGAAGGTGACCTCTGGTTCTACGCCCGAAGTGGCTGATATCGTAGATAGCGTCTATAACTCAGTGCTCATCAATGGTACGCATAAAGCACCGAGCATCCGTGTTGCTGAAGCTTCGAAGATAATTGAAAATTCGCAACGCGATGTCAATATCGCTTTTATGAACGAGCTGGCAAAGATATTCAATGCTATGGGCATCGACACCAACGACGTCATTGAGGCAGCGGCTTCCAAATGGAACTTCATTAAGCTAAAGCCTGGTTTGGTAGGCGGACACTGTATCAGTGTCGACCCTTATTATCTCATTCAGAAAGCTCAAGTGTATGGCGTTCTTCCGCGCGTGATGTTTGCAGCACGTCGACTGAATGACGGCATGGGTGACTACGTTGCCAATCAGGTTATCAAGTGTATGAATAAGAAAGGCATCGTTGTAAAGGATGCCAAGATACTCATCCTTGGTATCACGTTCAAGGAGAACTGTCCCGATATCCGCAACACCAAGGTGGTGGATATATATCATACCCTTAGCGAATACACCCACAACATCGACGTATACGACCCGTGGGCTAACGCCGAAAGAGTTGAGCACGAATATGGTATCAGCATCAAGACGCAACTTCCTGATGAGAAGTATGACGCTGTAATCCTTGCCGTTGCTCATAATGAGTTTCGCGACATTGATTTCTCTGCTATCCGTGCTAATAATAGCGTGCTTTATGACGTTAAGGGCGTATTGTCGCGCGATATCATAGATGGCAGATTATAAAATAATTAATCATTATAAGCAGTTTGATTAAAAGTATGAAACTGTCTGTTATCTGTCCTATATATAACGAAGAGAAATACATCGTTCCGTTTCTCGATTCGGTTCTGCAGCAGGACTTCAGTCATGACGACATGGAGGTGCTGTTGGTAGACGGAATGAGTCGGGACAGGACGCGTCAGGTAATTTCGCAATACATAGCCAAGTATCCCTTCCTTCGTCTTCTTGACAATCCGGAGCGCACGGCTCCATGTGCGATGAACGTCGGCATAAAGGAGGCTAAGGGGGAAGTCATCATACGCTTGGACGCACATGCCCTGTATCCATTCAACTATTTCTCTACGCTTGTCACCCGTTTGTACCAGCTTAATGCTGACAACATCGGTTGTGTCCTCAATACCGACGTACTCAATAAAACTCCCAAGACTCTTGCTATACGTGAGGTTTTGAGCAACAGATTTGGTGTTGGTAATTCGTCGTTTAGAACAGGAGTGACTTCAGCATGCGAGGTTGATACTGTGCCTTTCGGATGTTGGCGTCGTGAGGTGTTTCAGAAATACGGATTCTACGACAAGCGTCTTGTGCGTAATCAAGATATAGAACTGAACAAGCGCATTAAGCGTGGTGGCGGACATATCTTCATAATCCCTGATATTTCGTGCACGTATTTAGCACGTGAGACGTTCAAGGCATTGGCAAAGAATAATTATGGCAATGGTAAATGGAATATACTGACAGTATATTATACAAAGTATTTCAGCTCTTTGTCTGTTCGACATTTTATTCCGTTAGCATTTGTACTATCGCTATTATTGCCAATAGTGCTGATGCCCCTTAATTTATGGTTTGGAGTGTTGTCGTTGATGTCTTTGGGTGCATACCTGGTGACTTTGGGAGGTGTAAGCTTTACTATATGGAAGACCAAGAGGCTTAATGTATTCTATCTACTCATGTCGTTCCTTACGCTGCATCTTTCGTATGGTTGGGGGTCGTTGATGGGGATATTCAAAGTTGTAGGATTGAAAATACAAGGTAAATAATGATAGCAAAATATCTTTTCGATCGCATTATGGCGTTTGTCGGACTCGTTGTTTTGAGTCCAATACTCTTCGTGGTATGGATACTTATCCGCATAAAAATGCCTGACGGACCGGCTGTTTTCACTCAGAAGCGTGTCGGTAAAGGTGGAATACTATTTACCATGTATAAGTTTCGCTCCATGAGCGCACATCATAGTGGCTCCACTGTATCGGTGGCAGGCGAAAGCCGAATCACTCCGCTTGGTGCCAAACTACGTAGATACAAACTTGATGAACTTCCTGAGTTGTGGAATGTGTTCATTGGGGATATGAGTTTTGTTGGTCCGCGTCCTGACGTGCCTGGATATGCAGACAAACTTGAAGGCGACGACCGACGTGTGTTACAGTTGCGTCCAGGCATAACTGGTCCAGCAAGCTTGAAATATCGTGATGAGGAGGTTCTGCTTGCTGCCCAAGCCAATCCACAGGAGTTTAATGATAAGGTCATCTATCCTGACAAGGTGCGCATAAACCTTTATTATCTTGATCATTACAGTTTCGTGGCTGATATCAAGATGATTATCGCAACAGTTCTTGGAAAGCGGATAGAATACAATAATGAGATAATTTAGATTTTAATTGAGTATGGAAAGAAAACGAGTATATTTATGCCTTGCCCACATGAGTGGCAAGGAGATGGATTATATAAAAGAAGCTTTCGACACTAATTGGGTTGTGCCATTGGGACCGAATGTAAACGGCTTTGAGAAAGACCTTGAAGAGTTCGTAGGCGAAGGAAAGCGTGTTGTTGCTTTAAGTTCGGGAACGTCAGCGGTTCATCTGTCTTTGATAGCTTGCGGAGTAGGTGCAGGCGATGAGGTGATGGTGCAGTCCTTTACGTTCTGTGCCTCAAGTAATCCAGTGAAATATCTTGGTGCGACACCGGTCTTTGTGGACAGCGAGCGTGATACTTGGAATATGGATCCGCAATTGTTGGATGAGGCTATCGCTGATCGTGTGGCTAAGACCGGACGTAAGCCCAAAGCCATCATTGTCGTGTATCTGTATGGTATGCCGGCAAAGATTTCCGAATTGCTTGCTGTAGCTGATAAGTGGAACATCCCCGTCATTGAGGATGCAGCAGAAGGTTTTGGATCGTCCTATAAGGGGCAAATCTGTGGCACATTCGGTAGATACGGCGTGCTTAGTTTCAATGGCAACAAAATGATAACAACGAGTGGTGGTGGTGCTCTAATCTGTCCTGACGACAAGGCGTGGAACGAAATAATGTTCCTTGCTACACAGGCTCGTGAGTCATATCCTTATTATCAGCACGAGCATATAGGCTACAACTATCGATTGAGCAATGTTTGTGCAGGTATCGGACGCGGACAGATGACTGTCGTAAGCGAGCATATTGCTCATCATCGCCATGTGCATGAGTTGTACAAGCAGTTGTTTGCCGATGTTGAGGGTATCACTGTGCATGATAATGCTACGTCTGACATCAATTCCAACTTCTGGCTTTGCACTATCCTACTTGACGAACATCTACATGTAGAGGGTGAAGAAGATGTTTACGCGGAAGTTGTGAGCGGTGCGGTAGGTGGTGCTGCAGGTGTAACACACGCGGCAAAGTCAGCCCATACAAAGCTTGAGCCTAACCGCAATGTGGAGGCTATGCGTATAGCTCTCGACAAGGCTAATGTAGAAGCACGTCCGTTATGGAAACCGATGCATAGACAGCCTGTATACAGCGATTGTCCGTGTTACGCGAATGGCGTAAGCGAATCGCTCTTCAAGTGCGGACTATGTCTTCCGAGCGGTCCATGTGTTTCGGATGAGGATGTTACGTATATCGTAGACGTAATAAAACGTGCTATTCTGCATTAGTATTATTAGGTGTATTTATCAATCAAGATAGAGATGCAATTTTTTCATAAACTCATAAACTGGTACTTCAACAAGAAGTCGCTGCCTTACTGGTGCGTCTTCCTGTTCGATTGTGCCATTGTCTTCTTATCGTTCCTGCTGGTCTATCAGCAGACTTATGGTGGAGCAAAAACACTTAGCGTATTGTGGCAGTTGTGCTCAATGTGTGCTATTTATGGCATATTCTACGCTGTAGGCTTCAAGATGTTCCATACATATGACGGCATTCTGCGCTACTCCTCGTTTGTCGATCTGCAGCGTGTGGGCGTTGCTTCGCTCATAGGTTGTGTGCTTTCATACTTGGGACATTTCTTTTTGCTGCAGTTCAACTATTTCCAGAATGTGTACGTAGGCGGACGCGAGATAGCGTTGGCTTCGATTATCTGCGTGCTGCTTCTGTGGGCAGTGCGTGTGTTGGTGAAGACGGTTTACGACGTGTCAATCGACACGTTTAACGCTCGTCCTGCAATCATTTTTGGCGTTGACGAGTGTGGCATGGGACTGGCTAAGCTCGTGCGCAATGACAAGTCGCTGCGTATGCGCCTTTTCGGCTTTATGTCTAATGGTAACGAGGTTCGCCATAAAGTGCTTATGGGCTTGCATGTTTACAGCTATGATGATGTAGAGCGACTCATACATCAGAAGAAAATGGAATGCCTGCTTGTTTCGCAGAGTTCTGTGGGGGTGTTTCGTAATGACAAAACTTTGCAGGATTTGCTCATTGCTAATGGTGTGCATATTTTTATGCCGCGTACTAATGAGGAGTGGAGCCCGGCTGCGCCCGATGCCACGCTGAAGGAGGTGAGCATCGAAGATCTGCTGCCGCGTGACGAAATAAGCATCGATCTTAAGAGCGTAGCCGACACGCTGCATGGCAAGTGTATCCTCGTGACGGGTTCGGCGGGCAGTATTGGTAGCGAGATTGTGAAGCAACTCTGCCAGTTCAATCCGCGCGAACTGGTGCTCATCGACAGTGCCGAGACACCGCAGCACGACATACGCCTGATGATGGCGAAGCGCTATCCGCACATCAAGGCGGAAACCATCGTTACGTCTATCACCGGACAGCTGCGCATGGAGAACATCTTCTGCCGTTTCCGTCCCGACTACGTGTTCCATGCCGCTGCATACAAGCATGTGCCGATGATGGAGAACAATCCGACGGAGAGCGTTGAGAACAACATCTACGGCACGAAGGTGCTTGCCGACATGGCTGTGAAGTACGGCGTGAAGAAGTTTGTGATGATTTCCACGGACAAGGCGGTAAACCCCACCAACGTCATGGGATGCTCGAAGCGCATCTGCGAGATGTACGTGCAGAGCCTTAACAACGCCGTGCGAAGCGGAAAGGTGGAGGGCTGCACCCAGTTCGTCACCACGCGTTTCGGCAATGTGCTTGGCTCAAACGGTTCGGTCATTCCGCTCTTCAAGCAGCAGATTAAGGCAGGCGGACCGGTCACCGTGACCGACCCGAACATCATACGCTACTTCATGCTCATACCCGAGGCGTGCGAGCTGGTGCTCGAGGCTGGCGTAAAGGGCAACGGCGGTGAGATATTCGTCTTCGACATGGGCAACCCTGTGAAGATTGCCGACCTCGCGCAGCGCATGATAAATCTGAGCGGTGCGAAAAACGTTGAGATAAAGTACACGGGGCTGCGTGCCGGCGAGAAACTCTACGAGGAGGTGCTCAACGACAAGGAGTCGACCAAGCCGTCGTTCCACGAGAAGATTCGCATCGCTAACGTGCGCGAGTACGACTACAGCGAGGTGGAGCGCGACATAGAGGAACTTATTGAGGTGAGCAAGCAGTACGACGACATGCTTACCGTGAAGAAGATGAAGGAGATTGTGCCCGAATTCAAGAGTAACAACTCTGTGTATGAGGCATTGGATGCATCGACTGACGCCGCAAAAGCTTAGCAAAAGTCATCGTTCTGCGGACGCAATCGGTGCAGATGGCGAACGGAATCTGATTGGGTGGCGAACGGAATCTGATTGGGCAGCGGACGGAATCTGATTGGACGGCGGACGCGAACGGTCGGATAGTGTGAGCAAAAAAATGAAACAGATAGCGATGTTCAATCGCGTATTAAATAGGTATAAATGAATAAAGCCATAGGTTTAGGGTCTCTAAATCTATGGCTTTATTCGTTATGTTGTAGTTCTGGGTTTACCTCTGTGTAGTGTTTAGAAACGCTTGAACTTCAAGCGCAGCGTCTTCGAGCGCAGTATCATCTGTCCGCCGTTGAGTTTCTCCTTTACGAACTCCTCCTCAAGATTGTTTATGCCGTAGGGAGCCAGTAGCTTCGGGTCGTTGATGGGGTGGTCGCCGCCGTTGTCGCCCTTGTCCTGGTGCCAGTTGTCCTTGTAGGGCGTGTGCGTTACGATCTTGTCGCTCGTCTGCTTGAAGCGCAGATAGTAGCCGTGCTGCTTGTCCTTGTCGACGTCGCGCACGCTGATGAGCTTGTACTGCACGCCCCAAAACACGCGCTTCTTCGAGAGGTCGAGAGTTCCGCCCGTAGCCAGTGTGTCTACGCGCTCCAAGTGCCAGAAGCCGTCGAAGTCGCCGTTGTCGCTGGTCTCTATCTCGCAGGAGGCGAGGGCGACGAGGACGAACGCAGCCAATATTGTTTTGAATAATCGTTTTGCTATCATTTGTGTGGTGTTGTGATGTTGTGGTGTTGAGATAGTGAGATGGTGATGGGGTGGTGGGGGTGTGGTGTTGAGATGGTGATTGGGTGAGATTTGCTCTACTTCTTCTTGGTGAGCAGTCCGCTCTTTGTCACAGTGAGCTGGAATCCGGCGTTGTGTCCGTACATCTTCTCGCTGCCGAAGTCCATCGCGTAGCCGCCTTTCACCGTCCAGTCGTGGTTGAACTTGTACTTCGCTTCGACGAGGAAGCTGAAGTTCTTGTACGCCTTAGTGAACGGGTTGTTGTATGTGCCCCAACCTTTCTGATAGGTGGTGAGCACGCGGTAGTCGAGGCGTTCCGTAGGCGAGCCTTCCACGCCGAGGTGTACGGCATAGAAGCGGTTGTTGCGCACGTC
>OHSI01000365.1_pt1 | contig 30980 bp, 13 predicted proteins | sample 1578641 | NCBI WGS metagenome assembly OHSI01 (sample SAMEA3879535, study PRJEB24766) | human gut metagenome | biome: human-associated habitat; feature: feces | place: USA | collected 1985/1987 | reverse complement strand
GTGTGTGCCCAAGGGCTTTGCAAGGACGCAAAGCCAACTAAGCACACACAGACGCTCGCCCTACGAAAAGCGGGTGGGATAGTGCGGGTTTGGGAGGGTTGGTGTCAGTGCTGTTGTACAGATAAAGTCACGAAAATATTAACTCCTTGTCGGTGCAGAAAATGTTTTAGGCAGTGCTTGGCAAAATATTTCACTTGACCGGTGGCTGTAGGCGCCGGTTTTTTGTATTATGTGCCGCATTTATGACCGTTTGCGCCGTTATAACAACCGTTCGTGCCAAAAAGTTGAAAATTAAAAGCGAATGAGTTATGATATAATTATAAAATTATAAGGGGGAGAAGTATGCTCATCTGCGTTTACGATACCGCAAACGAGGCGGAGATACTGAAAGCGAAAATAACACAAATCGCAACGGCGGCATATCGACGAATTGCCTACAGGGTATGTCAGAGGTATGAGAGCTTTGTGAATGAGTGTAAGACGGCTGACCTTATAATCGTGCTTGCCGACGGAGCGGACGGTATGGAGGGCGTTATTGCGGCGAAGAATGCCGACAGGGATACGCCTGTAATATGGCTGTCGGACGATGAGGGATTCGGGGCGCAGTCATACAGGCTTGGCTGTACCTATTTCCACAAGAAGCCGATACCGCTTGAAAAGCTGAAGGAGGCACTGCATAAGTGCAGGTGCATGGCGTAAGCACGGGTAAATCTACAGGAGGAAAAACATGAAGAAAAAATTTGTACGGCTCATAAGTGCGGTGCTGTCTGCGGCAATGACGCTGACGGCTGTACCGTTATCGGCATTTGCCGAGGGCGAGGAGCATACGCATGACGGCGAGAGCAATGTCATCACGACACCGCTTGATTTCAGAGAAAAGACGGCGGACGAAAACGGTGCCGGCTGGAGCTGGGATCATGACACAAAGACGCTGACGCTTAACGGAGTGAACATTCAGGCGACAACAGAAGAGAATATGATGAGCGTCGTAACAGTCCCCGACGGTACGAAAATAGTGCTGAACGGTGAAAACACTATCGTACAGACCGATACCCTCGAAAGCGATACATACGTTCTCAGTGCCGTAAATAATAAAGAGGTCAATTGTGACGGCACAATGACGATCAGCGGCGACGGTGTGCTGAATGCAGAGAACCGCTCTACAGACAGTATGGCACGCTCTCTCGGCGGATCAATAATCCTGAACGGCGGTACAGTAAACGCAACAGGTACTGTAAAGACAAATTCGCTTGAAATACATAATGACGGTGTGCTGAACGCAAATGCGACAACTGCATCTTTTGAGGGTGTGGCTGTCAATGTCAGCGGCGGCATTACTGTTGACGGCAACGGCAGTCTTACTGCAGTAGGTTGTGCTAATGAATCTACGTTAAACAGTGCAATATTGCTTACCAGTAATTTCGGTGACAAAATTTCCGTCAGCGAAAACGGCAGTATTACTGTGCCTGAAGGCAATGCAGCAAGAGTCGGAATATACTACAGCGGAAACAACGGCGACGGAATGGATGCCGAAATAAGCGGCGGTAAGGTCACTGCTTATGGTGCTAAGTATGGCATTTACAAAGTAAACCTTATAATGAGCGGTACAGGCTCGGTATATACTACGGGCGGTTCATACGCTATCGGTCAAACTGTACCGGCAATAGACGAGGACGAATTTGTAGTAAAGGGTTCGACCGAGTCCAAGGCTTCAGAAAGCGCTGTAACAGGCGAGGTCAAGCTTAACGGCGGCTATTATGAGATTGACGGAGCGGACGCTAAGACGGTAGTTATAAAGCCTGATACTTCTCCCCGTATAATACTCGGAAACCAAATCGGAATATTCAAGACTGAAGAGTATGAAATAATTGAAGGCATGGACATGACTGATACCAAGCTCAAGGGTACGGTTTACTTTGATATTACTCTGAAGAATATGAGCGATGAAGAGTTTGCAGACGCAAGAGGCTATTTCGGCGGCGATGAACCCGATTTATCAGCAAGCATAATCAAGACCGATTACGGCTGGGTGTGCATGGTCTGCGATACCAAGTTTTCGGTTACATACGACACTGATAATACTCTTACAATAAAGTGCGGAGATATTGTATCCAATACCGTTCAGGTAAAGTCGAATGCAAACCGTTTCAACAAGGTTACACAGGGTGACAACACAAACAGAACGGTTTTCTATACAAACACTTCGCAGGAAGAGAAGGATAATTACAAGCTTGTAAGCACCTATACGGTTGACAGTGAAAGCATAAGCTATAACTGGTACAGTACGAACAGTGCATACAGTGCAGATGAGCTCGGTGCGGCAGTATCCGGAAGCAACGGCGAATTCAAGCTTGCGGATAATATTCCTGCCGGAAATTATGTTCTGTATTGCGATATAACCTATTCAGACGGTGACAGCACAGAAACTGTTACAGAAAAATTTACATTTACATATAAAGAATGTGCACATGAAAACGGTTATTCCGACGGTAAATGCACAAACTGCGGAGCGTTATGTGATCACAGCAATATTGATATTGACACGGGTAAGTGTAACGAGTGTGCGCATCAGTTTGTTGCTACAATCAGCACAGACGGCAATGCGCCGACAGGCTATGACACGCTCGCAGACTGCCTTGACAGCATTACTGCCGATACCGGAAACTATGTTAAGATCTATCAGGATATCGGCGATACATCGGCAACTGCAACTTTAGATACTATAGATGTAAAACACAATGTTATGATCGACCTTAACGGTCACAAGCTGAACAATATCAAGCTTGGGGTCAACAAACTTGGGGTCAACAAAGACGTCACGCTTACATTAACCGGCACAGCGGGCAGTTATGTTACGCAGGTGTATGTTCGCAAAGGCGGCGGATCATTCATAATTGACAGCGAAGCAAATGTAGAATTTGATACAATTTTTGTTGAGGACAGTGCACGGCTTGCTGTAAACGATGGCGCAAAAGTAACTACAGAGCAGTTGACTGTGATAGCATCCGTGAATGATGACGGAACTACAACGACATCTGTAAAGCTCGCTACGGGAATGAAGTTAGGTGGGCTGACATATCATCGCCAAAACAATTCCGGCGCTCTGAAATTAGGCAATCTTCTTGATGTTACCCGGCAGGCACTGCGACGTGAAGATAACGGCAATTATCTTGATCTTTATAAAGAATATGGAAGTATGGGTTATTCCGTTGCGCTTACTGTTGTTGAGCATACTGACGCTGACCACAAATACGGCAGTGGAACAGGCAAGTGCGAGGAGTGCGGAAAGCCCTGCGAGCATGGCGGTGATATAAACACGGACACCGGCATCTGCTCAATCTGCGGTGCGGTTGTGTCTGTCGCACTCTATACAGACAAGAACGGAAGCTTAAAGTATGTAGATACCGATGAGCTTGACTCTTTACTGAATGAATACAACGGAAGCGGTACGATAAAGCTGTTTAAGGATTATTCTAAACCAAGCGCTCAGTATGACTTATACGGAGAACTTACAATTGACTTAAACGGACGCCAATTTAAAATCCGGAGTATTACTCCTTGCAAAAGCGGAAAGCTTACGATCAAAAACAGCGGCAATCCGGTTATGATCGGTTGTAATGTATATCCGACAAACGACGCTTCATACGCCGGCGGTACGCTTATAATAGACGGCGATGTAGTTTTAGACACTTCGATCTATGTATATGATTCGAGTACGGTTATATTGAAAGCCGGTGCATATCCAGCCGGACTTTACGCCAGGGACAGCAAGACATTATACGATATGCTCGGAGAGGGTAAGGCTTTCTTCAAGACTGACGGAACTCTTTTCAACGCAAACGTTAAGGAAATATCAAGCAGTGAAACGCTGACAGTCAAAGACCACAGCCATACCTATGTTGACGGCGAGTGCGGCTGCGGATATGTTTGCCCTCACAGCGATGTTAACAGCGAAACGGGTAAGTGTAACGAGTGTGAATATCAGTATGCGGCTGTTATCGTAAAGGATGGGGCTGTAGCTTCCGTTTATGAAGAAAATGAGATGGGAGCGGCTTTTGAAGCGGCTGACAGTGACGCAAACACCGGCTGTACATTAAAAGTATACAAGAATTATGCAGGCAGCTATACAACACTCAGCCGTAAGTTCACGCTGTGGATCGCTGAGGAAGCCAATGTAGGTACGTTAACTGTTTCGGGAGATATAACCGTTACGGGATCGAAAAAAAATAATAGTATTTATGGCGATTTCAATGTAGTGGACGGCGGTAAGCTGACATTTGACGAAAACTGCGGCGCTAAGGGAACTGTGTCGGTAGGTGCAGGTACATTTGACTGCTATCGTTCACTCGGCATAATACTCAATATAAACGATGCAAGCAGTGACGTAATTCTTCACGACGGAGCTTTCATAAAAATACGCTATAACGGCGGCGGGGACAGAGCAAACGCAGAAATACTGACTTTATTGGCTGAGAACCGTATGTTTATGACGTCTTCCGCTGTGCCGATAGACGGCTCAAAAACACTGTTGAAAGACGGTTTTGTAACACCTGTTATTGTAGCACCACATGAAGATCACAGTTACGACAGCACAACGGGCAAGTGCACGATTTGCGGTAAGCGGTGCGGTCATACGGATGTTGACAGCAAAACGGGTATGTGCAAAACCTGTCAGTATGAGTTCGTTGCTACGCTGACTGTAGGCGACAAGGTAACCGGCTTTGATTCACTGAGCGATTGCCTTAGCAAGACTTCAGAAGACAGCGAAAACTATGTAAAGATTTATAAGAATATCGATGATAGAACAACTATAAATGTAAATCATACTGTTACTGTTGACCTTAACAGTCATAAGCTGTATTATATCGAACTCAAGGTCAACAACGACAATGGTGCCGGTAATCTTACATTGACCGGCTCAGAGGACAGCTATATTAGTCAAGTGGATGTTTGCGGAGGTAGAACATTTAAAATTGATAGCGACGCAAATATAAACTTCGAAACAATTTTTGTTGAGGCAGGTGCGCGGTTCGAAGTAAGCTACGGTGCAAATGTAACTGTAAATACTTTGGTCGTGAAGGAATCTTTAAAGCTTTACGGAAGAACAACAACATCTGTAAGGCTTGCTACGGGAATGAGAATAGGTACGTTGATGTATGAACTCGACCGCAACTCCGGCTCCGGCAACCTGCTGCTTTATTCTCTGCTTGGAGAAGGTAAGGCACTGCAATATGACAACAGCGGTGAGTATGTTGATATTTATAAAAAGTTTACATCAAAGATTATACACGATTCGTTTACTGTTGTAGATCATTACGAACACAGCTACGACAAAGCAACGGGCAAGTGCGTCTGCGGATATGTATGCCCCCACAGCGATGTTGACAGCAAAACGGGTGTATGCTCTATCTGCAAATATCAGTTTACTGCGGGCATTTCGGGCGTGGGAACAGCGAAGTATTTCGATAATATAGACGACGCTTTTACTGCGGCATTATCGGAGGAAAACAGCGGCTGTACGCTGACATTGTATAAGGATTGCTCGCTTTCGACGTCCGCAACAATCACCAATGCAACGGTTACTGTCGATGTGAACGGATATTCACTCGGCGGAGAGGCGGATATAAGTGTAAATAACGGTGGTGTGCTGTACCTTAAGGACAGCAGAAAAAGCACCTACTACGGATGCATAGACGCACCTTTTAGTGTAAACGGCGGTACGCTTATAAACGGTACTGCAGACGGCGGCAGTTCAGCCGCAGATGTACTCAATTTAGTCATTAACAGTGCTAAGTGTGTCGAAATATACGGCGGCATATTTGAGAATGTTTATATTGCACACGCAAGCGGTGTAGCTTTATACGGCGGAAGGTACAACACCATCTGCGGCGAGGAAAGCAACAGCACACCTGTAAACGATCTGCTTGCAAAGGGCTATGCATTTGCGACCTTAAACAGTGTCACACATCTCCCCGAAAGTATAGTTGACGGCAGTGCGAAGACGATCGGCGACGGACTTAAAAATGTCACAGTTGTAGCGCATGAGCATAGATACAACGTGGAAACGGGCAAGTGTCCGTGCGGCGTTTGTGCGCTTGCTATATTTACCGAGACAACACAAAGCTCTGAAACTTATACATTTATTGAAAGCGCAACACAGTTTAAAAATATAGCGGAAAATGAGGCAGACGGCGTATTAAAGCTGACAGGCGATGTAGATTGTATTGTTAAGGGCATAATAATAAACGGCAATAAAACGATCGACATGAACGGTCATACGCTGAATGTTTCGGTCGGTACCGAGGAAATAAGCGCAGTAGCGGTTTACGGAAATGTAACCTTTGAAAACAGCGGAAGCAGCCGTGCAATTATAAACGCCACCGGCGTTTATTCCTATGGAATGGTAACTGTAAACGGAGATATTGAATTCGATACTTTTGCAACATTTGAAGACGGCGACGCTTTGATCAATGCCGGAGTATTCAAGAGCATTTATGTTCAGGGAAGAAGTGTAATTGAAATACTGGGTAGCGGTAAGGCGCTTGCAAGTGAAAGCGGAGAAATACTGAATGCAAGCGTACAACAAATATACAAAGCAGGCGATAATATATTTGTTACGGCTCACCCGAAGCATACATACGATGATCACGGCAACTGCGCTTGCGGATATAAGTGTCTGCATGACGGCGAGGGTCAGGTAGATGAAGACAGCGCCAACAAGGTGTGCAGTGAGTGCGGTGCGAAAATTTACGCAAAGGTAACTACTGCCGACGGAAAGGTAAAGTATTTCGACGACATAACCGAGGGCTTACGGTATGCGGATAAGGCTGAAAACAAGGGCTGTGTTTTCACTCTTGTAACAACCGGTGGACTTGAGAACGATATTACATTGTCAAGCGGTCAGTTTACTATTACCGCGATCGACGACAATTATATCAACGCTTATACACGGAAGATCAATATTAAGGGTGCAGAAATTACTGTTGAGAACTGCGCTTTTAATTGCTTTGTAGGTTTATATAGCGGTTCTCTTACATACCCTGAAGGCTCGACCTCCGTTTGCATTAACGGTATTAGTGTATTTGGCGGTACTTTAAATATCAGTGACGGCGTAAGTGAAAACTTCGGTGCTAATAAATTTACTATATCAGACACTGCAACGGACGCAAAGGTGACTATAGGCGGCGGTATTTACGGTGAGATCAAACTCGGACAGTATACGTTTAAGGATATACTGGCAAGCGGCACTCGCTTAATAAGCGTTGAATACTCGCAGGAGACTGATGAGATAATAGCTACTAATGAATTATTATACAGCATTGTTTCCGAACAAAACACCTTGGGCGTTGATGATGACAAAGACTATCGGTTTGTCAAGTGCGACCATAAGAATGAGGACGGCAGTTATGCCTTTAATGACAGCGGTATATGCAAATACTGTAACTCTGAGTTTGCCGCAAGCGTAAGCTATACAGACGGCGGCGAAAAGACAGAGCTGTTCAGCGATATATGCGACGCTTTTGACAAGGCTAATGAGATAGGTACGGCTACAGTAACGCTGTATAAGGATATTACAGACAGCGAACGTACACAGGAGATTACCGTTATGGGCAATGTAACGCTTGAACTGAACGGTAAAACACTGGGTGGTCGTTATGGCATAGCGCGTATATCGGTATCTGACGGTGGCACGCTTACTGTAAACGGCGATGGCGATATGGATACACCTATTTACGTTAATGAAAACTCAAAATTAGTCATTAACGGCGGTGGATACTTCAATTCTGTGTCAGTTAAAAAAGGAGGCAACGCAGAAATAGGCGGCGGCACTATACGAGGTCTGTCCGTTCGCGGTAACGTAAAACTCAGCGGCGGTAAATTCAACGACATCGAGATATTTAACGGCAATCTTGAATCTGTTCTGGCTGACGGTTACGCTTATAAAGTTGAAGGCGGTGAATGGCTTTCAATTGCAGAACGTGCAGAGAGCGTTTATAGCAGTTTGAATAACAACGATAAACCGTTGAGTGTAGAAGAAGCGCCGATAAAGAGCGCAAGTATTGCGTGGGTAGGCGAAGAAGCGCCTGTTATATACCGTAACGGAGAGAAATATTTATACGTCGATATTACATACGAATTGGCGGTCGGTTCAAGGGGTGCAACCTATTCGGATTTTGTAAACGGCAATAATCGCATTAAAGATTATAATTTGTACAATAAATATATGGTACACTGTTATGAAATCGGTAAGCTTGCGGCTAAAGACGGCGAGGTTGAATATTACATTGTACTTAAGTGCAACGGATACGAATATAAGTCGAATGTGCTTAAGCTTACACTTGCGACCTGCTCACACCCGAAGGATAGCTTTTCATACGAAAACGACGGTTTTGTAATCTGCGGTATATGTGATGCATTGATAGAAGCCGAGGTAGTAGATGCTGACGGCAAGTCGTTAGGCTATGCGGATATAGAGAGTGCCATAAAGCTGGCACAGGAGAACGAGGGCAGCACTGTAAAGCTGATGTCGGAAGGAGTATCTGAGTCCGTTACCGTGACAGGCGGCAGGTTTACTGTTGACTTTAACGGTAAGAAGGTATTTTATCAGTTCGATGTCAACGGCGGTGACGTGACTTTCACTTCTTCGGTAAAACAAGCCGATGTAGAAACTCTGATAAGCGGAATCACAGTTAACGGAACTGACGCTAAGGTTACAATTGACGGTAAAATCAAGCTGGGAAGTGTAACATTAACAAGCGGTGCGCTTGCAGTAAACAGTGCCGAGAGTTATATTAAAGAACTGTCAATAAATGGCGGAAAGACTGTTGTAAACGGTGCAAATATTGATGCACTGAAAGCTAACGGCGGAGACACGGTCATCAATTATGTTACAGCCGATTCTTTAAGCGTGAATATCAACGGGTCCGGTAGCATCTCTATCGTAACCGGCGAGTTCGGCAGCACCACTTGCAAAACAGGCTTAGGTATGGCAATTGCGAGTGGAAGCGTAGTTTTCGGCAATAGTATGAATGGCATTACTGTTTACACATACGAGGCTATTCAGACCATGACAAAAACCGATAGAATTTTTGTTGAAAAGTGCGTTCATAAGGACGGAAGCGGCAGTTATGTGCTTGACGGTAATCCCTGTCCTTACTGCAATGAGGAAATCGTTGCAACTGTAAGCTATACGGCAAACGGCGGCGAAGAAACGGATCTGTTCAGCGATATTTATGACGCTTTTGACAAGGCTAATGAGATAGGTACGGCCACTGTAACGCTGCAGAAGAACATCACGGACGATATTACAGATACGATAGCTGTTACAGGCAATGTTACGCTTGAACTTAACGGTAAAAGGCTCTCACAACCCGGTACTGATGTATGGTATTCCATAGAAGTAACGAGCGGTAAGCTGACCGTTAACGGCAGTGGCTTAATAAAACGTGTTGCCGTTTGCAACGGCAGCAATGCGGAAATCAACGGTGGTACTTTCTCTGACTTCATAATTAAAGACGGCGGTAACGCTGTAATTAAAGGCGGTCAATTCTACAGCTTACAGGTTTCAGGCGAAGGCAGAAACGTAGGACAGCTTCTTGCGGACGGCTATGCCTATAGGAGTATTATCGATTCCGGCATCTGGTCTACTATTGCAGAGCGTGAAAAGCAGGATATAACTAATGTAGAAGTAAAGGAAGCGCCGATAAAGAGCGCAACGGCGACAGCAAATAAGACTGTGCTGTACCGCAACGGCGGAGGTGCACGGCAGATCTTATTTAACTTCAATGTTAATACAAGCGACGGATACACGATAAGCGATGCCAATAAGGTCACAGTCGGTTTATATGTAGGCGATACCTTAATAAGAGAGCTCGACTTCGTCGGAAATTCATATACGTTTGCAAATGCAAGTGAAATTTCCGATACTGACGGCACTGTAAAGGCACATCTTGTTATCAAGCTGAACGGATATGAGTATGTGACGAATGATGTCGAGTTTGAAATAGCGACCTGTACGCATCCGTATGACGCATTAACGACAGACGAGTATGATTACTATCGTTGTTCGTTATGTGATGCCGGCATAAATGCGATACTTGTTAAAACAAACGGCGACAAGGCATGCTATACCGACAATGTGCCCGAAGCATTTGAAGCGGCACAGCTTGAGGAGAACAACGGCTGTACATTAGAATTATACAGAGGTGTGAACAGAGACTGTGAGATCATACAGGGCAGCTTTACCGTTTTATTCAAGAAAACGGGAAGTGCATCTGCTGTGATCAAAGTAAGCGGCGGAAATGTCAAGTTCACGGGAGATGACGGCTGTACATTGTCGAAGTATCCTGGAAGCTCGGTGGGATATCTCATAGCTGTAACGGGCGGCACGGTAACGTTTGATGACATAACTATCAACGATGACAGTATCAGCGTAAGCGGCGGCAAGACTGTTATAAACGGCGGTACTTATAATAAGCTGAGCGTCAGCGGAGGTACGGTCACTATAAACAGCGGTACATTCAGCAGCATAGATGTAAGCGCAGAGGGCAAGGCACTGAAAGATCTGCTCGGCGAGAACAAGGCGTTTGCGACAAGCGACGGAAAGCTGTTTGACGCAAGCAAGGTTTCGGAAAGCGATAATTCACTTACGGTAATCGACCACAGCAAGCATGAGTATGACGAAACAGGAAGGTGCGGCTGCGGTTATCAGTGTGCACACAGTGAGATCAATGCGGAAGGTGTATGCAACGAGTGCAATGCAAAGATGTATGCTGCAGTCACTGTAAAGAGTGAGGCCGGAACAACGGTAAAATACTTTACAAAACTTACGGAAGCGTTTGAGTTTGCGGCAAAGAACGAAAACAAGGGCTGTACGCTGAAAATGCTCAGAGATTTCTTCGATAGAAATACTGACATTAACGTAAACGGCGGAGAACTTACTGTCGATATGAACGGCTTTGGTGTCTATTTCAATAGCTTTAACGGATCCGGAACCCAAATCACTATACGCAGTGACAGTAAGTGTACTTTTGGGGTTGAAAATGGATTTAGCATGGACGGCGGCACTGTTACTTTCTCGGGAGAGGTCAGCGTAGTTTGCCAGAATGTGAAATTAAATGCCACATACTTCTCCTCCTATGTTGAAACGCTGAAAATTGACACGCTGATTTTAGAAGACGGTGTTCTGCTTAAACAGCTGGCAAGTATCACGAATGCTAATATCGCTAATATAGACTGCTCAAGTGAAATTTATCTTTATCAAATTTTAGCGAGCGGCAGCCGTGTCGATTCTCAGCTGTACAGCGATCTGAAAGCAAACGCTTCGTCAAACTTCGATAACGTAAGAATAATAAGATGCGACCACCCGGACGGTGTGGGCAGAGATAACCGTTGCATATACTGCAATTCATTGATCGCTGCAAGCGTAAGCTATACCGAGAACGGAGCGGAAAAGACAGAATATTTTGTTAAGGAAGATCTGGGAAAGGCGTTTGCCAAGGCAAACAGCGTTGCAAGTGCAACAATAACAATGCTGATGTCTTCCGCTTATGATACAGACTACCTCCCTGTTACAGGTGATGTTACACTTATTGCAAATGGCGATAACGCCATCTTGTATAATACAGTAAAGGTCGCCGATGGCGGTAAGCTGACACTTAGAGGCAACGCCAATATTTTCGCTGTAATTGCCGAGCCGGGCTCCAGGTTGACTGCCGAAGAAGCCACAAGAATCGCATATCTCACCGTAAACGGCGGAGATGTTAAGCTCAGCGGCGGACAATATGATAACATTACGGTAAAAGATGGAAAGATAATAGATATTCTCGGCAACGGCTATGCGTATAAGAAAACAGAGGGCGGTGCATGGCTGACGCTTAAAGAACGTGAGGTGTCGGAAGCAAGCGGTGTTACCGTTGCTAAGGCACCGATAGTACAAGCAACGCTTAGCACAGAAATAAACCAGCTGTATCGCAACAGCAACGCAAATCCCACGCTGAAGTTCAACCTTGCTCTTGCTCACGGCTCGAACCTGAACGACTCGTATGTAAGTAAGAGATACGGTATAAACTCCTATGTAAGCGGAGATATAATTTATAGCAGCTTAAGCGCACTTGTAAAGGACGCTAAATTGTCGGCAGACGAAATAATTGATAAGGCAGGCGACAGCGATGTTGCTGAGATATACTACGTAGTTACTACCGGTGACGGCTATGAAATAAAGTCGAACACTGTAAGCATAGACCTTGTTGACTGTGATCATTCTCAGGTGGTCGATCCTACAGCGGACAAGGAAACCGCAGGTAATATTACTACGCCGACATATTGCGAGATATGCGAGAGCAAGTTCAATGCAAAGATAACAAAGGGCGACGATGTCAAGTATTATAACGATCTTGACGAGGCTGCGAAAGACGCTCAGAAGAGCGAAAACGAGGGCTGTACCTTATATCCGCTTTATAACAAGAACGGATACGGCGGTCAGTTAGTCATAACCGAAGGTAACTTCACGCTCAAGTACGCAGTTCGTACAGCGTTCTCACGTCCGATCATCATAAACGGCAAGGCAAAGCTGACGGTTACGGGACGTTGTGCGGTGACAGCGTTTGAGAATCAAGACGCATTCATAGTGAGGGGCGGTGATGTCACATTTGACGGGCTTGCAACAGGCAGCAATGTGACCATAAACGGCGGAAATGTTACAATGGCCGCAAACAATATAAATTGCCTTACTATAAACGGCGGTAATGTATCCATTTCGTCAGGTGGGTTTGCCGAAATCGTAACTACGGTCAGTGATAAGGTGATAGCCGATTATATCGATCACGGCTTCTGGGTACAGGACAGAGGAACAAAAGAGTGGATAGATATATACAGTCTTAATAAGGCAACGGCATCATCGACAAACGGACTTACGGTACGGGTGTGTCCGATGCAGATAATCAAGCCGATTGATACTGTATATTACACCAACGGTTATTATCCCGACGGTATACCGTCACTTCAAATAAGTGCAGTGCCGTGGTATTCAGGCGAGGTCGACGCAAAAGTTGCTTATCAGTGGATCAGCATTGATGAAAACGGCTACGAAACAGTGATAGAGGGCGCTACAGACAGAAAGCTGTCGCTCGAAAATCTCACAACGGGCAGGTACTACTGCCGTCTTACCTACAGCAATGCTGCAACGGCGGGAGTTTCGATGAAGTCGGACGTTGTAACGGCTACGATAACCGAATGTGAGCATTCCGGAGGAGAGGCTACCTGCACCAAAAAGGCAAAGTGTGAAATATGCGGTGCGGAGTATGGCGAACCTCTCGGTCACGACTATGTTGTAATCAAAGTAGTTGAGCCTGACTATCGCAACGAAGGCTACAGCGTATTTGAATGCACAAGATGTAAGGATTCATATATCGGAAACCGTGTTCCCGTAAAGCCTATTCCCGACGTGGAAGAAATAGCGGTTGAAAAGACGACATACAATGAAGTCGATATAAGCTGGAAGAATATAAGCGGCGTTGACGGATATTATGTCGAATGCTATGTCGGCAATCAGTGGAAGCAGATCGGCTTCAGCACGGACGGCGACAGAGTAGCGGCAAAGCTGAGCGGTCTTTCTGCAGGCCTTAAATATAAGGTAAGGATAGCGGCTTATGCAGGAAGATTCACCGCCAAATTCAGATGTTTCTATGTTGATACTGTTCCTTCTCCCGTATGGAATATAAATACGGTGAAGGCTACCGATGAAACGGTAAGAATAAGCTGGAGCAGAAACACCAGAGCGGACGGCTACAAGGTAGAGTGGTACATTGATAATCAGTGGTCCGTAAAGACTGTTACCGGCAACAATAATATATCGGCGGTTATAGACGGACTTTGTGCAGGAACACGATATAAAGTAAGGGTAAGCGCATATAAGGGCGACCTTTACAGCCCGTATACATACGGCTATATCGATACGCTCCCGTCAAAAGTTACAGGTATTACGCAGACAGTAACATCTTCTTCGTTTACGCTTAAATGGGATAAGAACGAAAGTGCGGACGGTTATACCGTTCAGTACTATGCAGACGGTAAGTGGAATGAAAAGTCGCTCGTCGGCAATGACAAAACTACCGTTACAATAGGCTCGCTTAAGGGCTACAAAACCTACAAGGTCAGAATAAAGGCTTATAAGGGTGAGCTTCAGAGTACATTCGACGATATTTATATCACTACCGCTCCGACAAAGGTCAGCGGTCTTAAGGTAAAGAGTGCGGTTGACTCAAAGGCAGTAGTTATATGGAATGCGGATGCAAACGCTGACGGATATAACGTAGGATATTATATCGGCGGTAAGTGGGTCGAAAAGACCATAACCGATAATAAGACAGCAATGGCTGTGCTTGGCGGACTTACACCTTACAGCACATATAAAGTAAGGGTAAGAGCGTATAAGGGCGATCTGTACGGCGATTACAGCTATACTACGGTTACTGCAGTGCTTTCACCGGTAACCGATATCAAGGTTGTATCGGCAAAAAGCAACTCGATAACCGTTAAGTGGGGTAAAAACGCCAGTGCAGACGGATATAAGGTTGAAATTTACAAAGGCGGCAAGTGGGTCAAAAAGACGTTAAAGGGCAGTACGAATGCTACTGTCACTATTGGCGGACTCAGGGCCGGAAGCGTGTATAAGGTAAGGATTGCGTCTTATAAGGGTGCAAATACAAGCGCTTATACTTATGCGAATGTGAATACAGCCAAATAAGCTGACAGCAAAAGAAGAGAACACCGGGCGACCGGTGTTCTTTTTTGTGTATCAGATGCGTTTTTACTATAAGAACAAACTGAGCCGTAAGCAAGAGTGCTTACGGCTCGATTTGCATAATTATAACGTTAATATCCGCCGGTAACGTAACCTTAGCCGAGCTGAAACAGCCGGAACGGCGAATTTGGTGCGGCTCACAGCCGCCGCTTACTTGAAGTATCTGTTCAGCAGACCCTCGAAAGCCTTGCCGTGACGGGCTTCGTCCTTAGCCATCTCGTGAACTGTGTCGTGGATAGCGTCAAGATTTAACTGCTTTGCTCTCTTAGCAAGGTCAAGCTTGCCCTGTGTAGCGCCGTGCTCTGCGGCAACTCTCTTTTCAAGGTTTTCCTTAGTCGATGCGCTTACAACATCGCCTAAAAGCTCTGCAAACTTTGCTGCGTGTTCAGCCTCTTCCCAAGCTGCCTTTTCGTAGTAAAGGCCTACCTCGGGGTAACCTTCTCTGTGAGCGGCTCTAGCCATAGCGAGGTACATACCTACCTCTGTGCATTCGCCCTCGAAGTTTGCCTTTAAGCCTGCAAGAATCTCCTCATCCTCAACTGCCTTTGCAACGCCTACCTTGTGCTCGTCTGCAAATACAAGCTTTTCGCTCTCCTTGAGCTCTGTGAACTTGCTGCCGGGAACCTTGCACTGGGGGCAGAACTCGGGAGGTGTATCTCCCTCATGAACGTAACCGCATACCGGACATACCCACTTTTTCATAGTAAATTACCTATCCTTTCATAGTGATAAAATCTTTATTTTCTTATTGTTGTTAGCGAAATCAGTAACGTTTACTGATTTGTTGATTTTATTATAACCGATACTTCGGCGTTTGTCAAGAGGTTTTGCAAAATTTTTTTGTAAAAATTAGGTTAGTTGGGACTTACTTAGGTGGTTGAGGTTTTGGAAGGGTTGGTGAGGGGCGAGTTGTGATTGTGAGAAGGCTGTGGGGATGTCAGTAATCGGTGTAACGATCCCTCAGTCTTGCGACAGATAGGGTTGAGCGGATATTAACGTTGATTAAATCGCAGAATGTTGCAATTTATAATAAGAAAAAGTCTTGTCGCAATCCAGCTCCCTTTGGCAAGGGAGCCAAGAATGTTTGCGATTTGCTACATTTTGCGAAACCGGCAAAGTGTTTATAAGCCAAGTTTGGCGTTTGCAGTTTATATGCGGTTGTGATGAATTGTAGGAATATTCGTAGGGGAGTGTCTGTGTGTGCTTTTTGGTTTCGCATCCGTGCGAAACTTTGGGCACACACTTAAGGCATCCTTGCCTTGCTTGCCCCTCCCGAAACATCATTGCAATTATCAAAAATCAAGTTAATATATAAAAATGAAAATTTGATTGCAATCCGCTATTGATGATTGATAGATTAAAAACGCTGAGAAAATCAATAACTACGGTGCAACGGGAGGGGCAAGCCCCTCGCCCTACGAAAAGTGGGTGGGATAGTGCGGATACAGAATCATATCGGAGAATACAGATGTTAGCATTACGAAAAGTGAGAGGAATAATGCGGTTTTGGAAGTTTAGGGCGGCGAGGGGGATTACCGTTTTCAGCCGATTAAATACCGTTTGTGCCTTTTCGTTGCAATTGCCGAGAAAAACGATTATAATTAATATGTGAGAATATGGTTATAATTACGGCTAAGAGAAAAGGAGAGCTTATGAGAAAAACAAGTGAAAAGATATTACGGGCACTGCTTGCGGTATCGGTACTTGCAACGGCTGTGCTTTCGAGCGGTTGTCTTGACGATGAGGAGGAGATTTCCGACAGCACGGCAAGCGACAACAGGCAGACGAGCGACGGGGATTATTCCGACTATGAGAGCAACTGGGAACATTACAACAACAAGACCGACAACATGGGCTTCTGCGGTGATAAGAGCAGTGTGCAGATAGATGTCGGCCCTGTGCTTGATGATGAAGGAACGTTCTACTTCAATGTTACGGACGATACTATAAACAACCTTGCGAGCGTAAACTGCTCGGTTTACCGTGTTGACGAAGAAACGGGTGAGCTTATCGAATTCGGCGTTGACCAAAGCACAAAGGTCGATTTCTCGTCGGGACTGGTCGAGGATAATTTCAGCGGTCAGTGGTATATGATTGAGAATAATCTTATCCCTATGTTCATAGTGGAGAAGAACGGCAACAGCTCGGTTTACACATCTCCCGTGAAGCTCAACGGCAAGGAAACAAATCTGCGTATAGCTATGACGCAGGACGGCAATGCGTATGACATAACGGCGCTTGGAACATGGGACGGTGTAAACGAAAACGGCGAGTCGGCAAGGAGTGTTGTTCCGCTTAAAGAGGGAGATGTCATAGTGCCGATATTCAACACCTACGACAGCGAGGGTAACTTTGCAGGCAAAGCCGAGGGCGATGAATGCACCTACAGCGGCGACAATATGATAGAGTTTGTCAATCTGCCTGCAGGCGACTACAGATACAGTTTTGTTATAAACGACATTTACGGAAACGTGTGCTATACAGGCTTCACGGTGTTTACGACAGACGATGACGGGAATGTGTTCTTTACGCCGGAAGAGTAGTAAAAACAGCAGGCTGTATCGATCACGCATTTTTCTTTTACAAAAAAACTAAGAGGAGAACCCCTATGCCAAACCGGATCATCACAGATATTTCAGATTATATCTTTGTGTCAGGAGAACCTCAAAAGGTCGATGCGATTTTTCTGCCGGGCGGCTCACACCCTGAACAGCCCGAATATGCCGCAGAATTATACCGACAAGGTTTGACTGATTGGATAGTCCCGTCAGGAGGAGTAAGCGTTAAAGAGGAAAAATGGCACGGCGTCCGCTCAAAAGCGGAAATTTATAGTGGCGATTACCGGTCAGACTGCGAGTTTTTTACAGATGTACTCGTAAAAAACGGCGTTCCGCAGACTGCGATCATTGAAGAAAGCAAGTCGGGGCATACCCGTGATAACGCATTTCTCTCTCGTAAAGCCGTTGATGAAAAGGGCATAATGATAAAAAGCGGTATAATTGTTTGTAAAGCCTTTCATGCTCGCCGATGCTTAATGCTGTATCAAATGGCTTTCCCGAATGTTGATATGACGGTCTGCCCCGTACATTGCTATAACATCACCAAAGAAAACTGGTATACGACCGAAAAAGGAACCGATCGAGTGCTCGGTGAGCTTGCACGGTGCGGAAATCAGTTTGTCGGCGATCTCAAGACTTATCTTGATCTGATATGAAAATACTGTGCTGCCTTCAGTAAAAACAGCAAGCCGTATCAAGTTTCGGCTTTCTCGTTTGTGATAAAATGAATACAGTCGAAAAGACGGAAGAAGGCTGTAAGGGGGAAAACAGATGAGTGAGATAAACGAATGGTGTATGAATATTCAGAATATTGTTGACGACATAGACAGGTGTATCAGAAGCGGCGAGGACGAAAGGCTGACACTCGGCAGGCTGTCGCAGACGCTTGGCTACTCGGAATACTATGTTTCAAGGAAATTCAGCAAAATATCGGGAATGAAGCTCAGGGATTATATGAGATACCGCAGGCTTGCTTTTGCGCTGAGGGAACTGAGAGATACCGACAAGGGCATACTTGATATTGCGCTTGACTACGGCTTTACATCTCACGAGGCGTTCACAAGGGCATTCAAAGCGGCATACGGAATTACTCCGAGCGCTTACCGCTTACACCCTGTACCTGTAATTCTCCGCACAGCTATAAGACCTTTCGACTGCTATCTTTTAGGTATAGGAGGAACAGGTATGGCACAGACAAACAGTGATATTAAGGTGTATTTCGTAACGATACCGGCTCATAAATTCCTGCATATCAGAAACTTCGAGAGTATAGGGTATTTCGACTTCTGGGAAAAGCAGAGCCATATTCCCGGACAGGACTGCGAAACGATATGCGGACTGCTTGACAGTATCAAGGGTAAGCTCGACGATATGGGCGGTAATGAGGCGAACAGCGGAAGCGGTCAGGTCATGGCATTCATAAACGAGCCTGAGGGAAGAATATGCAGCTGGGGCATTCCGCTGGCTGAGGCTTACGGCGTAAGGCTTCCTGCCGACTACAGCGGAGAGATACCAAGGCAGATGCAGATTATGGACGTGCCTGAGGGCGAGTATATAGTATTTGAACACGGACCGTTTGACTTTCAGACCGAAAACAGTGCGGTTGAAGCAAAGATAGAACAGGCTATGAAGGACTTTGACTATGAAAAGTCGGGCTATGAGCTTGACAAAACGCAGGGCAGGGTATTTTACTTCTATCACGACTGCATGAGATACTGGAAGTATATAAGGCCTGTGAGGAAAACCGGATAAACGGAAAACCGCCTTTTAAATAGGGCGGTTCTTCGGATTATGCCGGGCGATGCACTTGACACCGACTTGATTTTATGTTATATTATAGATACAAAAAGAGGGAAACGACAGACGGTCGCTCCCTAGATTGAGTTAAAGAATAACCGCCTCAGGTTAGCAGCGAGGGCGGTTATTTCTTTTTATTAAAAGAAATGATTGTGAAAATCATAACTGTGAAAGCAGTAAGAAATATTCCTATCTGTGTTAAATCACTTAGCGTTATGTACACAGCTTCACCTCCTTTCAAAGCGCTTTCGCACTTTGGGAGATGAATTGACCGCCTATCGTCCAAGGTTTCCCTCAAAATAAATTATATCATGTAAGATTTGTGTTTGTCAAATAAGCTCCGAGAACGTTCTAATATCACTTCATCGTGCTTGACTGCACGATTTTTTGTGGTAGTTATAACAACCTCAGCCTGAAATCGTCATAAGACGATTTTGCCGCATAGGAATGCGGCTTTGCTCACGCAACCGTCTGAGAACGTTCTAACATTATTTTAATCCGCCGTTTCGCCTTGACGGCGGATTAAAATAATGTTATAATCTATTATGGTATGCTGTCTTTTATGGTATACTGTCTTTGCAACAGGACTTTGGATAAGAAACGGAGAAACAGCTTGACTAAAGAGATAAACAAGGAAGAACTGCTTGTTCAGCAGGAATATATAGAAAAAGTAAAAGCGATAAACGCAAAGCGTGAGCAGATGCCGCTGGCACACGTCCACAGCTTCGGCTGTCAGCAGAACGTGAGCGACGGAGAAAAAATAAAGGGTATGCTTGCACAGATGGGTTACGGCTTCACGCCCGAAACCGCATTTGCGGATCTTATTCTTTTCAATACCTGTGCCGTAAGAGAAAACGCAGAGGACAGAGTTTTCGGCAATATAGGCGCACTCAAAAAGCTGAAAGAGAAGAACAGAAATCTCATAATTGCGGTCGGCGGCTGTATGGTACAGCAGGAGCATATAGCACAGAGAATGAGAAAATCGTTCCCGCAGGTCGATATCATTTTCGGTACGCACGTTATGCATACCTTACCGCAGATGATATACGAAAAGCTCAGCGAGAACCGCAGAACGCTGTCTATCCCCGAGAGTGACGGCGTTATTGCGGAGGGACTTCCCGTAATAAGAGAAAGCAAGGTAAAGGCAAGCGTGCCGATAATGTACGGCTGCAACAACTTCTGTACCTATTGCATAGTTCCTTTTGTAAGAGGCAGAGAGCGTTCACGCAGACCCGAAGAGGTCATAGCCGAAGTAAAAGGGCTTATAAATGACGGATATAAGGAAATACTACTGCTCGGACAGAACGTGAATTCATACGGCAAGGAGTATGATTTCGGCTTTGCAAAGCTGCTTTCCGAGCTTGATAAGATACCCGGAAAATATAAGCTAAGCTTTATGACATCTCACCCTAAGGACTGCACGCACGAGCTTATAGATACGATAGCGGACAGCAGGCATATATCATATCATCTGCACCTGCCCGTACAGTGCGGAAGCGACAGAATTTTAAAGGAAATGAACCGCCACTATGACACGGCGCATTATCTTGAGCTTATCGAATATGCAAAAAAACGCATACCGAAGGTAGCACTCACTACAGATATTATAGTAGGCTTCCCCGGCGAAACTTATGAGGATTTTCTCGGCACTGTGGAGCTTATGAAGAAGGTACGCTATGATTCCGCATATACCTTTATTTACAGCAAGCGTGAGGGAACAAAGGCGGCGGCTATGCCCGACCCCATAAGCGATGAGGATAAGGGAAAGTGGTTCAGACAGCTTCTTGATGTGCAGAATTCTATCGGTGAAAAGGCTTACGAACGTTTTATCGGAGATGAGGTCGAGGTTCTGTGCGAGGGCATCGGCAGAACGGCTGACGGACTTATGACAGGCCATTCCCGCCACGGTGTTATCGTTGATTTCAACGGCACAAGGGATATGATAGGAAAGTACGTCACGGTAAGAATACAAAAGGCTCTGCCCTGGGCAGTCACAGGCGAGCTTGTAAGCGTGAATGACTGAATTTTCACAATCGGTCGGGAATCCCCGTCAGATATATTTTTAACAGCCGCAAAAGCGGAAAGAAAGGAAAAATAAAATGGACGCAATCAAAGCAGCAAGAGAGCTCGGTAAGGCTATACAGGCAGACGAGCGTTATGTACGTTATAACGAGGCAATGAAGGCAAACGATGCTGATATGGAGCTTCAGGAGCTTATAGGCGAATTCAACCTTGCACGTCAGAACGTAGCACTTGAAATGAGCAAGTCAAAGGAAGAGCAGAACAAGGAAAAGCTCGACACACAGAACAAGGAGATGCAGAGATTATACACTCTCGTTATGCAGAACGAGCATATGGCTGATTTCACAATGGCAAAGGCTGATATGGATAAGCTGTTACACGAGATTAACGGCATTATCGCACTGTGCTGTGACGGTGAAGACCCCGATACCTGCGAGGTACAGGCAGGCGGATGCTCAGGCTCATGCTCGACCTGCGGAGGATGCCACTGATTGCCTTGACTGAATGGCATTGATAGTATGGCGTTGTAAGATTAAACAATAAAACCGAAAGGAATGAAACTCTTGAAAGCAGGAAACAGCGGAGAAAAGCTCACGCCTATGATGCAGCAGTATGTTGAAATCAAGGCAAATTACAAGGATTATATATTATTCTATCGTCTGGGCGATTTCTATGAAATGTTCAACGAGGACGCAATGGTAGCGTCAAAGGAGCTTGAGCTGACGCTTACATCAAGAGCGGGTACGCCCATGTGCGGCGTACCGCATCATTCTGCGGAGGGCTACATAAAAAAGCTGATAGATAAAGGCTTCAAGGTAGCTATCTGCGAGCAGACAACCGACCCTGCGTTATCAAAAGGACTTGTAGAGCGTGATATAGTAAGGCTTGTAAGCGCCGGCACGGTTATAGAAGCGTCAATGCTTGAGGACGGCTCGAATAACTATATCTCCTGTATCTATGTCGGAGAAAACGGCACAGGTATGGTGTTTGCCGATATTTCAACGGGCGAGGTACACGCAGTTGAAAAGGCAAATTCAAAAAAGACCGACGAGGATATAATAGCACAGTTCTCACAGTATACCCCTGTTGAGCTACTATTCAATGCGGAGTTTCTGAATCGGAAACAGGCATATACTTTTATAAGGAACCGTTACGGAAAATGCTCTGCGGAACAGCTTTCCGATGAGGATTTTTCCATAGATGACGTATCCGAGATAACCGCACAGTTCGGCGGCACGGCAGATGAAATAGGCCTTGCCGGAAAGGACAACGCATTAAGAGCTTTATGCGCTTTGCTGCGCTATTTGTATAAGGCACAAAGAAGCGGAGCAAAACGTTTTGTAAAGCTGAACGTACACAGCAGCGGCGAATTTATGCAACTCGGACTTGCCACAAGAAGAAACCTTGAACTGACATCGACAATGAGAAGCGGCGAAAAGAAAGGCTCGCTTCTGTGGGTGCTTGATAAGACCGATACCTCAATGGGAAGAAGAAAGCTAAGACAGTGCATAGAACAGCCGCTTACAGATACGGCGGCTATCATACGCAGACACGATGCGGTAGAAGCGCTCATAAACAATTCTGCGGCGCTGTATGATATAAAGACCGACCTTGCGAAAGTCTATGACCTTGAACGTCTTATGACAAGGATAATCTACAAGGCTGCAAACGCAAAGGATGTAAAGGCGCTCGGCGCTACCTGCAGGATACTTCCTCAGCTTAAAAGCGACCTGTCGCAGATAAGCACACAGCTTACAAGAAGCCTTGATAAGAAGATAAGCCCTCTTGACGATATTGCGGATTTAGTAGAAAGAGCGATAGCCGATGAACCGCCAGCACTGATGAAGGACGGCGGTTATATAAAGAACGGCTTCAATGAGGAGCTTGACCGTCTGAGAAATATCACGGGCGGCGGCAAGGACCTGCTCGCTCAGATAGAACAGCAGGAAAAAGAGGCTACCGGCATAAAGAATCTGCGTGTCGGCTATAACCGTGTGTTCGGCTATTATATCGAGGTTTCAAAGGGCAACGTGTCGATGGTGCCCGACAGATATGTAAGAAAGCAGACGCTCACAAACGGCGAGAGATACATTACCGATGAGCTTAAGAAGATAGAAAACGAGATACTCGGCGCAAACGATAAGATACTTGCACTTGAGGCGGCGATATTTGCCGAGGTGCGTGAATTTATCGCACAGCGGCTCGACCTTATCCAGCAGACCGCCGAATCTGTAGCGGCACTTGATGTGCTGTGCAGTTACGCCGTTGTATCTATAGAAAACAACTACTGCCGTCCGATGATGGCAAATGACAGCGTCATAGAGATAAAGGACGGAAGACACCCAGTTGTCGAGAAGATGGTCAACGAGATACTTTTCACCCCGAATGACGTTTACCTTGATGTTAAAAGCAACCGCCTTATGATAATCACAGGCCCGAATATGTCGGGTAAATCCACGTTTATGCGGCAGGTAGCCGTGATTGTCCTTATGGCGCAGATAGGCTGCTTTGTGCCTGCAAGCTACGCAAGGCTCGGAGTAGTGGACAGGATATTCACCCGTGTCGGTGCAAGCGATGATTTGTCCGCAGGTCAGTCCACCTTTATGGTCGAGATGACCGAGGTTGCGACTATCCTTAACGAAGCGACCAGAAACTCGCTCGTTATCCTTGACGAGATAGGCAGAGGAACATCGACCTATGACGGTGTATCAATAGCAAAAGCGGTAGCCGAGTACATAAGCTCAAAGGCTATCGGCTGCAAGACGCTTTTCGCAACGCATTACCACGAGCTTATTTCGCTTGAAAACGAGCTTGACGGTGTGCGTAACTACAGCGTCAAGGTAAAGCGAAGCGGCGAGGATATAAAGTTCCTGCACAAGATAGTCGAGGGCGGCACGGATGACAGCTACGGCATAGAGGTCGCACGCCTTGCAGGACTTCCGAAGAAAGTCACCGACAGAGCAAAACAGCTTCTTGCCGAGCTTGAAAAAGCACCGAAAATACAGCGTGAGCTTGAACTGAGAGCCGAGGAGGAATCCGAAAGCCAGATAGACTTTGAGGCAACAGGCAGGCAGAACGTCATAGCCGAGATAAAAAACCTCGACCTTGACGATATGACGCCGAGAGAGGCTTACGCAAAGCTTGAAGAACTAAAAGCAATGTTATAAAGAAAAGGAAAACCAATGCCCGAAATCAGACTGCTTGATAAAAGCGTAGCGGAACTTATTGCGGCAGGCGAGGTCATAGAGCGCCCGTCCTCCGTAATAAAGGAGCTTGTGGAAAATTCAATAGATGCAGGCGCACGGCATATCACCGTTGAGATAAAGCACGGCGGTATCAGCTATATGCGTATAACGGACGACGGTTGCGGCATAGCTTACGAACAGATGCCGACAGCCTTTCTCCGTCATGCCACAAGCAAGATACGCACAGGCGACGACCTTACAGGCATTATGACGATGGGCTTCAGAGGAGAAGCGCTGGCGTCTGTTGCGGCGGTCGCAAAGATAGAGATGATGTCACGGCAGGACGGCGATGAACTCGGCGGACGTTACATTATCGAAGGCGGCGAGGAAAAGGAACACGAATCCTGCGGCTGTCCCACAGGCACGACTATCGTGATAAAGGAGCTTTTCTACAACACTCCCGCACGACTTAAATTCCTCAAAAAAGACATATCCGAGGGCAATTTCATAGCGGCGACGGTTGACAGACTTGCCCTTTCCCACCCCGATATTTCCTTCAGATTCATAAGAGATAACAAAAGCGTCAGAATGACATCGGGCGACGGTTCGCTCTTATCTGCGGCAAAGGCGGTATCCGGCAGACAGTTTGCCGACAGCCTTATTCCCGTTGACTTTTCGCTTAACGGCATAGATGTAAGCGGTTATGTTTCATCTCCGCTTTTCTGCCGCAACAGCAGAAGTATGCAGACGTTTTTCGTGAACACAAGATATATAAAAAGCACCACCTGTATGGCGGCGCTTGAGGAGGCATACCGTAACAGTATGATGGTCGGAAAATTCCCTGCCTGCATACTGAACATATCGCTTTCTCCCGAAACTGTCGATGTAAACGTACACCCGGCAAAGACCGAGATACGCTTCGCTTATGAAAAGCCTGTTTTCGATGCTGTGTATTTTGCGGTAAAGAACGCACTGGTGAACGCCGCAGACGATAAACGGCAGATAGAGCTTGAAAAACCGAAGAAATACGATAACGCAGACGATTATTTCAGGCACAACCCCGAAATAATAAAGCGTGAACAGCAGACGCTCGCACATATCCCCGTAACGCTTCCGCTTTTGTCTGAGGAACGTCCGGTCGTTGATATAAAGCCCGAAGAACCGACCGAAACGGTAAAGGCTGAAAAAATATACGGCGACAGCACAATAAAGCCCGTTTCACTGCACAGCACACGCTCGGACTACAGCGCAAAGCCCGAAGAAAATACAGGTGAAGCTATTGACGAAATACCTTTGCCAAAAGAGCCGCACATTCCGTCATATAAGGCGGTAAGCAGCAGTGTTGTTGTCACCGTTGACGATGATACGGACGATATTCCCGTAACAGCACCGCAAACTGACGAAGGCTTCAGATTTATAAACGCAAGGCCGGTAACGGTTGAAAGGATAGACGAGCCGAAGCCCGAAAAAACAAGTGTTCGTGTTATCGGAGAATTTTTAAAGACCTATATACTGTGCGAGGCGGGCGAGGAGCTTATAATAATCGACAAGCACGCCGCCCACGAGCGTATCAGGTTTGAAAAGCTGAAAGAGGAGTTTGTAATCACCTCACAGCTTCTTATCGACAAAACCGAGCTTAAGCTGTCGCCCGAAGAATACGAGGCACTGCACGAGTATTACGAATATGTGGAGCAAAGCGGTATAGAGCTTGTTTTCTGCGATGACAGCACAGTGCAGATAACCGCAATGCCGTCCGTAGTGAAATGCTCGCCGCAGGAAATAGTATCCGATGTCGCACAACGGCTTATGAACACTGCCACCGACCAGAAAGGCGCTCTCTTTGACGATATGCTTCATACGATGGCTTGCAAGTCGGCGATAAAGGCGCACGATGATACGGATATTCTCGAATTGCAGGTGCTTGCCGACAGAGTGATGAATGACAGGACAATACGTTTTTGTCCGCACGGCAGGCCGGTTATGACCTCGCTTTCAAAATACAGGATAGAACGCTTCTTCAACAGGAGTTGAGTTATGGATAAACAGTTTATCATAGTAGTTTGCGGACCTACAGCATCCGGCAAGACCGCTCTCTCGGTCGAGCTTGCAAAAAGGCTTTCGGGCGAGATAATCTCAGCCGATTCTATGCAGATATACAGAGGTATGAACATAGCCACCGCAAAGCCCACAGAGGAGGAAAAGCAGGGCATACCGCATTACCTTATGGATTTTCTCGACCCGCACGACAGCTTTTCGGTAGCCGACTATGTTAAGGCGGCACACGGTATTATCGCAGATATAGCGGCACGAGGAAAGCTCCCGATAATAACCGGCGGCACAGGCCTTTATATAAGCTCTCTTATCGACAATCTCAGCTTTGAGGAAACCGAGTGCGACTACGCATACCGTGACGAACTGCGTAAGCTTGCACAGGAAAAGGGCAACGGTTTTCTGCTCGGAATGCTCCGTGAAATTGATTTCGAAACGGCGGAAAAGCTCCACGAGAATAATCTCAACAGGATAATAAGAGCGCTTGAGGTCTACAAGACTACGGGAAAGACAATGAGCGAGCAACAGCGCCTTTCAAGGCTTGCCCCTTCGCCGTATGAGCCGTGTATGATACAGCTTGACTATGACAGGGAAACGCTGTACGACCGCATAAACAGGCGTGTTGACATAATGCTTGCCGAAGGACTTATAGACGAGGCAAGGCAGTTTATTGATATTGAGGATTATCCTACGGCGGCGCAGGCGATAGGCTATAAGGAGCTTATGCCGTATCTTAAAGGCGAAAGTGAGCTTACACCTTGCGTAGAGCGGCTGAAGCAGGAAACCAGAAAATACGCAAAGCGTCAGCTTACATGGTTCCGCCGTGACGAAAGAATCCATTATATCAAGGCTGACGGAGGAAAGAACTTTTCACAGATTGTTGACGAGGCAATAGATTATATCGGCAGTGTAAGAAACAAAAGCAAGTGAAATTCTCACTTGTCGAAAAAATCTCCCCAAACTGTCACAAAGCTATGGAATTTTCAATCAATATGTGTTACAATATAAGTTAAGCTATCTGTAGCTGTGATTTATCACAAAAACAGTTATGATTTTATTTTATTTTATGTTCCGCAAAAAAGCGGAGAAAAGAAAGGACGTAATCAAAATGGCAAAGGAACTCAATTTACAGGACGTATTTTTAAATCAGGCGAGAAAAGAGAAGATACCTGTAACTATCTACATTACAAACGGCTTTCAGTTCAAGGGACTTGTAAGAGGTTTTGACAATTACACTGTCATCCTTGATACAGACGGAAAGCAGAACCTGATATACAAGCATGCTATCTCGACAATAACACCTCTCAGAGCTGTATCCATCCTTGACGCATTCGACAGGACGGACAGCGAAGACGTAAAAGAATAAGGATATATGGACAGGACGTTAACAACAAAGCTCGTAACGGTGGTTCTTGCCGTATTCCTGCTCTTGACCATCGCAGGTCAGTTTTTTGCGGGAAACGACCACTCCTATAAAACAGAGGTGGCGCTGAAGTACGATTCTCAGGATACTATCGAGTTTTACGGTGTGTTCGCACGAAACGAGCATACCGTCAGCCGTAAGATAAACGGCACGATACAGTATGAGCATGAGGACGGCTCAAAGGTCGGCAAGAACAGCGTTATAGCCAATGCTTACGGCTCGGCGGCTGATATATCGCTTACTGCGGATATAAATAAGTTGAAAACGAGGATAGACACGCTGACAGACGCACAGAGCCTTGTCGGTACGGATAATTCTCAGATAGAGGCTTTTGACAAGCTGATAACAGAAAAGCACAGCAAGCTGATAACAGCTATAAACAACGGTGATTATACCGCCGTTTCACAGCTTAAATACGAAATGCTCAACCTGCAGAGCAAGCGTGATATGGTCAAGGGCAAGGTGAATGATTATTCATCGGTGATTTCATCGCTCAACTCAAAGATAAAGACGCTTGAGGGCAGGATTTCGGCTTCGCCCGTTCAGGTCACGGCTGATGAAACAGGCTATTTCGTAAGCAGCATCGACGGGTACGAGAGCAAGATAACATACGATAACATCGACAGTATAACGCCTGCGGAAATTTCCGAAACGGTAAAGACACCCGAGCTTACAACAGCTTCCGGCGACATAATCGGCAAGATGATAGACGATTATAAGTGGAAGCTGGCGGCGACCTTTACAGAAGGTCAGGCGGCTGTACTTACGGAAAATACAAAGGTACGGCTGATACTCGGCGCAGACCAGACGGAGATAACCGCAAAGGTCGAAAATGTCGAAAAGTACGACAACGATTATGTTGCGATATTCTCTGCAGATGATCTGAATTCGGTTATCGCCTCGTCAAGAGTCGGCAGGTTCAAGCTGCTTGTAGACAGCTATAACGGTATACGCATAGCTTCGTCCGCTATCCATTTTGACAAGGAAAACAACATCGGAGTCTATGTGAAAAAAGGCTCTCAGGCTTACTTCGTACAGGTAGACCGCATATATTCAAGCGAGGATTATGTCATTGTCCGTGATACTTCGGGACAACCGGGCTATCTGTCGCTTTACGATGATGTTATAGTTGAAGGGAAGGATCTTTATGACGGAAAGAATCTCTAAATCCACCGAAGAAACAACGCTTGAGGATATAAAGCTCAATTATACGGCTGTAAAACAGAACATAGCCGAAGCTATGGATAAAGCAGGACGATGTGATACGGTTCGCATTATGGCGGTCACAAAAACAGTACCCTGCGAAAAGATAAATTATGCCGAAAGTCTTGGCATAGACCTGCTGGGTGAAAACAGAGTACAGGAATTTCTCGGAAAATACGAAAATTATTCGGAAAAATCCGAAATTCACTTCATCGGGGGCTTGCAAAAAAACAAAGTAAAGTATATAATTGATAAGGTGAGTATGATACATTCGGTTGACAGTGTCGATCTTGCGGCTGAGATAGACCGCAGAGCAGGAAGTCACGGACTTGTAAAGGACATACTCCTTGAGATCAATATAGGCGGCGAGGAGTCAAAGGGCGGTATTGCACCGTCTGAGCTTATTGAAACGGCAAAAGCTGTATCCGGGCTTGAAAACGTCAGGATAAGAGGGCTTATGACCATTCCGCCTGTGAATTGCGACGAAAAGTATTTTGCGTCAATGCAGGAGCTTTTTGAAAATTCAAAGCAGAAATATTCTTTCCTGTCCGGCATGGATACGCTGTCAATGGGTATGTCGGGCGATTATGCAACAGCCGTAAAGTACGGCTCAACGTTAGTCAGGATAGGCAGCGGTCTTTTCGGCTACAGAAATTATTCGAAAATATAAAAACGGAGGAACAAACAATGAGCGCATTAGAAGGACTTAAAAATCAAATCAGAAGATGGGGCGGATCGGATGACGATGAGAGCTACTCAAACGAGCTTGAATCCGCAAAGGAAGAACCTGTGCAGGAGGCTCCTTCACGCAGCTCGTCACAGGCGTCAAACGCAAATAAGATATACACCTATAACGCAAGCACAACTCTGCACCTTGTTGTAAACAGACCCAAGAAGCTGTCCGATACAGCCGAGATAGCAGAGCTTTACAAGAACAAGACAACGGTTATCCTTATGCTCAACAACACAAATAAGGATATAGCTACCCGTATCATCGACTTCTTAGGTGGTGTAAGCTACATAACGGGCGGCGAGATAAAGAGAATCGCAGATACAACATACGTTCTCGCACCTTACAACGTTGATATTTCAGGCGAATTCATAGACGAAATCAGCAGCATTTCGGGCGAGGATATTTTCGACGATCTGGACTGATATGGCAGACCGTGAACTTGTCAAAGATATACAAAATGCGGCGAGGGACTGCCTTGACAGATCCCTCCCGTATTTTACCCGTTTCCTGTCCGAAAGCGAGCTTGCACAGATAAGAGCTGTCGGTATCCCGAAAGGGCTTACGGCATTGCTTTGTGCAGGCGCAGGAAATGCAGATCCGCTCAGATGCTGTCTTGGACTTTTCCCGTCATATTATTTTGACGGCAGTGCGATTTCCGATGCATCCTATGCCGTTGTGTCCGATGAAAACACGGCTGAACAGTTCCCGATAAAAGCGGTGACGTTCACCTTCAGAAAAGAGGACAGTGTGACACACAGAGATGTGCTGGGTTCGCTTATGGCGCTCGGTATTGAGCGTGACACTGTCGGTGATATTTTCGTTACCGACGGGAAGGCGGCAGTGTTTGTCTACGAAAAGGTAGCACCGCTTATTGCAGACAGTATAACGAAAATAGGCAGGGTCGGAGTGCAGGTGCAGACGGGCATTGCGGCAGGTTTTACTTTGCCCGCAAGAAAATATGAGGAGCTGCGGTTTTCGGTAGCTTCAATGCGCCTTGACAATATTGTCAGATGCGTTGCCTGTACGTCAAGGACAGGCGCTGTGGAAAAGTATATTACGCCACAGCTTGTGACGCTGAACGGCACGGTATGTACCGATGTGTCAAAACAGCTAAGCGAGGGCGATGTGTTTTCCGTCAGAGGAAAAGGCAAGTTCATATTGCAGTGTATCGGTGAAACAGGCAGAAAAGGTAATATACATATTACGG
>OHSI01000360.1_pt1 | contig 31087 bp, 25 predicted proteins | sample 1578641 | NCBI WGS metagenome assembly OHSI01 (sample SAMEA3879535, study PRJEB24766) | human gut metagenome | biome: human-associated habitat; feature: feces | place: USA | collected 1985/1987 | reverse complement strand
GGTACTAGAGGGAGGGGCCCGCTAAGCGGGAGGGCCTGGTCCGCCCAGAGTCATTCCGAGACGGGACGTGGTGAACCGACTGCGGAGACACCCGGTCGACACTTTTGCGGAAAGACATCCTGCCAACTCTCCCCCACGGCTACTTCTCTCTGACATCCCCTCAGACATTCCCTCAGACATTCCCGCAACCAACCAAAACCAGCAACAGCTCGATTTTGTCCGGAGAAAGGGGGTGTTTTCCGGACAAGTGAGTCAAAATGACAACTCGTCCGTGAAAAGGTATGGTTTTACGGACAAACGTGGACTGAGGCTCACAGACAAACGTGGACTGGGGTTTCACGGACAAAGGCGGGGTTTCACGGACAATCTGAAAAAAAATGATGACCTGAAAGAGCATGTCCTCCAGATCATCATCGGGAATAAACAAAACCAAAATGTTTCAACTTTGGATTAGGCCCGCTACGGGTCAGCAACTTGAAAAATCACTTCATTCACACTTGAACGGGCCGTAGATGGCCTTCACCTTATATTTATAATCAGTTGCATCAAGCAGATAGACCGAGTATTCATCACCGCCCGGTGCGACGCGGACGACCACGTGGCCGTTGTAGCCTGTTACATTGGCCATCATTTTCGGATTGGCAGCTACCACATCGGCCGAGATGCTCGTGAACATGAACTTCTTGTCACCCGGATAGGCATCGACTATGGAAGCGAACTCGTCAGGCCACGGCTGATGGCTCCAGAAATTTTCAGAGACAATCAGTTTCGGCTGGAGAATGGACATCATTCTCGACGACATTGACTTCCAACTCAGATGATGATTCGCCTTCATCGCCTCGATCTTATGTCCGATTTTCTGTGCTACAGGATATGCCACCTTGGAATTGGTATCGCCGGCATCACCCAATGACAGCCAGTCGAACTTGCCATAACATAGCAGGAAACCGCATGAAGCGCCGTTCTCATAAAGCTCGGCACCTGAATAGCGATTCACCGCCGAAGCACCATTCCAGACATAACCGCCCCCACAGAGATTCTGGACCTTGAAAGTCGGATACTTGGCAGCATCATTCAGCAGCGAAATCTGAGACTCGGAGCCCACATCGAACTTCTCCACCTTGAGCCCCTTTTCGGAAGAGGCGTAGTTCACGAAGTTTTCATAATTCTGCACCATATCATTGGTATAAGTCGTATAATCCGGATAAGACCTGTCAATCATCTTGTTGAAAGGAACCACAGAATACAGACCGGTGATACCCGTAAGCAAATAATTCCCTGCCTGCGACTGAGGATAACCCTTCATCATCGAGCCCATATGGTCCGTATGATAATGAGTCATAAGCATGTAGTCAATGGCCTTGCTGCCAGAAGGTCGGAAATACTTGATATACCGCCCCACCGTCTCATAGGCCTTTGCCAATGAATTAGGCATCGGATCCACAGTATTGATAGTAATCGTCTCGCCGGCAGGCGTGGTGGATGTGGAAGTGCCGGTAGCAATCTCACCGCAATCCACCACCAACGTGGTCCCGTCAGGAAGGACATAGAAATAGCACTCTCCCCTTCCCGTGCATATTGCGTGGATATCCAGCTCCCCTGCAGTCCATCCCGGCAGAGGTTTTCCGACAACGGCTTTCCCGCCATTGCCGTCCACATCATCAGGAGTGGTATTGGACTTGGACGATGCACTGCAGGCCGCAAAGGCCAAGCATACTGTCAAAAGAATTATTCTCTTCATAATATTATATTAGTTTACAACAGGACGGATACAGAAACCAGTAGCATTGTTGAAACCGGAATTGAGCACCTGAGCTTCCCCGAGCTGGACACACTTTTCAGCACCCAATGAGAAGTTGAACATCAGAATATGAGCAAAACCGGACGAAGTGGTAGCCTGAGATGCCCAATACTGGCCCTGGAGTCTCGTGTGGATAATCTGAGTCGTGCTGCTGGCTGCCCTACGACCTGCCAACGGAAAGAACACACCGGTCTCGAGTTCAGTCAGACTGATTTCATTGTCAGCCTCGACCTCACGGACCCTTTCACCGGCCGGATTGGTGAACAGAAAACCCCAGACCTTGATATTGCCGCTCTCGTGGTCAGGATCCGGAACCTCACAATGACCATACTTCACGGAAGCCTTCTCATAAAGGGCATTCATCTCCTCCACGGTCGGAGTCCTGTACAGGCCCTTGGTAGCCCAATATGCGACATCACCGAACTTGGCCTTCTCGAAATCAGCAACTTTCACCTCGCAGACCTGATCCGAGAACATCATTCCGGACAAATCCGACTCAGGTTTAGGAATCGCATAAGCCGCACCGTCATTCGAATAGGAATCCTCGATACCGAACCAGTTGAAATGGTCATAGGCAGTAGCGGAAGACGCCACATCAGCACGCAGAGGCTTCCCGCTATACGGTTTTGAATTCTTGTTGAAAGCATCACGCTGATTGTAATGGTAATAGTACCACTGCTCAGGAGCAAGTTTCCAGCCCTCTCGGAAAATCGCGTCACCTCCTGCCGCATCATAGGCAAGATTTCCCTTGGCCCATTTGATCCCGCAGACCTCAACGCAAGGAAGTTCGACAACTACAGGAGGAGCCTCCATCGTATAGGCGAGAGCAGGCCTGCCGCCTCGGGACAATGATATGGCACGGCGCATTGTCTGAGTCGTAAGTTCCTCGTTCTCGGCATTGTACGCAGTAACGACGAGAGAATCATAGTCAGCGGAAGGAACCGGGACATTGAACACTGCCTTCTTCGAGGAAGCAGTCAATGTATAATGGATTCCCTTGTCGCCAAGTGACACCTCCACTCCCTCACTGCCAAGTTTGCTTACCTTCTGCACAAGATCCCCTGAAAGATTCTTGCCGGCCCCGCTGACAGTAAGCGACATGGTTTCTGCCGGAAGCTCTTTCACGGAAAAGGTCACATAAGAAGCCACCTGCTTGAACTCGATATTCCAGTCATCGCCGATCGATGCCACCATAGGGATGTTCAATGTCTTTACACTTTCCGCATAATCCGAAGGAAAACGCAGAGTCACATCATCTTCACCTGCACGACCGGCCATCTCGGCAGGCCACACAGCCACATTGCCGAGAGTAAGCCCGGCGGGAATCTCACCGGTAAACTTGGCCCTTACAGTTCCGCCGGTTCCTTCCAGGTCGAAGGTCACGAATCTGCCGTCAGAGCAGGCCACAGCTATCTTGTCGCCCTCTTCCCACCTGCCATGCCCCGTAGAAGGCATTGACATCTTCGTATCCATACTCTCGATGGATGCAACGAGAGACACCTTTCCGGAACGCGACAGTTCCTCTTCAAAATCATATTTATTGTCTTTGTCATCGCAAGCCGCAAAAAGCACTGCTGCAGCAAGCATTAACCATATCTTTTTCATTGTCTCAAATTTTATCAATATCCAGGATTCTGCTTCATGAGCGGATTGGTTTCCATCTCAGTCTCCGGAATCGGCCACACCTCATCCCTTCCTGTGGTATAAATCATGGTGAGGAGCTTCCTGAGGTTGAACTTGGCCCCGTTCCAAGTGGTCGTACCATCATATTTCACTACCCAGTCATCGTCAATGACAGGTTTCGCATTGGAAATGTAATTGGTCGGATTGGCCTTGGTCGAGAAGCCCGGTGCATAGACAGTTCCGTCCACCGCCTTGGCAGCAATCCCCCACCTTCTGATGTCAAACCACCTGTAGCCTTCGGCGCAGAGTTCCACTTTTCTCTCATAGCGGAGCGCCTTCCTCAGACCGGCCTGCGTATTGTCCTTCACACCCGGCATGCCGACCCTCGCGCGGACAGTATTGATATCATTGCGCGCACGTGCGAGATCGCCGCCTTCCATCTCTATATTCGCTTCTGCGTCAATGAGAAGCAACGTGGCATAGCGCATCAGACAGCAGTCCAGCTCGTCCTCCATCTTCGTACCAGTAATCTCGCTTTCCACATAATATCTGCGGTCCACGAACTTTCTCCAGAGATAACCGCCCGGACCTTTCTTGCCATTAGGACCGTACTCGCTCTTGTTGCCGTTGACATCATTGTTGTTGGTCATCTTTCCGGTATTGTAGTCCATCACTTCGGACTTCGTGACATTGAGATCATAGCCGATTCCCATCACTCTCGTGTCAGAACGCATACAGTAGAGGTCCAGACGCGGGTCCCTGTTTGCCCACGGGTTACTCCAGTCATAAAGCGGAGACTCCACAATCGACTTGCCGTCAGTGCACTGGAACGTATCCATCAGGCTCTGTGAAGGCCCGAAATACGAAGCTCCATTGGCATTTCTGGAAGAATAAGTATAAGTCATGGCGTGGATATTGGCCGCAGCCAGTTTATTGTACTGCGCAGCCCACATCCATTCCTTGCTGCCCTTCTCTCCTGCAAAACCGAAAAGATTGGAAGCGCTCGGCTCACCATCGGCAGCAGTCGCATAATAGGTAATGTCCAGAGGCTCAAGCTCATACACTCCGTCAGACAGATCCATCGCAATCTTGGAGCACCTTGCGGCCTCGGCATAACGTCCCCAGTTCAGATTTATCTGAGCCTTGAGAGCATAGGCCGTCGCACGCCCGATACGGCAAGTTCCCCACTGCGCGTAAGGCCACTGGACCGGAAGATTGTCCAGAAGTTCGTCAGGAATGTCAGAGAGGATCCTGTCAATGACTTCCTCCTTCGGAGTACGCCCGTATTCGTAGTCTGTCAATGAAAGGCAATGGTCAATGAACGGAATATCCCCATAGAACTGGCATCCCATATCATAGATGTATGCACGCAGGAGCAGCAGTTCCGCCTTCAGCTGAGCGAACTCGACGGGATCCATCTGCACCTTGATATTGTCCAGGTTGTCCAGGACAAGATGGATACGTCCTGCGATTCTGTATATCTTGGTGTAAGCCATGCCAGGCACTTTGGCAGAAGGTGTGGCAACCGATGTGACCAGACTTTCGTAGGCCGCACCGCCCGCTCTGATGGTTCCGATATCGGACAACTGGTCCACCACTCTGAACGGGAACGGGCAATACTGCACTTGAGTATTGGCCAGACCCTTGTAACAAGCCAGCAGTCCGGAAAGGGCCTCATCCGGTGTGGACGGATATGTACCCGTAGAAGGACCGTTCTCGTAGAACCTGTCGAGACTGCAGGACAATGCCGTCGCTATCGTAACAATATATAATAGTATCTTTTTCATCATTACCGCATTTTAGAATTTGATTTCAACACCGAAAGTATAAGTGGACACAAGCGGATAGTTGCTGCCGACACTTCCTGCCGTAGCACCGTCAGTACCACTCTGATAGCCGGTCTCCGGATCATAACCCTGATAATAGCCGGTCAGGGTGAAGAGGTTCGTGGCATTGGCAAAGAACATTACAGACGACAGTCTGACCTTTTTCATCCAACTATGCGGAAGCTTATAACTGAGCTGCAAGTTCTTGAGCCTCAAGTAAGAAGCGTCCGCCATCCAGTAGCTCGAGTTCTTGGTGTTGAGTTCGCTCGCATAACTCAGACGAGGAAATTTTCCGTCCGGAGTGGACTCTGTCCAGCGGTCCAGATGTTCTTTTCTGAAGGTACCGCCCTGTACGCAAGGCTGCGTGAAGTAGCCGGAAAGATAGCCGTCCACCTTGCCGACGCCCTGGAACTGCGCAGAGAGTCCGAGACCCTTCCAGCCGAAGTCCAGAGTCAGGCCGTAGGTATAACGCGGAATCATGCTTCCGATAATCTGACGGTCGTCATCGGTAATCTTTCCGTCCTTGTTGAAATCCTCATAGATGAGGTCGCCAGGGTAAGTGGCCTGGTTGAACTGAGGGCAGTTGTTGTTCACCTCGTCAGCCTCTTCCTGTGTCCTGGCCATGCCGATACATTTGAGAGCATATAAAGAGTTAATGGAAGAGCCTTCCTGGTTTCGGATGACGCCTGAGCCGCCTGTAGTTCCTTTCATGTCCAGAATCTTGTTCCTGACATCTGAAAGATTGGCATTCACTCCATAGGAAAAATCTCCCTTCCTGTCGTGATAGCCCAAAGCGACCTCCCAACCGATATTCCTGACCTTGCCCGCATTCTGATACGGAGCGGAAAGTCCGATGGAAGAAGGGATGTCCAGTCTCATAAGGATTCCGTCCGTGGTCTTGTGATACCAGTCAGCCGTAATGGAGAACTTGTTCCACAGCACAGCGTCGATTCCGACGTCCAGCATCCTGGAAGTCTCCCAAGTGATATCTTCATTGGCAAGAACATTCAGGCCGACCATCGGATAAATTATATCATTGGCCGAAATGGAACTGATGGTAAGGTTCTGTGCAGTAGGATAATACGAATCACTGATATTCTGGTTTCCGAGTTCTCCGTAGGACGCCCTGAATTTCAGTTCAGTAAGGGTGTTCTTCACAGGGACCATAAACGGCTCCTCCGTCACACGCCATGCACCTGATACTGAAGGGAATATGCCCCAGCGGTTGCCTTTGGCAAATCTGGACGACCCGTCGAAACGGATATTGCCCTCGATGAGATACCTTTCCTTGAAATTGTAGTTGAGCCTGCCGAAATAGGAGAGCAATGACCAGCCTGCACGTGTACCGCTGTTGTTCTTGAACTCATTGTCAGCACCTGCGCTGAGCACGTCGTACTGCGGATAAGTGAATTCCTGACGATAGGCCGAAACGTTATTGTCATCCCTGGTGTCATATTCAGTACCGAGCAGGAGCTTGACGTTGTGCGCCTTGGCAAATGTCTTATGGAATGACGCGGTAAATATGGTGTTGCCGTAAACCGTATAGTTCCTGCCTTCCGAAAGATAGTTGTAGGAATTGTTGGTTATCGATGAAATCGACCCGTAAGGATCGGAATGATATTTTACCAGGTCAATGAATTTGTGCGATGAGGACAATGTTATCCTCGGCGCATAAGTGAAGTCGAAAGTCAGCCATTTGGTAGGCTCATAGGTGAGTCCGAAAGATGCGGAAATCCTGAGCACGTCCGATTTCTGGTTGCCGCCTTCGCCGTTTTCTATCATCGGCAGGATATTGAGAGAGCCTCCTGTGAAAGGTGCATAACTTCCGTCTGACCATTTGGCAAGCATCAGCGGGTCACGCGCATTCATGAAATTGAACACTGCACTCTGGTAAGGGTTTATCTTGCGGTGGCCATAGATGGCGGACACGTCCAGACGCATCCTGAACTTGTCGTTGAAATCCACATTGAGATTATTGCGGAAGTTATATCTGTCATACTTGGATGATTTGATGATACCTTCCTGACTGAGATAGCCAAAAGAAGCCATTGTACGGATCTTGCCATAGCTGGCGCTCATCGTAACATTGTGATTATGAGTCAGTCCCGAGCCCGTCATCAGAAGATTCTGCCAGTCCGTAATCGGGAAAGCATCCGGGTCCAGCCAGTTGTTCATCCTGTAATTCTTGATGTATTCGTCCGTGTAGATGGACTCGCCGCCGTCATGCTCCGTAGCTTCACGACTTAGTGTCATGTATTCCTCTGCATTGACCAGATCAGGTCTGGTGACAGCCTGCTGCCAGCCGACATAGCCGCGATAAGCGATCTGGGACGCGCCTTTTTCCGCTCTTTTCGTGGTCACGAGAATCACGCCGTTGGCTGCCCTGGAGCCGTAGATTGCAGACGATGCCGCATCTTTCAGGACAGAGATTTTGTCAATGAGGGCCGCATCCAAGGAGTTCAGATCGCCCTGCACTCCGTCTATCAAAACGAGCGGAGAAGCGCTTGAGCCTCCGAAAGTACCGATACCGCGGATACGGATTGTACCGCTGTCCGAGCCAGGAGCACCGCCACCTGTGGTGACCGTCACGCCAGGCGCAACGCCCTGAAGTGCCGTGGAGCTCTGGACTACCGGACGGTTGTTGAACTGGTCGAACGATACAGATGACACCGAGCCTGTAAGATTGACCTTTTTCTGCGTGTCATAACCCACTACCACGACCTCGTCCAGGAGCTGCATATCGTCCTCAAGGACAATGTCCAGATTATCACGCACGCCCGGATTCATCTCTATCTGCTTGTAGCCGATACAGTTTACAATCAGCGGAGAGCCTTCCGACACGGTTATGGTGAAACGGCCTTGCGAATCGGTCACCACGCCATTGGTCCGGTTGACCTTTTCCAAGATGGTGGCGCCGATGACTGACAGCCCGTTGGCATCCTTGACGATTCCGGTTATGGTCCGTTTCTCTTTCTGCTGCCCTGCCGCAGTTTTTTGCAGGACAATGTTTTTGCCCCTCAATTCGTAGGAGACATTCTGTCCGGCCACTATCTGGCTGATAGCGTCCTCGATTCGTGTGGCTTTCACGCTCACTTTGGCCCGGGCGTCGATATCGCCGGCCTCGTAAACGAATGAGTATCCGCTCCTGTTCTTCAATGTTTCCATCGCTTCCTTGACAGTCACGTCCTTCAGATTGAGGTCAATCCTCTGGGCATTAGCTGTCCACGCAAGCATACTGGACAGGAACAGAATCAATGTCAATGTTTTACAATGATTCATAGTTTCAGTGTATATTATGGTTGATATTATTTCTGTTGTGGTTAAACTGTGTCGGGTCCCGAGACAATGACCTGACCGGTCAGTGCCAATGCATTGCCTTAATAAAGCGTTATCACATTGTGCTCCTTGCTGTAACGGAACTTGCCGGTGGCGCTAAGCGACTGAAGCACTTCGGAGATATCCTGACGGGATGAGTTGAACGCTCCGTAGAACCTCAGACCGAACAGTTCGGGACTGCTGATATTGATTTTTACGGAATATGCCCTCTCAAGTCTGCGGACTATCTCCAAGAGAGGAACCTCATCGAACACAAGATTGCCGGAAACCCATTCATTGACCTGATATCCTGATCTGCCCCTTGTCATTGTTCCGGTCTCCTTGTCGAATGTCACGCTCTCGTCCGGAGACATTATCAGCTCTTCGCCAGCCTGATTGCTGAGGGCGATTTTTCCCTGGGTCAATGTCACTTCCGCAAGCAGGTCCTCAGGATAGTCCCTGAAGTTGAATTTCGTTCCGAGCACGCGGACATTGAGACTGGATGAGCTTACCGTAAACGGGTTTTTTTCATCATGATATACTTCGAAGAAGCCCTCACCAGACAGGTCAACGGTCCTTTCCTTTTTGCTGACATCATATGAATACGTCAGGCTGGAACCGGCATTGAGCCAGACCTTGGAACCGTCAGGGAGTTCAGCATAAGATTTCGAACCGGCCGGAGCCTTAACCGTAACCTCTTCATTGGCAAGGAGATTCCTGTAGGTCCGGACCTGGTAAGCCTGATAGGAAACGAGTCCGAAAACGGCCAGAGCAGCGGCAGCAGCGGCAGTCCAGAGCCAAACTCGCCTGTTGCTCCGCGCCGGCCTCTTCTCCATGACCACACGTGTCTTGAACCTGCCGAACGCCTTATCAGCATCGAAAGAGCCATTGTCCTTAGCCCATTCCTTCATACGAGAAGAAAGAGCCGCCCTGTTCTCCCGGGACTCGGAAGCCCATTCGGACAATGACGCCAACTCTTCCCGAGATATGGTGTCTGAGAGAAATTTCTCTATCAGCGTGTCAATGTTTTTGATCTTCATCTATTTCATTCCTTATACTATCAAGACAATGACAACGCATGTTGAGGGTAGTGAAAATGTGAATTATTTTGAGACAATAAGCATGAAAACGGCAAGAAGGTCTTTTCCCACTCCGTTTCTGAGGACTGTCAATGCATTCTTCATGTGATATTTGACGGTATTGACAGAGATACCGAGTGTCTCTGCTATCTCCTTGTATGTCAAACCATCAAATCTGCTCTTTTCGAAGACTTCACGACATTCTGCAGAAAGCGAGTCCAGTTCCTGCATAAGGCGCTTTTTCAGTTCTTCTTCAAACAGTTTTCCATAGATGTCGTCTTTGGAAATGGCCGTGAGCGAGTTCAGCACCACCGTATATTCGTCATCGGTCATGTCCTGATATTTTCTTCTGACCGAGGAGGCCAGATAGTTCAATGAGCGATTACGTACTGAGGCGAACAGATATGCCTTGAGCGATGTCTGGACTTCGAGATGTTCACGGATTTCCCATATATGGAAGAAAGCGTCATCGACAATGTTCTCCGCCTGGAACCGGTCCCTCACCAAGCCGACCGAAAATACACAAAGCGGTTCATACCAGGCCTGAAAAATGCGCTTGTACGCACTTTCATCCCCGGTTTTCAATCCTTTGAGTATTTCCTTCTCTGAAAAGTCAGACATTTTCTACTGATTCTCCAATGATTCTCCAAACGGTCTTCCCTTCTACAAAACTAAACATTATTTCGGAATTTCCCAGTCTCACTAAGACTTTTACGATATCCGGAGAGGGGGTGCGAGCGGAATGCACATTAAGCGCAACCTGCAAGTAACTGTGCAGCAGCTATTTAGCCATTTTCAGAGTTGTGGTTTCGCCAACTCTAAAAACAGCTAAAATGGTGATTTTCAGCGATTTATAGGTTGCGCCAGCTGTGTCGTCCTGAAAAAAGTTTACCGAAATTTAACAATAACTAGTTAGGACAAACGTAGAACAACCTGCATTTGCACGAATAGTATAAAATATTGACACATAGCGCATTAGCAATTAGAGCCAAAGCCAGGTTGCATGAAAAAATGGGTAACCTGGCTCTCATAAACTCTTGCAATCAATTGACAATCAGCAACATCCACAAAATGTCAACATGCAGGTTGTTCGAAAAATTCACAGCGACGTCACGGCAGCGTTTAGGACAACCCCACAACAAAGAGGCCAGTCCGAAAGGGCGCCTAGAAAGGGCACGTGCAGCAGCAAGAAGCCCCCGTGAGGACCAGGCCCTCCTGCTTCGCAGGCAACTCCCTCTAGTGCCGAGGGCGGCAAGTCCTCACGGGGGCAACCTTACTGCCTATCACATGTTGTGTCGCCATAAAGCGCAACCTGTAAATCACTGAGTGATAGCCGTTTAACCATTTTTAGAGTTGTGATTTTCCCAACTCTGATTTTAGCTAAATAATTGATAATCTGCAACTTACGCGCTGCGCCCCGAACTCGTTTTCGTTGTCCCTTACACAACAGCAAAGTAGTCTTGAAATCAATTGTTTTTTCCGCCGGTGATGTTATTGTCGCCGGCGGAGAATTTGCTTTTCTTGCCCTTTTGTGCGAAATTCACAATGATTATATATAGTTGCGCTATGGAGAAAACACTAAAGAGGCTTGCCCCAAATCAAATCACTGAACTTTCTCAGTGCGAGATTTTCGTTTTCGGAAGTAATCTTGAAGGTCAGCATATGGGCGGTGCTGCACGCTATGCCTATGAACATTTTGGTGCAGAATGGGGTAACGGAGTGGGACCGCAGGGGCGGTGCTACGCAATTCCGACGATGCACGGGAGTCTGTCCGACATCAAACCTTATGTGGATGATTTCATCGAGTATGCCAGGCAGCATCCGATGAACCGTTTCCTTCTCACCAGAATCGGCTGTGGTATTGCCGGCTTCAAAGACAAGGATATGGCGCCGCTTTTTGCGGAGGCTATGAAGTTACCGAATGTCTCTTTTCCAAAAGAATGGGTACCCCGGCTTCTATACTACGTCGAGCCAAAGGAAAGAATGAAGCAAGTTGCTCCTCCGGTCATCAATATGGAAGTGTTACAACGACTTTGCGAGGAGCATCTGTACACGATTGGTGCTGGCATCCCTTGGGATGAACCGGATATCCTGATTCGCTATGTCATTGATGAAGACAAGTTCGGTTATAAGGCTATGGGGAACTTCTTTTTTTTGCCGACACACTTTACGTATGGGACTTAGACGATGTCTGGGCGCCTAATCATAACGACGACATTGTCGACGTAATCTTCCACGATGAGTGCAAGGAGAGAGGATATGCCCACAGGGTGCTTTTCGCCGGTGTCAAGACTCCGTACAAAGATTCAAAAGGTGAGAAAATCTTCACGGGCGATGTTTGTCATATCAAATTCCACGGCGCCGAGTATGATTTCCCGCTGACCACACTGGGTTCGGAGGAGAATCCGGAACATTTCCGCTATGCCTTCGTTCTGGACAATCACTGCATTTATCCTGAAGAATGTGAGATCGTCACTCGTGTCTGCACCGTATTCTATATGCTTGAGCTGAATGATGACGGCAATCTGGTCGATGAAAAAAGTGCCGAATTTACTGACATCTATGGGCAAAATCCGGAACCGATTGAGCACCGCCTGGAAATGGCAAAGTACACGCCCAGTTTCTTCAAGGACTATTGGAAATATGTCGTCTTGACGACTTTGGAAATAGAGTACGATTGGCGCTACTATCCGGGGCTTCCTAAACCGGAATAGAACTAGTTAACAATTGGTCAGTTTAAACCACAATGCATTATGGAAAATATCAATATCAAGAATCGATTACAGGAACTGTTGAATAGGATTCCTGACTTTTTTGAACCTGACGAGCTTGCTTATTATAGTGCTCATTGTAAAAACGAACAGCAGATTCGCGATAAGATTGCTTGGCAATTACATTTGGCCATCACCCAAGACAAAAAATATGGGGATAGGTTTGTTGTACGCAGGGAGTGGTCTCCGGACGGACATCGCGAGTGCAGAGTAGATTTAGCTATCTTAGAAATGGACGATAATAGAGATAAGGTAAAGAAGGTAATAGCATTAATTGAGTTCAAAGCCCATTCTATCGCCAGACCAGAACCTTCGTTCTACTGCCCCGAGTTCAAGCAAGATGTAGAAAAAATGCTCAGATTGAAAGACATCGTTGATATATGTAAGAGTGCAGAATTGTATTTTGTCTTTTTGGAAACGGGACAGGATAGGAAAGCCGACAAATACCAATCGATTTTAGGATTCTCGCAGTATCAGACTCCTAATTGTGTTTACTGTAATGGTGCACGAGACAAAAAATATCTAGATGCAATAAAGTCGCACTGGGATGCGTTCAATGAGAGAAAGTATAAGGTTGATTATAAAGGAAAGAGCATACAACCAATAATCATCCCTGAGCCTGGAGTAATTAAAATAGGAAAAGCGTTCGGTTATACGCAATATATTTCACCATTCTTAATAGGGCCACTATAATATACACGTGAAAAATAGCCCAATGTCATGTTTTCAAATTTTTATATATTTGTGACTTACAGCTGTTTTGATTATTCACTTAAAGAGTATTGATAATATGAAAAAGGTATTCAACCTTCTTGTCTCTTTCGTTCTGATTGCGGGATTTTCCGCTTGTAGTAAGGACGATTCAGGCTATCAGCAACAGGAACCGGAATATCCGAGTCCTACCCCTGTCCCGTCTGAGGACTACAAAGGTCTTGCGTTCATTTCTTCCGGAGAATCCACTGTCCGGCTTGCACAAGTGGGGACCCCGTATGAAATTTCATTGGAATACAGCACTGATGAGACCCATTGGAAACCATATACCATAGGGGAAACGATTACTTTGGCGGACAGTACATTTTTACTGTTCAGAAGCGGCGAGCATAAAAATCGCAAATTCAGTAAGGATGACGAAAATTACTATCATTTCGAGATATCCGGTCCCATCTCTGCACAAGGGAATATTATGTCATTGTTAAACAGGGATTTCTCCACCCCGCTTACAAAATATGCGTTTTTCGCTTTATTTGAAGGATGCACAAGCCTGCTGTCTGCGCCTGAACTTCCGGCAACAACAATGGAACAGGGCTGCTATTCCCAAATGTTCTCAGGATGCACAGCTCTAAAATATGCCCCTGAACTCCGGGCAGAAGTATTGGCAATGAAATGTTATCAGCATATGTTCCGTGGATGTTCCGCTCTGACATCGGCTCCGGAACTCCCGGCGACAACAATGGAACAGGGCTGTTATTTCGGAATGTTCTCTGAATGCACAGAATTGACATCCGCGCCTGAACTCCCGGCCAAAGCATTGGCATACAATTGTTATGGGATGATGTTCAAAGGATGTTCCGCTCTGACATATGTTCCTGACCTCCCGGCAACAGAAATGAGAATCTATTGTTATAACAGCATGTTCGCAAACTGTACGAGTCTGAAATTTGCGCCCGAACTTCCTGCTACAAGATTGGATATGGGTTGCTATCATTGTATGTTTGAGGGATGTACAAGTCTTACATCAGCTCCGGAACTTCCGGCAACAGAGCTTGTGAGCAATTGTTATGAGTTTATGTATAAAGATTGCCACAATCTCCGATATGTCATAGGGCTGTTCACAACCGAGCCGTCAGAAAAAACGACAAAAGACTGGCTCAGCGGCGTTGCGGCTTCCGGAACATTCATCAAGAGCAAAAAAGCGACTTGGGACGTGACAGGCGTACACGGCATTCCGGAAGGATGGAAAATTGAGACTTGGTAGGCAGTCTATTGTCGTTTAATGTTTTCAATCTGAGCGAAGCATATGAAAGAAAACCGTTTCGCTCCGGTATAATAATATAGAGCATCAAGAGGTCTCATGTGGAGACGCCAACCGAGCAAGCCAGATGCCACGGTGGAAAAACGATGCGGAATGTTCCATTCAAAAAAAATTATGGCAAATAATTGACAGCATTGTACTTAACATCCCCCATTCTTCATCGGAGTTTCCAGGCACGGCAAAAGACGGATGGGAAAACGGAATCGATGAGCATATCCAGCGCTGGACAGACTGGGGAACGGACCGCTTGTTCGGGATGGCCTCATCCATGGATCCCCGCATTCATCCGGTCACCTTCCCCTGGTCAAGATTCTTCTGCGATGTGGAGCGTCTGGAAAACGATCCGCCGGAAAAAATCGGCCAGGGCATCGTCTATTCATCTTTCGAAGGAATCGGGCGGAACATTACCGGAACAGAAATCATCTACCGGTCATATTACCTTGGGCACAAGGCTGCCGTCATCAAGGAGCTGACGCCGTCCTCGATACTGATAGACTGCCACTCGTTTCCTTCCGACCTGTCAGACGTGGAAGTGTGCATCGGCTTCAACGATGACTGGAGCATGCCGGATAAAGACCTGTTGTCACAAATAGAATCAATGTTCAGGTCGCGAGGATATAAAACGGCATTCAACAAGCCTTACTCCAACTCGTATGCACCAAAGACACGTTTCGACTACCCGTCATTGATGATAGAACTGAACAAATCCACCTACATGGATGCCGACGGAAGCATGGACAATGAGAAGTCAGAGAAGATCATGACCGCGATCCGGGAAATGTACGAAATGATTCTCCGGCCCTGCACGTCCGGTCTTTTCTTCAGAAACGCAGGCTTCCTGTATGAGAAGCGCAATGAAATCTGGGCAAACCCAAGGATGGCTTCCGCATTGACTGGAACCGCGTATTTCAACGGCAAACGGGCAACTGTCGGAGGATTCCTGAAGGCTGTCGAAAGCCATCCGGACCTGTTCCGCTGCAAGGATTCAATAATCGTCAGCTTTGGCGGCAGCATTTTTAGCGGCGCAACCTTCAACACGGCCGTAAACCTGAAAGACGGACATACAGGTTCCTTCAAGGGCGGCAGCTTCGGCAGCAAACTGAGGGCCTACATTGAAGGACATGCCCAATATCCTGTAAGGGAAGACGCATTCCCTTTGTCAATGGTGATAGAGATGCTGAAAAACGGAGGCACTTGCCAATGACAACTATTCAGAATCATTCGGGACCTCCTCACGGAATCTTTTCACGAACAAGGACCGGCCTTCGAGTTCTATGCCCGGCTCTCTGTGCATCCTGAAGCCCTTCGGCGCGAGGATGCTGCATTTCAATCCCGCATCTTGTGCCGCCTGGATTCCAGCTTCATCGACGCCTGTCTGACCGCCCGAACGGATCATGGAGAACTTGACACCCGAGTCCGCCAGGTCGAGCAATACAAGTTTCAAAAGTTCCCTGATTTCGGAGGTCCGGATGCAGTACTTGTCAAGAGTGATCTGACTGTTGCCGGCAATGTTGAGTTTCAGCTCGTCCGTCTTGAACTTCGGATGCTTTCTTATCCGTTTGGTTATCACTTCTGCAAGGCTGGACAGACACCTTTCCGACAGGTCCGTCGGAATCGTAAAACCGACATATTTGTCGCCCGCAGCCTTCCTGGTGGTAATCTCACCCGGAGAGTCCATGTCCACGGCCAATGCCAAAGTAATGTCAGACCATTCCGCATTAGCCCAGGTACGGTGGCCATAATTGCGCTTGGAGTCTTCCATGAAGACAGGCTCAATGTCATTGATCCAACGATACTTTTTCTTCACGTCGGTATTGTTGACCGCGTTTTTGTTGTTCCTATTCATATGCAGTTTAATTTCGATTATTCATTTTGCCTGGCGGCAAAGGTATTTACCAGTTCCGCCAAAAGGTGGCATCAGTACAAGGACGGCCTGTCAGTGAAACCTATATAACACAGCAGTTCCTCATCACCATAGTATTCGCAGCTGAAGAAACCATATTTGTCCGGTTCAGTAATTACCTTATGATACCCGAGCGTCCCCCCTTTCATGACAACGTTATCTCGAGAAGAAACAGATTCCTTAGTGATGCCACATTTGAATTCCTTCTCAATGAAACTTTTCCAGGTACTGTCATCATTGCCGTCATCTCTCCTTTGACCTATCCATTGTTCAATCGGCATTGACTCCGGCTTATTCTCGACAATGAACTTTTCCACATCCTCAAAGCAGCCTTCGTCCAGATCATTGAAACGCAGCAGGCGCAACTTGAGTTTCGACAGAGGCACATTGAACAGATTCGGATCCGGAATCCGCCCTGTGATATTGCATTCTTCAATAAGGGATTTCAAGATGTCAATGGTCGAAATCTCCAGGCTGTTTACCAGTTTTATCAGTCCGTCGGCCAATGACTTGTCCTCCAGTGTATCCTCTATTACCTCATTGATGACATCGAGCTCAAGATTTCCGAACTGCTTGACATACCGGATGCGGCCCGGACGTCCGATCAGGTTATCATCCAGCGAGAGTTCGTTCGTTGTCAGGATGTACAGTTTCCTGCGGTGGTTGTACACTCCGTCAATCATTTTCAGCAAAATCTCCGACTCTTCATCGAAAGTCTTTTCTGCCTCATCTATGAGGACGGCGGCTTCGAAATTGAGCGCCTGGATGAATTCCAGCAATCCGTCTACAGGCTTCGAAACGACTATGGTAGGCAACCCGAGCCTGTTGCAAAGTTGCTTGGCGGCGATGGTCTTGCCCGTACCCTTCAATCCGTTGAAGATGACACCAAGGTTCTTGCCCGACTTTTGGAACACGTCAGAGTTCCATGTATGGATTATATGGTCGTTGATGGCTTTCCCTTCAGTTCCATATACCTTGAAATTGACGATGAAAGATTCCGCAATCTTTTCGAGACCGATGCGGCCCGTCCTGGCGTCGACGTAAATCCGGAATACGCCGTTCCCCGGAGTGGAAAGCAATGTCGCGGAACCCGGAATCGGGAAAAGTACGCCACCTTCGTTTATCCACTTCTGCCTGTTGAGATAATTGTCCGTGCATGGGCCAGCATCTTTTGGAGAATCCTGTCTGTCAAGGATATAGAACTCCAGATCCGTCATCGTTCCGTCATTTCTGCATCCCGCCTCCTTCTCAACGTGGCTGAACTTGAATCCTCCCGCCAAGGCCACCTTTCTTGACGGTCCGTTGTCTGGCTCAAGATAGATTGTGAGCCTGTCCGCCTTCCTGACATTGAAAAGATATTCCTTTATCCAGGACAATGCCTCCGTCATGTAGCCATTCCCCTGGAAAGATGTTTCAATGAAATAGCAGATCTCATAATCCACAAGTGTCCCCTGCGGCAAGTTGATTTCTTTCGGGGTGAGGATGATGATACCTATCACGTCATCCTCATCTTTCCTTGAGATGATGAGCATGTTGTCTGTCCGCATGGCCCAACGGATTTTGCCTTCAGCCTCACTGACGTCATCCATTTTCTTGAACCCGGTCCGCTCTGCAAGACAACGAGTGCTCATTATCCGGAACACCTCGTCGATATGTCTTTCACCAGGTGTGGCAATCACCAGCCTGTCTGTAACTAATTCAACCATATTTCTATTCCCTTTATCTTGTTGCAGTTCCAAACTGCCCGTTCTCTGTTTTTGTACTTATTATACCGGAGACTTATCAGTTTCTTTCACCGACACCCTAACTATTACTTCGCTCCCTTCCAGCCTCTATACCCGGCAAAGCAGCATACCATGTATTTTCTAATACTGTCCTCTCTTCTATTGCGTCAAATATAGCTCAACAGAATGCCATAATCTGGCACCTTATATTTCTGTGAATATTCCCGGCTTGTATATTCTCAAATAGGCACACCCCTTCTCATAGAAGGAATTGACCTTTTTGTCCATTGTTCCGGCTTGTCCGAGAATCGTCATCATGTCCGTTATCCCATACAATTCAAACCCGAGATTCTTACACTTGTTTTTGAAAAGATCTTTTGGGAATGCAATTCGGATATTTTTAGAGAAGTTTTATTTTTTGGCTGCAAACGGTTATATTTGTATTGTTTGTAGCCATTGGTTCGATTTGCGGACGGATGTGTTATTATGGAGGACGGAATATGTTGTACCCGATAGGAATACAGAGCTTTGAAAAGATTCGCACCGGAGGATTTGTCTATGTGGATAAAACCGAGCTGATATATAGTTTGGCAGCATCTGGGCAGTACTATTTTATGAGTCGTCCGAGACGATTCGGAAAGAGTCTGCTTGTATCGACTATGGAGGCGTATTTCAGTGGTAGAAAGGAACTTTTCGAGGGACTTGCGATGGCGTCACTAGAGAAGGACTGGGTGAGTTATCCTGTTCTGCATCTGGATTTGACGGGAGCTGCATATTTGTCTGTTGATGAACTTTATTCCAAGCTCAACTCTTTTTTATCCAAGTATGAAGAGCGTTATGAGATCTGCACAGGTGAACGTGTCGCAAGTGTCCGCTTTGAAAACATTATCGATGTCGCATACCGGAAGACCGGCCAAAAAGTCGTCATTCTCATTGACGAATATGAAAAACCGATAATCGACAACATTGACAATCCTGAACTTATGGAGCAGTTCAGACGCGAGCTTCAGGGATTCTACAGCGTCATAAAGGGGAAGGACAATGCCATAAGATTTGCGTTCCTTACAGGAGTGACCAAGCTTGGCAAGATGAGTTTCAGCAGTGGCCTTAATCTTGATGACATATCTATGAATATGAATTATTCAGATATTTGTGGTATTTCAGATGCTGAGGTGAAGCAGTATTTTGATAGCAATGTTTCCGAGCTGGCACGTTTCTGTGAAATTAGTAAATCTGATTGCTATAAGAAACTTAAAGCAATGTATGGTGGGTATCATTTCGACAATGGCTCACCTATGTTATATAATCCGTATAGTCTGTTCTTGGCATTTGTAACAAACGGAATCGAACAGTCGTGCATTGAAATGCCTATTCGATTATCTAGTTTAGTGAAAAGCCGACAATATGATATGGAGAATGTTTCACATTCAGAAATCTCATATCATATATTAAATAGTTGTGACACAAACTTCCTTTCTCCATTGTCATTGATGTATTGTTATGGATATCTCACTCTAGCCGGATATGATCCCAGATTCGATACATATCTTCTCGATTACCCCAATGACACTGTTAAAGCGGAACTCTTCAGTTTATTGAATTCGCCAGCGGCAAGCAGATAATCAAGCTCGGCATCAATTTTTCTTCTGAGACCAAGACGATTGACGGCTGGGCAGAGGCGTGACACACTCTACCGGATCAATCGTATCCGACATGCTATACAATTCTGACGTGGGATTCTTTCAGTAAGGCGATCAGTTTCTCAAATGGAATTCCTTCCACATCATCCTGACAATGTTGATATTGGTCAATTGCTGCCGCCAGTGTTCTTGCCCTATCTATAAAGTTGCCGGTCCTCACATGTTGCCTGCCTGCCCCGCAATGGCAACATTGATAACTGACGGACGTCGTCCCGGTCATCGGATTTCCTGCAAATGAATATACGCAGGCATCTTCCCCGCACTCGTCACACTTGACACATAGCCATCCGTTACCTTGCTCCCATAACTTCAGCAGGGTGCCGACAGCTATCGGCCCCTTTATGCCATATACCGAAACCGGCGCCGGCGACAAGAACAGCTTACGATGCCTGTATATATACTCCCGGTTTCCGACAATGAGCTGAAGGTTGTCGGACAACATTTCGCTTTCCATCGGTTCCGCAGAGCCGATTATCTCATCTGTCTCAGACATATTATTATAGCATTTCTATAGTTCAATTATATATACAGCAAATCAGCATCATTCTTACGTGTTTTCCATATCCAACTTAAATTTCAGGTCATCTATGTCGCGGTTCAGCGGGCCAAGGATGATGGTCTATCACCCATTGGAGGCAGTGCGCTATATCTTGTCAAGATAAAAGAAACCAAATAGTCGCATTGTCAGATTATTTTATTACATTTGGAAAAATCAACCACAAATAATGACCATTATGCGAAGAATTATTTTCACTATCTGTTTTACTTTCATCACAGCCATTTCACTGGCTCAGCAGAAAAATTTACCAGAAGAATTCTTTGGGCTGAAATTCTGTGAAAAGTATACGCCAGAACAGATGAAAGATGCAATGAATAACAATGGAACATATTTTGAGATAGATAATTCAGAACTGTATGAAATAAATGGAATACAGTATTTAAGATACGGATTCCAAAATGTCACTTACGCAGGAAGGACTTATCCTTTTCTTATCCTTATGACCAACACAAGCGGGGCTTTATCTATGGTGTCATTTTGCATACTTAACGATAATACCAATTCCGTTGCTATTGACTCAACATACAATGCGATTAAAAGTGAGTTGTCAAAGGATTACGAACTAACATATTACCCAATTCAGGATCATCCTGAAATTGAAAGATTTTTGACCACAAATAATGGTATTACCCTTAAACTTGATAAGAGAAGCGAAAATGCGCAAACAAAATCAATAGAAGTTTCGTATGTGTCACTCCTTGCCAGTTTTATGGGTGCATATGAATCGGAACTTCCAGTGATCCAGGATTCTTTTTTTGGACTGAAAATGGGTTCAACTCAGACGCGTCAGACTATTGACAGAGCCGTCGGATATAAGGGCAAATACCTCGATGAAGAATACATATCCAATGGTAAAGTCATAATTTTTAAAGACGTCTCTTTTGCCGGACAGACTTGGAATTTTGCCAACTTTTATTTAACCGAAAGCGGTGTATTATACGAAGCGAAATTCAATATGAGCCTTGAAGATTATGGTTCTTATTCAGACGAGTGGAAACAGGCACAAAGCATATACAATTATTATCGCCAAAAACTAAACGATAAGTATGGAGAGAAAGAGGAGACAGAGTCGGATAACGGTAAATATACTACATTCATTGGCAAGAATGACATGGCTGTGATGGTATCCAACGAGAGAAGCCAATCCAAGGGTGGGGCGTTCCGTAGATATGTTTCTTTGGATTATATCCAAACGGAATATTTCAATCAACAAACCAACAAGAGTGATGATGAATTATGATTTCTCGCTAACGAAGTTAAGATAAAAAAAAGTTCCCGCAGGACGATGGTCTTGTGGGAACTGTCATATTTGCGTCTTGCCTGACTACTTGAGTTCAGCCTGAAGAACGGCCACAACCTCGTTGATCTTTGCGATTGTCTCTCTCATGTTCTTTCGTGTTTTTGATAAGATTCGTATGGATTAAAGCTACGTTTGCAGAAAGAGCCATCGTCACATCCTCCATCATAACCCAAGTGCGTCCCAGAACTCTTCCGGGAGTGTGACATTGTCAAGTGCTGACGCTTCTTTAAAAAGTGGAGCTATTTCAATATCGCGCCACCCGGCAATGCCGCAGCCGATGCGCGTTACCAGGAATGTCAATTCTGGGTGCGCTTTTGCATAGGCCGTAAAATTGTCAACGTGCTTGCGGATAATGTCAATGCTTCCGTCCATTGTCGGAATTGCATAGCATTGACCGGTCATGCCGACACCGACACCCCATTCTGCGCCGAACTTTTTATAGGCGATGCGTGCTGCTCCACCACCGTGCATGCCTTCCTTATTGCTGCCGAACACAAAGATCTCACCCTCTCTAAGAGAAGTGATATACTGCGGCGTGATTCTGTCGTTTTCTGTCATAGAGATGTATCATTTACTATTTTCAGTTATCTTAGGGAACGTCATACAGGTTGGTAATAGAGCCACCACCATTCCCACATAAAAATACAAAAATCTCAGAATAGTTTGATCTTCTCTGAAATTTTCTTTTCATTTTCAGCAGTATGCACTTTACAGTCCGACACATGATTGAATTGTGGTGCCTTAAAAAGCACGAAAAACAGGAACTTTGTGATGAGTGCCGGGAGTTGTTGATATACGCGACCGCGAGGCTGGACAGGTGCAAGTTCGGTGACGGAAAGACCAAGTGCCATAAATGCCCCGTCCATTGCTACCGTCCGGACATGCGAGAGAAGATACGCGAAGTGATGCGGTTCAGCGGCCCGAAGATGATGTTTTCTCACCCATTGGAGGCGTTGCGCTATATCTTGTCAAGATAAAAGCGACCAAATAAAAAGGCCATTAAGCGAAAGTAAGCTTCTGGTGAGCCATGTGTAGTTATTTTGGAAACTATGACGTCTCTTCAAGAATTTTAGAGATTCCCCGAAAGATGTTGGAGACTCTCTGAAGATTATCTGTGGATCTCCGATGTCTTTAAAAGACCTTTGGAAACCAGACTGGACGGCAGGAAGTCGGCTATGTCAATGCTGTAGTCGTTGTCGTACTCGTGTGCGTGGACAAGGAAGTACGTCAGCCAAGCCTCGATATTGACTCCCGCTAGTTTGCAGGATCCCATAATCGTGTACATCACTACGGTATCATCGACCGCATCGTGGCTCTTACGAAAGAGATAAACGAAAAGAAGGTTACAGGTACCTCCTATCGTCTAGAAAATATTGCGCATATCCGTCGGATGCGGCCTCAGGAAAACCTGTGGGTATCTGTCTGGCCTGACATGCGCTATTGCCCTATCGTGACGAGCATCTAGGCGGATATATCACCAGACAGGCGGACAGTCACGCCATTGGGAAAAGACGATTTCGCAAACAGGATGCACCATTTTCATCGGGCCTGCCCCATGTCCGCCGGTTAGGACGACCTTTCCTGAGTGGTTGTTGATGCTAACGGGAAGAAACTCACCGCTCCGGTGCGACGTTTCCTCGCGAATCTTAGCCTGCCAGTAATAGAAGTGGCTTTCATTCATCCCGATCTGTACGCAGAGGTCGGACATGTTACTTTCAAGAAATGCCTGATACTTTGGCCTGAATGTGTCTATCGTTTCCATACGGTTCCTTATTTCTGGACTGCAAAAGTCACTTAGAGGAGTGATGAGGAAAAGATAGGGTTTACCGAATACTTACGTATTAAATAAAATTAAAAATTCATATCTTTGTAAGATGAGAACAGAATTATGGAATTAGATAACATTAAAACATACATTGAGGCTAATATTAAGAATCAAGGTAATCTTGTAGATTGTCTTGAACATCTTGGTAAACTGCCTAATGATACAGATATTTCCTGGACTCTTCCTTTACTTGAGCACTCAAGTGAAGATGTAAGGTTCTGGGCTATTAAGACTATCGGTAAGATTCACTCTCTAGATTATCTATCACCTTTAGTGGAACTTTCTAAGAAAGAATCTTCTACTATGGTGAGAAGGGAAATTGCTTCTTCTATTGGAAGATTGAGATCTCCAGAGGCTATTCCAGCAATGATAGACCTTCTTTCAGATAAAGATCCTAAAGTGGTTTGCCAGGCTATTAGAGGTCTTCTTTACTTTAAGGGAATGGATATAGTTGACACATCTCTTAAGGCTCTACAGAATCATCCTAATGATATGATTAGTAAGGTGATTTCCACTGAATTCTTTGGAGAAAAAACTTCATCTCGAACGAAAGATAAGAAGTTTAACCATCCATCTGTCCATTCTTATTTGAAGAATGTTGCTGTTAATGGAGATGTTCTCGAAGTTCTTAAGTCAGTTCCAGAAGATTCGGTGCATCTTACCTTTACTTCACCTCCTTATTACAATGCTAGAGACTATTCTATCTATGAGAGTTATGAAGCATATCTCTCTTTCTTGGAAGAAGTCTTCAAGGAAACATACAGAATAACTAAGGAAGGTAGATTCCTTATTTTGAATACATCTCCAGTCATAGTCCCTAGGATTTCTAGAGCCTATTCAAGTAAGAGATATCCAATACCATTTGATCTCAACACAATTCTTCAGAAGATGGGTTGGGAATTTATTGATGATATAATCTGGATGAAGCCTGAGTATTCCGTTAAAAATAGAGTCGGTGGATTTGATCAACATCGTAAGCCACTTGGTTATAAACCTAACTGTGTAACAGAATATCTTATGGTTTATAGGAAGTCTACCAACAAACTAATAGATTGGAATATGCACCAATATTCCCCTGAGATTGTTGAAGGAAGTAAGGTTGTAGGTAATTACGAGACTACAAACGTATGGCAGATAAATCCTAAATCAGATAAGGTACATTCTGCTATCTTTCCAGAAGCTTTATGTGAAAGGGTAGTAAGATACTATTCGTTTAAAGGTGATCTTATCTTTGATCCATTCGGAGGAAGTGGCACACTAGCTAGAGTGGCAAAGATGCTTGGAAGAAACTTCTTCACTACTGAGAAAGATCCAACATATTTTGAATATATGAAGAATAACAATTCTGCAATACTTGGATCTGAAGAAGATAGATTTGTAACATTAAGTGAATTTATAAAGATAGTGAAAAATGACACTGACGGATCAAACGATTAAGGCTATTATTAAGCATACTCTTAAAGGAGAGGACTATCGTATTGAGGTTGTGACAGCTCTTAATGCAACATTTTTGGATTTTACTATTGACTTTTTCAAGAAGGTTGTTGCAGCTAAACTCAATTCTCAAGATATTACAATTGATTGGTATAAGAAGGCATTTATGAATGATAGCATACCTTCTGATGACTATTGTGTTAATGCTGGTATTAACAAAAAGACTATACATAATATGTATAGATCTGCTACCAGAAATATTGTTATTGAAGCATCGAATGAGCATTTTGATTCTCTATATCAGAGTATAGAGGCTCTGATTCAGTCAGATCCCGAGATTGACTTGACACTTACTATCAAATTTAAAGGTGTAAGTGTAGATCTTAATGTTAGTGAGAGTCTTATCGTTATTAATACTCTTGCTGTTAAGAGAGCAGCTCTCAGAGGTGGTATTTGGTCTTCGGTTGGTAAGAGATCAGAGAAGATGCTTATATTGACTCTCTGTAAGATGTATCAGATTGCTCCACAAAATTACAATGCAGAGCATTTCATTAGAAATAAGGATTTGGATGTGGATAGAGAAGTTGACTTCTATTTTAAAAACGATAATGGAAAACAATATAGATGTGAAGTCAAACTGATGGGTGCTGGTAATCCAGAAAGTGCAGATGCTATTATTGCAAGAGATAGTGATGTCTTTATTGCAGATACACTCTCTGATCAGAACAAGGCGCAGTGCGAGCAGCTTAAAAAGCAATGGATGTGTCTCAGAGATGAAAACGGTTATAAGAAGTTCTCAGAGGTTATGACAAAACTAGGAATTCCATACACTGAATATACTGGTGATCTCGATGCCGATCTAAATAAGATTGTGGACGATCTTTTTAGCTAGATGTATAGTTTCTATAAATTTTGTTATATGCCTCCGGTGAACCACGTGTTGTTATTCCCGAGACACTGGAGGCTCTCCGAAGATATTTGGAGAGTCTCCGGTGTCTTTATAAGGATGGACGGCAGAAAGTCGGCAATGCCACGACTGTAGTCGTTGTCGTACTCGTGGACGTGAAACTTCCCCGGGAGTGAGACATTGTCAAGTCTTGACGCTTTCCTAAATAGAGAAGCTATTTCACTATCGCGCCACCCGGCAATGCCGCAGCCGATGCGCGTTACCAGGAATGTCAATTCTGGGTGCGCTTTTGCATAGGCCGTAAAATTGTCAACGTGCTTGCGGATAATGTCAATGCTTCCGTCCATTGTAGAAATTGCATAGCATTGACCGATCATGCCAACACCGACGCCCCATTCTGCGCCGAACTCTTCATAGGCGATGCTTGCTGCTCCACCACCATTCCCGCATAAAAACACAAAAATCTCAGAAAAGTTTGATCTTCTCTGAAATTTTCTTTTTAGCGCTAGTCTGCAGTCGATAACTATCACAACTCAAGAAATAGTTCATATCGGCTGCAGGTATGCCTATAGACATTATCCTGCGTTTATGGGAAAGTTCAAGAAAGACATACATCCAAAAAGAACGGAGTCGCGGTGGTCAAGGAATCGTATATCTCGTAGTTCGCACTTTTCAGGATACGCCCCGCCAAGTGAACAATTTCCACATTAGATGTTGGTACAATGGAGAGAATTTCGCCTTTATCAATGTAGGGCACCGAAGGAAGTCTGCCGGGAACATGGGTAAGCCGCAGAGAGGATCGCATTGCAGATTTTACCTACGGTCCTGTCCAGGTCAAAGTCCGGACAGCGCTTCGATAGTGCGGGTATTGCGCACGCTCACGCGTACATGGGGAATGCCCAATTCCTCCGCGGCCCTGTCGACGAAGGAACTGGGATCGTCAATGAAACATGCTCCGGAAGCCCTAAATAATTTCACAATTCAAACATATGAAAAATCACCATACCTTGTCCTCGTCTATGAGGAAAAGTCCTGGCACTCTCTTCTGAACGACATGCACGCCTCAAAAAGGTCATAGAACTCGGGACCGAGACTGTACAAGAATGCCGTACGCTCGGCACGGTCTCTCATGATTGACACCTTTCCGAAGTCCCTGTCTACCGCAACTTCCCAATATTCTGTCACGGAGACCAGGGATCCGCCACCATCGACTTCTCCCGCGTCCAGTCTGGTTATCCCCACAGTCACGGAGTGATACTCCTTGAAGCGGATCCTCTTCGCCGCGTCAAGAAGACTGGTCCCTTTCTCCATCACGGCAGCCAGGTGGCCATAACGGTCTGCCAATTCCATTGCCGAACCAACAAGTCTGAGAAAGTAATCCCTTTCGAAGATCGAATGGACATCAGCAACGTTCTCGTCCGGAAACAATGCCGAAAGCGCCCTTCTCGCACACTCCTCACACTTTTCGCCCCAAGAGGCATCCTCAATGAGTGTGGCGGCATCGCTCCGGTACACGTTTGGAGCGGTGAAACGTGGATTGACGGAACCGTATGCCTCCAGCTCCTCTTCCGACAGGCAAGACAAATCGACCTTTCCGATGACGTCACCGACTGCGGCTATGCACCGGAATCCGTCAACCGGAGACAGGGTCGTCACCAGCAGGGCCTCATCCTCGCCGATGACCGAGTCAATCCTTCCGACATATTCCTCAAGTTCGATTTCCTACGGGGTAAAGTCATTCACTCCGATTATCTCCATCATATGAACCTGGGGTTCCCTCGTCATGAATCTGATGACCTCATCTTCTCTTAATGCAGTTTTCATTGTGCCGCTTAATTTCTTCCTTTATATCCCTATACCGACATTGGCGCGAATTCTTTCACGGAGATGAGCGGATTTTTCCACGAATTTACGAGAATATGCACTACATGCATAAAGACGGCTACAACACCCTCACTTTCTGATGGAAATAATTCACCGACGGACACTCCAGCTGCCACTATTTTTCAGTGAGGGTTGTTTCCTTTGCATCAGTAAAGGAGGCAGCCATGACAAAAGACACTCTCATTTCAAATTTTAGTAAACATACCACAGAGGACATGTTCCAGCAATTGAGCGCACACATTAGTACCAATTTTAAGACAATTGCCGTCAAAGACGACAGTTTCCATCTGATCGGCGTCCTCAATGAAATCCGTGAAGGACTCATACTTCACCAGGGATGCAAATTCAGGTTGCAAGGGTACGACCTGTTTCTGGATACCCCATTGCCGTTTTTCATCAAGTTTGGCTGTGGCCAACTGTGGATAGGAGCCAGGACAACGCCCAAAAATGGATAGCAAGCATGCCCAGATCCAAATATACAGTTTTACCTCCGATATAGATGCTTGGAAAATGATGATGGAATCCAGCCAATCTAGACATAAAACAAAATATTAAACACAACAAACATGAAACAAGACAAAGAACAGGACAACAGAATAGTCCTGAATCAATGGAATGAAGAGCGTGCTGAAGACATCTTTTACCCAGAGATAGTCTACCATTTCAAAGACAATGACGGAAACAATTGGAATATCCGTCTTACATGTTATCGGTGCCAGTGGTATAAGGAACCCTGGTACGGAGAGCTATGTCGCTGTGACGAGAATTGGGAAATAATATCCGACAGTCCAGACAATATTTCCGACCTGCTAGAAGAAAAGGAACACACGCCGGGAATCGTCAAAGACTATTTCTATTTAGAGGAATACAAATTCGTGGAGGAGCGTGCCCTCGAGATTGTCCGTGAATTGAAACCTGAACTGAAAGACCAACTGGTTTAATCACGACAGCTTTAACTCCAATGATTTTCGCTATATTTACACTTGTAAAATTTGTAGAGTTTCAAGATAACCAGTATAAACTATTAGTAACACCCTCTAACTTCAAATATTATGGCAAATAATCGACAAAAAACAGATTGGACATTAAAAGAAATTTCAGAATGGACTCATAAGGATTCAATAGTATCAATCCCTGCCATACAGCGAGGTCTAGTCTGGAAACCGCAACAAGTAGAGCTATTGTGGGACTCCATACTTAGGCAATTTCCTATCGGTTCGTTTACACTCTCCGCGTCACGCGAAAAGAATGAATCATCATATAGTCTTTTAGACGGACAACAACGTTGGAATGCAATCTCATTAGGCTATGGTTCTGTCTTTGAAGATTCTTCTTCAGCCCGCTCAATCCTTTGGTTTGATTTAAAACCAGAAGATATCTGGGACTTAAATAAAACCACAAGAAAGTTTTTTGTCAGAGCCACAACCAAAGCACATCCTTGGGGATATGAGGCAAATGACGAATGCAGTCGATTCAATACCGCGCAAAAAAGAGAGGCATTAAAACAGCTAGATTTTGAAGGAAAGGATATATGTAAAAAGGACATTTCTTTATCAAAGACTTATCCTATCAAAGCCGGTTTACCATTACCATTATTCTGGTTTCTTGAGGCCGGAGATAAATCAAATGGAGATAGAAATAAATTCATCGGAATTATAAAGGATAAAATAAAAGAGAATAAAAATAATCACTATTTCCGCCTCAAAGAGAACGACATCCCTGATGATAATCTCATTGCGAAATATCAAAATGTTTTTGAAGTTGTAGCCCAATATAGGGTTCCCACAATTTACCTTGAACAAAGAATAATTGACAACGAAAGCGAATCTGACACTACTGTTGACAATGAGACATTGACCGATATCGAGATCCTTTTTGCACGAATAGGAACTGGAGGTACACAAATCACCCAGAACGAGTTAATATATTCAGCTATAAAAGCATATTGGCCTTCCGATATCAAGGAGGAGAATGATAATTTGGCAGATAAATACATGCCATCATTTTCTCTTATTTCGCTCGCATTCCGCTTGGCATTATCTCCAAATGAGACTGGTGGACTTTCAAATGCTCTCTCCGTGAAGAAAGTCCGTCAAATCGCTACCGATAAGAATAGCGACGAATACAATTCAATTTGTAAACTCTACAAAAAGACAAATGGCAATAACTCCAAGTTGGAAAATATTCTTGAGTTAGTGGATGCTTGGCTGACAAAAGATGAAAGAGGCAATAGATTTATCCCAACAGTCTTAAGGACAAGTATAGCAAGAACATCTCCTGATGTTTACCTTCTTTTGATGAGCATAGCAAAAAGAATCACAGAGGAACACATCATTACTACGTATAAAGACATCATTCTTATTAGAGCGGCAGCTTTTTATCTTCACTGGATGGTCGATAAAGGAGCACGAGGACGTACAGCCTCTGCTTTATATAAGAATCTCATGGGAGTCCCGAAAGACAATTGGAGTGGCGCTATCAAGACGGCGCTCATGGAGATATATGTACAGCAGAATGCTATCCCTTTAATTTTACCTGAGGATTTCAATCGTTTACTCGGAGAAGAAGCTTGGACCGACTCCGGGTGGAGGATATGGAAAGATGACAGCTCAAGTAAACCTTGGTGGCCATTATGGTGTAAAGTATCATCTGATAGAGAGGTCCTTCTTTACGCTCAAAGAGAGTATATATGTGAACAATTCCCAAATTATGATCCAGCGAAAGCGGATTTATGGGAAGACTATAACAGGCCGTGGGATTTCGATCACATCATCCCTCAAGATTGGATTTATCAGTATAAGGCAAGGAGACATAAATACTCGGATTATTGCTGTAACTGGAAAGACAACAATGGCAATATGGCAGCAATCCCCTTTGAAAAAAACAGATCCAAGAGCAACGTGGCAGACTGGAAGGAATACATTGAGCATCAAGAACAGCTATTGGCGGATGAGGAGATAGGAAAGTATGTAGAACTTTTTCATCCAAATCTAACCGAGAAAGAAGATGAGGCAAATAATTTTGCTCAAAAAACATTCAAGCGCCTTTGTAAGATATATGCAGAGATGTATAATCTACTGTCGCCAGTCGATATCAACAGAGATAAAGCAATACTTTCGACAAATAATGGTTTAGGAGAAAGACAACAGCGCCTCAGCTCCATAGCAAAAGAATTAGGTAGTGAAGTCTACTTTGTATATAATGACAGAGAGTACCCTCAAAAGCAAATTGTAGACTGGACACGCCCTTGGATGTCAGTTGGTATTATAACTTCTAATGGCTATTATGCGGCCATCACAATGGAATTGAGGCAAGACTGTCATCTCAGCAACTGGATAGAAATCGGATTAAGAAGAATGCCGGGTGCGTACGAGTTAACCGGTCAGATATCTGAAGAATTACTC
>OHSI01000341.1_pt1 | contig 32351 bp, 27 predicted proteins | sample 1578641 | NCBI WGS metagenome assembly OHSI01 (sample SAMEA3879535, study PRJEB24766) | human gut metagenome | biome: human-associated habitat; feature: feces | place: USA | collected 1985/1987 | reverse complement strand
TGGGGAGCAAGGGTTTTCGGGAATCCGGAAACATACCCTTGCTCCCCCCACAGAAAAATCCCCCCCCCGCATTTTCCACATTGAAGCGGGTATACAGGGAACAGTGCATACATCGGGTATACTCCACGCCCGGTAACAGGCTGTCAGATTTTTCTCCACTGCTCGATGTCCCCACGGTAGGCGGCAAGATGCTCCCTGGCAAGGTTCTCCAGCAGTCCGGAAACGCTCATGCCACGCCCGCCGAGCCTGCGGACGACGGCGTCCAGTTCGTCCCTCACATCCTCACTGACGAACACCGTCTTGCGGTTCCTGATCTTCGGGATGGTGAGGTACGTTTCCCGGTACTCCTCCAGCGAGGCCCTGCGTTGCCTGCCGCTCGTTCTTCTTCTCACGGGGTCTTCCGGTTCCGGCGGGGTGTCCTTTCTTCTCGCCTCCCCGGATACCTCCTCCGCAACGAGCCCGGATGGAATCATCGATTCCGTCACGGAAGCGTCCGTACCGGCGGATTCCCCCGGACCGGGTTCCATCATGAGTCTTTCCCACCACTCGTCGTGGCCGGGCTCGAGACTACGGCTGTTCTTTCTGTCTGCGGTTTCGGATACCACCGTTTTCTTTCTTCTCGGTTTTTCAGTCGGTTCACTTTTCATTGTACATGGATTTTAGCTGGTTGATACTGTGGGCACGGTCTACCCGTTTGCCCGGTTGTCGGAAGCAAATAAAACGATAATAACAGACGGTGTGAAACGGACGGGTCCGATTGGCGGGGTTTGCCGCGTTATTCATATTGTTGGATCAGTCTGACAGTGATGACTTCACAAATATACGCACCGGAAATTTTCCACTCTTCGGGAACGGATCTGAACATCTGTTTACTAAAAACAAATGAATGTTAAAATCAGATTTCCATGACATCTGATGACATATAATGACATCTGATGAAGGGCCGGAACCATATCCGGGAACAATCATTTACTTTGCGGATGAAACAAGTACGCATATGGTGTCAAAGGTAGTCATCCTGTCTTGAAATTCAGGATGTTCCGCCGGAATTCACTAAATTGCGGCACGGAATCCGGATCCGAAAAGAGAATGAAACAGATGTCAAACCTGAAATTACATTAATTATGGAAATAGTGAACATTGAAGCAAGGACCTTCGAGGCGATGCTCTCGGCCTTCCGGACGTTCGCGGATCGGCTGGACACCCTTTGCCGGCTGTACGGTGACATGGAAGAGAAGAAATGGCTGGACAACCAGGAGGTGTGCCTACTGCTGAAGGTCAGCCCGAGAACCCTGCAGACCCTGCGTGACAATGGCACGCTGGCATATACACAGATCTGCCATAAGACTTATTACAAGCCCGAGGACGTAGAAAGTATCATCCGGATAGTGGAGGAGCGCCGCAAGCGGGCTGAAAGCATGGGAAAATCAATTTGAAAAGCCATGGGAAACGAAAGGATGATACTTTCTCCCGGCAGTCTGGCAGGCGGCTGGGAAAGTCTGGACGGCAGTCCCGATTTCTACATCTTCAGGGATTCCAGCGGGGACTACCGCCTGCTGGCCTACAGCCTTGACGCGGAGTACGGGCGGGGAAGTTTCTCGCTCTACAGGATAGACGGGGACGGGGAGGGATGCCATATCCGTATCGGTACGAAAGAGTGCCGGTTCATGTCGGAGGGATGCCCCCATATCCTCCATGTCATGGGGTGGGGCCGATATATGAGAAACTGAAAAAGTAAATGTCAAACCAACAAACAGATGAGATTTATGATGAATACCGATAACCGTTTGCTCACCCGTGAGAGCAGCGAGCATATAAGAGAGTTCTTCTCTACCGTCGAACGTCTCTCCGTTTCCATGGAGCGTCTCTTTGCCGGCAGGTCACCGGCGATGGCGGGCGAGAACTTCTATACGGACCGCGAACTGGCTGAAAAGCTGAAAGTGAGCCGCCGCAGCCTGCAACAGTACCGTGACAGCGGCCTGCTTGCATTTACCCGGCTGGGCGGCAAGATATTGTACCGTTCTTCCGATATCGAGAAGTTGCTTGACGGCTGCTACCGGAAGGCGAGAACCAGGCCGGAGGAACTTTAGAAATGTTCCGTACGGGATCGTGAATAAAGGGGCGGTCGGTTGTCATACCGGTCGCCCCTTCGTTTTCTTTCCATCGGATGAACGACTTTAATTTGCTCATAAAGTATTTATACACAGAGTATTTCTCTTTATGAATTATGATCCGGTGACAACATTGGCATAACATGGCGGGACATGGAAACATTTTTCCGGTATGGCAATAAGATACGGGGATTCCATTATAAAAAAAGACCCTTATTTTATTATGTCATTATGTTATTCTGAAATTGGGGCGGGTCGTTCGTGTACCGGTGGGACGATCCATTCCCGTAATGACGGCATATTCCGTACCGGTATCATTATCCTCCGGCAATGCCGTTTCCCGGTCTTTTCGGAGTGACCTTATGCCGGCCGGTGACAACCGCATGTCCGTGTGTAAACATGACGGCACATAAAAACAGGCACATCCTCCGGGCTTTTGTCCCGTCGGATGCGCCTGTCTCCGTCATGTCATATACAGCCGGACTCCTCCGGCCCATGTCTCTATCTGAGTATCGGATTCGAGAGCAGTATCTTGTAATAGGCCACTCCGCCAATCTCTACCGGCATCCTCGCCATCATGAACTGCACGCTCTTCCTCTCCACCTTCGCCTGCCGCATGAGCCTCTGCACGATAAACCCCGCCGAGAACCTTGCGTATCTTTTGTCCTTCCAGACGATGAACCCCTCGCTGTCGTCGGCCCGGCAGATATACCAGTCACCCGTCTCGTCGTCGTGGGCGAAGTTCACCCGTCCGCCGCCGAGGATTCCTAATTCGATTGACATCGTCTTTGACAGATAGACAGTCCCCCTGCTGTCAAGGTTGATGGTCCGCTTACCCTTGTATGTGACTTCCTGCGGACGGGAGTTTTCCCTGTTGTATACTATCAGTGCCATAATTGTCCTTCTTTTATCGGTTGAACTGTTTTTGTTTTTCAATACATGAAGCTTTCCACCGCCAGCATCTGACTTCTCCATGCGAAACCGCTGTGGGTACGTACCGCGTCCACTATCCTGCATACTTTCTGCGATATGGCCGATGCCGAGATACCCATGCATTCCGCCAGCGCCTTGAACGAGAACTGCGCTTCATAGAACCTGAGCATGAACATCCGGTATTCCTCGTAGGAGAACTTCTGCCTTACGAAACGCAGTATGTCTCTTACCAGCCGCTCGCACCCGTTCAGGTCGTCCTCGGAAAGGAATTTTGCCTCCTCGCCACATCGGAGGAAGAAATCATCTTCAGGGTGTGCATACCGGTTCTCCCTTTTAATCTTTATCAGGGCCGCCTTTTTGTAGCATCCGATGAAATACGCGTCATAGTCCGTTATGTCCTTTCCGGGAACCAGCACCTGCCTTCTTACGAAAAGGTAGGTGTCATGGAAATTGTCCTCGTCCAGCATTCCGTACCGGCGTAACGTCCCTCTCAACCTGTCATAGGATTTTGTGAACCACTCGTTGAACAGTCTTTCCTTTTCTGCGCTCTTGTCTGCCATAACCTTATATTTTTTTGAGTTATACATGGCCTACACGGGTAGGCATTCTTATTTCTTGTGCTTCCTCCAGTTTGTTTTTCGGCGGTCTCCGGCAAGGCTTGCCGTGAAAAAATACGCTCACGCAAAGCGTGAGGAAGATTTTTTCACGAGCAACCAGCCCGCAGGGCCGCCTTGCGGGACCGGCCTGAAAAACAACTATTTTTGCCGCAAGAAATGAGGATGACGGATTCCTTCTGTCTATTGCCTGTCCGGTGAGAATCTAAAATACCATGCAGCTTTTCTGTCTTCGGCATACTTGGAGAAATATTCAAGGATATGGAATGAGAACGGCAATACGTGATATTGCAGAAGGAGCGGAAATGGGATTGGAAACAGGAAGCATGTCCGGGCTTTCATGCGGTTTATACGGCAGTGTTGATTTTGGGGAGGATTACAGGGAAGTGACAGGAAGGTTAGCCGTTCCGGAGAAATTGTATGTGTACGTTTGTTCCTTCTGGAATACGGAGTCTTTTAAAATCATGGAAGACCTCATTCGGGAATGTGTTCCGAACAATACCCCGCCACGGAACGGTTATGACACTTGATATCAGGCTGTAAGCCGTTCCGTAGCTTCAGTATCCCATATCCCATGCATGAATGTGGATCAGGCGGCATTTCACCTCCTTGCCCCGTTTACGGACATGCCGATGCGTTGCCTGCCGGAATTCTCATTCAAGCAGTTTTCGTCCGCCATCATCTTCCAACACACGCATTTGCTGGATGGCTATCCGGTTCAGTCTCACGAGCCGTTCGCCTTGCGGTATGCCCTGGTCTATGAATACGGCGTTCAGGTTTTCCATATTGGAGAGGCAGATCAGTTCATTGATGGAGGCATAGTCACGGATATTGCCCTTCAGACCGGGATTCTGCTCACGCCACATCCTGGCGGTCATCCCGAACATGGCTACGTTGAGCACGTCCGCCTCTTCCGCATAGATGACGCCGGCCTGTGCGGGGGTGACTTCCACCGGTATCAGGTTCTGCCTGATGGCATCGGTATGTATGCGGTAGTTGATCTTTGACAGTTCCCGTTTCGCACTCCAGCCGAGCTGGGCCTGTTCCTCCTCTTTCAACCGCTGGAACTCTTTCAGCAGGTACAGCTTGAATTGAGGGGATACCCACGTGGCGAACTCGAACGCGATATCCTTGTGTGCGTAAGTCCCTCCATAGCGTCCGGCCTTGGCGATGATACCTTTGGAGTTGGTCTTTTCCACCCATTGTTTGACGGAAAGGATGAAACGGTTCAATCCGGATTTTAATTCCCTCGAATTCGGGGGAATTAAAATCCGGATTGTACATCTCCTCCCATATGCCCAGAAACTCGACGGTATTCTTGTTACGCAACCACTTTTCAATAAGGGCGGGACCGTTTTCCATATTGCGGACCATGTCGGTCAGGGAGATATAATCCTTGTCATTGTACGTGATGACTGTCACTTCTGTATTTTGGACTTTAATTTTAGCCATGTTCTTTTAACGGTTATTCGGTTATTATTGGTTCGATGTACAAATGTACGGTGTATTTTCCGGAATGGTCCTCCATATCCGGAAAAGTTTGTGTCACGCCGCCTGTTGCGACAAGCCGTTTCTACCAAGGAAAGGGCAGGCAATACCGGCTGACGTGGATACAGGCGGAACAACTCGCATATGCAATGCAGAGGGAGCAGGAGAGCCTTCACCACAGCCGGAGAGGAAAGCGGTCTCATGCCGGGGTACGGCATGAAAAGGGGCTCCCGGACAGTTCTTTTCCTTGTCGCACATGCACTACGTCGGTCGCAGTTTTCGCCTTCTGAATCCCTTTTACGTCCGTCCCTGCGCTTTCGGAGCGTTTTTCCGGTAGAAAATTTCACCATGCGGAAATTTTCTACCGGAAACCGAAGGGAAAACGCGGAGTCCCGCAGGGACGGACGAACTTTGATGAGGAAGGGGAAAATCGTCCGTTTCATAAATACCATTTCCTCATATGGCATCGCATATTTCCTTCTCCATCTTTTCCAGCTTATGGGACAGGATTTCCATGTCGCTGCTGATCTTCTGGTTGGTTATCCGGGCATATATCTGGGTGGTTTTCAAATCCGTATGCCCCAAAAGACGGCTTACGGTCTCGATGGGCACACCGTGCGAGAGCAGCACGGTGGTGGCGTTCGTATGCCGGGCAACATGATAGGTCAGCCTTATCTTGAAACCGCACTGCCTGCCAAGTTCCTTCAATATGGTGTTGCATCTGCCGTTGCTCGGTACCGGAAATACATGATCGTCCTTGGACAGCCCCTTGTACTTCTCTATGATGCGCTTGGGAACGTCCAGCAGGCGGATGTTGGACTCGGTGTTTGTCTTGCGCCGGCGGGTGATGATCCAGAGGTTGCCGTCGAAGAAGGTCTGGAGCCGGTCAGTCGTCAGCGCCTTCACGTCCGCGTATGCCAGTCCGGTGAACACAGAGAAGATGAAGAGGTCGCGTACCAGTTCGCAGGTCCCGCTTTTCACCGGGGCCTCCATCAGCGTCTGTATCTCACGCTCTGTTAGGTAGCCCCGGTCAACGCTTTCGGGGGAGTTGATGTACCCGGCGAAGGGGTTGAAGGGAAGCGCACCGCTGTTGCGGGCGATGGAGATGACGTGCTTGAGCCCGATCATGTAACCCCATACGGTATTGGTGCGGCATTTCTTCTCCGTACGCAGGAAATACTCGAAGTTGTTGATGAACGTCAGGTTGAGTTCCTTCAGGGGAATGTCGTCACGGCGGTACACTTTCGGGACGAACTCGCAAAGGTGCCTGTATATGGTACGGTAGCGGTTGTATGTTCCCTGCACGCGGCTGTGTCCCACTTTCTTGATGAACTCCTCGTTGTGCTGCTCGAAGAGTTTCAACAGCGTCTCGCGTTTCACGCCCAGCCCGAGGCAGGCGTCCCTCAGCCTGGCGGCGGTGACATAGCCGTCGGACTGCATCAGTTCCTGGTAACGGCGGTTCACGTCCACGCGTATCCGGTCAACCTCCGCATTGATTTTCTGCGCCTCGGCGCTCTTGCCCGTAGCACGTGCCGTTTTCACGTCCCAAAGTTTCGGAGGTACGTCCAGTTTACAACTGAACTGCTTGATTTCACCGTCCACCGTAAGACGGCACATCAGGGGGAGATAGCCGTTGGCTCTCTCGCTGCCCTTCTTCACGTAGAAGAGGATTTTGAAAGTCGATCTGCTCATACTCGTTTTCATACTTTTTTGATCGTTACAAAGTTAATATCAAGCGAGTTGTCCTCAGGTATGAAAAACTGTGCAAATTACTGAAATAGAACCCGTTGTGCCGTTTCTTATTCCCGTTATATCAGTAACGATATGGGAACTGAAGTCTTTCGCTGTTTTTAGCGGATCTCCTTTTTCAGCTTATGCAGTATTATGAGTTAAACACCTAACTGCTTAATAGACTGCATTCTTGCTGTATTATCATCAACCTTGCTTTTTCTTGCTGCGTTTACTTTATGCTACGAAATGTGTTCAACACAGAATGGAGGTGCAAAATTAGACAAAATTTATCTATAAATTAAGGGATTATTGATTTTAAGTTCTTATTTTTGTTGCATGAAGGGTGTTCTTCGTATATTATTGGGGAGTTTGAGCATAAATAGCTTTCTTGTTTAAGAAACTTTTGTAGTTGATGAACATATTCAAGCCGTATTGCGTTTATTTTATATAAATAGAATGTTTAATTAAACATAAAATTATAATTGTAATAAATATAAATTTGAAATATAATATATATCTTTGTGGTATAAGGCAAGGGTAATAAAATAATAACTAACCAATAAAACAAATAATTATGGCTAAGAGCATTAAAGGTACACAGACAGAGAAAAACTTGTTAACTTCATTTGCAGGTGAATCACAAGCTAGAATGCGTTATACTTATTTTGCAAGTACTGCAAAAAAAGAAGGTTATGAACAAATCGCTGCTATTTTCACAGAAACAGCTGATCAGGAAAAGGAACATGCAAAACGTATGTTTAAGTGGTTGGAAGGTGGTATGGTAGAAATTACTGCCAGCTATCCTGCAGGTATGATCGGTACAACAATGGAAAATCTGAAAGCCGCTGCTGCCGGAGAAAATGAAGAATGGACGACTGATTATCCTCACTTTGCTGATGTGGCCGATCAGGAAGGTTTTCCTGCTATTGCTACGATGTATCGCAGAATTGCTGAAGCAGAAAAGGGCCATGAAGAAAGATACTTGGCTTTATTGAAGAATGTGGAAGAAGGTACAGTATTCAAAAAAGCAGAAGAGACTGTATGGCAGTGCCGTAACTGTGGTTACATTTATGTAGGTACAGAAGCTCCTGAAGTATGTCCGGCATGTTTGCATCCGCAGGCTTACTTTGAAGTAAAGAAGAACAATTATTAATTGAGATAGAATTATCCGTTTACCGTGTCCGGCTTCTCCCGATTGGGGGGAAGCCGGATTTTTGTTTCATTAGAATATCCTGTATGATTTAAGCGTAATGATGCAGGGTTGAAAAGACTTTGGAGTTTTTTTATAATGCCCGATTGAAATTAAAACAAATGCTTTTGTAATATAAAATTAACCATTCGGTTAAGATAATGAAATTGGCTGTTCATGCCATCGTAACGTCCCGACTGTACTTTTGCGGCAAATTAATCTAAAGTATTTATGGGAAAGTTCAATTATTTGTGGTTTAGGAATATTCTGTTGTTATCAGCAGGTATGTGGGGATTGGCTATGCCTTATGCTGTTGCTGATGATAAAATGAAGGAAAGTCCTATTACAGAACAGGTTCGTACAAAAATTCAGGTGTCTGGAGTTGTTGTGGACAGCAATGGCGAACCATTGATTGGTGCAACGATTCGTGAAAAAGAAAGTGGAAACGGAACAATAACCGATGTAGACGGAAAGTTTACACTTTCCATTCCTGTTGATGCCGTAATTGTGGTAAGTTATGTGGGATATCGGGACAAACTTATTGCGGTGAATGGGAAAACATCTTTTAAAATAGAACTGGAAGACGATACGGAAACGCTTGGTGAGGTAGTGGTCGTGGGATACGGTATTCAGAAGAAAGCCAATCTTTCGGGGTCGGTAGACCAAATCACTTCAACCCAGTTGGAGCAACGACCTATGACGGATTTGTCGAAAGGATTGCAGGGAATGGTACCTAATTTGAATGTTGATTTTACCAGTGGAGAGCCGGGACAGGCTGCCAATATTAATATTCGTGGTGAAGCTTCCATCAACGGTGGTTCTCCGCTGATTCTGATAGATGGCGTAGCTTCGGATGCTGAAGAGATGAATCGCTTGTTACCCGAAGATGTAGAGAGTCTTTCGGTATTGAAAGATGCTTCTTCGGCTGCCATTTACGGTGCCCGTGCCGCTTTTGGGGTTGTTTTGATTACGACCAAGCAAGGGAAGGGCGATAGAATTCAGGTGAATTATAACAATAATTTCTCGTGGAAGCGTCCTTCTTCATTGACTGAAAAAACTTCCGATCCTTATATTTATTTGAAACTGAAGAACATTGCGGTGTTAAACACTCCTTGGAGCTCCGGTCATGTGACCAGTGACGAGCGTTTGGAGTGGGCACGTCAACGTTCTGACAATCCCGATGGAACGGAAGCCATACGCCTGAATCCGTTGGACAACACGCAGTGGGAGTATATGGGTAATCGCAACTGGACAAATTATTTTCTGGATAAGAGTACATTCAGTCAGGCACATCAGCTTTCCATTTCCGGTGCGACAGAGAAAACCAAGTTTTATTTGTCGGGAGGTGTGGACAGTGAAGACGGTGTTTTCTCAGGTGTGGTAAAAAATGACAAGTATATTCGTTACAGTATGCGAGGCAAAGTTAATTATCAGATTTGGAACTGGTTGTCTGTTTCCAATAATACCTCTTTTGTCTCTACTACCCGTAAAAAACCGAGTTATTATAATTTGAGTGATTTTTACGATGCAGAGCCTCACGACATGGACGTGAACCCCGATGGTACATGGGCAAACAGTGAACTGGGTATTGCATTGGCACAATTGGTGGACGGAGGCGAGGAGAAAACCGTTTACGACCGTTTGCAAAGTACTTTCTCGGCCGAAATGAATTTTTGGGAAAGAATGTTGGTGCTGAACGCTAACTTTACTTTTTCAAAAAGCCATGAAGATTACGACTGGTATAAGACTAAGTATCGCATTGGCTACGGACCGGATGATGTTCGCGAACAGGGTACAAGCCGTGCTTACAAAGGCAGTACTTCCGAACTATATACTGTGCTTGACTTGTATGCCACGTTGACCAAGTCGTTCGACAAGCATTTGGTGAGCGGTGTGTTAGGTTTCAATCAAGAATATAGCCGTTGGGACAAATTCACTGCCGACCGTTACGACATCATATCTACCTCTTTGCCTTCCATCGGCTTGTCCTCAGGCGAACAGTATGTAGACGAAACTTATAAGGATTGGGCTATTCGTGGCTTGTTTTTCCGTGCTAATTATATGTATGACAACCGTTATATTTTTGAATTGAACGGCCGTTATGATGGAACTTCACGTTTCCCCAAAAACAAACGATATGGCTTTTTCCCTTCGGGTTCGGTAGCATGGCGTGTCGATGTGGAACCTTTCTTTGAACCGCTCCGGTCTTTATTCTCACAATTCAAGATACGTGCTTCGTATGGTTCATTGGGCAATCAGCTGGTAACCGAATATGGATATATTCCTTCTATGAATTCGTCATTGGGCAGTTACCTGATTGATGGAAAATTGCAACAAACCGTTACAGCTCCGGGCTTGGTTTCTCCCGATTACACTTGGGAACAGGTGCGTACATTGAACGGAGGTATTGACTTGGCGTTGTGGAACAATAAATTGGTGGTCTCTTTTGACATTTACCGTCGTGATACAAAGGGAATGCTTACATTAGGAAAAGAATTGCCGGGTGTGTTGGGCAAGACAGAGCCGAAAGAGAATGCCGCCGACCTGAAGACAAGAGGATGGGAATTGTCTGTCGCTTATCGGGATGAGTTTCAACTGAAAGGTAAACCTCTGAATTGGGGGGCACGCTTCGTATTGTCCGACAATCGTTCATGGATTACAAAGTTTGACAATCCTACCAAAAACCTTAGTCAATATTATGAAGGACAGGAATTGGGCGAAATTTGGGGATTGCAAAGTGATGGGCTGTTCAAGAGCAAGGAAGAAATTGCTGCGTTGGATGAAACAGAAATTATACCTTGGGGTGCATTGGAAATCGTGGAAGGATGGCCTAAATACAAAGATTTGGATGGCGACCAGCGCATAACGAAGGGTACTACTGTAGACAAACCGGGTGACTTGAGTGTTATAGGAAATTCATCACCTCGCTTTCGTTTTGGTTTAAACCTGAATGCAGAATGGAACGGGTTTGACGTATCGGCTTTCTTGCACGGAATAGGCAAGCGCGATTATTACCCTGTCAGCTATCTATATTGGAGTTTCTACCAACAACCGTATACCGGCGGACAGGTGCATGCTTTTGATTTCTATCGCCCTACGACAGACAGCGATGTAGAAATGGCCAAACATTCCCAGTCTTACATCAATGCGGGCTTGGCTAATCAGAATCTGGATTCTAAATATCCGGTGTTCCAGTCTTGGCTGGCCGATAAGAATTTGGGAACAGGCATTAACGGTATGGGGCTTGCCATTCCGCAAACCAACTATATGTTGAACGGTTCTTATCTGAGAATTAAGAATATAACGATAGGATATACATTACCGGCCCGTTGGACTAAGAAGACGCACTTGAACCGTGTTCGTATTTATGTCAGTGGCGACAATCTCTTTGAATGGAGCGGGCTGAAGAAATATTTCGATCCCGAAGCGGTAACCAATTCCGATTCTTACGGATATGTCTATCCGTTCAACCGCCAATATTCGTTTGGTATAAATGTAACTCTCTAAAAAAGAAATATTTAATAGAAACATGATAATGAAAAGTAGATTTTATATATGGCTTAGTTTGGTAGCAGGTTTGTTGGCTACTTCATGCAATGATGCCTTTATGGACCGTCAGCCTCATACAGAAATAGGTGCGGACAGTTATTTCAATACGGAAGAAGATTTGAAAATGTATTGTTATGGCTTGATCAACACACCCGGTTATAACTATACGGCAGATGCCGGTACAGATGACCAGGCTACTACAGATAATGTAGAGGTAAAGAACATCATGACTTCGGCCAATCCTACGTCGGTAACTATTTCTGCAGGTTGGTCGTGGGAACGCCTGTACAATATCAATTTCTTCTTGGAACGTTGCGAAAAGGCTGTCGTTCCTTCCGATGTGCTTGCACATTATCAGGGAATAGCCCGTTACTACCGGGCTGCCTTTTATATGGATATGGTGAAGCGTTTTTCGGATGTTCCTTGGTATGATAAGACATTGACCACTGATGACCAGGACTTATACAAAGGGCGTGACAAACGGGAGGATGTGGTTACCAAGATATTCGAAGACTATCAGTTTGCAGCAGAGCATGTAAAAACAGGGCAACCCAAAGGAACCATAGACAAATGGATTGTGCTGGCTACCATGGCACGTCATGCGCTTTATGAAGGTACATACCGCAAATATCACGAAGAATTGAATTTGCAGAATACGGCAGATATTTATCTTAGAATAGCAGTGGATGCTGCATCGCAGATTATGGAAGAGGGTGGTTTCAGTTTATATAATACGGGAAATCCTGAAAGTGATTACTCAACCTTGTTCAATTCGTTGGATCTGACTACTAATCCTGAGATAATTCAGGCCCACTATTATGAAAAAGCTACTGCTAGCAACGGATTCTGGGCTTATATGTTCGGAAATTATATCCCTTGTCCTACCAAGGACTTGGTGCAGGCTTACTTGATGAGTGACGGCTCTTACTATTCTGCCCAGCCGGGATATGAGACCAAGCAATTTGTCGAGGAGTTTCAGAATAGAGATCCTCGTATGAGCCAAACATTGGCTTATCCGGGGTGGGAATTGGTGAATACCATGACTTATGCACCCGGTGCAGGTATATATGTGCAGAACTTGAATAAGAATTTCTCCGGTTATCATCAAATAAAAGGTTTTATCAACAACAAGGATCAAGATTATTATTACAGCATTGACTATCCGGTCATTCGTTATGCCGAGGTGTTGTTGACTTATGCCGAAGCACGTGCCGAACTGAATGAACTGACTCAGAGTGATTTGGATAATACAATCAATTTAATCCGCGACCGTGCCGGTATGCCTCACATGTTGCTTTCTCCGCAGGCTGACCCTGCTTTGCAGGAAGCTTTTCCCGGAGTGTCTCCTTTGCTGTTGGAGATACGTCGCGAACGTCGGGTGGAACTGGTATTTGAAGGATTCCGTTTTGACGATTTGATGCGCTGGAAAGCCGGAAAATTGTTGGAAAAGGAACCGGAAGGACTTTATTTTCCGGGATTGGGCAAATACGACTTGACGGGCGACGGTATAGAAGACATTTATTTGATTCCTTCGGATGCGAACATTCCTGCCGAGGCCGATAAGGAAACCAATTCGTTGGGAGAGAAACTGGTGTACTACAGAACAGGAAGCATTGACGATGTAAATGCAACGGTTTATTTGCGCGAAGGAACCAAAGGCAATATATTAACCATTAAAGATATGGGTACTTTTCAAGAGCCTAAATACTATTATCGTCCGGTGCCCAAGCATGAAATGGATTTGAACCCGAATTTGGGTCCTCAATTATTTGGTTGGGAATAATAAATATAAGAATAGTTATGAAGAAAAATTGTTTGAATTGGTTTTTGTCGGCTGCCTTTTTATTTTTGTTGGGCAGTTGTGCAAACAAAGTGAAACCCGGGCAAGAACCGGAAGTGAAAGAGAAGTTTACCTTTGCTTATTTTACAGATGTTCATTTGAACAAGGATAATCGTGGCAATGGTGATGTTGCTTTGCGCATGGCATTGTCTGACGCAAAGAACAAAAGGGTGGACTTTATTTTGTTTGGAGGAGATAATGCGGATACCGATGCTTTGGGAGATGCAGAGCACACGGCAGATTCTTTGCATGAACGTTTCAAGTCGATTGTAGATGAGGCCGGAATCCCGCTTTATTTCACGATAGGAAACCATGACCGTTATTATCGTCGGAATGGCGAGACGGATACATTGGGATTCGGCTTGTTTGAAAAGTACTTTGGAAACACATTCGGTTCTTTCGACCATAAAGGAGTGCATTTCATTACACTAAACGGTCTTTTCCCTTGCGAAAAAGGCCCTTATTCGGTAAGCCCTGAAGAAATGGAATGGCTGAAAAGCGATTTGCAAAAAGTGGGAAAAGAAGTTCCGGTGGTAGTATCCATTCATGTGCCTATGCTTTCGCTTTACTATCCGGTGGTGGAAGGTAATTTCAAGGGAGCCGACATGATATGCAACACTAAGGACGTTTTTGAGGTGCTGAATGGTTATAATGTGCAGCTTGTCCTTCAAGGACATCAGCATATTTACGAGCAAATTCAGGAAAGAAACCGCTGGTTTGTCACCGCCGGAGCAGTGTCGGCATATTGGTGGGGAGGCGCTTTCCTTGAAACGGAAGAAGGTTATTTGCTAGTTCGTGTGGACGAGAATAACCGTTTCAGTTGGGAATATGTGGATTATGGATGGAGTGTAGGAAATAATAATAACTAATGTATATGAAAACAAGAAATGTATGGATACTGGCAGCTTTGTTGTGCGGTCAGATAGGTGTGCAGGCTCAGGAAGCATTGCCCAAGGAAGTCAAAGTAGGTAAAGAACGTATAAAGGCGCGTCATGAAATATGTCTGCCACAAATCGATGACTATCAGTTGCTGAAGTGTGATTTTCATATCCACACTATTTTTTCCGATGGTATTGTGTGGCCTTCGCTTCGTGTGCAGGAGGCATGGGAAGAAGGATTGGACGCCATTGCAATAACCGATCATATTGAGGGCCAGCCGGCTCGCCGGGGGTTGCAGACAGGTAATCACAATTATTCGTTTGATGCTGCTCGTGAAGAGGCTTTCCGGAGAAATATCATTTTAATAAAGGGAGGAGAAATTACCCGTTCCATGCCTCCCGGACATTTGAATGCTTTGTTTGTGGAAGATCTGAATGTGCTCGACCAAAAAGACTATATGAAAGCCATCGAGGAAGCGCACAATCAGGGAGCGTTCATCCAGTGGAATCATCCGGGATGGGGAGTGAACGAAATCAAGTGGCACGATGTGCACGAGGAATTATACAAGAAAGGATGGTTGAACGGCATTGAAGTGTTCAATGAGTTCGAGTGGTATCCGGTGGCTTTGGATTGGGTCAATGAAAAGAACCTGACATTGCTTGGCAATACAGATGTGCACGATGTTATCGAGCGTTTGTATGATTTTCAAACAACCACTCATCGCCCTATGACTTTGGTTTTGGCTAAAGAAAGGACAGAGGAGGGAATAAAGGATGCTTTGTTTAATCGGCGTACTATGGTCTATTTTTACGATAATTTGATGGGCAAGAAAGAATATTTGGATAAGTTCTTTTGGGGAGCAGTTCAAGTAAGTCCGGTTTATTATAGCAGTGAAAAGCGTAATTATCTGGAAATAAAAAACAGTAGTGATGTACCTTTCAGATTGAAGAAAGTGGATAAAGCTCGGAAAGGATATCCCGAACGGATAGAGATACCGGCAAGACATTCTGTGACAGTTGTTTTGTCTAAAGATGACAATAACACAGGCAAGGTTCAATATGAGGTGGAGAACTTGATTGTTTCTCCTCGTGAGAAATTGCAAGTTGCCTTATTCTGATAGAATTGTCAGCTGTAGGGGCAGGGTTTGCCTGCCTGAAGACACAAGCCAACTGTTTTCGGGCGAGCGAACCTCGCCCCTACGAGCGAAACGACAGCATTATCCACGTTTTGACACACTCCCTTCGTTTTTGGGTTACACTTCTTTGTAAACCATCATTTTCATACCTCGATATACTACAATGATTTTTTATATCCGAAGTAGATATTCATTTCAGCAAATTTCCCGGTAAAGTCAGTTTATTCTCTTTTTGACTTCGGAAGATAACCATGGTTTGCGGTTGCTTTAAATCTGTTTCTTGAACTGCTTTCTGCAAGTCAGCCAGGTTATTCACGGTTTTGCCGCCCAGCTCCAAAATCACATCGTTGGGGCGGATATAGTCACGCAACACACTACCCAGTGCATTGACCGAAATGACATAAACGCCGCGTTCCGTATCCATACCGGTGGCAGAACGTTCGCCCAGGGTATCCAAGTTTTTAATTTGTAGTCCTTGCCATTCGATAGTGGCATGTGCTTTTCCTTCTTCCATGAGAATGGGTTTGGGAAATTCGGGCGTCTTGGCCAAAGCTTTTAATCGGGGTGAGACAACTCCGAATCTATCCATGTCAAAGTTGCGGAAGCCACAACGAAAAACAGCGTCCGAATGGTTGTCAATCCGATAATCTCCCCGGCTCGGGTTAAGGAAGGCAGGGGTGCATACAATGGAATGTGCATCGGTATTCTGTTTGCGGGCTTTTTGGTAAGCAGTGCTGTCGGTAAAGATGTTATAATCCACTTCCAGACCCCAATGGCGGACTTGAATCGGCCGGTAAGAAGACATCACAATATTACGGGTAAACACATCACCGCTGTTCTTAAACCATACGTGAGGATGGAAAGAGTTATTGACTATGATATTGTTTTCTACTACCCGATAGAAGCCTTCACGCAGTTTGATGCCTCCGTTCAGACACAGATTGTTATAAATGTGGTAATTACCGGAGCCGTCATCCAAGTCAATGTCCCAACCTCTGTCGCAGCGAAAACGATTATACCGTAATACGATGGGAGAAGTGACGTCTGCCAGAATCAGTGAGGCTTCGGCATTTACCAACGAATCCATTACCTGTCGGTGAGGATGCCAGAAACGGTCACGTCCCCAGGAATTGAAAGAGCCATGGTCACCGGTTTCTTTTACCGTGTCAAATACATCGTTGAATTCGATGATATGCCCGCCCCAAGTTCCTTCGCTGACGTTGATGCCGGCACGCGGAGTATCATAGATGCTATTGTGGCTGACTGTGATGTGTCGGCACATGGATAGTTCCACTCCCGTAATCTGTTTCTCGAACAGACCGATGGAGTGAATCAGATTGTCATATACCAGACAATGAGCCGGATAGTTATTTCCTATAGGACCGGGCGTACGATCCAGTTTCCCGGCCGGTACAAACTCATTATATTCGAAGCTTGGAGAGCGGACAGCATTCGGGTCGCCCACAAAGCAAACAGCACTGGCTCCGATACGGGTAAAATGAGAACCTGATACGGTGGAGCGGCGGTTATAACAGGAGAAGAAGACTGCGTTTCCTCCCAAATTATGAAGATAGCAATCTTTCAGCGAGCAATCTTCCGTACCTTCAAACACCACGGCACCACCCCGATAGACCATCCAGTCCGAGCGGAGCAACGGTTCGTATTTATCCATAAAAGTACGCAATGTTTGTGTCAGTTCGATTCCCTGTATAGTAATGTGAGTGACCGGCTGTTGTTCCGAACCGCGGAATTCAATCAGATGCTTGAGTATGGGAGTCTCGAAGACGGTTGTTTCTGCGTCTTCGTCCGGCATGGGATAATAATATAAGGTGGAAGATTCCGCCTGATAGAACCATTCACCCGGAGCGTCCAATTCTTCGAATATATTTTCCACCATCCGGTTTTTGGCGTGTAATCCTGATTGGCGGTTGTTCTGCCATCCGCCTTCCAGCATTAGTTTTCCGGCTTTGTCTTTACCGGTGATGCGGTAGTGAAAATCACCCCAGTCGCTTATGTGCATGGCATGGAGGTATCCTCCTTCGGGATGTTTCCAGCTCTTTACCCTCCGGGGAGCGGTGGCATCGGCTGAGGTACCGTTGAAACGCACTGCTGTGGAATCGAAATTGGGATAACGTGCCATGTGGCGGATGTTTCCGTTACTCAACAGCATATCCGGGTGACGTATGTCATCTTGGAGAACAGCTGTCAGGATACCTTTTTTATAAGGCTTCCACACAGGGTGTAATACTTTTCCGCCGGATAGCGTTACTTGTTCATTGCGGAAGGCACGTATGGATAATGGTTTCTCTTTTCCACCGTCTTCGGGGGTGAAGATTAAAGGGCGTTCCAGCCGATAGATACCTTTACGCAAATAGATGGTTGTTTCTCCCTGAGCTTTTCGAGCTTCCAATTGTGCCCGTTCAATGGTTTGGAAAGGTTTCTGAAAACTTCCGTCGTGATTGTCATTTCCATTGGGAGCTACATAATACTGATTCTGTGCCCACAGGAACAATACTTGTCCCAGCAGGCATAGAGTCAAAATGCTTCGTTTCATTCTATTATTTATTTTCTGCGTTAGCATGCGGATAATCAATCGTGTAGTGCAGGCCGCGGCTTTCTTTGCGTTCCATTGCCTGACGCGTAATCAGATATCCGATGTTAATCATGTTGCGCAATTCACACAGTTCGCGTGATGCCTTGCAGCGTTTAAACAGTCGTTCGGTTTCTTCATACAGGATGTCCAAACGGTTCCAGGCACGAATCAGGCGCGTATTACTGCGCACGATACCCACATAGGCTTCCATGATTTGGTTCACTTCTTTCATGCTTTGTGTAATCAGCACACGTTCTTCATTATTCATGGTGCCGTCATCGTTCCATTCGGGAATGTCCTCATTGTAATCATACCGGTCGAGCACACTCAAAGCATGTTTGGCCGCAGCATCGGCGTAAACCACTGCTTCAATCAGTGAGTTGGATGCCAGACGGTTGCCGCCGTGCAGTCCCGTGCAGGAACACTCGCCGATGGCGTACAGGCGGTTGATGCTGGACTGTCCGTCCAAATCCACCTTAATGCCTCCGCACAGATAGTGAGCTGCCGGAGCAACAGGAATATAATCTTTGGTGATATCGATACCCAGACTGAGACATTTCTTATATATATTAGGGAAATGCTTCTTGGTTTCTTCCGGGTCTTTATGAGTGACATCCAGATAAACATGGTCTTCACCGCGCTGTTTCATTTCACTGTCGATGGCACGTGCCACGATATCACGCGGAGCAAGAGACAGACGCGGATCGTATTTTTGCATAAACTCCTCACCACTCTGGTTTTTCAACACGGCACCGTAACCGCGCATGGCTTCAGTGATGAGGAAGCTGGGACGGTCGCCCGGATGAAAGAGGGCAGTGGGATGGAACTGAATGAACTCCATATCTTTCACTGCGCCTTTGGCACGATATACCATGGCAATACCGTCACCGGTTGCTACCAGCGGATTGGTGGTATTGCGATAAACGGCTTCACAGCCTCCTGTGGCCATAATAGTCACTTTGGATAAGAAAGTATCTACTTCTCCGGTGCTTTCGTTCAGCACATACGCGCCAAAACATTTGATGCCCGGAGTATGACGGGTGACGATGATACCCAAATGGTGTTGAGTAATGATTTCTACTGCATAATGATCGGTAAAAACCGTAATATTGGGGTGGGCTTTTACAGTCTTGATGAGGCTTGTCTGTATTTCTGCGCCGGTATTGTCTTTATGGTGCAGGATACGGAACTCGGAATGTCCTCCTTCTTTATGTAAGTCAAACTCTCCGTTTTCTTTCTTGTCAAACTCTACTCCCCATTTTATTAATTCTTGAATCTGCGATGGAGCTTCGCGCACAACTTTTTCCACGGCTGCACGGTCACTAATCCAGTCACCGGCAATCATTGTATCTTCAATGTGCTTTTCGAAATTGTCTACTTTCAGGTTGGTAACAGATGAGATACCTCCCTGAGCAAAATAGGTATTGGCTTCTTCCAGCCCGGCTTTACAAATGAGGGCAACCTTGCCTTTGTGAGCCACTTTCAGTGCGAAGCTCATTCCGGCAATTCCGGAGCCGATCACAAGGAAATCGAATTTTCTAACCATGATAATGTGATTTATGGTTGCAAAGGTAAAGAAAACCTTTTTTCATTGTACATTTTAATGCTGTTATTTGCTGCCTTTTTTTGAAAGATACGGTATGATATGTATTTTATTGGTGTTCTTCTTTTCGTTTAAAATGGATTCGTTTGTTGTTTTATGGTCGTGGGAATCTTGTTCCGTGATTGTGGGGATGGAAGAAAAACAATCAGCTCTTTTAAAATAATTGAGAACAAATGATTAACTTGCGCCAAAATTTAAAATTATGATGAATCGGACTTTCCATGTAAAGATTTCAGGAACAACTCATTTGTTTCTTATTTTGTTTACTTTGATCATGCTGGTTGCCTTTTGGTACAAAGGGGCGGCACTGATAGGAATGTTTTTCGCTATGATTGTCATTATCAATATAGAGCGTATCATTCATTCCACCTATACACTGACGGCAGACGGAAACTTGGTGATTTATAACGGACGTTTCCAGAAGGAGAAAAACATTCCGCTTTCACGGATTACGGATGTAGAACTGAAACGTCTCTTCGGATTGAAACACCTGAGATTCACCCGATATGTATTGGTGCATTATGACAATGATAAGGTGATAGACCTTCTGCCGGAGAAGCCTGAGGAATTTATGAATGCATTGGTCAGGCGGTTGGAACATAAAGAAGAGGATGAAGATACTTTTTGAAGAAAATATGTAGCAGGAAACCGGTTATTTTAGTATCTTTCGGACATACAACCTTTAAAATCGGAAAACATGGAACAAGTATTTAAGACAAAATGGGTTCCCGATTGGCAATATGTAGGAATGGGGGGCGCCATATTGGTCGTGATTGTTATCTTTTTTTGGCTGCAGGAATGGACGGCTTTGGGTGGTTTAATTGTACCTCTCATGCAGTTTTATTCTCAGTCGAAGACTATTTATACGATTAAAGATAGCGGTGTGCTGGAAGTTAAATCGGTATGGGGCAAAAGATTCTGTGTGGATGGCATCAGGAACATTACTTACCAGCCTCATGCCCTTGGGATGCAAAAGATAAAAGTTGAACATGCACAAGGATTTGTGATGATAAGTCCCGACAGGCCTTTGGAGTTTGTGGAAGCTTTGAAGAAGGTATGTCCCGGCCTGGCGGTCGAAGGTTTTGAATTGATAAAGAACTGATTAATTTTAATAAATACCATGAAATATCAAATTGCGATTATCGGTGGAGGGCCTGCCGGCTATACTGCTGCCGAAGTTGCCGGAAAAGCCGGCCTCAGTGTTGTGTTGTTTGAAAAGAGGAGTCTGGGGGGCGTGTGCCTGAATGAAGGTTGCATTCCCACAAAGACATTGCTCTATTCCGCCAAAGTGTATGATTATGCCAAGCACGCTTCCAAATATGCGGTCACTGTGCCCGAAGCTTCTTTTGACTTGGGAAAGATTGTTGCCCGGAAATCAAAGGTAGTGCGTAAGCTGGTGTTGGGCATCAAGGCGAAACTGACTGCCCATCAGGTGAATATAGTGACGGGAGAGGCTACTGTCATAGACAAGAATATGGTGAAATGCGGCGAGGAGATTTACGAATGCGAGAACCTGTTGCTTTGTACCGGTAGCGATACATTTATTCCTCCCATTCCGGGAGTGGATGGTGTGGATTATTGGACACACCGTGATGCATTGGACAATAAGGAAGTGCCTGCTTCACTGGCCATTGTCGGAGGTGGCGTAATCGGAATGGAATTTGCTTCTTTCTTCAATAGTTTGGGCGTACAGGTTACTGTGGTCGAGATGATGGATGAAATCCTCGGTGGAATGGATAAGGAGCTTTCGGCAATGCTGCGTGCCGAGTATGCCAAGAAAGGAATTAAGTTCCTGCTGAGTACCAAGGTGGTAGGAGTGGCAAAAGAGGAGAACGGAGTAACGGTCTCTTACGAAAATGCAGAAGGGGCGGGAAGTGTTTCAGCCGAAAAGTTACTGATGAGTGTAGGCCGTCGCCCCGTAATGAAAGGTTTCGGATTGGAGAATCTGAATTTGGAATTGACGGAACGTAAGTGCGTCAAGGTGGACGAACACATGCAGTCCTCGGTTCCCGGTGTCTATGTGTGCGGAGACTTGAACGGTGTCTCATTGTTGGCACATACGGCCGTGCGCGAAGCGGAAGTGGCTGTTCATCATATTCTTGGAAAAGAAGATGCGATGAGTTACCGTGCCATTCCGGGCGTAGTCTATACCAATCCTGAGATAGCGGGTGCAGGCATGAGTGAAGAAGCTCTGCAGGCTGCCGGCATTACTTATCATACCATAAAACTACCGATGGCATATTCCGGTCGCTTTGTGGCGGAAAATGAAGGAGTAAACGGGGTTTGCAAAGTATTGACTGCCGACGACGGAACGGTATTGGGTGCCCACATGCTGGGTAATCCTGCTTCCGAGTTGATTGTGTTGGCGGGCATGGCTATCGAAGACCGCAAGAAAGTGGATGATTGGAAACGATATGTGTTCCCTCACCCCACAGTAGGAGAAATCTTCAGAGAACTGTAAACATTCTCAAAGAGTATCCTGCCTAGCATTCCACCACCCGGTACACATTCCCCTTAGCGGTATGTACCCGCTCGGCCGGGTGGTGGAAAGGCTCTGCACCTCCTGAGGTTCTCAACTGTTTAATACCTTCTTATGGTATCCTGCTCTATAAAAAACACTCTTTGGTTCACTATCCGTTCGGGCAAAGTCAACCAATATAATGCATTTTCTGGTATCTGTTCGTATGTTTGCGTAGAATCTGTTGAGCTTTTGCAAGGAATGGATACAAAGGATTCCCTATCAACATCCCAATAGTGCAATGTATAATTCCTACTTCTTTTTTTCTTATCGAATGTATAACTGAACTTTTGGTCTGACCGGGGTATAAACAAATGCACTTCACCATTTGAACTCACATAAAAAGGAGCGGTCAGGTAACGTAAAGCACCATTGTCTGTTACGTCAGCTACCATAAAGATATTATCACCCACCACATTTTTAAAAGAACACATCCCGTTTTCTAAATATGAGCCAACAGCCAATGGTTTCCATTCATAATAATTATGTACGCACAAATAGGCCTTGTCGTGAAGATTGTTTTTTTCCTTGTCCAAGATAGGTACTTCAAATTCGGTTGTTTTATCAAGATATTCATGGGTTACATCACGCCATAAAGGAGTATTGAGGAATGTCTGATAACCGCCTGTCGAAGAAATCTTGCCGTAATGCAAAGGATTGAATTGGTAACGGTAAACCTTGGCAGGCCTTCTGTGCCGTTTTTGAGAAAACATTCTTGCATGGACTTCCGGCTGGTCTTCTCCGGGACCAAAGCTATAAAATCGTCCGTCATTCCAAACCGCGCACCAGCTATGCCCCAAATCCATTTTCGGCCAAATGGTAAAATCAACGGCAACAGGTATACCTATCGCACGCATTATAAATGTACCCAAATTGCAAATGCCGTCACAGCGGCTAATTCCGGACTGATAAGTCTCTTCGATGGTCGGATAGAAAGGCAGGCCGGTATCTTGGTATCTTACAACCGATTTTAAATGTTCATTCAATGCCACGCAAGCTTCCAGCGGTGTCTTTACTCCTGCGGAATCCAACAAAGGCAAGAACCGCTTCATCATCTCTTCACGCAAGAAAGATATTTGCTCCGTTTGCACCCTGTAAGGAAGTATATATGCGCAAAACACTTCAAAAGGCACATCCCTTGCCCAAGGCTTTTCCCATGCCATGAAAGCCAAATCTATATTCTTAATCAGAAAAGAACTGTTAACAGAGAGGACATCATATATCATATCATGTTTTTCCAGATACCCACACCGTGTCAATGAGTCGCAATGCATTCCCAGTTCTTCCTTGTTCTTGAACTTGCATATATCAGGCCTATATTTTTCCCCTTCCGGCGATAAATAATAGTCTTCCTGCGAATAATGATAAGGCATATTCTTGATAAGGAAGCAGGATGCCCGGTATTTTAAAGAATCGTGCTTGTAATGGCCAAGAACTGCCTCTAACGCATTGCGGTTTTCTCCAGACAGCTTCAAGGCTTGCTCGAGTTCACCACCGCTACGGCTTTGCGAACAAGCAGCTATAAAGCACGACAATATTATATAGGTTATAATTCTCATCACACTACTCTATTCTTTTAAATACTCTGTTCCAACGTATCTTTCCCGTATCACGGCTGCGCGAAGTAATGACCAGGGTGGCCTTTCCCACAATAAAGTCTTCAGGTATCAATCCCCAAAAACGCGAATCTACGGAATTCATGCTATTGTCCCCACTCATGAAATAATAATTGCTCTTAAAACGATATCCGTCCAATTCTTTATTGCCCAAATAAACTTTCTCATCCTGAAACAGCACTTCCTCACCCTGTTCCCACACTATTATTTTTTTGTACAGAAGGTAGTTTGTTCTGTTCATTGGAATGGAATCGTTCTTTCCCGGTATATAAAAAGGACCGAACTCTCTGATGTTCCATCGGACAATGCTGTCGAAAGGAAGCGTGTAATATTGGTCGTCAGGAATATTATCAGGATTAAATTTCATGATTCGCTTTTGAGATTCAATATTGCCGGCCAATACATTCCCATCACCAATCATATAGATTCCGTCATGGATAAACAGAGTATCTCCGGGGACAGCCACACAACGCTTTACATAATAGTTTGATATGTTCATTTTCATATTCTCATCCCATTGATTCCACTCCGAATAAGGAAAATTAAAAACCAAGATATCATCCCTTCTGACCTTAGAAAAGCCAGACAATCTGTATACGTCAACCTCTTCGCCTTTCAGAGCAGTCCAAATGTTAAATATCCGTGCGCCTAAAGCCGGTTTACAGACAGATATGACATCCCCTTCTATCAATGTAGGCTCCATCGAGTCACTGGGAATTTTGAATGTAGCGAACAATAATATTTGCGCCAAAACATACAGCACCAACAGCGCGGCCAAACCAAAGATAGCATTAACTGCCTTATTCATCCATTTTCGAGCCCTCTTCATGGTTATAGTTATTTGACAGGTTTATCTATAATTTCATCCCAATAAGATTTTTCCATCTGAGGGCTGGAGACAGGATTGCCGACTAAAACAACCCGGTTATGCTCATCCAATAGAAAATATTTATCAGAAGAAAATTCATTCAATCTACCAATTCGATTATCTGCATCAATACAGACCGGATAGTCGGGTAAATCACAGTCCAGCATAAATTTCATCTCTTCCACGTCATTAGGAAACAAGAAGAAAGCAAATGAAACTGATTTGCTTAATGAATCGTCCGCCTTGATTTTAGCAATCAAATCGCTCCATCTGTCCAGATACAATTTACACCCCATGCAGTCTGTTGTATCTGCATAAATAAAGAACTTCCATTTCGACTTGTCAAAATCAAAATAAATCGTATCCTTTCCGGCTTTTGTAAATACAATATTTTCAGGAAAGGAAATTTGCTTGTTTTCCCATTGTCCTTCATTCGATTTGCAGGAAACGAAGAAAGCCAAAGGCAATATCCACAAGAGCCATCTATTTTTTAATTTTGTCATCCTATCATTTTTTATGGTTTTAGTACCCTAAACTCGCACTGAGATGTGCCTAAGTTTCCTAAGCCATCCGTTCCTTCTACCACGCCCACAAAGCTTGTATTGATGTCCGAACAGAAGAATTCTACTTCGGCTATTCCTTTCTCATCGGTGACAATGTCCGGTTTCCACAGCAAGACGTTCCGCGCATCCGGTAGCGGACTTTGCACGTCCAGCTCATCGGGTTGGTAGAACTCACGCGTGCCGTAATAGCCTTTCACACGCCACAGGTTGTTCATGCGGAGAAGTTCTTCTTCGGTAAATTCCTCACCTTTCCAAATAATCTCGTCTAGTTTCGTTAGAATCCATTTGTTATTCTCTCCTTTTGGCTCATATTTTATGAGATAATATTTCCGACCGATAACGGGGGAGCTTATTTTTCCAGGAGGAGGTACCGGACATCCTATAGGATGATGTGAATAACCTTTATAATCATTAAGGTACTCTATATTACCTCCCCCCGATATACACCCAGAGCATACCCATGCTGCTCCAACCTTCATTTGTGCCAAGCTATCTAACCTTCCCATCATCTTATCCCGAAATACTCTTCCTTTCTTACCTGTAACTGTTATCTCGGATAAAAGGATACTATTATCCTGACTAATAACAGGATAATCAAGCTGCAATTCCGAAAACACTTGCGAAGGATTCATATATGGGAAATAAGACTGACAAGACTTCCGCAAGCTATCCACCTTACTGAAAGATTCTTCTATCACAATGGAAGGCTTGTATTCATCTTTATCCAGCATCGGCTTCAAATAAACATATCCGCCTCGCAATCCGAGCATCAAGTCCGTCGGCACCACGAACTTTCCCAAAGAGTCTATAAACACAAAACGGTTTTCAGTGTTCGGACCGGAAACTTGTAGCAACTGCTCTCCATTTCCCAACTCTTTCCGCTTCTTTTTCTTACCGATAATCTGCCTTCCTCTGATTTCATCCGAAAGGAAACAGTCCGCCAACATTGCCGTATCAGCTTTTTCCCATACATACCTGCGCCACCCTTGGGTAAGCAGCAACAGGTCGAGAGCAGCCTGGCGGTCTTTGTTGTTGCTATCAAAGTAATACGCCGGATTATGGATATTACCCTTTATCTCGGTGGAAAGGTAGCAATACGAAAGCATATTCTCAGGATTCAGTTCATTCTGATAAGCACGGTCGAAAATGCTCAGCCCCAGATGCGCCTGTACAGGATTGCCCTTCTCGTCCGTTACCTTTACGTTCAGTTTGCCCTTGCCACGGGTAAAGTAGCGCGCACTGTCCGTGTTCAACTCGATGTGCAATTTCCGTTCGGGATGGACATACACCAAGCGTTCCGCCATGGGCTGACCATCGGCATTGTATAAAGTAAACTCGGCAATGCCCTGCATCGGAAACTCTTTCAATGGGATTCGGATTTTCAATCTCTCGCTCAAGGTGCCTGTTGCCGTGCAGCAAAGCCCGCCGCGCATTTTGCCTTCCAGCTTGATTGCCTGCGCCGCTGCCCCTTTCGGTTGGGAAAGAAGAAACTCCAGATACTCATCCGTCTGTTTACGCAAATGGACGGACAACCCCGAAGATACCACTTCCGCAAATGGGAACTCCCTTCCATCGGACAACACCGCCTTATATGAAGCTCCTTTTATCGGAAGGATAAACACAAAACCCATACCGTCGTGCACGGACTCTAATTTAGCAATGTCCTTACCATTCTCCAGCAACCGGCCTGCCACTTTTGCCGGCATTCCTTTGACATCCAGTGCTTTGAAAGCCACCTTGGTGGGAATTCCGTCAATCAGATAACCACCTTCGGGAAAGAAGGAAAACCGGGCAACAGGTTGGTCTTTTTCCTGCGGGGGATTCGTTCCTTTGTAGGCTATGCTCTTTATAACACGTATCTTCTTGGGATAGACCGGACGCAACGTGTCATTCAGAAAAGAAAAGCGGGTATAGGCATGGATGCGGTAATCGCCCTCCTTCAAGTCCTTGTCCACATAGACGTGCCCCTCGGTAATGCCGGAAAGGATGGGGTATTTCTCCTGCCACACGATGCTGTCCTTGGCATTGAGCATTTCCACAAACAGCGTCTTGCTTCGGTCGGAGAGGGCAAGGCTCTGAGCGTCCAAAGTGTAGGTCTTGAACCAAAGGTCTTCACCGGTCTCATAAATCCCCTTGTCTGTCTGGAGGTAGACAAGTTCTCTGGATTCCAGCATGGTTCCTTCCTGCGAATGGCAAGTAAGCGTATGACCAACCAACAAACACAGGAGAAAGAAAAATAATAACCTTACATTATAAAGCCTCATTTCCATTATTTTTTATGATAAAGATTACTCTTTATGCTGTTGTTTTAATAGTTTCTCCAAATTATAAAGAGCAGGTGTTTTAGGAGATTGAAAAGCATATTGCTGTAATTTCCCTTTATTTACTTGGATAACACAAGGATAAATTGAATGATCAGTCGGTAGCTTAAATTGATTATTCCAATCAATATAAACATTAGGATGTGATTTTATTTCAACTCCTGTTTTTTGCTGAAGGATTTTTAATGATTCAATATTGGTTAGTACGAACAATATTTTTTCATTGGATATATGTTTTTTCATAAAGAACTCAGCCTCTTGAATACACCCATGACACCCCATTCCGGGCAGCAGAATAACCCATTCATATTGTTGGTTAACGCTAAGTTGCTCAATAGCATTACTTAAAAATATTTTTTCTTTTTTTTCTATTTTGTCCTCACAGGAAGCAAACAAAAAGAGTCCTAAAAATAAGACATTCGTTATATATTTGTTTAATACAGTCATTAACTTAATTTTTTCAGTGTTAATATCTTAAATATCAAGTAATTTTCATCTAGGTCGTTTTTATCTAAATATTCAATATTCAGCCCCTCTTCAGTAACAAAAGAATTTGCCCAATTCCATTCTTTCCCTGTTCCGAGTGTCGTTTCGCCTAAATATTCAAATTTTTCATTCATAATGATAACATTAATAAGCTTATCTTTCATAGTCATTTGAATAGTTGCATTAGGAATTCCGCGTTCTAAAAAACGATAATATATTTTTCGATAGTTGTCATAAATGATAGCACCGTACATATCCTGCTGTACATAATGAACGAGGCAGAGTTCACCGGGAGTTTTTCTAGGTTCATCGTAATCTATAGAATGAATGGCGGTTGCAACATTGCTACCTCCATAAATTTTGGTTATAACATTAGAATTCAGTTCACATACATATAAATCATGGGAAGCAGGAAAGCTATGTATCAAATTTCCATCAGGAGAAAGACAGGGGTAAACTTGAGTTGCAATTCCGTCCTCCCAATTCGTATCGCTATATATTTCTTTCGGATAAGTATAACGAAAATCGATAGCATTATTAAGCATATCTATGCATGCAGTAAATTTGAAATTCATTATATTGGACATAGTGAGAGACCTGAATGTTTGACCGGTCAAGTATATTTTATTCCCGATTCGGATGAAAGGATTGACTGTCTTCAGCCAATATTGAGGATAACGATCCGGCCAATCAGGTTCATTTGTCCTTAGTGATATCCTGTTTTTAACTTTACCCATACTGTTAGTAAGATCAACTTCGGTCATTGGCATATTATACACATAAATAGAATCCGGACTTTTGATATAATAACCGGCAACTCTCATTATAGCATCACTCCCCTCTCTATTATAGACTATTTTCTTCTGATATGAAGAATTATCATAATCATAAAAATAAATAGAATTCTTATATGAATTTAGGAAGGTCAATAAGCGATTGCCTGTAGAATCTGTATAGATTTGCATATATGGTGGTCTTGTTGGTGTCTCAGAGTCTAGAGCTATTTTTTTTTCGTCACTGACCATCAATTGATAAGTCGAGTTTAATTTCCCTTCTTTCTCGTTCTTTACACTTACTTGATTATTACTGCAAGACGAAAAGACGAAAAGAAAACAAACAAAATATAAACGTATATGCATAATTGTTTAGTCGATTAAATTATTTATGAATAAGGTGCAAATCGAAGACTCCCTTCTCTTCGCAAATGCGAAAAAGAAGGAACTCTTCGGGCCGAAGTGCTCTAGATGACAGATACATATCTAATATCCAGAATTTCTTTCACTAAATAGTTGTGAAAATACATTTGTGAACACAGTACCTACCTAAATTATTCTATTATAATAAGACCTCTTTAGCCGAATGTCTATTTTATAATAGTTTATATTTTAAATAGGCACTTAGTCCAGACAAAGCTTACCGCAGATTCTTACATTGAATAAGGGTTGCACTCGATTTTTTCAGTATCAAAGACACATATCTGAGCCGCATGCAAACAGTGTCCATGTGCAAATTCAAAAGGTGCACATTCCGCATTAGCTTCGCTAGCATTAACCAAGTCAGAAAGAGCTACGTCTCCTGAACCGTTAGTCATGCCAATTGAAGCATTAACACCCAACGCGATTGCAAAAATAGCAACCGCACCTAACAATTTTACTTTTGTCTTCATTTTTGTAAAATTTTAAATTAATAATTATTTAATTAATAAGCAGTCAGTTAATGTACTGCCTGATTTATATTTCTCAATCAAATTCAGCATTTCATCCTTCATTTCATCTATAGCTCTCGATTCTACCTTCACCTTTTTATTCAATAAACCTTCAGCCACGGAAACTGCCTGTTCTCCCTGTCCCGTCTTATCATATAACTTTGCCAACTTATACAGCGGATAAAATTTGCTAGGTATCATATACCATGCCTGCAAATAGGCCTGTTCAGCTTCTTTGAACTGTGACAATGCTGTATAATTGTCTCCCAAAGCAATGTACACTATTACATTGGGGTAATGTAGTGTTGCCTGATTTAAAATGCCAACGGCTGAATCATGCTGTCGGTTCAGCGTCAACGCTTTTCCATAATAGGTCAAAAAATCACCGTCTTCTTTTAACCAGGGATATGCCAATTTACATTCATCAATACATTGTGCATAATCACCTCTATTATAGGAAAGATGAGACAAACTCCATTTCTTATAAGCTTGATAATAGGACGGTAACTTGCAAAGCCCACAAATACCTACTCCTACAAGCAATAAGAAAGATAATGCCGGAGCGTATTTTTTGCGAGACAAATCAATGGTAAAAATTTTCTTGTCCATATTGGCAATCCAAGCCAAGTAGCAAACAAGAGTTACTTTTATGGGCAATATTTGAGCCGGATAAGAAAACAGGGCAAAGGCAGCTATGCTTAAAATTCCGGCTTTGGCCATCAGCATGTTATCTTTCTCATATTTATTTTGACTGTTCAATGCACAAACAAGGATGCCAAGCATCAGAATAAAGCCAACAAGCCCGGTCTCAACAAATGCCTGCAAATACTCATTAAAGGCATAACAAGTATCACTTGCAACCATGCTTTCCGGAGCATTGGGATTAATCTTGAAAAAATCCGCTTGCTTGTTCATATAGCAAGATTTGAAGTTATCAAAGCCAATACCCATCCATAAGTTTCCAGCTACAATTTCTGTTGACACATTCCAAATCAGTAAACGCCCCATAGCTGAATCCTGCTTCATTTTAAACAAGCCGATACACCCAACTATAAACAGCAATAGTGCTGACGTAATAAGGAGACTGCGTATTTTTAAGCTTAAAGCCTGAAAACGATTATAGCACGAATAGCGTTTCCATAATATAAGTCCAACTGAAAGCCCAAGTGCTATATAAGAGGCCCGTGAATCCGCTGCACTCCATGCCAACAAGATTAATGCACCGATGATGAGTAGAATATTTCGGGTAATTACGATATTTGCTTTGGGAATGAGTGATTTATGGAAGACTATCATTCCTACAATGACAGGAAATGCAGAGATTAAATAACCTGCATAAGGACCGGGATTCAAGAAGCTTCCCGTCATTTTAAAATAAGCATGGTTGGAAGGAAGCATTCCCCATAGTTGCATATTGCCATAAACAGCTTGAACAGCAGAAGCGGCAATTATTGCGAATAAAATAATGCCATACCATGACACATCTATGCTGCGGAGGTGCATATATAACAGTAACAGTCCTCCCAGCTCAAACGTCCGAACAGCCAAAGGAGAGTGGGTAAAAAATATATTACCGGAGATATACAAAGTCCAAGCAGCTATACAAATGTCAACCTTGCTAATGAAAAACTTCTTGGGAAAAGGGCGCAAATATAGAAAAGGCCACAGAATGGAAAACAGTGCAATGGCAAACAAAAAGAAGATAGACTTGCCATATTCTTTTTCCCATCCTAAAAAATTAAAGGAAGGCAATAAGAACAAGATAAGGGACAGTAAAGACATGAAAAATCGTTTACTCCCTGAAATATTATTTATATTTGTTGTTCCCTTCATAATCTTTAACAAAGATATGCCTTTTAAAGACCGGGTGTTTTTATCTTACCATCAATTATGTATTGTTAAACTATTTTATACTACTACGGTGACTGGCAAGTCCGCAAAGCCTGGTTACCCATTGATTTTACGTTGTTTATCAGGCATTTATCCGGCATGAACAAGCCTAACGAACCGCTGATAAAGCTTCCACTATTGCTAATACGATTCCACTACCCGGTACACATTCCCCTTGGCAGTATGCACCCGCTCGCCCAGCCGGGGCAGGATGCGGCTCAGGCTGTAGACGGTCATGCCCCTCATGACCGAAGGGTGGGTGGCTTTCATGCGTTCGAATAATTGGGTGGCGGAAAGGGTCAGCACTTCCTGCGGATGGTCCTCTTTCGTGGCAAAGCGGAAGCAAAGGCGGAACACCTCTTCTTCGGGTATATGTTTGTAGAACAGGGCGTTGTGCTGCTGGATAGCCTGCTCTTCTTCCTTGTTGAACCAGCTGCGTTCACCGGACAGTAGTTCCGCTTTGAGCTGGGCGTACAGTTGCTCATACTCTACGGGAGTGGTGCAGTCTATGGCGTGCTCCAAGCTGACACAGAGAAAGCGGCGTGATCCGGTGCGGTCTACCAACAGGTCTTCCCGGTTGCTGGTGCCGATGAACGAGGCGATGCGGGGCAGTGCCGAAGCGCTGCGTTTGTAGGCCTTGCGGATGTTCAGTGCGGAGGCTTGCATCAGGTTCTTCAGCAGGGGCATTTTGGATGCGCTGAGTTTGTCGAATTCATCCA
>OHSI01000293.1_pt1 | contig 35476 bp, 35 predicted proteins | sample 1578641 | NCBI WGS metagenome assembly OHSI01 (sample SAMEA3879535, study PRJEB24766) | human gut metagenome | biome: human-associated habitat; feature: feces | place: USA | collected 1985/1987 | reverse complement strand
ATTATATAAGAAAAACTGTTGGGATGTTATTACCCTACTGATGATACTGACAAGTGCGGCTGTCATCATTTATTTTGGAGAAGTAATTAAAAAAGCATTATCAATAAATCTGTTGTTCTTTTGGTTAATTTTACAAGGAATATATCTTACAATTCGACGCTATATAAGTCAAGATACTGATTGACTAGATACAAAATATTTGATAAAATATAAATAGAAATACAGCAGATCAAAGGAGGTAAAACTTATGAGAGCAAAGAAAGTGATTGTAGGGGTAGCTATTAGTGCAATGTTAATTTCTTCATCAATTCCAGTAATGGCATTTTCTGTTACAAACGGGAATAAGACATTTGATAAAAAGTGGGAATTGAGCACTACATCTGATGGCGGAAAAGGTGTTTTGACTTATGGTTATAATACTCTTGCTATTAATGAAGATTATGCACACGCATATCATTCAACTAAAGATCATTACGCATATGTCAAAAATGGAAATGGTTCTTTTTCGGGTTCAAATGTTGGTAAAGGTAATTGGTCTAAAATTGAGGTTGCTCATAAAGGAAATAGTATTACCTACGGTAATAGCTACTAAACAAAGGTTCGGGATAATGGCTGAGTGGTTGGAATTCCAACCACTCTTTTTTGTGGAGTGTATATAAATGAAGAAAAAAATAAAATATATAGGAATTGTTTTGGTTATTTTGTTCTGTTGCTATAATTTATTTTGGTACTTCGGGAGTTATAAACCATATAACGAATTTCAGAAAGACTTCCCTGAAATAGAAGAATCTGGAGTAAAAATTTACACAGATAAAGATGGATTCCAGTATAGTGTGTCTGTCCCTGATTATTTGCTTTGGAATGGAAATCTTGCGATAGCTGAGTCAGATGTTCGATATGCACTAATTATTTGGATAAAACCATTTCACCAAGGAATAAGTCAAGGCGTGCTATTTAATGACTATAAGGATTTGAATACTCAAATTATGTTGTCAAGTAGCAAAAAAGCTGAAGATCAAGAAGATCAATGGATTGTTGATGAAAATAGCACAATATTGACTACGATATTTGAAAAAGCAAATAAAGTATGGAATCTGGGGTTGAAATAAATGAAAGCAATTAAAAACTTATGTTTGTTTTGTTTCCTGATTTTTGGAATACTTATGCAATCTGAAATATTTCAAGATCAGCTTTGGAACTTTTCTACAGCATATTTTACGTCATCACGCTATGAAGTTGCTAGTGAAGATATGTCGCAGTTTCTGAAAGATGTATCAGAAACTGCAACGGAGAATGATGTACATATTTTTTCTCAGTACAATGAAATCAATAATAAATACCTTTCAACACTTCATATTTATGGCGATGATAAAGTAATCAGACAAACATTAAAAAATACTGCAAACATAGAAGAATCAGAATATACCGCTTTAGTTTCCGGAATTACGAAAGTAAAATTTCATAATCTCTCAGAATTGCAAAGTACCTCTGTGGGTTATGAAAACTTTATCTCATACATAGGAAATGAGGACAATATTATCTCTGCATATCAGAAATTATCAGAAAAATATAGCTTAACTTATCCAGAATATTGGAATTCTACGGAAAAGGACATGATTTTTATTATATGGGGTATGATTATTGCATTGATGATTGTTCTAAATGTAATTGAAGTGGTTAGGCGAAAAAAAGAGGTTGTTGTACGAGTTTCCTTAGGAGAAAGTGCTGGTTTCATAGCATTTAAGGCTGCTTTATTCGATGTAACTTTTGACATTGCATTATTTATTGTTGCAAAAATATTGCTGTCAAATTATATATCGGGAGCATATGAGAATAGACTCGTCACAATTTTATATTCCATTGGAATTATTCTTTCCACTATTCCATATTGTTCTTTTTGCTTTTTTGATATTAGAAAGGCATTCGCAAATGCAACACACAAAAGAGGAGTGGATTTTTTAATTTATTCGTTAAAATTTATAGCAGGGGTAGCCGCTGTTTTTACAATTATCACTAATATTAGTAGTATTCATAATAACCTATTTACAAATGAACATTTGTTAGAAGAATATTATGATGCAAATTATTTTACCGTAAAGACTACTGATTTTAATGCTGAAAAAGAAGAAGCTTTTTGGAATAAACTATACAAGAATGAATATAACACATTAAAGCCTGTAATATGCTTGAATATTTTAAATGATAAAAATGATGTGATATATGTAAATAATCATGCAAAAGATATGTTACAAGGTTTTACGAAGCAGATAAATGCAGTAGAGAATGAATCTTCTGATTTGATTATTTTCATTCCAAAGAATAGATATTTTGCTAAAAACAAGCAATTAGCCTATGACTCCTTGAGCCATGTTTTAAATCATGATAATTTACAACAATTAAATATTCAGTACATAGAGTATAGCGAAACAGAATACTTTTCCTATTTAGATACAAGTAGAATAAATGGTATCGAAAAAAGCAAAAATCCGATAATTATTTATCAGGCAAACAAAGATTTAGCAGTCAATGGTGGGTATCTTGAAAGCTATAAAGCAGGAGCAGTTTTATTTCAATGTGATGAAAAACAGCTAAGAAATATCAGCAAAAAGTATGAAGATATGCTTGGAAATTATCAGCTAGTAATTACAAACGTACATGAACAGTATTTATATAATCACACATTTTTAATAAAACTCGTGGGATTTTTAAGTTCTCTTTGTACGATTGTATTGCTTTTAAATATTATGATTATTGTTACCGTAAGTAGACTAGAGTTCCGAGAAAATGCAATGAAAATTTCCTTGATGAAAATCTTTGGATATAGTTTATTTGAACGGCACAAAACACTTCTTAAAATGATTGTAGTGGAAAATTTTGTGATATTAGTAGGTATGCTTATCTATTCTTTATTATCGGTACAGACTGAAGTAGGAATTAGCATTCTTGTTAGTTCATTTATGGCACTAATAGAATTTACAATTATTTTCTTTAATATCACAATTGTTGAAAAAACAAACATACCGAAATCATTAAAAGGAGGTTGCTTATGATAATAATTGAAAATCTATGCAAAGCATATAATGATAAAATTTTGTTCAAAAATTTTCATTTGGAAATTCCAGATAGCAGTTTTTTGGTAATTAGTGGCGAAAGTGGATGCGGAAAAAGTACTTTACTTAATATGATTGGAGGTATTGAAACTCCTGACAAAGGTTCTATTATTGTGAATGGTTTTGATGTGACAAAAAAAGGAAAAAAGCAGAAATATTTCAAAGAAGTTGTTGGATTTTTATTTCAAAATTTTGCCCTTTTGGAAAACAAAACAGTAAAAGAAAATCTAGAAATAATAAAAAAATCAGGTAGAACGGATATTTTAATAAATGAAGCTCTTGAAAAAGTTGGTTTACAGAAAGTAATTAACAAAAAAGTCTATCAATTATCTGGTGGCGAACAGCAGAGAGTTGCGTTAGCTCGTTTAATGCTAAAGAAATGTTCGATTGTATTAGCAGACGAACCAACTGGTTCCTTAGACAAAAAAAATAGTGAGATTGTTATGAATATATTGCATGAGTTAAGTGAACAGGGAAAAACAGTTATTGTTGTAACTCATAGTGAAGAAATTGTAGCACAAGAAAAGCATGTTCTATATTTATAATACCCATAATAGAAGAATATGTTCTTTCGGGAGACACCTCCTCTAAGAACATATTCTTTTGGTTAAAATTGATTATAAAGATACTTTTACTTCAGTATATTCGCTATATTGATGGGATATATATTTGCATATTATTTATATGGATAAGAATTATAACTCTAGTGAGTCTTCTGCATCTACCCACATCTGTAAATTACCCTCAAGATATAATCTTGCATATTCCAAAGGCTCATCCACAGCCAATGAAGTAAGCGCACATTCTGATCCGTATGTGGTTTTTAGATTTTTTTCAGCTTTCCAGCAATCAATGCGAAGCATATATCCGGCACTTGTGTAAACATCAATACTATCGTGATTTATGTTGTATTCTGCATAAATTGTTCTCATCGTATCTTATCTCCATTTTCTTTTAATAATCAGTTATAGAGTTAAATATCGAAAACATTTCAATCAGTTCACCATGTCGTTATTGTTATACTGTGTTATGAAATTTTCTTTCCCTTATTTTTTCCCATATTAAGGTTCATGAAAACCAATGTGAGAATATAACACAAGGGAAAGAGTAAGGGAAAGCTCACTTGCTACAAACTTAGTATTTTCAAGGGTTTGCGAAGAATTTGATAATTAAATATAACAGTTATTAAATTTCCTAAAATATGTGAAATATCAACTTCAATTTGTCTGGTTTTCATTTTCATGATGTCTTTCTCCTCCTGTGCATCTATATTCGTAGGAACTGACCTGTTCCATACCAACGCAATCATACTCCAATGAAAGCTAGAATGCAACCGGATGATTTCTCATCTGCGATTCTGTAAACCATTTTTATAATTGTTCCAGTGTGCTCTTTACACTATTTGCGGCACTTAAAATCACATTGGACGATGCTGCAATCTCCTCCGTTGCTGCGGCAAGATTCTGAATCCGGTTGCCGGTATCATTTACAACATTTGCCAGCTCATCCGCATCTTTGATAATCTCCGCAATGGATTCTTTTACCTTTGTCTGGCTCTCTGTACTCCGGGATGCCGTATCCTTGGAATTCATGGCCAGTTTATTTATCTCATCTGCAACTACTGCAAAACCTCTTCCCGCCTCTCCTGCACGGGCTGCTTCGATATTGGCATTCAATGCCAGAAGATTAGTCTGTGCAGCAATGGAGACTACTTCCTGATTATTCTCTGCCATAGATTCCAACAGCATATCAATCTCCTGCATTCTGCCAGTCAGCTTCTCACAGAATTCAGACACATTACCAATTTCCTCTGATACTGCACTGCATTCCGTCGCATTACTTTCGTTTCCATTCACCATATCATCCACAGAATCATAGAGTGATACAAACAAGTCATTGACTGTCTCCACCGTTGTTTTAATATTCTCCTGCTGTTTCTCCACTGCATCTTTTTCTGCCTTGATTTCATCAGCAAGTTCTAATGCTCTCTTCTTCTCTTCCTCTACGGTATCCTTTACAAAATGAATACAATTTTCCTTCTTATTGAAGCCATTATAAATAGCAAATGCCATCTTTTCACAGCTTTCATAGCCACAACATTCGCAGTCAATGCATCTTGCTTCCTTAGTCTTCTTGCCCATCTCATCATAAATCTGATTCAGTTCCTCTGTAGACGGAAGTTTATAATTGCACTCTTCGGAGCGGTCTGTATATTTTCTAAGATAATTCTCCAGGTTTAATTTTGAGAACTGCTTATTTAATTTTGCAAGCCGCTGTGCCGGAGTCAGTTTTCTTGACCAGGCACTGTTCTTCGTATTCTTCTTACAGTTCTCCTGTATCTGATGGATATTATATAAAGCTGTATCTGTTCTTGCAATTTCCTCTTCGACACCGGTTCCATAAATACAACCCATGCCACAGTTTAATGCATCAATGAATAATTCCTTATTCATGCCCTTTGCAATTTCTTCCTTATGCTCCTCTAAATAACGATATGTATGCTTCTCTCCTTCTATCTGGCGTATATATACATCGTCCCCTAAGAACCAGTATACATTTTCCTTTAAGCCACCCGGCATCGGATAGATGGAACCAAGTCCATATTCAATTTCATCACTGGCAAATGTGCCTGATATATTATGTTCTCTTACATATTTCATCAAATGATCAAATGTCACATTATACGATACATAGCCTTCTGTATCCGGGTCATGAATCTCTGACCATTTTGCAACACATGGACTGATAAATGCCAGTTTATCCGTAATTTCCATCTCCTGTTTTGCATAAATTGCGCTGCACATCATCGGACTGTGTACCGGGAATAACTTTGGAAGAAGTTCCGGTAAGTAGTGTTCAATATATCCCACAATTGCCGGACATGGCTGGGAAATTCCACCGGTAAAGTTGTATTTCTTTACATAATTAAGATATCCCCAAGTTGTAATGTCTGCACCGAAAGATACACTGATTATACGGTTCACTCCAAGATTCTTTAATCCTCCCAATACCCTCTCATAATCTTCAGGATAGTTTGCCTTGAACGCCGGAGCTAATAGTATGGATATTTTCTCACCTTTTGCAAGGTCTGCAAAGAATTGCTCCGTATCATCTTCAAACTCTCTTGCACCATGCTTGCAGGCATCCATACATGCACCACAACCAATACACTTTGCCGGATCTACCTGAATCCGCTCTGTTCCATCTTCTTCTGTTACTGCCACACATGCCCCCGGACAAGGACACACGCGAATACATTTGTTACACCCAATACAGTTGTCATTGGTAAAAACCAGACTCATTTCAAGCACCACCCTTTACTTATACTCATACATTACCTTTTTCAATTTCAACAAATAATATCCCATATTTATCTATTCGTTAATGATATTATTTCTCAATAAAATTGTCAAACATTCACACTTTTCATTTGATTTATTCTCACGATTTTTGTCAATTTTCGACAATTTTTGTGCAAAAATACTCTTTGCAGCTATTGTCCGATAGAAGTCCGCAGCTATTTCATCAGAAAATGCTCCCGCTCAGGGTATTGCTGCCGGAATGCTTCCAACGCAGCTTTCTGCAAAACTGCAAATTCCCTGTCCATCTGAAATTTATGTGGCATTGTAAATGCAATTGCACTTATCTGCTCTGCAATTTTTTTAGCAATTCCTTCCTCCGACAGCTGTCCCATTCCAAATACTAAAGAGGTGAACCCTCTCCCCTTTTTACTCACATCCATAAATGTAAGAAACGTATTCTTTAATTCTGCCTGAAGTATCTCCTGTTCCAGCCGGCTTCGATTCTCTACATCCAGAAGATATAACCCATTTATGATTTCAACTGCCTGTTTCTTCCGCTGTCCCGAAAAATCTACTCCGGTACTTTCCGAAAGATATTTCATCTGCATCAGATAACCAATAAAGGTATCCTCTTTCTTTTTCTTCTTTCCATATCGTGCATATAAAAGCTGCTCCCGGAAAGTGTCTCCTTCTGTCTGTTCCGTGCACCCATGCTTCTGCCATAGTTCCATTCTTTTTCCAGCATTAACTTCCTGATAAAAATCATTCAGCCACTTTGAATCTTCCTGCATAATATTTCCTCTTCGTCACTATTTTATAAAATCTTCAACATTACTGATGTCAACTTTACGATACTGGGATACATAATATTTTTCTTCCTGCAGGCTTTGTACTTCCTGATTTTTTCCATCGTAAATGTCCACTGCAAGCCTTGCCATTTCTTCAGCCTGGTCTTCCTTGTCATTATATACGGTTCCCTGCATGGTTCCATTCTGTATTGCCTCTAATGCATCTTCCAATCCGTCAATGCCAAATATAATCGGCCACTCCTGCCGATTATAACCGGCATCTTTATAAGCTTCAATTGCCCCTAATGCCATTTCATCATTGTTGGAAATAACCATCTCCACTTCGGTCCCATACTGACTGATAATCTGATTCATTCTATTTTCCGCCTGTCCCCTGTTCCAGTCTGCAAACAGGTAGCTCAGTTTTTCCAGATTGATTCCCTGTTCTATCAGTGTCTTTACCGAACTGTCTGTACGACTGATGGCATCCTGATGTCCAGCCTCTCCCTCCAGTAAAATATACTGAATTCTCCCATCCTGATTCCTGTCAACCTCAGGATGATTCTTTATATAATCTGCTGCAATTTCTCCCTGCATCTCGCCGGACTGTTTTGCCTCACATCCCACATAGTATAGTTGATTCCACTGCGACAAATCCTCCGGAACCGGTTCTCTATTAAAGAAAATGACAGGAATATCATGCTGTCTTGCCAGTCTGATAACGGTTGTCGGATCCGTTCGGTCAACCAGATTTACACATAAAATATCACACCCGGCATCTATCATTTCTTCGACAATTTCATTCTGGGCTTTCTGATCATTATCTGCACTTCTGACAGATGTTATAATCTTCCGTTCTTCTGTTTCCCGCTTCTTTAACTCTTCCTTCAGTTCATCCACCGTGGCGTTGATAAACGGGTCATCATGCGTATAGGTAACTACACTCACCCTCAGTGTATTTTCTATCCGCTTTGTCTTCTGATTGCATCCGGGCAGCACCAGTATCAGTATTATCAGTATTATCAGTGTTACCGTAACCGCCATTGTCCTTCTTCTTGTTCTACTCATATGAATACAAAAACCTTTCCAGATCTTTTGAATACAAATCTTCTTTATTGATTATTCTGACTTCTGTTTCACAACTGTTCATTTTGTAAAAGGAATGTCTTAGCTTTTTTGCAATCTCATTCATACTCTTATACCCCGTCTCATAATCATCCGGTACAACAAGACATTCTATATTCTGATTATCTAATAACACAATTGCTTTTTCACTGCTTCCAACTCCATAAATCTTTGCACCGTGATACTTATTTTCTTCTGCAGCCTCACCCACTTCTTCTAATGCCCAATTGTCCAGAATTACCAGATAATCCACCTGTTTCTTAGATGCAATAATCTCACTGGTGTTCTGGTTTCCCCTGGCATAATTGTACTCCCAGAAAATTTCACAACCACTTCCCTCCAGTCCATCTTTTAACCCTGCAATTCTGTCCACACTTTCCTCTGTCTCTGCCTTTCCAAGAATGACACCGATTTTTTTATTCTCCAGTTGTTCTTCATCATCCTGTATTAACCGCTCCGCAAGCATCTGACCAATCTTATAATTATCCGGTTTTACCGATGCATAACCAGATGGCTCTTCTGCGTAGGTATCCTCATTAATCAGTATAAACGGTCTCTCTCCCTGCAGCCAGTTTAGCATAGTCTTTGTTTCTTTTCCCGGAGCCGGACAGATTACAAATGCATCTACATTATTCTGCAGTTGTTCATTAATCAGTTCTTCTTCATCCTCTATGCTTTCAATTAAATCTGTATTACAAATGATCAGATGCAGATTATTATTTTCCGCAGACTGTTTTAACCCATTCAGCAATGCATCCCATCTCTTATCTCCGGAATCTTCCACAATAACCGCAACTCTTTTCATAGACTCATTATCTGAAAAAATCCTGATTATAAAAAATGCAGCCAGTACAATAAGCATCAGTTCTGTGAGGATAAAGGTAATCTTATTTTTTTTCATCTTCTACCCTCTCTCTTTTTCTGTTCTGATTTTCAAGTTCTCCACGTTTTTCCTCTGAATAAGGAATTGCCGGGATATGTATTACAACCTTTGTTCCTTCATCCGGCTCACTGTAAATTTTTAATCCATATTCTTTGCCAAACATCAGTTGTATTCTGGTATGCACATTGATAAGCCCAACTCCCGAACCATGCTTTGGAACTTTTTCACTATTTGTCAGAAGATTATCAACCACTTCCTGGCTCATGCCCATTCCATTGTCCTCTACTGACAGGAAAATATCATTCCCTTTCTGCTCACCGCGGACAATAATTTTGCCGCCCTCATCTTCATCCATATTTCCTACTCCATAATAAATCGCATTTTCAAGCAATGGCTGTACTACCAGTTTTACAGTACAGCATTCCTCTACGTTTTTATCAATCAGAAATTCCACCTGAAAACGGTCTTTATAACGAATCTGCTGTATGTTCATATAACTTTTGCTATGTTGTAATTCTTCCGAAATCCTTATCACTGTTTTTCCTTTTGAAAGACTGATGCGAAGCAGTTTTGCCAGTTCCGAAATCATAAAAACAGCTTCTTCATTCTTATTTGCCTCTACCATCCAGGTGATGGATTCCAGTGTATTATAAAGAAAATGTGGATTAATCTGGCTTTGCAGTGCATCCATTTCACTTTTTCTCCGCTTATTCTGCTGCCGGATAATTTCTTCCATCAATTGTTCTATCTGCTTATATGAATTCTGGACAGAATATGCCAGATGCCTTATCTCCGAAGCACCCCCTATATATATTTCAGTCTTTTCTCCTGTTTCATAAGACTTTACGGATTCATCCAATTTCAAAATCGGTTTTGAAATCTTTTTTGCCATAATTTTATTCACAACAAAAAGCATCATCAGAAGAATAATTGCCGTGGCAATTATATAATACCGGAACTTATTAATGCTTGCCGTCTGCACCCCCTCCGGTACAACTCCTACCAGTTTCCATCCGGTATAAGATAGACTGTTCACTACTATATTACTTTTTTCCCCATTCACAGAAATCTCATATGTACCATCTGCATAACCAGCAGCTGTACTGCTATCTTCTGTAAAAAATCCCCTGTCTATTTCTGCTTTTCTTGGGTGATAAAGAATTTTTCCATCATCTGTACATAAATAATAATACGTCTCTCCCGCTGCTTCATTCAGGTTATCTAAAACCTCTTCTATCATGGAATACTTCATATCAACCAGCAATACTCCACTGTCCGGAGTGTCACCATGATTCATATCCACCAGGCTGCTTAAAGACACCACCCAGTTATATTGATATGTCTCATTCTCAAACAAATCCTGTATATGGGGTGTTGATATATGTATATTTTCTATCTCATCTGTAGCGCTTTTATACCAGTCCTGCTCTGTTACTTTCTGATTCTTTTCTCTGGTAGCCACTGGTTCTGCTGCAATAATTTTCCCATCACTGTCATAAAGGGCCATACTCTGCAGCTTATCATTATTTACTTCATACAACAGACTGAACTGCCTGCTGAATTCCTGGTCAGAAATATCATATTCCTGTACGATATTATAATTAACAGCATTACAAATCTGTCTCATATTCCGCAGTTCATTATTTACCTGATCCACTGTACTCTCTATCCGGCTTTCTGCATTGGAAATTGCGGTTTCTTTTACTGACATTTTAAAACGGCTATAAATCAGTAATCCCATAACTATTGTTGTAACAATGGTCAGGGCAGAAAGAACTGTCATAAGCAGTGACTGTATATCCATCCAGGCTGAAATATTCTGCATCATATTTTGAATTATATTCCTTTTTTCGTGCTTTTTCTTTCTGTTTTTTTTCTGATTCATACCTATCCATATTCCTATTCTGGTGATTTTCTGTATTTTGACGGAGATACTCCAAATTTCTTTTTAAACACATAACTGAAGTAATTTGCGTCCAGATACCCTACTTTTTCTCCAATTTCATAACTTTTATCATTGGTTTCTACAATAAGCCTGACTGCGACATCCATCCGGTAATCCGTCAGATATGTAATAAAGGATTTCCCGGTTTCTTTTTTAAATATCGTTGAAAAATACGAATTGGATACACCAAGCACTGAGCATACCGTATCCAGGGAAAAATCAGGTTCCATATAACGCTCTGCCACAACATTCTTTGCATCTGTAATCAGCCGCCTTGAAGTATTATTTCTTGCACTTTTCAACTTTTCACTAATTGCCACTGCTGCTTTTTTCATCCACTTCATCAGAGTTGCTTTATCCAGTTCCGGCACCTTTTCATAGAGATTTTCTTTTTCTTCAAAGAAATCATTAAAGTCCATAAAATTATTGGCGCAGAACCGGTAAAAAGCACCTACCATCTCCATAACTGATAAATGATACTGATTTACTGTGGCAGCACTTTTATGAAGTTTTTCCACTTCCCTCTCTACTGCTGACTCAATGTCTTTTACATTTCCAAGATAAATCGTTTTAAACAACTCATGCATTTTTGTATCTTCTGACTGTACGGCTACCGTCTGCTCCCGTGGAACTACTTCCGCAATATTTATAGCCCTTGCAGTTCCATAAAGAACCCGGTAGGATACTGCTTTTCTTGCACCTTCATAAGAATTACTGATATTCAAAAGACTATCGCAATATCTTCCAACACCAGCCGTTACAACTGCACCAATCACACGGTTCGCCCATCTGCAGAATCTATCGCAAAAATCTGTCAGTTCTGTTGCCTTATCTTCTGAATCAAGCGATACTATCAAAACTGTATTCCCAAGATACATAAATTCCTGACAGTTGAGTTCTGATGCAATCCTTTCCTTTATTTCATGCTCGACAGACATGGATAACAACAATGGATTCATTCCTTCCGGCACATGGTGCTCTGAAGTATGAAATACCACGCTGCAATAATAGGGTCCCTCCAGTGGAATCTGATAAGCAGATAAAAATTTCTCATATTCTGTCTCATTTACCCTGCCTTCAATTAACGAAACAAAAAAATTCGTCCTTAGCACCGGAAGTGCATCCTGGAAATAATTTTGCAGTTTTTTAACATTTAATTTTTCTTCTCTTTCCCGGTTTAAAGTCTCTTTCAGTCTTTCCATGCAGTCAGATAATTCAACTGCATTTACCGGCTTTAACATATATTCTTCAATTTCCAGATGTACTGCCTCTTTGGCATATTCAAATTCATCAAATCCTGTAAAAATAATAATATGTATATTTGGATAATCATTATTTAACTTCTGCGCCAGTTCCAGGCCATTCATATAAGGCATTTTTATATCGGTTATCACAACATCCGGCTGTATATTTTCTACCAGTTCCAGGGCTTTCACTCCATTGGTTGCACTGCCTGACACCTCAAAGCCCAGTCCATCCCAGTCCATCTTATGTTCCATTGCCTGGATTGCTTCTATTTCATCATCAACTAAAATCACTTTATACTTTTCCATATGACGTTCCTCTTTCAGCATGTTCAGCTCTTTCTTCTCCTGCTCTTATTATATCAGACAAATGTCTTTTTCTGAATACCTGATATTGTTTAGGCCGTCCATTCATCTCTGACGATGAGCGGGCGGCCTATGGTGATTATATGTGAATGATTCTGATTACGAATTACTTATTTTTTCTGTACATATTTCAGACAGTCAAGTGTTACTGCTGCCAAAATGATGATTCCTTCGAAAATAAACTGAAGATTTGTATCAATACCCAGAATAGTAAGGGAATATGTAAGGGATGTAAAGATAAGTACACCAGTTACAACTCCGGAAATCTTACCAATACCACCGGTAAAGGATACACCACCAACTACGCAGGCTGCAATAGCATCCATATCCCATCCTTGTCCATATGCTGCACTACCGGAACCAACCATTCTGTTACATTCCAGCCAGGAACCAAATCCATACAGGATACCTGCCAGAATAAATGCTCCTAATGTTACTTTAAATACAGATATACCGGAAACTGCTGCTGCTTCAGGATTTCCACCAACCGCATACAGATTCTTACCAAATGTTGTTTTATTCCAGATGAACCATACTACGATAATTGCAACAACAGCCCAAAGGATAATTGTCGGGAATTTTCCAATCTGCGGAATAAACATAGCCGGGATTGCAGAATCAATAGCTCCGAAGGAAACACCTTTTGTTGCATATGTTACAAGTCCGAAAATAATCAGCATGTTTGCCATGGTTGAAATAAACGGATGCATCTTGAACTTCGCCATAAAGAAGCCTGCCAGCATAGAAAATGCTGTTGTAAGTACAATACAGACTGCCAATGCAAGAATTGCTCTTGCAGCAACCGGGATACCGGTAAAGTCAAAGATATGGCCAAATACACCACCTGTATTAATTCCATTATGCATGATGATGGTTGCTGTTACCATACCCATACCAACCATACGTCCAACAGAAAGGTCAGTACCTGTTAAAAGAATCAGTCCTGCAACACCTAATGCCAAGAACATTCTTGGTGAAGCCTGCTGCAGAATATTTAAGATGTTTGTCGTTGTCAGTAACTGTGTATTCTTTACAACCGGTGTAATAATACATAAAGCAATGAAGATTAAAATAATGACAATATACAATCCATTTTTATAAAGGAACTGTGTGGTATTAAAGGTATATTTGTAATTTTCAAATTTCTGTGCTCTCTTCTGTGCAAATGTATATCTTGACATACGGAGTAAGTCAATCAGATGATACTTATGTGCATATGCATCATGCCTTCTGTCCTTAATCTCCTGAAGTCTGGACTCATGTGCCATCTGGGCATCAAATAATTTATTCTTATAAACATACTTCTCGTCTTTTTTCTCATCTGCATCGCTGAGTCTGCTCATATTCTGCTCATGCTCTGCTTTGATGGAAGCACATATATTTTTGTATTCTGCATTTTCAGCTTCTTTCTCAGCTTTGCAGCTATCAGCAACTTTCTGATAGTAATCATTTTTATAATGTTTTGCAAGATAACCTTCTGCATCTGCGATAAGCTTTGATACTTTGTCTTTATTCGAAGACTCCACCGCTTTTGCCTTTTCTAAGGCTTCCTTGTCCTTTGCAATCATTCTGCTCTTTTCTTCTTTTGTTAAATTCTTATTTTCCTTTACGATTGCAATGTGATTTTTTAAGCTGCGCACCTTATCTGAACCATCCTTACGAAGTTCATCAATCTGTGCCTGTATTTTTCCTACATATTCATCAATCGGCTTCAAAAGCTCTGCCTCTGCAGCGGATGAAAGAATAATACTACTGTCTGCCATATCCAATGCTCCTTCCTGATTATAAATATTTCGCACTGAGTCTTAATAACTCTTCCTGATTTGTTTCCTTAGTATTAACAATTCCGGCAAGATGTCCATTTGACATAACACCAATCCGGTTTGTGATTCCAAGGATTTCCGGCATCTCAGAGGATACAACAATGATTGTTTTTCCCTGTTTTGCCATATTGATAATTAATTCATATATTTCGTATTTGGCACCTACATCAATTCCTCTTGTAGGATCGTCCATCATAAATATATTTGGTGAGCGCTCCAGCCATTTACCAAATATTGCCTTCTGCTGATTTCCTCCGGACAAACTGGAAATCATATCATCTGGTCCCATACATTTTGTATGCATGACTTTAATTTCTTCTGCCGTCGCACGAATCATATCATCATTGGAAAGTGCGAATCCATTTTTATAATGATTCATATTGGCAATTGTAGTATTAAATGTAATATCTGCTTTCAGGAAAAGTCCATTTGCTTTTCGTTCTTCTGTAATTAAAGCAAATCCATGATCCATTGCATCTTTCGGGGATGTAAAATTCATTACTTTTCCATTATAAATTACATTTCCTGCCGCTCTGGTACGCATACCAAAAATAGTTTCCAATAGTTCCGTACGACCGGCTCCAACCAGACCATACAGTCCAAAAATTTCTCCTTCTTTAATATCAAAAGAAATATTCTGTAATTTTGGTGCATACTTAGTTGAAAGATTCTGTATAGAAAGAACCGTTTCACCAGGCTGGTTATCTACCGGTGGAAAACGGTTATCCAAAGAACGGCCAACCATTGCAGAAATCAGTTCATTCATATTGGTATCTTTACTTGCCTTTGTCATAACAAGGCTGCCATCCCGAAGAACTGATATTTCATCACAAATTTCAAAAATTTCATCCATTTTATGTGAAATATAAATCAATGAAATTCCCTGTTCTTTTAACTGCCGCATCATCTTGAAAAGTTTTGCAACCTCCGGTGCTGTCAGTGATGAAGTCGGCTCGTCTAATACGATTACTTTGGAATGATAAGAAATTGCTTTTGCAATTTCACACATCTGGCGCTGTGATACAGACATTTTTTTCATTGGCTGTGTCAGATTAACAGTAATACCAAGTTTACGGAATAAATCGGAAGTTTCTTTTCTCATTCTTCCTTCGTCAATCATTCCCAATGAATTCTTCGGATAGCGTCCTAAGAACATATTGTCAATGACACTGCGCTCCAGACACTGGTTTAATTCCTGATGAACCATTGCGACACCATTTTCAAGTGCATCCTTTGGGCCAGAAAAATTAACTTCTTTTCCATCTAATATTATTGTTCCTTCGTCCTTTTGATAAGTTCCGAAGAGACATTTCATCATTGTCGATTTACCGGCACCATTTTCACCCATAAGTCCCATGATTGTTCCAGGTCTGACATTCAGATTGATATGATTCAGAACCTTATTTCTTCCGAACGATTTGCTCATGCCGTTAATCGATAAGACATATTTATTCTTATCCTCTGCCATAATTCTACTTCCTTTTCTTTGAAAAGAAGGACACCATTTTTATCTGATGCCCTTCTGTATCTATGCTGTTTTCTTCCGGGCAATAACCTTATTTTGAAAGAAGTGATGTATAAGATGATGCATTGTCTGTTTTAACCATGTTGATTGCAAATGCATCATACTCACCCGGGTTGCCGAGACGGTTTGTAATGTTAGACTCTGTCTGTCCATCACCACCTATATAATCTACTTCAAGGTTCAAAAGTTTGTCATAGTTCTGAAGAAGTGGCTGATAAGTTGAGCTAAGGAAGTTATCGGAAGCATTGTAAATATCAAGCCATACCTTCTTGCTTGGACTCTTGCCTGCATCCAGCTGGTTGGATACTTTGCTATAAACCTTGGTTGAGTCTGTGAAATCCTGATAATTATCAGCTGTAACAGCTATATTTAATGCATAGTAAGATCTTTCTTCTTCACTATATCTGTAATCTTCTCCTTCTGTTAAGCAGTTTCCTGCATCATCCGGAGTACCGATACCGGTATCAATGTCTACTCCATCTAAAGCATTACGAAGCACTCTTAATGTCAGGTAAGCCTGAACATCTGCATGCTGTGAAATTGTTCCGCCATATCCTTCTGCGATAGCTGCAACAGCATCACTATTTGCATCGTATCCGAAGGTTGGTACTTTGTTATCTTTTGCCCATGCATTAAACATTGACATTCCCATACCATCATTATTAGAAACAACTACGTCAATCTGGTCACCAAAAGATGCGGTCCATGTTCCGATTGCATTTCCTGCTGTAGCTGCATCCCATGTTGCACCAGCAGAGTTCTTCATCTCCTGTGAAGCAAGTTCACGAATTGTATAAGTCTTTCCATCTACATCCAGTGTTGCATCCTGAACAACTTTTGCAGAACCGTCTACGTTTGTACCAGCCGGTGTTGAATCAATTGCTCCATTTGCATCTACTCCGGTTCCAAGTGCAGAACGGACACCACGGGTACGTGCAATAGAGTCGTTATGTCCGATGTCTCCGATTGCAAGTACATAACCAATTACTCCGTCTCCGTTACGGTCAATGGTCGCTGCATTTTCTTTGATATAATCAAGAACCATCTGTCCCTGCAGTTCAGCACCCTGATTTGCATCAAAGCCTACATAATAGGTATCTTTGTTGTAATTTAATGCATCCATGTCAAGTTCTCCTGTGGAACTGTTGGATGGCTGACGGTTAAACCAGCAAAGTGGTTTATCCTTGTTTGCTACGCTGCTGGTGCTTCCTGAGTCACCAGAGCCGCTTCCTCCGGAAGAGCCACATCCAACCATGGATAATGCAAGTGTTGCTGCTACCAATACAGTTAATAATTTTTTCCTTCTCATTCTTTTTTCCTCCTGGTTTGCAATTTGTTGATTTTGGTTTCTCCGAACCTGTCTCATCGACTAAATTCATTATAATCACAAACCAATCTGTAAAGAATAGAATTTTTTTGGATGAAATAGCAAAATATTTTGATAATCTGTAATTTTTATATGTATTTTGACGAACAACTATGCAGCTGCACCATCATTCTGTTGGCATGTATGCAGGAATGCCTCTGCCAGCTGCTGGTTCTGCTGTGCCTGTTTTCTGATATGATTAACCACGAAAAAAGGCAGGAAAAATAAGGAAAGGAAACCTAAACACAATGCGATGGCACCGACTAATAAATCAATCGGAAAATACGGGACTACAAACCAGCCAAATTTTGCAATGTTCCATGCCCATTTTGCCGCTATTCCAAAACCACCCACTTTGCTGTAACAAACACAACCCATAACAAATCCTATCATAATAAAAATCGGATGGAATGCCAGCACCATTCCGATACCTCCACAGACCGTTCCGGCAATTGCCAGTCCCCAGATTTTCTGAATCTCATATAACTGTGTCTCCGCTTCCCGTTTTACCTGCATTGCATAACCATAATCGTTACCAAATTCTACTTCTTCATAAAGATTTCTTTTTTCTTTTGCCATAATGTTTTCCTCTTTTCTCCGATGTTCCACCGGTTTTTATTATTGTTTTCACTTATATGACGGAATAATATTATGGCAGGTTTTATTTTTTTAAAAATTTTTTTGACAAGTCCTTATTGCTTTCTTCCGATTACCTGCTTCCCACACTTCCTTTCCAATACATTCACTCCCTCTACTGTGGTAAAATTAAAGTTGGATTTTTCAACAGCGTTGCAATCACCGGAGTATATTTAGATACTCCATAGTCTTCAACAATACTGGTTATTCTAGCCCCTGCATCCTTTGACGAAGCACCACATAAGAAAACCCTTTCATCAGCAGTTCCATAATCCAACACTATAAATCGATCATGAAATATACCGCCTGTCTTTTTCATTGATATTTTTACGGATGGATATTCTTTGCAAAAATCCGTAAATTCTATATTATGAAGTTTATTATTCCCAACATTATCGCTGAATAAAGTAATATTTACTCCTGCAGGAGAATTTTTAAGATGTACCAGCGTTCTTAATCCAATATAATTGTCAACGACATATATTGACGACTTTGCCTGCTTATAAATGGACTCATACACCTCATCTGCACTACTAAATTTTGCATTAAACATGAGCCACTTTTCATCATCATCTGAAACAAAGCTGTTCATCATATCAGCCAACTCAGATTTTGTCACAACATCCCTCAGTCCTTCTGCAACATCTGAAATCTGCTTTTCAAGAGATATCATATCTGAGTTGATTTTGCTAATTTCTATTCTGTTGTTAGCAGTTTCCATGCTTAACTGAAGAATTTCCCGCTGACCTATAAGATCTCGATTTTCTAAAATGTAATCTTTCATTTTCTTGAAAGTCTTCACAAGTGCACGGCTTTGTTTAATTGCAAGCTCGCCGTGCAAAACTGTCATAAGCATATATACTCCCTGCTCTGTAAACACATACGGTTTGTATTTTATATTTGAACCTCTTCCCATATTCAAGGTGAAATTTTTGCACCTTGAAAGATTTTCCACTTCTTCATCATTCAATTCAAACATAAAATCATCGCCTTCAAATTTGGCAATGTTATTCTTAACCTGCCTTTTAAAATTTTTGGTTTCATACCCATAAATTTCTGCCAAGTCTGAATCAAGCATAACTTTTTCCCCTCTGAATTCATAAAGTCGATCCTTCATGTATTCTTCTGTAATTTCAATTACTGCAATTTCTTCTTTCTTCTCTTCTGTCATAAATTTCCTTCCTGATTTTGCGGTCACAAACTGTGACCACAAATATTTTCTGTTTCATGTTTGCGGTACAAAAAATCCACCGCAAAATTCATTCAACCATTTTCATAGCACCTCAAAAATGGTCTACTCATTATTCTTTTCTTCCCTCATTTTGTCATAATACGCTTTATACCTATAGATCGTCCTCTCACTGACATTGTTCCGCTTCGCAATTTCTACCATTGTCATGCCGCTCTCATACCCAACAACAAAATCATTATAAATTGCCATCCACTTGGCGTTATGTTTCTGCCGTCCGCTTAATTTACGATTTCTGTAATACTCCAATTCCTCCCGAAGTTCTGCATTCTCTTTTTCCAACTCCTCAATTCTTCTTAATGCCTCTTCAAGTGTTACCGATTTCTCCATTACCCTGTCCTCCATTCATGTCATTCTCGTTTTGTCTATATTATAAATAGCTGTGTCTCTTTCGTCAATCCGATTATGTCATGTTGCGTCTTTTTTTACAATAGCTTTCATATAATCGAAATACCGCTGATATCGTTTATAGGCTAAACTTCTCCAAAAGCAGTCAGCTTGTATATTCTTTATCCACTCACGCAAAATCCATTTTCTTTTTATTGCCGGTCCATATTTTAAGATCAGCACTGTCACAACATCCACACATCTCTCAAATGCTGCATTCTCTTTTGCATCATCATAATATTTCTTTCTCATTTGTCCGCTCCTTTCTGCGCTTAAATTGCTTTGGCAGCCAATTATCGTTATCTGCTTTCAATATCGCTAATTGGCAAGCAGTGCATTTGTACGTACAAAATGCCTTTTTAGCTTGTTTGGGAAATGCCCCAATCCCCTCAAACCATGAAAATGACTTTTCATGGAGCTGCGCCTATCGGCTTTGTCATGCTGATGTATTTCCAACATTTCATAAATTCTTCACTCCTTCCCTTCCTGATTTATGAAATTATTTTCTCAAATTTTCTATGCCGATTCGGTATATCCAATATGCTGGAAAAATTATGTTTTTATCAATTTTTCCAACATCTGGGACAAGACAGAAAAAGAATTTCTCTTTATCTCATGGCAATATCATGATAATCTATCTGTATCTTTAAAAGCGAGGAAGATACTATGCATACAAAACTTACCATACCAGAAAGATTGAAAGATTTGAGAGTCTCAGAAAAAAGAATGTCGTTGCAGGAGTTATCCGATGCTACCGGTATTCCTAGCTCCACACTTGGCAATTATGAAAAAGATGAAAACATAGATATGTCACTTGGCAATCTTATAACACTTGCAGATTTTTACAATGTAAGCAGCGATTACCTTCTTTGCCGGACAGAATTGCGGAAACATAAAAATCAGTCAGTATCTGACCTGCACCTCAATGACGATGCAGTCCAAATATTGACTGACGAAAAATATAATCCCAGATTATTATCCGAATTACTCACACATGAAAATTTCAAAAAATTCATGACTGACCTGGAAATCTAACGCACTAGTATCTACTTCCATATTTATTTTGTTGCGGATTAAATCCGAAAATTTAGGATTACTAACCAGTTTACTAATCACCTCTGCAACAGAAGCATCCAGCATTTCTTCATGCACCTGTTTTTTGTAATCACACTTATGACCTCTAGTCATATTTCTGTGTTTGCAGCCATAATAATAAAAATCCTTATAGTTACTTCCATCCTTGCGTTTCTTAATAGACTTGTTGCCATACATTCCTGCACCGCAGACAGGACATTTCAAAATTCCTGATAATAGATGAATCTTTTCTCTCTTGTCACGATTGACCTTTTCATACTTTTTAGCCTGTGCCGCCACCTTGACCTGCGCCTGCTCCCATACTTCTTCTGATACAAGAGCTTCGTGCAGACCATCTACTAACAGGTAATCGTCTTTCTTAACCTGCCTATACTCATTTCTTGTACCATGAACCTTTTCTGTCCGTCTTCTTCCATAAGAGATTTTGCCACTATAAACCGGATTCTGTATAATCCTTCTGATAAGAGCAGCATCAAATAACGGATTTTTACCATTCTGTCTGGCTATCTTATGGATTCCATGATTTTCAAGATACTTTGCAATTCCATTTGCACCCAAATCCGTATTTACATATTGGTCAAATATCATTCTGATGGCAACTGCTTCTTCCTCATTGACTTCCAGTTTTCCATCAATGAGAGAATATCCATATGGTGCAAAACCACCATTCCATTTGCCTTCCTTGGCTTTCTGCATCCTGCCTTCCATGGTCTGAACACGAATGTTCTCACGTTCAATCTCTGCCACTGCTGACAGAACAGATATCATAAGCTTCCCGGCATCTTTGGATGAATCTATTCCGTCCTCCACACAAATCAGATTCACTCCAAAATCCTGCATTACTTGTAATGTTGCAAGTACATCTGCCGCATTTCTTCCAAATCTGGAAAGTTTAAATACAAGAACATAAGATACTTCATCTTTTCCTGACTTAATATCCTCCATCATCTGATTAAATGAAACTCTTCCCTCTATTGATTTGCCGGATTTTCCTGCATCCTCATACTCACCGGCAATTTCATACTCATTATAATCACAAAATGCTTTCATTTTTGTTTTCTGTGCATCCAGATAATAGCCATCTATCTGCATGGTTGTCGAGACACGGGTGTATAAATATACTTTGATTTTCTCTTTCTTCAATTTACATATCACCTCCAGGAAGTGCCGAAACTGCCGACAGATTGATACTGACTAATGTATCCATCTGCCTGATTGCCAAATTTCTAAGCAATATAAGTCTTTCTGATTGAGATTTCCCCTGCTCAATTAAAATAGCATTATAACTTTCCATATTTGCCAACACCAACAACTGATTTAAATTTGCATTATCACGCACATTCCCCTTTTTACCCGGATTATTATTTTTCCATTGCTTTGCAGTCTGACCAAATAAAGCAACATTTAAAAGATCTGCTTCACTGGCATATGTATAAGCAATCTGTTCTGGTGTTAGCTCTGGTGGAATCAAATTTTCCTTCACCGCATCTGTGTGAATACGGTAGTTCACCTTTGATAAAGCCCTGTTCAAGTTCCAGTCCAATGAAAATCGACTATTTTCATCTTGTTTTAACCTGCGGTAATCTTTCATAATATACAGTTGAAATTCCGGAGAAATCCATGTAGCAAATGCCATTGCAATATCGCTATGTGCATAAGTTCCTCCACCATATCTGCCTGCTTTTGACACTATTCCAATAGCATTGGTCTGTTCAATCCATTTGGTTGGCGTCATAACAAACCTGTTTAATCCTGCCTCACTTCTAACCGCCTCGAATTGCACACGGTTAAAATCTGGATTATGAAGTTCTTCCCAAACAGCCAAAAACTCAACTGTATTTCTGTTTCGCATCCAGTTCTGAATGACAAATCTGGGATCATTATCATTTTTATATTTTGCAATATCTGTCAACGAAATATATTCATTTTCAAAATCTTTCGTGTAAATCCCAATATCAATTCCTTTTGCGTGAATAATTTCCCTAACTATTTTATTTGCCATCTCTATTCCTCCACCATGTTCTCCATCTGTTCCAACTTCTGCAAGGCTTTCATATACGCCATCAATCTTTTATACTGCGCATCTCCAAGACTGTGAATCTGCTTTAAAATCTTAATATCCGACCTGGTAACTTCATAATCCATATCTGCATCTTTATATTCCGGATCAATTCCTTTTCCAGTCAAAAGCTGTTCGGGAGTAATCTCCAATGCATCACATATAGACAACAGACAGTCCGCTTTGGGATTCGTCTTTTTCTTCTTCCAGTCACTGATGTTACTTGTTGCAATCCCGGTCCTTCTTGAGAGTTCCAACTGCGTTATGTTCTTCTGCTCCATCACACAAAAAATTCTTTCACTGATAATCATGATTTTTCCTCCATCAACATTCCGTACATATCCGTATTTATAAATTTATTAATCCGTCTATACGGTTATAGTATCATGCTGCAACTTTTCTTTCAATAGAGATTTTTGTATTTCTGAACTTTGTTATATTCTTCTCTTTATATAGCTCCGTGTACAACTGTCTTATTCTTTCCCTAGACTTTGTTTTTAGAAATCACTCTTTTGTGAACTTTTTCCCTCAAAAAACATTACAAATTGATAATTGACTTTTTGAAAATTATTGTTCTCAAGTTTCTATCAAAATTAGAAAAAGCCTAAACCACAAGGGTTTGAGCTTCATTTGCGCATTCACGTTTTCTGTTTTTGGGTATAGAATCTCCGCTGCAAAATATAGAGTATTGGTTTGATTTTGTCAAGTCTTAGTTCTTAATGTATATTCTTCTTTTCCGGCAATTCTTCCCACATACTCTCAACCAGTTCACACAAAAACTGCCGATCATCTACATTATCAACCAAAATCATTTCTTTAGCGCCATGATACGGCAGTTCCATCTCGGCATTTGGCATTAGCCTCAATGCCATCGGAACCAGCTTCACCAAAAGTCTGTCATCATATATTCCACCAAAAATCCTTCCACGGTAATAAAGGATGTATTCACCCATCATTGCCCTGCTACTGACTTCATCCAGTCCTGATAATTGTTCCATAACAAAATCCAAATACTCTTTTGTTGATGCCATATTATTTTCCTCCATACCCTTAGGCTCTCTTTATCGGGTGCCTGATTACAGTCCTCAGCTTCTCCGGTGCTACCTTCCGCGCATCACTCAGATAAATCTCGTGGTGCATTCTCTGATCCGTTATATCAAGTGTATATCCCTGTTCTTCCATAAATCTGTGCATTGCATCTACCGTAGCAGGCTCATCGTCATACGATCCGATATGCATACACTGTACACACAGACCTTCCTCATAGGAAATAAACTCAACCTTAGAAAAATCCTGTTTTTTCTTTGCCGTAGCTTTCCTGACAGCCCAGTCGAAATCTTCCATGGTAACAAAATCCGGCAATCGAATAACAGAGATCCACTTAAAATCTTCCTTATGAGCATAATCGATTCCGGATACTCCGTCTCGCCTGCCGGCTCGGTCGGTTCGCAGCATGGCGTCCCCCGGACGCCGCTCACCCTGCCACCAGAATCCCTCTAATGGCGGCACGACATAATCGAAATATCCATCAATCTGATGATCTTCCTTTTTGCTCATTTTAATCGTAAATGCAATTCCATACAGAAGTCCGATAGCCTGCTTGTATTCTCCGTCTGCATCATTTGGATTGCCGCTTCCCCTTACTGCTATACATATTATACCTGATTCAACACGACAGCTATATGTCATGTTTATTATATCTGCGAAAAATTTTTGTTCATGACAATAGAATGCACGCTCCGCAAACATTCTATTGTCATGAACAAAAAGCCTACGAACATCAGATTTTATTTCCAATGTCCGAAGGCTCAATAACATTAGTTGAATTTTCTCCATCCGATAAGCCAAGTTAGCCTATGATTCACTTGGAATCATCTGAAAATACTTCAACGCCTCTTCAATCGCTATTTCTTTTTCTTTTGGGCATTCCGGCTGTCCGCCCTTCTCAGATTTTGGCTTATTATAGTTCTCTCTTTCCATAATTTCATGCTTCTGCTTTATCTGTGCAATATACAGATTAGATACCTTCATCCCATCATTATGCTTTGCCACATACTTCTTTATCTCCTCATAAGTAGCCTGTCTACGCTCCGCTTCGGTCCGCGCTGGGCAAAGGTCCCCTGGACCTTTAGCGCCTCTCCGCAGATGTCAAATCCAGTTCATCCATATCCAGTCTCACATTCACATGATGCTTCGCTTCATGAAGTTTGGACAATAAACATACAGTCTCCACATGCGGTGAAAGTTACTTCTTATACTAAATAGCGAAACCATCATCTTTTGCCAAAAGGTTGATACCCACTTAGGGGGGATAGCTTTCACCCACCTCTAAAATACATTGGCAATTGCATATTTTTATATTTCTGCACTAACCTTCGCCTTTAAAGCATTAGTATAATCTTCATACATTGGTATTAAACCATTCTTAACTGTTGGACTAGCATAATTATAATCATACCAGTGCTCTGACTTATTAGCTTGAGAAATAAGTTCTGATAATAAACTTGTATTTTGCAGAACCATGCTTTCTATTTGTCTTAGTGGAATTACTTTAATATGCGAATAGATATAATTCTTTATTTCTTCTGAAACTGTACCCTGTTCTTTGCGAAGCAATTCAATAGCTTTCACATACACTCTTTTTCTTGAAACCACTGCATCTTCCAACACAACTACAATACCATATATTTTTTCTTTCTCATATTTTTTATCTAATTTAAAATGTCCTCTGTTACAGCATTAATAATTAAATATGGAGATGGAATATACATCATATCATCATCAGAAATAAACGGATAAACATATTGAACTTTCAATCCATAATATTGATCAATAAGATTATCACCATATAATGCAGAAAGCTGATTTTTATATTCTTCTTTTTCAATCGTAACAAGCTTCAATACATCCCTGTCTGCAAACACTTTAGTAATTATAACCTGTAACGAATGTGTTCTAATATTGTTAGTGAGAAAGAAATATTTTCAACAGAAGCTCCAAAAATTATACAATCATCACCATAATCGCCATTAGCTACTGCCTTAAAAAGCAACGCATCCGTTGATGATAATTTCCTTATTATATCATTAAAAATAGGATGCACACTTGCTACCTTATCACTGTTTATTGAGGACGCAATAAGATTAACAAACATTTTTCTCAATTCCTCTTTTTCAACACAATACTTTGATGCTTCTAATGCTGGTGCTACAATTTGAATATCCGGTTCCACCCTGTTCTCTTTTGGAATTTCATTTATCGTTTCTTGAAGTTCCTTATTATATTTTTCTAACTCAACCGCATAACGTAATTTACGTTTCTCTGCCAAATGACCAATACCACCAAAAACTAAAAACCAAATATCCGAAACTGTACTGCCTATTGCCTTAGTTGGTTGCTCTGTTAAATTAATTAATGCCTTATCAACGCATTCTGGCATTTCCGCATTAATTAAACCAATATTATTCTTTGAATCCTCTGACATATGTATCCTCCATTCTCTTTTGCTCAAATGTATCCTTTCGCCAAAATGTATACTTTCCATTCCCAAACGCCTATCCCCTGGGATAAACCTTCAGTTATATCCTCACTCTGCAGAAACAAAAACACACATCTATTGTTCTTTCAAAATCGCAGAAGCCTTTGATTTATTGGGCTTTCCTAGACAGAAGGCAGACCGTCTCCACATGCGTCGGTTGTCGAAGAAGAATACAATTCTTCAGCAGAGTCTGATGAAGAAGAACACAATTCTTCGTCGATCTCCATTCCTACACAATTCTGTCTTTCATCGTCTGCTTTCATCTCATAACTAACATTCAATGGTAAAGTCTGATCAGCCATAATCAAGCCCTCCTTATGAATGTTTTTATATCATTGCACCTGCTACTGATAAAACAGCAGGTGCCTTGCTACCTTAAATAGTATACCACAATCTATGCTGTCTTTGTTGTGCTTTTTTCAGATTTGAACCATGCCTTTGCATTCGGAACAACACTGTTGCCATTCCCTTTCATAACAAAGGTCAGCTTAAACGGATCTACCGTGCCATCATCATTGGTTTCTCCAACAATAACCTTCTCCACAATACTTTCAAATACAACTCTGTCGAACTCATCCAGAATATCTCCATCCGAAAGTGCTTTCTTAAGGCTTGCCATTCTCTTGCTGACATCCTTCTGATTAGAGACATTATCCTGAAGAATTCTAATAGACTCTTTTGTCTTCTGGATTTTCATGGTCAGCTCCTCATACTTTTCATCATATGCTTCCTTAGAAATTCCTTCATCCAAATATAAGTCCGTAAGCCTCTTTCTGCGCTGCTCCAAATTATCCAAAGCTTTCTGCTCCTTTTTTAATCTGCCGATATCCTCATTATTCGTACTGATACCCTCAATCGTATCAATAACGGAGTCTATCACATCATCAAAGCTTCCGGCTAACAGCTTATATGCCTCAAGAAATGCATTCTCCAATATGGATTCACGCATCGACTTACTGTTCGGGCAGTTATGCTTTCCTTTATTAGCGGCATTTCTGCAATACCAGACCGGTGTTTCATATTTTGAACCGCTGTGAAGGGTGCGCCTTGTAAGTTTCGTACCGCAGAAGCCACACTCGCACATGCTTGAAAATGCATATTTCTTAGTGTACTTTTCCCTCTTGCCATCAGCCTTCATATCTGATGGATGATTACGGGACAGACGAATTTCTTTCGCTTGCTCCCATACTTCCCTGCTTACAATTGGCTCATGGTGATCATGGACATAATACTGTTCTTCCTCACCGAAATTTTCAATACGTCTCTTGGAAATCGGATCTGTGGTAATGGTTTTTTGCAACAGAAGGTCACCTTTATACTTCTCATTCTTGATAATGCCTCGGACACCGCTGTCCGTCCATTTTACCACACCTTTTTTATTTATTTTTCCAAGTGCCTCCAGTCGTTTTGCAATGGTATAAGTACCATACTATATTTTCTTTCACCCAATATCGCATGGTCTGCTTTGATTTCCTTAATTTCGTCCACATTTGCAATCATTCCAATATCATGCAACAATGCACTATATATAAGTAATGCTACTTCTAATTCACTTAATTTATTTATATCCACAACAAGTGCATACATATATTCCATCACATTTATAGAATGTCTTACACCATGAACTGTATAACTTGCAAAAACATTATTAATTTGCGGTAATATCGTATTAGCATATTCTATAGTTTCATCTAACTTACTTAAAAATTTACTATCTTTTTCCTTTAACCACATATATAAATGGCTTTCCTGTACTTTTTCTATCATCTTTATCACTCTCTATTAGTTATTACCTAATTCCAAATATCCATCTAATTTCAATATTCCTAATATAACAGGAGCCTCCAAGTTGTTTAAACTCAAAGGCTCTTTTTCTTACATATCTTTATGCAAGCGCAGGTTCCTTCTCTGCAATAATCGCTTTCACTTCTTCTACGTTTTTATCTGTAGCCATAGCAATCTGCTCTACAGTAAAACCATTGTTATGCATATTAAGAATAATTTTTTCTTCTTTTCTTGCCTCTCCAATCGCAATACCATCTTCTTTTATTCCCTGACTCAAGTTACACATAACGCTCACATCCTTCCTGAAGTTCTCCTCAATAGGAATATCGTATTCATTTCCAATTATGTTTAGTTTTTCATCTATTGTAAGTTCCTTGGATAACAATGCTCCCAGCAGACGGTGCAGTTCATACGTCTCATCATGTTCCGGCAGATTCTTCGCCAGTCCAAGCATGATGATATTCAGCAGGTCAAGATTTCCCTTCCATTCATAGGAACCAATCAAATCTTCCTTTGTGAGATGCACATGGCTCATGCTGCTCTCGTCCATGTTCATACATACCCAGATCGAATATACACGCTTAATGTCATCGTAACTGGAGTTCTCAAAATCACGTTCTTTTTGTGATGAAATCAGTCTGCTCACATAAAAGATTGCCCGGTTTAAGATTTCGTATCCCGTTGGCTCGTCTTTCTGTGCTTCCACATTTATGATAATCTGTGACAATCCGTCTTTCATACGCACATAAAAAACGATATCAAATCTTACCAGACCTTCATTGATCTCTTCATTTTCTGTGTTAAACCCGACCAGTCTTTCACCATTTTTTTCGCTGGCTGCATTTGTGAGTCCAGGCTCTACTGGTACCGTACTGATATGTGGTGTTCCCTCGATGCAGTCGACCACCTCTTTGGGATTCATGCCCTTAAACTCATCAACTGTTTTTACCAGTATATGTGCCAGTATACTCTTCTGTCCTAACAGACGCTTTGCACTCGTATCATACTGTGCATCCTTGTCTGTTGCTTTCACTGCATTTTTTAATTCTGTATTCACTGGCCTTCCTCCTTTTTGTAACAGATATAGTCATCCCCAAAAAGGCATCTGACCACATCTATATTATAACTTACCCATTTCTTTTATACAATCCATTTTTACATTAAAAAAAATGAACCAAAAATGAACCTAAAATGAATTTCTAAATTCCACCGCCCCCTACTCTTGCACGGGAATTTACTTTTTCAAGTCAGCACATTTCCCTTGGTAAGAACATCCTGCTGTGCAGCTTCCTTCTTCTTTTCAGAATCTGTTATCCTATCCTCAATATCATAGATTTCCTCATAAATTTTGTTAAGGCGGTTATTCATATCCTGTCTTTTACGTTCAGCATACTTGTCATCATCATATATAGCATCAATGTCTCTTTCCAGATTAATAATCAACTCGTCACCTGCTCTTAATACATCCTCTTTTAATACCTGATATCTTGGACTATTAAAATTCTTTCCTGTCTGCTGGTCTGTAAAAATCTTTTTCAGTTCCAGATTATTTTGCTCACAATAAGCTGTAATCTCCTTGATACCTCTGTCTAAATGCTGTTCTCTTATACTTGTTCTGTGATAACCATATCTCTTCATGATTATTTGCTCCTTCCTTAGTTCTGAAATGTACACTTTTTAGAACCACCTCCTTAAAAATGGGCAAAAAAAGAAGGTGTATTTCAACCTTCTGTTAAATATAAAACCAAATCTTATTTTTGGTGCTGGCTATGTGATACTTTACACCATGCTACCATTACACCACATCTCCGCAGCAGCATAGCCAGCTAATCATTATAACAGACATATCTCTCATAACGCATCCTCCTTTTAAGTCAGAAATAAAATTCCTAATAGCATCATAACAGATACCAGAGGTAACAATATTCAATAATGTCATAACAAATGAGGAGATGCTTGGAATCGAACCAAGTCCTGCTGCAAACTTATTTGCATAAAAATTATACCATATTAGGCTAAAAAACAAAAGAAAATATATTTCAACCTAGCCTTGAAGTATTTTAATTACCTTTTTAGCAATCGACAGATTCATAAAAGTTCTTTTTCTTTGTTCCATCAAATCAAAATCAACTCTCCATTTTTCAGATACTTTTGATTTTTCTATAACCTTTTCAATCGAATAGTCTTGAAACCATTCTATATTCTTAACTGTATAATATTTGTGAGCATATTTCTCAAATGCATCTGTAATAGCTTTTTCAGCTTCTTCTGGATATACCTCAAACTCCATCTTAGAAACCATATCATTTACATATTCTTCAAGGAAATAATAATCAGGAGGATAATCATATGCTACTGTTTCTCCTTCATCGTCAGTAATAGGACATGGTTTAGGATTAATACCACTCTCACCTAATTTGAAGTGAAAATACGATAATATACAATCAGTATCCTTCTTTGACCTATTATATTGACAAACTATACTGTACTGTTCTATTAACAGCATAAGTGTTCTTCTTTCTTTTTTTCCTAAATACCTTATTGCATAGTTTGATTTTATTGCTAATAGCTCATCATAATTTTTCCTAGAATAACTCTTATTTAAAAGTTGCACCACAGGAAATATAACACTCATTAACAGTTCATCTCTATTTCCTTTTCGGTAATACATCATTGATATTAACAATGATATTAATGATGAAATGATTATAGCTGCTGAATTTTGATAAAGCCATTTCAATATCATATCTATCATCTAAAACTCCTTATATCATATTAAAGTTCTTAAATGCATCTCTAATAGCCTCTTCCTTTTCAGGTGTACACTGCGGCTCCTTTGACTTATCATTTTTCTTCCAGTTATTTCCAGTACGTTCTTTACCAAGACCACACTTATCTTTAATCTGTGCAATGTACAATGATGACACTTTAAATCCATATTTTTCAAGAATATAAGCCTTAATTTTCTGATAAGTTATTTTTTACTCTGGTGTGTAATTACTCTCTTCATCAGGCTCCATTGTAACCTCAATCTTAGGTGTATCTTTTTTGAGGGATAATTTGACAACCGTCTCAACATGATAAGTATTCGGAAACATATCCACGCAGCATATCTTCTCCACTCTATACCCTCTGCCCATAAATATCTGCAAATCCCTTGCCAGGCTTGTTTGTTTGCATGAAATATAAACCATATTCTCAACACCATACTCTATGATTTTCCCGATAGCCTTCGGATGGATACCGTCTCGTGGTGGATCAAGAATTATATAATCCGGTTTTTCCTCTATCTCATCAAGCACCTTGAGGACATCACCTGCGATAAATTTACAGTTATCAAGACCATTAAGAGCTGCATTTTCCTTTGCTGCGTAAACTGCCTCCTCAACTATTTCGACACCTACTACTTCCTTACACACCGGTGCCATAAGCTGCGCGATGGTGCCGGTTCCGCTGTAGAGGTCGTAGACTGTTTTACCGTTTAGCGAATCCTTGTTATCTCCCAGGATAAACTCTCTCGCTGTCTCATAGAGCACCTCCGCTCCGAGTGAGTTGGTCTGGAAAAATGAGAATGGTGTGATTTTGAATTTCAGACCTAAGAGCTCCTCGTAGAAATATGAATCTCCGTAGAGCACCTCTGTGCCCTCGTTTTTGACCACATCTGCCACACTGTCATTTTTTGTGTGTAAAACGCCCTTGAAGCTGCCGTCATAGTGCCTGGTCAAAAGCGCATATCTAAAGCCTGCTAGCAGCTCCTCCTCGTTGAAGCCCTCTGTCTGTGTGCTAGTAACAAGGTCGACTATGATTTCACCGGTTTTTGTTGCCTTTCTGACAAGCAGATGCCGCAGATAGCCCTTATGAGTTGCTCTGTGGAAATATGGGATATTGTTTTTTGAAAAATAATCAAGTGTTGCCTTTAATATTGTCCTGAAATCCTCATCCACTATCTGACAGTCCGATACTGTCACAAGGTCATAAAAGCTTCCTCTTTTGTGCATGCCAAGCGCAAGAGGGCCATCCTTGTACTCATCACCGAAAGAAAATTCCATCTTGTTTCTGTATTCACTCTTTTTCGGACTTCCATGTATCCCTATAAACTCATATCCTGACTCTTCCTCAGTGCCGATAGCATCCGAAATGAGCTTTTTCACCTGGGTAAGCTTCATATCTAGCTGCTTTTCGTAAGGCACTGTCTGATATGTACAGCCCCCGCACATTCCAAAGTGAGGGCATGGCTCTTCTGTCTCCAGAGGGGATTTCTCAATTACCTCCATTAGTCTGCCCTCTGCCCTTTGATGCTTTACTTTATTTACAACAAATTCCACCTTCTGTCCCGGAATTGTATTTTTCACAATTACTCTGTCGCTGTCATCTGTAACGGCTATTCCCTTGTTTGGGAAGTCTACTCTTTCTACGGTTCCTGTTCCTCTAAATCCTTTTTTCATGTAATTCTTATCTCTCTTTATACTTTATTATTCCTTTGTATGTCTGACTGCAAATGCCTTGCTTCACACATAAAGAAAAATGAGGACTACATATGTAGCCCCCATTATCTAAAAACGATTATTTCTCTTCTTTAGTCTTTGGTGCCTCTTTTTCCTCTTCAGCATCATCATCGTCTTCATCCTCGAAGAAATCATCATCGAATTCATCATCATACTCATCATCGAAATCATCTAAATAATCCGGTGTGAAAAATCTGTAGATACCATATGCCGCTGCTGCAACAGCAACTAATACACCAATGATGGCAAATATGATAACAGCCTTGGAAGGCTTCTTGAGAAGGTCATTAAGCTTTGCCATGCTGAGCTTCTCTGCAAGCTTGTTGTCCTTTAATAATTCTTCAACTTTACTCATAATTCAATCCGCTCCTTTTCCAAAAGTAATTGTCAAATGCTATTTGTTAAATCCATTATAGCATATTATATCCAATTTTCCTATAAAAATTACAATAATTTTAGTCAATTTTTTTCAATTTAGCAAATGAAGCAAACATCTTTTTGGTACCGGCCTTGTCAAAGTCCACAGTGACCTCATAATCCCTGCCGCCTTCTACAATTGCCATGACCTCTCCCGCGCCAAACTTGATGTGTGATACTCTGTCTCCTACCTTATATGAAAGGCCGCCGGTGGTATTAGCACTGGCAAAAGACTTCTGGTTGCTCACAGGTGTATAGACAGGTATCCTTGTACGCTGTGTATTAAAGGTGGTCGCATACTCTGTGCCGTATGTAGGTGTCTTTTTGAAGGCCTCCTTAGCCTTTCTGTACGTGCTCTGCGAATTTCTTTCAAGGTCATCATCACGGCGCTTTGGCTCATAGACCTCACCTGCCATAAGCTCACGCGGAATCTCCTTCACAAATCGCGATACCTTGTTGAACTGTGTCTCTCCACGCACCATGCGCATGCGTGCCGATGTAATGGTCAGATGCTCCTTGGCTCTCGTGATGCCAACATAAGCAAGACGCCTTTCCTCCTCTATCTCGCTTGTCGCATCATCACTCGTGATTGACATATAGCTTGGGAAAAGACCATCCTCCATACCCGCCAGATACACATTCGGAAACTCAAGTCCCTTAGCACTGTGCAGAGTCATAAGAACCACATAGTCGCTGTTTTCGTCAAGACCGTCTATATCGGCTACAAGCGCTACTTCCTCCAAAAAGCCACTGAGAGTAGGATTCTCCTCCCCCTGCTCGTAATCAACAGCCTTGTTTATAAGCTCATCAATATTCTCAATACGCTGCTCTGCTTCATCCGTGCCCTCTGCCTTCAGCTCATCGACATAGCCGGTCTCATCGATTATTGCCTGTATGAGCTGCGAAACCGAATCCATCTCGGCTCTCGCACGAAGTGACTGTATAAACATCACAAAAGGCTTTATCTTGCCTGCTGACCTCGCCATGCCCGGCACTTCATCGACATAGCGCAGTGCCGTATAGAAATCTATCCCCTTCTCAAGAGCATAGCCTGTCACCTTATTGATGCTTGTAGCTCCGATACCGCGCTTTGGCACATTTATTATTCGCTTTACCGCAAGGTCATCATGGCCATTGTCAATAGTCTTTAAATATGCAAGGATATCCTTTATCTCTTTTCTGGCATAGAAATTCACGCCGCCGACAATCTTGTATGGGATGTTGGCAGCAATAAATTTCTCCTCGAAGAGACGCGACTGTGCGTTGGTTCGGTAAAGCACAGCACAGTCCTTATAGCGCGCCTCACCCTTTCTCACGAGTCTCGCTATCGAACGCGCCACATAATCCGCTTCCTCGAAGCCACTCTCAAGCTGTTCAAAGGTAATCCTGTCTCCGGCTCCGTTGTCAGTCCAAAGTCGCTTGTCCTTTCTACCCACGTTGTTGGAAATGACGCTGTTGGCGGCATCCAGGATATTCTGGGTAGACCTGTAATTCTGCTCAAGCTTTATGACCTTTGCATCTTCAAAATGCTTCTCAAAGTTTAAGATATTGTAGATATTGGCACCTCTGAACTTGTAAATGGACTGATCATCATCACCCACCACACACAGATTCTTATACTTCATGGCAAGAAGCCTGATAAGCTCAAACTGCACGGTGTTTGTATCCTGATACTCATCCACCATGATATATCTGAAGCGCTCCTGATAGTAATCCAGCACCTCTTTATCCAGCTTAAAAAGCTCTACTGTCTTCACAAGCAAATCATCAAAATCGAGTGCGTTATTCTGCTTTAGGGCATTCTGATACTCCTTGTATACAAGTGCCTGCTTGCGCTTCACAAAGTCACCTGTGAAGCGGTTTTCAAACTCTATCGGATCAATCATCTCATCCTTTGCAGATGAAATGACATTTAAAAACATCTTTTCCTTATACATCTTGGTATCTATCTCAAGACGCTTGCAGATGTCCTTCATCAGAGCCTTCTGGTCGTCAGCATCATATATTGTAAAATTCGTGTCATATCCCAGCCTGTCAATATACCTGCGCAGTATACGCACACATGTCGAATGGAATGTAGAAACCCATATGCTTTCCGAACCATAGCCCACCATATCATCAATTCGCTCACGCATCTCTCCCGCAGCCTTGTTTGTAAAGGTGATTGCCATGATATTGTAAGGATTGACGCCACACTCATCTATCAGGTAGGCAGTCCTGTATGTAAGAACCCTGGTCTTGCCACTGCCTGCCCCCGCTAAAATAAGAAGCGGTCCCTCTGTGGTCAAAACGGCCTCCCTTTGCTGTTCATTCAACATATCTAAGTTC
>OHSI01000290.1_pt1 | contig 35692 bp, 36 predicted proteins | sample 1578641 | NCBI WGS metagenome assembly OHSI01 (sample SAMEA3879535, study PRJEB24766) | human gut metagenome | biome: human-associated habitat; feature: feces | place: USA | collected 1985/1987 | reverse complement strand
CGTTTCAGACGGATTGTGAGTGTGTGAGGGTAGAAAAAGAAAAACTTTTTTATTAAAATATTCCGTGAATTGAGATTTTATCATCACAATATAATCATATTATTAATATAGAAAGAATGTAATGTCAAACCAAACAGCAGAGAATAACAAACGAATATTAAAAACAATATGACTGAATACGAAAAGGATATAACTTCAAGAACTTACTTTCATTATTTGAAAGGGCTGATTGCGAGATGGAAGCAGCACTTCAAGTATGACAGAGTTGTAAGGATAGCCCGTAAGAGAGGGGCGACAGTTGGTGAAAACGTGGTGATGCCGTTGTCTTTGGCAAAGGCAGCTAACTCCAATTTGAAGATTGGTGACCATGTTAGCATACAGACTGACAAGATAGATTTACGTAATCCGGTAACCATCGGCAATCATGTGATTATCGGTTCTGAAACGGAGATTATTACAACTTCACACAACATTGATTCTGAGGAATGGGAACATAAGCATTACGGACTTACCATAGAGGATTATGTATGGATACCGACACGCGTCATGATTCTTCCTTCATGTAGAAAAATTGAATATGGGGGGGGTGTCAAGTGGAAGCGTTGTGGTTAAGAACGTGGAAACGATGTCGGTAGTTGGAGGAAATCCTGCAAAAGAATTTAAGAAAAGAAAGTGTGTGCATAAGAACCTCGTAGTAGAATCATTACTTGGTGGTGACTATCACACATATAAAGAAATAAGAAAGAAAAAAAACTGATTGTGTCATTAGAATAAATATGTCAGACAATTATAATAAAAATAGAATAGTAAAAAACAGTTTATTGTTATATGTCCGCATGCTCTTTACCATGTGGCTCAACCTTTGGACAACAAGGTTGGTCCTAGCAAACCTCGGAGTGGAGGACATGGGAGTGTATGGAGTTGTTGGAAGTATTGTAAGTGTTTTTCAAGTGCTGACGAGTGGAGTCGGAACAGCAATTCAGCGATTCCTTACTTATGAAATGGGACGAAAGGACAATAATCTAAATGGTGTGTTTTGTTCCTCAATCAATGTCATATTTATCTTGGCAATTATTATGCTGATTCTATTGGAGGTGGCAGGACTTTGGTTCTTGAATAATAAGGTAAACATTCCGGCTTCAAGTTTTTCGGCAGCACAATGGGTATTTCAATTTTCAGTTCTAACATGTATTGTTAATGTGATAAGTATACCATACAATGCCTTGGTCATAGCGCATGAAAAAATGAATGTATTTGCTTTTATATCTATACTTCAAGTTGTGCTAACCTGTGCTTGCGTCTACTGCTTGTCTTTCTTAGATAATCGTTTGTTCTATCATGCATTATTCATGGCGTTGATAGGAATCATCATTAGAGTTATTTATCAGGTTTATTGCGTTAGGAATTTTGCAGAAACTAAGTATCACCTGATGATAGACAGAGAACAAATCAAACAAATATTGAAGTTTGCAGGTGTATCAACCACTTCTGGAATATTGCAGGTTATATCGACTCAGGGAATTGTCTTTGTGATAAACTGGACATTTGGTGTCGCTTTGAATGCTGTCTATACAATTGCACTACAATTGAAAAATTCGGTTTTGTCATTTGCTCAGAATATTCAAAAGGCTATAGCTCCACAAATTACAAAGACTTATGCAAGTGGAGAATTGAATGCCCATAAGAAGTTAGTATATGGTGGAAGTAAGATGGAAATATTTATGATATATTTCATCATGATTCCATTTTTGTTCAGAACGGAATATATTATGAAATTATGGTTGGGGAATATACCTCCCCATACCGTTATATTTATGCAGAGTATAATATTCCTAAGCTTGACTTATGCAGCATTTGAACCAATCCGAAGTTCGGTCTTGGCAACAAATAAGATTGTTAAATTTATGCTTATTCCTGATGCAATTAATTTAGTTTCTCTGCCATTTGCCTATCATATTGGTATTTTTTCCGGCCGACCATCTTACCTTATTGTTACAGTAGTTGGGATTGAAGTTTTAATGTGTATTTTAAGAACATACTATGCTGTAAAAGTGACAGTGTTAAAAACAAGGGAAATATTTGTTAAAGTTTTGTTCCCAAGCCTGTCTGTAATAATACTGACTTCTATTGTTTGTTTTATTTTATCGTCTGTTTTTGACGGAAATTTTATAGGATTGTTAGAAATTTTAGCTCTTAACAGTGTTGCTTTATGTCTAATTATTTATTTTGTTGGTTTATCAAAAGAAGAAAAAAAACTAATAAAAAATACAGTAAGACACTCTATACATAGAAATTTCTCCAATAAGTAAACTGGCAAAACGTAAAGATTTCTACCACTGTTCAAAGGAATTTTACCATAATGTCAAGTGACAATCATCAGAGTCATTTTTTATTCAACAGGTATATAAGACAGAATCTTCTATATTCGTTTGTCTAAATTATAAAAGTTCCGTAACGTATATGGACAGATGATAAAATTTGATGACGACATTGATATTAAGTGCTTGATTCTATATATGAGTGTGGTTAATTCGAAAAGATTATAATGATGTGAGAGAAACTAAATATAGTAAAAACGTTAATTCTTTATTAGATAAAAATGAATATTTATTGTGATAAACAAATTTATTTAAAAATACGTAAAGCTTTTCTTGCCTTTACCTTTTTATTGATTTTTGAGGGTGTTTTTAGGAAGTGGCTACTACCTCAGTTTAGTAATGTCTTTCTTTTTATTCGGGACCCTTTTGCAGCTTATGTATTATATTATGGAATTAAATATAATTTAATAGGTGATAAGCTTGCAAAAAATATGATGACTTTGGGAATTATTTGTTTCTTTTCTGCATTGATTTTTTGTCATCATAATCTGTTAGTCGCATTATATGGCTTTCGTATTACTTTCATTTATTTTCCATTTATGTATATATGTGGAAATGTATTAACAAAAGAGGATTTGCTATATATAGCGAAAAGGCTGGTACTATTAATGCTAATAATGGTGCCTGTGACAATATTACAATTTAATTCTTCGCAGTCATCATTTATCAATCGTGGTGTTGGTGGTGATGAAAATGGCAGTGGCTTTTCAGGTGGAGCTTTAGGGAGGTATAGACCGGCGGGCCTTTTTTCTTTTATAGCAGGATTGACAGCATACTATGGTGTGACATTTGGGTTTATATTGTATTTTCTTCTCTTTAAAGATATCGCCACAAAATTGAAATTATCATCATTGAAAATGTATGCTATATTGTTACTTTACATTATAGGTATTCCGATTTCTATTTCAAGAACAAATGTCTTTCAAACTATTTACATATTATGCTTTTTAATATTTCTATATCCATATAAAAAACAAACGTTAGGAAAAGTCTTTCGTATAATGTTGGTTTTTGTTCCGATTATTTTTTTCTTATTGCAAATATATGGTAATACTGATTTTATTCAAGCTTTTTTGATGAGATTTAATGGAGCAAATGAAAGCGAAGGTGGAGTTGCAAACTCTATGTTTGACAGGTCTTTTGGTTATATGTTTACAGCTTTCTCTAATGATTTGATTGGGATATTTGGCTATGGTGATGGTGCGTTTACTAATTTTGGCGTTCAGCAAATTTTTTCAGGTATGGGTCGGGATGCTTATTTACATTTATCAACAATACTTGGGGCCGAGATGGAATGGGGCCGAATAATTGCAGAAGAGGGACCTTTCTTAGGTATATATATGATAATGCTTAGACTATTAATGAGTTTGACATTATTGAAAAAAGCATTTTCTGCATTGAAAAGAAACAATTATTTACCAATTTTAATTACGCCTTTTGCCTCTTATTTTATGCTTCTATCGCAATTAAAATCATCTTATAATTTAGGCTTTACTTCTATCGCTGTGACTTTTGTCCTTATTGCTTGTAGAGATAATGTTCAACAACTTAATAAAATAATAAAATGATAATAAATGTAGTTTCTTCTGGTGGTCGAACACATATGTTAGATACCGCTCGTGAATTAGAAAGATATGGTCATATTGTTCGGTTTTATTCTTTTGTACCAACAAAAAGAGCCATACAATATGGCCTAAAAAAGGAATGTTCGTATACCTTGTTTTATTGGGCGTTGCCTTTCCTTATTTTGTTTAAAATTTTTGGTTTTAAAAGATGGTGTATTACCTTATATCAACGTTTTTTTGATAATTTCCTATGCTTTTATATGGGAAAATGTGATATTATAATAGGTCAAAGTCCTTTGGCTTATAAATGTATGAAACGGATGAAAAGTAAATATGGTTCAATTGCAATATTAGAGAGAGGAACTAGTCATATTTTGGAACAAATAAAGAATTTAGAAGGAGCTCCAAAATCTGAATATCCAAATACTTTTATTGCAAATTATAGAAAAAAGATTGATTTGGAGGGATATAATGTGGCAGATTATATTTCAGTTGGATCAGAGCACGTTAAGGATAGCTTTATTAAACATGGATTTAAATCAGATAGTATTTTTGTTAATAACTATGGTTGTGATTTGTCACAATTTTGTGCTACACCTGTTGATTATTATAAATATGATATAATTCAAGTCGGTCAGTGGGGATTTCGTAAAGGAGCAGATTTGATAACAAAAGTCTGTCAAAAGAGAGGTTTACATTTTTTGCATGTTGGGGCTATAACAGATATTCCTTTTCCATTTGATATTAAATGTATGAAACATGTTGATCCCGTACGTCAATCAGAGCTGATTAATTATTACAAATTAGCAAAATGTTTTGTAATGCCATCTAGAGAAGAAGGCTTGGCTATGGTACAAGTACAGGCCTTGGCCTGTGGATTACCATTGGTATGCTCAAAAAATAGTGGTGGTGAAGATTTAAATAATTATACAATGTCAAAGGATTGGATAATTGTAATGGAATCTCTAACTGAAGAAAGTTTGGAAATTGCAATAGACCAAGCTTTGATTCTGGCCAACAAGCAGAATAAAATACGTAAAACAATGGATGAAGAAGGTTACAGAAACATTTCTTGGAATGGTTATGGAGTTAGATATAATGAATTTCTTAAAAAAGTAACACAAAAAAATGGAAAGAATTAATTATATTGACTCATTAAAAGGCATTGCTATTATCACTATAATTTGGAGGCATATCGCTGATTTAGGATTAATCGGTCATGTTAATTGTTTGTTTCTATCTGTTTTAAATAGTTTTCATGTACCGTTATTTTTCTTCTTATCAGGAATTCTTGCTTTTAAACGAATAGAAATAATAACAACAAAGAACATTTTTTTATTTATTAAAGACAAGTTTTTCCGCTTACTTTTACCTTTTACAATCTTTGGAGGCATATATCATTTAACGGTTTGTAATTTAAAAGACTTTCCTGGTTATTGGTTTTTGCCAGCTTTGTTTTATTGTATGCTAATAGGAATAGTTTATAAAACTATTGAGAATGTAATTGGGGGGGTAAAATTAAGGATGTTGTCTTAATTGTTTTTGTATGGGGAATTGCAAGCATTTTGTGGATGGTAAAGTTGGACATTCCGTATTATTTAGGAGGATTAAAACAATTTCCATTTTTTATGATGGGATATTACTTTAACAAATATGGAATTCTAACTTTAAAGAAATTAAACAAAGAACATTTCATGTTACCATTATTGATATGTTATTTTGTTTCCTTCTATGTTATGTATTCTCGAAAGATGATTTTCAACTTTCCTGCACTTTTCGCAGTACCTATTGTTGTTTATTTTGTCTCATCAATCAGTAAAACTATTCCTTCTTGGATCAATGATGTAGGAAAACATTCTTTAGAGATATACGTTTTGCATTTCTTTTTCATACCTTCAATATTTCCTATTGGAAGTTTTTTGTTAAGTCAACATTCATATAATGAAAATTTTGTCATTGTCTTGCTGATATGTGCAATTATTAGTATACCCATAATAGCAATTTGTTTGATATTGTCAAAAATTATAGGAATGTCAAACTATTTGGGATTTATTTGTTTTGGACAAAAAAATAAGAAATGAAAAAAAAATTATTATTATTATGCAATGATCTTGGTAAAAGCATATTTTCGCATGGTATAGACATACTAAAAGAGCAGTATGATGTAACGATTATTAATCGTCCACAACTATACCCTACAGATTTAAAATCAGCGAAATATTCACCTTTAAGATTGATAAAAAGTCTAACATCATTGTACAGGATCCAAAAGGTTGATTCTGATTTGATAAATACTATAGGAGAAACAAAATTTGATAAATTTTTAGTATTTGGATATTATCAAATAAATGCGGCAATAGTAAGGAAGGTTAAGCACAACAACCCAAATTGCGAAACAATCATATATTTTTATGATTCATTCTGTCGTCTTAATTTTTCAAACGATATAAAACATTTTGATAAGTGTTTTACCTTTGACAGAGAGGATGCTATAAACTACAGCATTGAGTATTTGCCCTTTTATGCAGAAAAATATGATAATACTTTAGTAACATATGATTTATGTCACATAGGTTCTTGGAGTCCAGGTCATTTGTATAGATTACCTTGTTTGGCTAAGCTATCAGAAGAACTAGAAAAACATCGCCTTACTAGTTATTTCAAATGCACTTATTATGACATTTCGAATTTTACATTGTTTCGAAGAATAATTTTTAAAGTCAGAGCTATGTTCAATAAAGAATTCTCTCTTTATGAAATTCTATTTAGAAAATACAAGAATAGCAAAATATTGACAAAAAATCGTACATCGTATGAAGAAATGTTGGCAATAGAAGCTTCATCTAGATGTATAGTAGAAATCAATGCTCAACGAGCAGGTCTATCTCCTCGCGTTATAAATGCATTAGCAAATGGAAGAAAAGTAATCATCAATAATAAATGTATCCGTGATGAGATCTTTTATGATCAGGACCTTGTTTTTATTATTGACGAACGTAATCCCACATTCGATATAAATTTTCTTTTTAAAGAGTCGAAGAATATTGACATGAGTGATTTATTTTTACAAAACTGGCTTTCAATTATTCTGGAAAATAAATTTAATAAATACACAATAAAATGAAAACAAAAATTTTAGATTGTACCTTGCGAGATGGCGGCTACTATACCAATTGGGATTTTGACCATCAAATCGTTGATACATATTTGGATGCCGTAAACAAACTTCCGATTGATTATATCGAAGTAGGTTATCGTAATCTTCCATCTGAAGAATATATGGGAGAATATGGGTATTGCCCTGTATATGTATTGAAACACATACGGGAAACCACTACTAAGAAAGTGGCTGTAATGCTTAATGAGAAGAGCACACAGCCTTCTGATTTAGACAAGCTGCTTTCTCCAATTGTGGGGTTAGCAGATATGATACGCATAGCCATCAATCCTTCTAATTTTGATCGGGCAATAATATTGGCCAAAGCTGTAAAAAGCATGGGGTTTGAGGTGGGATTCAATACCATGTATATGTCAAAATGGAAGGACATGAATTTTTATGATGAATTATATAAGCTTGATGGTGTAGCCGATTTATTCTGCATGGTAGACTCATTTGGCGGTGTATCGCCTCATGATGTAAAAGAAACAATAGACATTATTCGCAATGCAGTAAACTGTCCTATTGGTTTCCATGGTCATAACAATCTTGAAATGGGCCTTGTCAACACCATCGCCGCTATAGAAAAAGAGTGCGATTTTGTTGATGCAACCATATTGGGAATGGGAAGAGGGGCAGGAAATTTGAAGATGGAGCTTCTCCTGACATACATGAACAAGAACTATAATCTTGATGTAGATTTCAATATGTTGGGAAATGTTATTTCAGCCTTTACCCCATTGTATAACAAATATCAATGGGGTACAAATCTTCCATATATGTTGGCAGGCGCAAATTCCTTCCCGCAGAAAGAAGTTATGAGCATGGTAACTAATCGTGTCTATTCGTTTAATAGCATAGTACGCTCTCTTGAAAACAGGAAATCTAATATAGAAGACAATGCAAAGTTTCCTGTCTTAGAGGCCAAGCACTATGATAATGTGATAATAATTGGTGGCGGTGCAATGGCATACGAACATCTGCAAGGTATAAAAGTCTTCATTAACCAACATAAAAATCATTGTGCATTAATATTTGCAACATGTAGAAATGCAATGTATTATACAGACATTGATGTCGATAAGTATTTCTGTTTGGTTGGCAATGAAGTGAAACGTTTAAAGAGTAATGTAGGCATACTTGGCAAAAATGACAAATGTATATTGCCTCCTTATCCAAGAGTGCTTGGCACAGATGTTTATGATGAATATGCTTCTAAAACATACGAGTTGCAAAAAATTGAGTTTACCGAAGAGTATCAGGATTCATGTACAACAGTGGCCTTACAAACAGCGATGAATATGTCTGATAAAATATTCATTATCGGATATGATGGTTATCCTAATGGATATTTGTCAGACAAAGAACGAGAACTAACTTTAGAGAACAGAAAAATTTTCTCATGTGCAGAGAAGTTCCTAAGCCACAAACTGGTTTCTCTTACACCAACGTTATATAATGAGTTAAAAACAAAATCTCTATATCAATATATTGAATGATAGGTACAATAATTGAACTTTGTCTGTTCATTATAGCAACAGCTTTTACCCCCCCACACACAATAATGAACGCAAATCTGATTTCTTAGGTTTCTGTCAGACGAATTCTATAAGAGGCATAGCCATTTTGATGGTTATTCTTATGCATTCTTCTTGCAACTTTGGTTTAAAAATTTTTACACCTTTGGGTGGTATTGGCGTAGCATTGTTTTTAATTTTGAGTGGGTATGGACTGACAGAATCATATAAAAGAAAAGGACTACTAGTTTTTTGGAAAAGCAAGTTTAGTAAAATTTGGATTCCTTATGCAATCGTGTTGACTGTGTGTACAATTTGGTCCTTATCTTTTAAGCCTTATGTGATTGTTCAGTACTGTTTAATTGATAGTCCTTTTTGGTATATAAGTTTTTTGTTCTACAACTACATTCTGTTCTATGTGTGCCATAAGTATAAGTTTTTGTACAAATACAGGTTTACAATATTTCTTGTGTATGCATTTATTCTGTTTGCTTTTGATACACGAATTAGAGCTGAACAATGCCTTTGTTTTGTAACAGGAATGTGGATTTCTGATTATAAAAAAATAGTTTATAAATTCTTGTCAAACAAGAACATGGTATTATGTACAATCTTTTTGCTATATGGCATTTCTGCTTCTGCTTTGTTTTTAAAACAAATGCCTACATTCCGTGGACAAATGGAGCATGTTAGATTGTTTCAAAATATCATGGAGCTGTTAATTAAATATCCATTTGCGATTGCAACTATTGTCGTTTTCACAACAAACATTTTTGATAGGATTCAAAGAAGTCTGTTGATTGGCAACCGATTTTTAGGATTTTGTTCAAAAATCAGTTTAGAATTATACATCATCCATTTCTCATTAAGAGTTATGTTGAATAAAGAGTATCAAGTCTTTTCTATATTAACTTTCTTAGGATTATCCTTTGTTTTAAGTATATTGTTATATCGTTTAAAAAATCATATTATACTATGGATAAAATAGCATTTTTCTTACCTACCCGAAAGGGTAGCGAGCGTGTTAAAAACAAAAACACACGTCCTTTTGCTGGCATAGAAGGAGGTTTGGTTGAAAACAAAATCAAACAGATATTGGCCACAAAACATGTTGATGAAATAATTTTCTCTTCGAACGACGAGAGATGTATGGAGGTCGCTGACAAGTATTCTTATGACAGCCGTTTGCGTATCATACCACGTCCTGACGAGCTTTGTCTTAGCTCTACCAATCTTCAAGATTTGATATGCTATGTCCCTACGGTTACTGATGCCGACCACATTCTATGGGGTCATGTAACAACTCCCCTGACTGGTGCTGAAGAGTATGACAAAGGTATTGAGTTGTATTTGTCAAAATTGGAAGAAGGTTACGACTCGTTGGTCGGCGTAACAGAGTTTAAGAACTTCCTTCTTAACAAGAATGGTAAGCTTGTAAACAACACGACAGATATGCCATGGCCTCGCACTCAAGATCTTGAGGCTTTATATGAGATTAACCATACTATGTTTCTTGCAAAGAGAGAGGTTTATACTAAATTGAAAAATCGTTTAGGTGAGAAGGTCCTTCTTCATGTAATGGACGAAATTCATTCAAAAGACATTGATTGGGAGGATGATTTTACTATTGCGGAAATAATGTACAAAAATTTGTATGGAAAGAAATAAAGTTGTAACATTCGGAGAAATCATGGTGCGTTTAGGCGCACCAGATTATCTCAAACTTATACAAAGCAATAGTCTTGATGTAAGTTATGCGGGCGCAGAGGCAAATGTAGCTGTTAGCTTGGCACACTATGGAATTTCAACAGATTACGTCACATGTCTTCCTGACAACCCTGTTGCTGAGCGTTGTGTGATGGAATTGAGAGGACATAAAGTAGGTGTGAAACACATTGTTCGTTCCGGCAAACGAATGGGTATTCTATATCTTGAGACAGGAAGCAATATGCGTCCGTCAAAAGTATTTTATGATAGAGAATACTCATCTATCGCTATGATAGAGAATGACAGTATTGATTGGCATGAAGTATTAAAAGATGCCAATTGGTTCCATTGGACAGGAATAACACCTGCTTTATCACAAAACGCTGCCGATGAGTGTTTGAAAGCAATAAAGGCTGCTAATGAGCTGGGCGTAACGGTCTCTTGCGACATTAACTATCGCGGTAATCTTTGGAACTATGGCAAGACAGCTGCTGAGGTTATGCCGGAACTGGTTAAGGGATGTGATTTGATTCTGGGCAACGAGGAAGATTGTGAAAAGGTGTTCGGTATAAAGCCATTAAACTTTGATGCCGAGAACACAAACGGCAATATCAAGCAAGAGTCGTTCCTGTCTGTATGCAAACAAATGATTGAAAAATTCCCTCGTTGTAAAAAAATGGCGGTCACTCTACGAGGTGCTATCAATGCCAATCATAACACATGGAGTGGCATCTTGTATGATGGCAATCAGTTGTATCAATCTTCGAAATATGACATCACCGATATAGTAGATCGTGTTGGTGGAGGTGATTCTTTTATGGGTGGTTTGATTTTCGGACTGCTTCATTATAAAGACAATCAAAAGGCTCTAGATTTTGCAACAGCAGCTAGTGCCTATAAGCATACATTAAAAGGTGATTTCAATTGGGCTACTATTGAAGATGTTGAAGCTTTGATGGGTGGCAATGTTAGTGGACGAGTAAAAAGATAAGTTATGGGATTTTGGAATTTGATGATAAAGAAGGATGATATAATAGTTTCATCTGTAGAGAAAATTAGAGGCCTTAAAAATAGTTTGAGCCCGACATTGAACAGAGTGCATCGAAAAATGCTATCTTTACCACCAATGGGACTTGGACGAGATTTGTATGTTTTACTTAATGCACCATCTCTTAAAACACAAGACTTATCTGTGTTGAAAGGTAAGGACACAATGTTTGTCAATCGCGGTTTCATGCATCCTCTGTTTAAGGAGTTACAGCCTAAATATCATGTCTTTGTCGATTCTAAACTGCTTAAAGGCATTTGGCCTGTAACCTGGATAGATGAAATTGTGAGTCTCTCACCGGACATCACTATCATTTTGCCATTGGAATGGTATACAAATCCTTTATTCCGTCCATACATAGAAAAAGGGACTAAGATTTATTGGTCAAAAAACATTTTACCTTTTAACAACTTGGGAGTTTCCGGAGAGTGTTTTTCTTTTGGTATAGAACAGAAATATGATAAAATTTATTTCGCAGGATTTGATGCTACTGGTATAGGACATGAAATGGTGAAATCGGCAGATAGTCATTTTTATGGTAATGATAGCGAACTAGAAGGTAAGTCTACCAAGCAATTTGTCATAGATTTATTAATGCATTCTCGACATTTACATGACTTGAACCGTCTTTCAGATTATTGCAAAACACATGATATAAAATTAATAAACATTACCAATGGGGGATTATTAGATATGTTTCCTCGTGAAAACATTCTTCCCTTACTAAAATAAATACATGACTCAATATCTTAGTGACAAACTACGAATCCTATCGTTAATTTCTATTATCTTCGTTCTCTATATTCATTCTGGCTTTCATGCAGATGAGATAGAGGGGATGGTGGTGAACGACAGAGTGCAGGAATTCGTTTCGGGGATGATGGGGCGGTGTGCCGTTCCGTTGTTCTATGTGATTTCGGGCTATCTGTTCTTTCTGAGAGTGCCGGAAGGGATGAAGTCTATCTATGGCAAGATGAGGAAGAGGGTGAGGACATTGGTTGTGCCTTATATCATCGGGTGTCTGTTCTTTGTTGGCTTTGGCGTGCTTATGGCGGTATTGCCGGGGGTGTCGAAGTATATGAACAGTTCGTTGATGCCTCTTTTCTCAAAGCCCATAGGAGAAATTCTTCGTTCTATATTCTATGATGCAGACAATGGGGCTCCTTGCGCTTTCCAGCTATGGTTCTTGCGTGATTTGATATTGATTGTTGCGACATCTCCATTGTGGTATCTGTGTCTGAAACATCTGAAATGGGGATTTGTTGCAGTCGTATTCGTGCTGACATATTTTGATGTGCCTCATGTTCCTTTCTATTCTCTGTTTTGGTTCGTCTTAGGCGGACAGCTGACTAAGGTAAAAATAGAAATGGGGGGGGGATGGTAGAACTAAAGTAGCGATATTTGGATTGTTCTTATTCTTAATAATATCAATAATACAATTGTTCTTTCCTGATATAATTAATTGGAGCCTGTTGCGTATTCCAAGAATCCTGCTTGGAATTATTGGGGCTTGGGGATTATACGATGTGGTTTTGGGAAAGGATTTCAGCCTGTCGAGACATCAATGGCTTGGCATTGCTTGTCAGTTTACTTTTTTCATATATCTCTTCCATGAACCTACGCTTAATATTGTTCGCAAATTGATAGTCGTCGTATTGGGCAAGAATGAGTTCGGGTATATGGCTTCTTATCTCATTTCTCCTTGGATATTCACGTTTTGCGCCGTATTTGCAGGATTACTGTTCAGAAAGTATCTTCCCAGAGTGTATGATGTTTGCACCGGGGGAAGATGAAAAATCTTTTATTTTAAAATGAAAATCATTCACTATATCCCGAGTATCGACCGCACGGCGGGCGGTACTTCTACTTATATGCAGGCGCTTGCCAAGGGTCTTGGCGAGATTGCTGAGGTGCATATCATTACGCATGCTTCGGAGAACCCGTTGGTGATGGAGAATTGCACGGTGCATTATGTGCCGGAGTATAATCCGTTCAAGGGGACTTGGCAAAAGAAAGTCGCCGAGATGATGGAGGAGGTGAGGCCCGACATCGTGCACGTGAACTGCTGCTGGATGCCGGCATGTGCTGCAGTTCAGCGTATTGCCCAGAAACGAGGATTCAAGGTGGTGCTGACGCCGCATGGCATGCTGGAGCCTTGGATTGTGAAGCGTCACTATTGGACACGCAAGGTGCCGGCTTTGCTGCTTTACCAGAAAGCTGCGGTGAGGAAGGCGGACTGCATTCAGTCTACGGCGGAGAGTGAGCGCGACAACCTCCTGAAGTTGGGCTATAACACTAACATCAAGGTGGTTCGGCTCGGCATTGATGCTGACGGCATTGAAATGAAGAAGTCTTGGAAGAAGACTCGCCAGATATTGTTCCTCTCTCGTGTGCATGTGAAGAAGGGTATTAATTTCCTCATTGAGGCGGCAGCGGCGCTGCGCTCTGAACTGCAGGGCTACAAGATATTGGTGGCTGGTGAGGGTGATGCCGACTATGTGGCTGAGATGAAGAGGATGATTGCCGATAATGGTCTGCAGGACATTGTGCAGCTTATCGGCGGCGTGTATGGTGAAGAGAAGTGGCAGTTGTTCCAGACTTCCGACTTCTTCGTGCTGCCTACTCACTCCGAAAACTTCGGCCTTGCCATTGCAGAGAGCCTTGCTTCGGGCACGCCAGTCATTACTACCGTAGGCACGCCATGGCATGACCTCAACGATACCAATAGCGGAGCTTGGATAGAGATTGGTACGCAGCCACTGGTGGAAGCGCTCCGCAGGTTCCTGGCTTTATCGGACGAGGAACTCGAAGCGATGGGGCGCAACGGAAGAAGACTGATAGAGGAGAAATATTCAGCCCACGTAATGGCAAAAGAAATGATGGAGGTGTATAAGACACTTATCCCTAATCTCACGAATGGGTATTGAGGTAATAGAGAACGAATAGATAAATCGATTTATAGTTATGAATTTAGAACGTCATACTCCGGGGCGTGTGTCCTTGGGTATCAAGTTGAAGCGGGTGGTGTGGAATGTCACGTCAGCCTTGCTGTTCCGTCCTTTTATCACTCCCGTGTTCCGCAAGTGGCGGTTGCAGTTGTTGCGAATGTTCGTGGCAGAAGTGCAATGGGACGCTAATGTGTATGCCTCGGTGAAGGTGTGGGCACCTTGGATGTTGAGGATGGGACACAGGGCGTGTCTCGGTCCTGAAGTGATATGCTATAACCAGGACTTTGTGGTGTTGGAGGATGATGCCATCGTGTTGCAGTATTCGTATCTTTGTACGGCAGGGCATGACATAGACCATGCCAATACTGCTGATAGCGGTCTTATAACGGCCCCGATAGTCTTGCGCCGTGGGGCGTGGATTGGCAGTCGTGCGTTTATCGGTATGGGAGTGGAGATTGGTGAGAATGCTGTGGTAGGTGCCACGGCTTCAGTATATAAAAGTGTTGAACCTTGGACTGTCGTGGGTGGCAATCCGTGTAAAATTATTAGGATGAGAAAGTTAATTAACATTAATTCGGGGGGGATAATTTTTAGAGATTTATCTCACGAACGTCACGCTGCTGTTGTATTGTTCAATAAAGAATGGAGGGCTGTAGCGTGAAAAAAATTTTGATATGTGGTCATCGCTCATTTGTGGCGACAGGCTTGATAAAAGAATTGGAAAACAACGGAATCAGTTATGATTGCTTTTCTAGAGGAAAGGTTATACGTGATGGTAATGTTGTGACTGGTGACGTATTGAATATGGCTGATGATGATTTGTTAGACGAGTATGATACAGTTGTTAACTATATCATATTAAAAGAACAGTCAGTTGAAGACAATATTGCTTATATCCAGTCTTTATTAGATTTCTGTAAAAAGAAAAAAGTAAAGCATCTTTTGCAGATTTCATCTATCAGTGTTTATCAAAATGAGGCAGATGTTGTCACTGAAACAACTAGTATAGAAAAGGATTATCATAACAAAGGTGGATATGCAAGCATTAAGGTAGCTGTAGATCATTATCTAATGGAGCATCCTGTAGAAGGAATGTCTGTATCATTCATACGTCCTGGTTATATATACACCAAGAATCGTGAAATTTCTAAGGCAGGTATCTTGGTTTCTAAACTTGGTATGAATGTCCTTTTAGGAGATAAAAAGACAACTCTTCCTTTGATTTGCAGAGAAACATTACATAAAGCAATAATAAAGATAATTGTTGCAGAAAAGAAAGAACCTGTATATCTTCTATTGAACAAAGATAAAACTACTGGTACTAAATATAACTTTGTATGCCAGCAATGGAATATCAAGCCAGTTTGCTTGCCATATACTCCAATTATGGCTTGTGCCAAACTCTTGAAAGGCATTGGCATCTTTAAGCAGCATCATTACCTGAAGGTTGTCGGCTTGTTTAAGAGAACATGGTTTAATTCAGAGCATACAGAGAAGGTGCTTGGAATAAATCTGGGTAAGAAGCGAATTGTTGTTATTGGAGCGGGTACGTATGGAAGTTATGTATCTAACCTTCTTTCGTTGGTTTATCCTCATGAGCAAATTGATTTATATGATGTAGGAAATGAACATCTGAAAGATGAGAATGAGATAGGATATCTGTCTCATATTACTAATGCACCATATGAAGGTTTGCAAAAGGCTCGTTTCTTTGGTTATGGTGGCGCCTCTGTAAAATGGGGTGGTCAATTACTGACATTTACAGAGAACGATTTTGCAAATCCAGATAAGTTCCTTAGGGATATTGTGGAGATTGATAAGAAATACAAGGATGCAGTATTGGAGCGTTTTGATTTAGAGAATAATATACCAGAGCAGCGAATAAACGATAAGATATTTACTAAGACAGGTGTTTGGTTGAGTTATTTCCATCGTAATTTGTTCAAGCACTTTGGTATCATCAAAAATCCGAAGGTTCATATTGTATCAAATTCACGTGTTACCAAATTTTTATCGTCTGGAAATCATATAACTGGATTTGAGTATATAAATAACGGACAAAAGAAAACTGCTGAATATGATCAGTACTTCTTAACCTCAGGCGCTTTTGAGAGTTCAAGAATCTTGGTTAATTCAGAACTTAGTGCGGAAAAGAATACGATGCCTTTCTCTGATCATTTATCCCAAAGAGCCTTTAAGGTAAAAAGTGGTATAAAGATGGGAGATATTGATTTCCGTTTCCATGTAAAAGGTGCCTCATTGATTACAAAGAGATTTGTGGGAGAGGTAGATGGCTATTCTTTCTATTCACAGCCTATATGTAATGAGGATTTTCCATTCTTTAGGGATTTGAAGAAATTGTTGTTCGGACATAAGTTCAGAGCCGGTCTTATAATGAACATTATCAAGAATATCCCTCAGTGCATAGCTTTTGCCTGGTATATGATTGTTTTGAAGAAAATGTATGTCTATAATAATGAATTCTATCTCCAAATAGACATTGAAGCTCCAAGGGAATCCGGAAAGATGACTCTTAACAAAGAGAGAGACAAATACAGAGAGAAGAGCGTAGATGTAGATTTGTCCATATTGCCTAAGACTGGAGAACTCTTTACCAAGGCTCGCGCAATAATAAAGGATTATCTCGACAAAAACGGAGTGGTTTATGAAGAACTGCCATTCAGTACTTCAGCAGAGAAATATGAGGATGTTTATCATCCGTTTGGAATGTTCTGTGATTTTAAGAATGCAGATGATTACTTCAGTCATTTTGATAATATGCTTGTAGTAAATACAGGCGTTTTACCAAGAGCCGGTGGTATTAATTCCACTTGTGCTGTATTGCCATTGGTTGAAGAATACATTAATAACAAAATGGACTGATATGGAGAAAGCAAGAGAAATAGGCAAGGTTTCCATAAAAAATAAAATGGCAAGAGCGGTGTGGAACATCGTTTCTGCCGTTTTATTCAGACCTTTTGGAACAAAGTTGTTCAATCCATGGAGGTTGTTTCTTCTCAGATTGTTCGGGGCTGAAGTGAAGAATGATTCCGGAGTTTATGCTTCGACAAAGATTTGGGCACCTTGGAATCTTAGACTGGGACATAACTCATGGCTTGGCCCTAATGTCATTTGCTATAATCAGGCTATGATATCATTGGAAGATGATGTCACGGTTTCACAATATTCTTATCTATGTACAGCAGGGCATAAGACAGATACTATTAATGAGAATGATACCGGCTTGATAATTGCCCCGATAACACTGAGGCAAGGAGTATGGGTGGGGACTCGTGCCTTTGTAGGAATGGGTGTCAATATAGGGGAGTTTTCTATAGTAGGAGCAACGGCTTCTGTGTATAAAGATGTTGAGGCATATAATATTGTAGGTGGCAATCCTGCAAAAGTGATAAAAATAAGAACATTAAATGATGGTTGTTAAAAAGGATAATAATATAGAGTTTTTAAGATTTATTGCAACTGTAGGTGTCGTATTCGTGCATATAGGAATTTGCTGGATTTCTTCTTTCGGGAAAACGGCATCTCCTTTACAGAATTTCCAATTTTCTACAATTCAGCATTGTATGTTCTGGGCAGTACCTGTATTTATGATGATAACAGGTTCGCTGATGATGCAGAAGAAGGAGATAACATATCACACGGCTTTCAAATATTTCAAAAGAATAGCAGTATTGTTAATTTTGTTTGGTACTGTTTTTTCTTGGATGGAACTTTATTTCAAAGATCATGAAATCAGTTCAACGCTAATCTGGGGGGGGATACTAAATGTGCTGGAAGGTAATACTTGGAAGCATTTATGGTATTTGTACATGTTGTTGGGAATATATCTTGTTTTACCTGTCCTGAATGGTATGAACAAGATGCCGATGAAAGAAATCGGACTAATGACTGTCGTGATATTGGTTTTTAATTCCCTTCTCCCCACATTTCAGTTGGAGTGTGGCATAGCTTTCCCCATAGCATCCATTTATGTAGGGTATTTCTTAATGGGGTATCTTGTTTTGAAGACTAATGATTGCAGCTTTATGAAAGGAAAGACCCTGATTGCGCTGGCGATATTGTTATTTACGTTTATATTACTTGTTGGTGACAGGTATCTTTCTGTTGTAAAAGGGGAAAAGATAGGGGTAGACTGTTCGTCATATGTTTCTGCCTTTACAGTTCTTCAAAGTGCGATTGTGTTTTGGCTACTGACCAAGAAAAAGGGATACTTTGATAAATTCTGCTCGATGTGGTTGATAAGGCGCTTTAATAGATGTTCTTTGGGGATATATATCATCCATATGTTATGGATTAATTTAATCATAAAAGTTTTCCATATCAATATTATGCCGTATGGAATATGGGGAATCATTCCTATGGGCATGATGGTTTTTCTACTTGCATGGGTTACAACAGAGGGAATGATAAGACTACCCATCCTAAGGAGATATCTGTGATATTGGCGTAGAATAATGGATTAAGATTAAACTATTAAAGTTCATGTTTCTGACGAAAAGTACTTGCACAAGGTTTCTCCCAAATCTTTGGCAAGGAAGATATGGTGGTGAAGAAACTGTTTAAAGTATAATTCGTCTTATTGCTTATTTTTGCGTTTTAAAATTGATGGACTCTTGTATTGACAAGGTGGAGAATGCTCTGCTGGAGATATTGAGGAGAGAGGTAACGGGAGAGGACGGGACGAAGAAGATGGAATTGTCTGTTGCCGGACTGAATGTCGTTATGCGCCTCGCCAGAGAACATGCCGTTACGGGACTGGTGGCTAATGCTGCAATGAGGAACCGGATTGTGATTGCCGGAGGTGCGGCGGAAGGCAGAGGGGAGGCTGTGATGAGGCTTATGCAGCAGACCATGGCGCACAGACAGAACCAGCGTAGGTTTGAGGATGCCGTGGGGCGATTCGCCCGACTGATGGAGGAGAACAGTATCGCCTATGTGGTGTTCAAGGGACTGGCCGTGGCGAGACATTATCCCGAACCGTTTGTACGGACGATGGGCGACGTGGACTTCTATGTTCCGCAGAGGGATTTCCTGCGGGCGGTGGAGGTGATTGAGCGTAGGCTGAATGTGGTGATGGACAAGGAGGATGTTGACAAACACTACAGTTTTGACTGGCAGGGCATCCGCTTCGAGATGCATTATCAGATTGAGACCTTCGGCAGTCATCGGCATCAGCACCGCTTCGACAGGATGATAGATGAGGCTATGGCGGAGCATACGGATTCGTTCACGGTATGCGACTCCGACGGCAATGGAACCGAGGTCAGCGTATTGCCACCGACAGAAGATTTAATCGTGGTTTTTAAGCATTGGTTTAACCATCTGCTCGTGGAGGGCGTTGGCTTGCGCCAGACCTTGGACTTGGCAGTGCTCTTGAATGCTTATAGGGACAAAATAAATGTCGGTCGGCTGATGACTTCCTTGGACGGTATCGGCTATATGAAAGCATTCCGAGCCATGCTCGCTATGATGAGGCGGTATCTTGGATTTGTTTGGTTTGACAACTTCTTTGTATATAACCGTTGCGACGAACGGTATGCCAACAAGCTCATGGCTGCTGTGATGGAGAGCGGGAACTTTGGCAGGAAGGCTTACCGAAATCATACAACGGGGAAAAAGAAAAGCATGGAGACTGCCACAAGAGCGTTGCGTCATTGCGTGACGTTTTTGTGGTTGGCTCCCAAAGATATACTTTGCTTGATACCACGAAGAATAGGTATCACACTGAAACAGAAATTTTAAATCATGATATTTTGTTCATTAGGAACTATGGATATGCCGTTTGAAAGAATGGCGTATGCTATAGATTTTTTTGCTGCTACGACAGACGAAGAGGTCATCGTGCAGACAGGTTGGACGGACTATCCTTATAAGCATGTGAGCAAGAGCTTCAAGATGTGTACCAAAGAAGAAATGGAACACTACCAAGAGGAAGCGTCTTTGCTTATCATGCAGGGAGGATGGGGTTCGATATGTGAGAGTATGGAGAAAGGCAAGCGGATGGTAATCATTCCTCGCTATGACGGTACGGAGCATATTCATGACCAGTTTCAACTGATAAGGAAATTAGATGAAATAGGTACGGTTGTAGGTGTTTTTCCCTCTGAGTTTAATCCAAAGAAGTATAAGGAGCAATACGACGAAACCGCAAGACTATTGAAATCTGCGGTTGATAAAGCCCAAACCTTCGATTTCAAGACAATAAAGAAAGGCAAGGCTGAACCCTTGCTGAGACAAAAAATAGAAGAACTCGGCTGTGGCAAGCGAATTTGTCTTGCATCGTCAGCAGGAGGGCATCTGCGTGAACTGCAACTTGCTATTGGTACTATTCCAAATTACTACCATTGCTATTGGCTTACTCTTCCGACAACTTCCACTAAAGCCTTTATGAAAGACAAGGAACATGTATTCCTTACTAATTTCCAACCGGCTCGTAAATGGACTCTCTTTGCCAATGCTATTCCTGCCTTGTTGTGGGTTTTAATAAAACGCCCGACTTGTATAATTACCACAGGTGCTGGTGTATGCATTCCTACCATTGCTTTTGCCAAGAAGCTGCTTGGCACAAAGATTCTTTTTATAAATTCGGCTGCTGACGTAACTCATGCAAGCAAAACGCCTCTGTGGATTGAGAAAAAGGCTGACTTGTTCCTTGTGCAATGGGAGGAAATGAAACAGATATTTCCAAATGCTATATGTTGCGGAGTCCTTTGATTTTCCTCGCAACAATAATTTTATTGATTTTTTACAACTATATGAAAGTTTCGATTATAACATCAAGTTACAACCGTGAGAAGACTATACGCGGTTGTATAGAGAGTGTGTTGGCGCAGGACTATCCTGACATTGAGTATATCGTGGTGGATGGGGCTTCTAAGGACGGTTCGCTCTCAATCATCAATGAGTATAAGGACAGGATAAGTAAGATAATCTCTGAGCCTGATCATGGCATGTACGAGGCTATCAACAAGGGCATCCGGGCTGCTACTGGCGATGTCATCGGTCTGGTACATTCGGACGATTTTCTGTATTCTCCTCAGACTGTATCCAATATAGTGAAGCGGTTTGAGGAGACTCATGCCGATTTTCTGTATGGTGACGGATTGTTTGTGAATGCCGAGAACACGGATAAGGTGGTGCGCAACTGGATTGGTGGCGACTATCGTCTGTGGAAAGTTCGTCACGGTTGGTTGCCGCTGCACCCCACTTGCTATATCAAGCGCAGCGCCATAGAGCGTAAGGGACTGTATAACGAGAGCTATAAGATAGCCGCCGACTCGGACTTCCTCTTCCGCTATCTGCTTGGCGGCGAGTTGAGCGTCACTTATCTGCATGAATATATCGTGAGAATGCGCATGGGCGGACTTAGTACGGACTCCGCTCGAAGAAAGCAGATGTGGAAGGAGGATATCAGAATGTATCAGTCGCACGGCATGAATCCTACTTTGACAAAGTTGGAGAAGATGCTGTGGAAGGTGCCACAGTTTATCGGTGCGAAATTCAAGTGATAGGCTCATTATTTGTGAATATACAGAACATCATAGACATCTTAAAATTAGAAAAGTAATGTGGTGGAAAATAATTTTAGGAGTAATAGGATTAGCTGTCGTTGGTTTTATTGGCATGGTCATCAAGATGGTGATAACTGAAGCAAAGGAGGAGACGAGGGATATAGAGAGGGCAAGTAATAATATTTATGGACAGAATGAGAATGAAGGAATTGGAAAATGATTTGTCTGTATATGTAAGCGAGTGGATGGATGCCCGATGGAAATATTGGAATTTTATCAATACATCCATTCATCGTGATAGGAGAACTGGTATCTATAGATTGAAGCAAGGTGAACGACTTCTAGATTATCTTAATTCAATCATGGGAAATATAGAAGACCATTTAGGTATGGAAAAAGGGCAACGTTTAATTCCTTCTAATTTCTCATCTGTCAGCCAATTTGCTAAGTTTCTTCAAAATTTTACACAATTTCTTCGTGACAACTATCATCTTGTTGAGACCAATTTCAAAGGAGAGCAAACGGATTTTATTGTTGTTGATATTGCCAATATGGTTAATGAGATTATAGAAATGTCGAATAGATGTTTAGATGTAATCTTAAATGATGACAATGTGCCGATTCCATATCAACAAGTCAAAAAATGCTTATATGAAAGCGACATCAAAGAGTTCGTTAATCTCATAAATAGCATTATAAAGAGTGTACCTTATCTCATACACAAGGAGAAATTCAACGAGGGCTATTTCCATTCATTCTTTCATGTTGCATTGACGTTGATAGGAATGCGTCCCTTATCTGAAGTTGTCACTTCTGATGGTAGGATAGATATGGTTTTAGGCTGTCCAAAAACTGTTTTTATCATGGAATTCAAATATTCACCGAATGACAAGGATTTGTCAAAAGTCGCTTTGGAACAAATTAAAAGCAAGAAATATCACTTACCATATATCATACAACAGAAGCCTATTGTTGGAATAGGATTCTCTTTTGGTGAAGGAACAAGAGAAATCACAAATTTTACGGATGAGGCATTATATCAGCCAGAACTGAATCTCGATAATAGGATTTTATGAAGAAATATTGTTACGTTTGTGGAAAGGAGCTAAGTGAACATCCATCTTTAGATGAATGTAAGTGCCATGATGAGCATATCATTCCGAATGCAATTGGTGGTCATTTGATATCAAGGGATTTTTTATGTGAATCATGTGGAGGTGGTTTATCAAAAGGAGATAAGGCATTTACAGACATATTCGCACCTTTTATTGTATTTCTAAACCAAGCAGGACTTCTTCGTTCATTAGATAGAGATAATGTGGACAAAAAGGTATTGCCTGGAAGAATCTTTGAAAATAACGAACTTTCATCAACGCCAATTCATAAGATTAGGTATCAGAAAGGGAAAGTTGCTCCTTGCAAACCTTTTTACCGAATAGATGAAACTAATAAAAAGGTATTCCTATTTGCAGAAAAGAAGACTGCAAAACATTTTCGTGCGTATGTTGAACAGCAAATGAAAAATGATACCAAGAATATTGATCAATACCACTTTGAGGTGTTTGACGATTTGAGCAATTTAGGATTCCTTGGTATCAATTTTTCAAAAGGAAAACCAAATTTTAACCAAGACTTAAAAGATGGTTTGTTAAAGATTGCCACCGAAATTGCTCTATATGCAGGAGTAAAACGTGAAGATTTAGCATCTGTATTGGATATTGATGAAAATACTGGGATTTCAACTTATAAGATTAACACTTGTATATGGCCATACACACCCCAATCTTTGCCTGACATACTGTATGAGAATGAAGGATACAAGATAGATGCAAATTATCCTGCACATATACTAAAAGTGTTTACTGAAACTAATACAGAAGGCGGTAAGAGTTTACTTTGCTACATAGAATTATTTAGCACATTCCAATATTATGTTCTCTTGAATGATGATTACAAAGGAAAAGAAGTTGATTTTACATACGCTCAGAAATTAAGCCCTAACTATGTTGAGTCAATAGAAGATTTGGAAGCAATGGACAATAGCGACTTGGACATAGCAATTAGAGACGCAAAATTTTCAAGAGAAGAATTGAAGGGACTATCAAGAAAAGAGATTTGCGCTAAGATATATGATGTTCAACGTAGGAGGGGAAGTGAGTTTAATTTGAATGCAGCTGTTATAAAGGATTATGAGTGGATTTCCAGGCAAATACTTCTAACCCTTGCTACTATTGTAAAAGAAAAGCATTGTACACATTTGTTGGATTCGACCTTACGTTCGTTTGTGAAAATACAAAAATCACATAAATACACTTGTCAAGAAGTAATGGATGCGTTTGCAGAACAACCAAAGGAAGCATATTTCAGAAAGATGGCAATTGTAAAAGAAGAAGGCCAACTTGTAGCATGCTCTTATCCAGAGTTGTGTTTACAACTTTATAATAAACACCCAGAATATGTACAAGAATATACAACCGTAAAATTTTCTCAATTATCAAATTATTGCTATAAGAAAGCTGGTGTAAAAACCGAATGATTTGATAATGATATAGAATAGAAAAGCAATAAAATGAAAACAATACGTTTACTACAACTTTCAGATATTCATTGGAAGAAACAACTTGATCCCGCTGACGATTACACAGACATAAGAGACCTAATGCTACAAGATTTGGGTTATTATTGTCAAAGAACGGGTAATAATTTTGATAAAATTCTAATATGTGGAGATATTGCCTTTAGTGGATCAGCAGATGAGTATAAACGAGCCAATTCGTTTATTCTAGAACTGTGTAAAACCGTGGATTGTAAAACCGAGGAAGTTTATACTGTTCCTGGCAACCATGACAAGAATGTAAATGAACATCCCAAATGCGTGAGAGAATTCATTCATCAAGCTATATCTAATCGTGGGAATGATTGTGATTGGTTGTGGAATAAGATGATTGACGAAGATTTTTCTTTCATCAAGAAATTGTATACCCCTTTTAAAGAATACAATAACTTCTGTAATGATGAGAGAGATAATGCTGAACCTTTTATGCTTAGAGCTTTAGAAATGGATGTTGATAAACATAATGATGCAGAAATGTTTTGGCATTCTGAATTTGAAGATGACCTCGAAGGCTATCAAGTCAATTTGTATGGCGTGAACTCAGCATTGATTAGTGATTTAAATGATTATGACCCAGATCCCAATAGAATAGACGGACATCCTCTTTTTCTTCCCCAAATAGCATATCGTGGTGCAAAATGTAAGGATGGTATCATTAACATACTGATGTGTCATCATCCATTAGATTTCTTGCTGAATAAAGATGAAATAGCCAAAGACTTGGATAAAAGATACGCTTTGCAACTGTATGGACATGTTCATATAGCCAACAGTGACATAAATAACAATGCAGTGCATATATACTCTGGCTCTTTAAATCCTGGAGATGTGAATGATAACACATATAAACCAGTCTATAATATCATAGAACTCTCCATTGAAAGGCATGATAATGAAAACGATGTATTGAAAGTGGATTTGAGGGTTCAGAAGTATGATGGGGAACAGTTTGTGAAGGATGAAGAACAATCCAAACCATTCAAGGTTACATTGAAAAAACATGATTTATGGAAGGATGGTAATAAACCAGCGGTAGGTATCGAACAGAGACTTCCTGATGGTTTATCCAAACGTGATGTTAGACACAAGTTTAAACAGTGTCCAAATTCAAAAGAGATAATAAAAAGAATGTACCCACAGATTGATTGTACAGGCTCTGCCTATATGAGAAATCAAGTGTTCTTGGAAAAAATCAGGGAAGACAACAGGTGGGTTGAACTTTATAACATGATAAAGTGATGAATAATGTACTAAACAATATTCTCATGCAATGTGGTCTTATAGTACCACTTGAAGAGACTGAAACAGACGTATTGGCAAAAGCCTGTTCCGAATACATTGGTAATGAGTCGTTCTCATTTGAAGATTTTGAAGAATTGGTCGATTGCTATGTGATGAATCGGGAATGTAAAGAGTTGAACGATTTCGTTGCAGAATATATTTCAAACAATGGCTTGGGGAACTATAATTTTCCCAAACGTATAAAATGCGCTCTTGTTTTCTATTGTATTTATTTGGCTATAGAAGAATGTGATAACGACAAGGATATAGCATTACGCTCTTTATCGTTGCAAAACGTTATGATTCAAGTGCATGGGAATTGGGGAAAATTGAATTATCAGAATATACTATATAAGCTATATTTTAAATATGACCAATATGCAGAGGGAGAAGTAATCGGTGAAAAGAAATATCCAAGAGACTTTGTACAATCAATGTTTACTGGAAGTTTCCGACAAGGTGAAACTATCTCCGATGATATATCTGATAATATCCAATCTTTGGCATTGATGGCATGGGATGAAGAAATGTCTCAATTCATAAAAGAAATAAAAGAAACGAATGATTTCTTGAAAATTCAATTGATATTGGAACATTATTTTATCAATAAGCCGCAGATACCTCAAAAAGAAGACTTTATTGAGTTAATGCAACGTATTTTTCCACGTGGCGGAAATGGACAAAGGCAAAAGATAGAGAAAATTCTTAAGAACTTGGCGGAAACGGACGTATGTCTTGTTGATGAAATAAAATCAGGTTCATCTTTGTTATTGCATGAAATTGAAAATGCGAGGATTAATGAATATGGTGATTACCTAAAAAACTTTGAACTGAGTCCAAAAGAGTTCTTTGTTTATTTGTATCATGAACTACTATTGGAAGACTTATTAAAGGAATAACGCAATGGAAGATAAAAAAAACATATTAGAGTCTTTAGCGGGTGTTGCACAGCTAAAGCATGACAATGTTATAAAGGATGATACAATAGAAAATATAGCGCAATACTATTGCGATTCCATGACAGATGAAAACATCAATGATGTATTAGGTGATTACAATACCCATCTTGTAACCTTAGTAGGTTTTTCAGAGGTTGGAAAATCAACATTTGTAGCTTCTTTGTATCATAAGTTTATGTGTACAGGAGAGATTGATGGGTACAAATTCATAGACTCTGACACTTATGTGGGATTTGAACGTAGAGCTTATATTCGCAATGAATCATTAAAAACTTCCTATAGAAATTCAAGAACGACAACATTGGAAGGACAATTCTTGACCTTAACTTTGTCAAAGGATGATAAAATAAATAAACTTATCATTTCTGACAGAGCAGGAGAAACATACAAGAATAGTTATACCAGTAATTTGTCAGATGTTAAACAAGATAAAGGATTAATCAATTCGCATCATATTATTTTCTTTATAGATTCTTCATCCGTAAATAACGAAGATGACTATAGCGATTTTTGTGATGATTTTCAACTTTTACTCAGCCGTATGGCATCGGCCGGGGTGTTTGATGTTCCAAAAGTGTACGACATAATATACAATAAGATTGACTTAAATCAGACAGATGAGATTAAAGAGTTGTATAAGAAGCAAAGTCAAGATTTGGAAAACAAGATGAAAGTTGATTACGGTATCGATATCTCAAGCAAGTTTGAAATTGTTGCAAACGACATGAAAGACCAAGGCTTGGGTGATGTGTTCAAGTATCTTGTTAATACATTGGATAGTCATACAAATTATCAATATAAAGAATCCAATTGGGTGAAAACATTGTTGAATTAATAAGGAAGAAGGCATATGAATATGACAAAATGTATGATTGCAGGTTTGCCTGGTTCGGGAAAATCCACATATATAGGTGCTTTATGGTATTGTTTGATGCATCCTGATAATATTGAAGACATAAAATTGGTAGCCGATAAGATGAATTTGGCAGATGACCTTACTGTACTAAACAGATTAAGCAATGCTTATAAAAACATGAAGCTTATTGACCGTAACTATTCTGACCAAAATGAATCTGTTCAGATAAATCTTAAGGTAGCAGATTCTGACACAAAAATACAAGTTGAGGTGCCAGACTTTCTTGGCGAAAACTTTCGAGACTTGGTCGAATTGAAAGAATCAGAACTTGTTTCGGAATGGTTGAAAGATACAGATACATTGGTATATTTTATGAATGAGATTACACCGCCTGAATTTGAAGATGACCATGGACCTGAAGATGATGAAAAACCTATGCCTGCTAAAGAAGTTCCGAAGTTTTCCATAAAAACTATTTCTGCAGTGGCCATGAATATCATGGTGCTAAAATGCTTGTTGGACAAGAAAAGTTTCAAGAAAGTAGTGATTGTGTTGTCTTGGTGGGATAAGAATACAAAAAACGGAGTTGTCCCGAACAACCCTCAAAAGTATTTGAAAGAGTATTCTCCTGCTCTTTTCAATTTTATTCAGCATCATATTCGTAATTTTGAAATTATAGGTCTGAGTGCACAGGGACTGGAATATCCAAAAGAAGACCAAGGAAATTATGAGGTTGCAAAAAAAGAAATTAAAGCAAAGACGCGAGAAGGGAAAAGATCATTTGTTGAAATAGGAAATGAAATTGTACATGATTTATCTCTACCATTATATTTACTTATAAAGGAATGATTATAGAACAGACTTTATATGGCTATAACAAAGGCCATGGACTATTGGCGAGCTCTTTTCCGATAAGACCGAATAACGACTCATCTTTAATGTCAGTTCTAAGTGACTGGACAGGTTTCAGAAATGAGTTAGGGGAAGATTCGTATATGACCTTCTATCCATTATCTAATGGCGAAAAATATGCTTTTGCCAAAACATGGTATGCAGAAGAAATGGAACGTCCTGGTTGTGTTTGGACTCATACTCTAATTGTTGACTTGAAAGAAATGGATAGAAATTTTGATTTCCGGGTGTTGGACGATTACTTCAGACGACCTCAAAAGGACGACTATGAATTCTATCAACATAAAATAGAAATCGATAATTTTGAAACAAGAAATTCCAATGTGGTTTTTAATATGTTCGATGACACGTCCTTGCTAGTTCTATATTTACTTTTACTTGGCAACAACAAGAATTTATTCATATATATGGATAAAGCCCAAAGTGCATATCAAGCATTATGTTTCTATCTACTTCAATATCTTCCTTTAGATATGTTGAAATGGATTTCGCTGAGCACAGGGTCTGCATCTCGAAGAAAACTTGGAAGCGAGGACTTTTCTATTCAGTTTACTGACAATATTACTAATATATCATTATCAAATGCTCCTTGGAAGGGTAAAATTGCCAAAGAGAATTTCACTATTGGATTATTGTACATATTTGAACAGTCGAAAAGAGAGAATGATACTTTTCCAAGTTTAATAAGATTATTTAAGGAAGACATTAAAGATGAAAAAGAGAAACTATTTGCATTTGCAATATTGATGAAAGAACTCGACACTGCATTAAATGAAAAAGTTGGAGAAAAAGAATATGCAAACGTGCTATCCTTGTTGGAAGAATATTTTCCGGAGCAAAATGAGGGTATAAGACTTAAAAGCAACTTTCTTTCAGAGAAAATATCTTCTTTGTATGGGACTGAGGAAGATTATCTCTTTCAAATTGCATCTTTGAAAAGAGATACTTTTTTACATCCTTTGATGACTCATTTTGCTCAAAGATTGATGATATTAGACAAAAATCGTCATAATGACTATGTGACTTTGATAGATAAAATTGCAAAGATAGAACATCCTAACGAAACTGCATGTAAGGCATTGTTATATGCCATCGACCACATGGACGAAGAAGAATTACTTGGCTTGACAAATAATAATTGGGAGCATATTTTACCATTGCTAAATAATAATGAAAGATTTTTTGAAACTGGTATATGGTTGCGATTGCCAGCAAAACAATTCAATGATATATTTTTGATGTATGATAGTCACAACTTCGAGAGTTTCAAACACTGGGATGAATTACTGAAAAAAGTGTTAGTTTCAGAAACTCTTACAGGGGAGAATATTTCTTCACAATTAGTAAAGAATGCTAACGATGCTGTCAAAATGATATTTGATTCAGCAAACGATTCTCATTTATCGGTTGTTTCTCCTTTTTTACTTTTATTTTGTATGCAGAAAAAACAAGATTTCTTGGGGTGGTTAGGAAGACAAAAATTTATCAATGAGCGAGTTGAAAAATTTATTATACATCAGATAGATCCAACATCCATTTATGTAAAAGAATCGCAATCTTGTTCTTGGAAAGCATTGTTGGAAGCAGATAATGGAGGTAAGAGTATCGACTTCTACTTGTATTTGTATATACTTGCGCATAATTGGAAAGACAGGCTATCTGTAGAGATGCTAAAACATGGTTTTTACCCTATATACAAAGAATTGAGCAAAAGCAAGTTAAGCAGTAAGGATTGGGATAGAATTAGTAGCGTTACGCCGAATCGTTATTTCATAGCCAATTGGGATAAATGTAAAATTTTAAGTAGAGGACTTGTAGATTATCTAAAGGATTGTGATGTCGATATAGATGAGATACGTGTGTTCTCGCCTAATAAAAAGGTAAACAACCATTTGGTTCATTATTGGAATAAAAACTGAGAATTTATGGGATGGGTAAAGAATAAAATGATAGAAATGCAAGATAATGGAGACTGGCCAAGTCATGATCTTGCTGACAAATATGTTTGTACTTGCCATTTTGAAGACAAGTACTTAAACGAAATAATACAATCACATGGCAAACAAGGTACTTGTTCTTATTGTGGAAAACAAAGTGTTGTTTGTGATATGTATACTTTATGCGAGCAAATAGTATGGAAGATAGGCTTGTACTTCAATTCTTTAGATGATGCTGGGCTGTATTTAACTAATGAGTTTTATGATGATGAGCAAGAAGTGATACCTGGCTATAAGAGAATAGGTGAATATGTAGTTCCTGAGAACTTGACATATTTCGATTCTGTAGATGAACTTATGGATGGTCTTGACTTAACAACAGATGATGATGATTTGAATGAAGACATCAAGAGTTGTTTTACGACAGAACAATGGATTAGTAGCGACATTTATGATGAAGATAGAAGAATCAAATATGCTAACCAATGGGATAGATTTGTCAATACTGTAAAACATCGTGGTCGATTCACATTCCTTGCGACACCAGAGTTCAGGAATATCATTCAAGAAAAAGATGGACATTCTGATGATATTCTAAGTGTGTTGAGTGATTTGATAATAGAACAAGGATTGGTGAAATCACTTCCTAAGGGAACGAATTTATATCGTGCTCGTAAAGTGGATGATGTAAATTTAAACTACAAGTTTGCTGATATTACATCACCGCCAGACAATCTTGCATTTCCAAATAGAATGAGTCCTGCAGGAATTTCTATGTTTTACGCTTCATTTGAAAAAGAAACTGCCACTAATGAATGTGTTGGTGGTGATTCTAAGGGACTGATTGTTGGTACTTTTGAAACAGTAAAAGATTTGAAAGTGATAGATTTGACTTCAATACCAGAGCAATCATTTTGGGTGAACAATTGGCAGGAAAATCAATTTCTTCATCATTTCAATGAGAATATAACCCAAAGAGTTGACCCTAAAGACACCAACCATTTGCAATATATACCGACACAAGTTTTCACAGAGTTTCTTCGCTATATGTTTCGTGATGCTAAAGGAGAACAAGTAGATGGATTGATATATGGCAGTTCAAAGACACGAGAAAAGAATATAGTGCTCTTTTGTAATCAGGCTCAGAGTGAGAACTTTGTTGATAAGAATGTGAAAATCGAGAAGTTTGAACGGACTATTAATTGGAAAATATTGGAATAAAAGCATAAAAATGAATCCAAACAACACCCAACACAAATCATTCCTCTGGCACCTTGACTTCGAGTCCTTCACATGGCACACCTTCTATGGTGAGCAATGTCCGCCATTCGTTACCGAAGAGAATAAGGTGGTATGGCGACGGTATCTGAAAAAAGTTATCAAGAAACATCTGAAGGCAGAAGTGATGAATACACCTGAGTTCAGAGATATTGAACTCCAGATAAGGGAAGAAAAGCTGTGCGCATAAAATGGGACGAGAAGAGAAGACGGTCTATGGAGAAGCAACGGTGTCGCGCAAGATGGAGCGACCGAGAATCAACTATATTCCGAAAGGGCTGAGCGTGGACTATAAAGAGGAATACTCCAAATATCTGATTCAGGAAGTAAGCTTTGAACCGAGAGACAATGATGACTTCACGTCTCTGCTACGTCTGCTGGAACGATGGCACAAATATCTCTTCCATCGGTTTTGATGGTAATCCAAAAGAGTGGTTTATCTCCATACGCATCTATGGAGAAAAGTTCGATGATCTGCTGCATGGTTATCTGCTGATGAACGTGGCGTTTGCCTCTGCTTGGGGTATGTCTGAAAATTGATTTGGTGCAATTGGGACACCAACTACTTGGAGGAACTTGTAGAGCAAATATTATGACATGAAGTTCTTGCAAGGTAATTCAGCTTTTTGATTATCAAGAGGACATAGTGACAGCAGCGTTTCTCGTATTCGGGCGTTTCGGATGGTTGGGCAATGATACTCGTATCGGTCGGCGCAGATGCTCGTATCGGTCGACGCAGATGTCTGTATCGGTCGACGCGGATGTCCGTATCGGTCGGCGCAGATGTCCGTATCGGTCGACGCAGATGTCCGTATCGGTCGACGCAGATGTCCGTATCGACCGACGCGGATGGTTTTAGCAGTGCTTCAACTCCATATCCCTTCGCGATTTTGACTTGATTACGAGCCACACACCGCTGAACACGAGCACTACTGCCACGGCTTGCTTCCACGTGAAGAGGCACATGCCGCAGGCGATGCTCACCGATACCGCCACCACGGGCTGCATATAGTTGTAGATGCTCACCACGGTGGGGCGCAGCGTGCGTTGCGCCGTCTGCATACACAGGTAGGCGATGTAGGTGCCGAAGAACACTACGAAGCCTGTTTCGAGCCATGTCTTGAGGCTGACAGCCTGCCAGTCGGTAGACGCGGCGTGCGAGCCGAGGAACGGCGTGAGCAGAATCGTAGCCCACGTGAACATCCACTTGCTCATGGTTATCGGACTGTAGCGTTTCAGAATGCTGCGATAGAGCGAGAGGTAGAGCGCAAACGACATCTGCGCAGCCACACACAGCAGGTCGCCACGTATGTCGCCGATGCGCGAGTCGTTGGCTACGGCGGTGCTGGCTATTAGGATGACGGCACCCGAGCAGCCTACACCCACGCCCAACGCCTTGCGCCCCGTGATGGGTTCCTTCAGAATGAGCGCTGCGAATATCATTGCGAAGATAGGCAGCGACGTGGTTACGATGGCAGCGTTGGACGGGGTGGTGATGCTCAGACCGATGGTGAAGCAACACTGGTTGCATACGAGTCCGAACACGCCGGCTCCGCAGAGCACGAAGATGTCCTTGAGCGGCACATGCTCGTGCTTGGTGAAGAGCGATGTTATCCAGAAGAACACCGCTCCGCCCAAGGCACGCAGATAGACCATGTTCAGATTGTCCACCCCGCTGAGCATCGCGTCTTTGCCGATGGGAGCCATGAGACCCCAAATGGCGCAGGCGGAGAGAATGGCGAGGTGGGCAATCAGTACGCGTTTGTTTTGCATTGCGTCTATACGAGGTGAGCTATAAGTTCCTCACGATCGCCGGCGAGCATGTCGATAACTGGAATTTCAACCATTGTGTAGCAGCCCGGCTGCTGGCGCATTGTAGCGCGAGCCACGTTGACGAGCACCTGACCGGTGAGTGCAGGGTTGTTGATGCTCATGGTGAACTCCATGCGCTGGTTCTGAGTCTTGCCGCTCACGCCCTTGCGAGTGAGATGTACGCCGTGACCCATATCGCGCACGGCGTCAACCGACGGTACGGCGAACACGTGAGTCTCGTCGTTAGAGAAGTAGGGGTCTGCCTTGATAGCTGCCGTAACGTCTTCGAGCTTTGCGCCCTCCTCGAGTTCTACGTAAACCATGCGGCGGTGCAGTCCTTCGCCCTTCGGTATAGTCATAGACAGCGCATCCTTCACGCCCTCCTTAGAGCGCACGCATACGCTATGACCCATCGACATGCCCGGTCCGAAGTTGGTGTAGCTGAGTCCCTTCGGTGCGAGGCTCTGCATCAGAGTGCGCACGATAGAGTCGGAACCCGGGTCCCAACCAGCAGCGATTACGCTCACCGTGCCGTTCTTCTTGCACACCTCAGAGAGAGTGCGGCGGTAGTCGACGATAGAAGTGTGTATATCGAAGCTGTCTACGGTGTTGATGCCGAGTGCAGCAATCTGCTTTGCGTACTCCTCGCACGAGCGTGTCGGAGTAGCGAGGATAGCTACGTCCACGTCCTTCAGTTCGCGAATGTCCTTCACTACCTCGTACTGAGCCAGTTCGGCAGGCTTGTTCTCCGCACCGTGACGGCGCACTACACCAGCAATCTCAAAGTCGTCGGCAGCCTCAAGCGCCTGAATCGCATAATGTCCGATGTTGCCGTATCCCACTACGGCTGCTCTAATCTTTTTCATGTCTTTCATTTTAATATAAAAATTATATGGAATGTCTCGCACGGATGAAGCCGCAGATAGCGAGACATCTGTTACTAATGGGTGCAAAGTTATAGAAAATCATCAAAACAAATAGCGCTCTGCTGTCGTTTTTTTACGTATTTTACTGTATATTAGGTAAAATCATTATAAGTAGGTATTTCATAATTCGCCGATTATGCCTAATTTTGCAACCGTAAAAAGAATAATACTCAACGACAATGAAAAAGAAATATCTTGGTAAGACCGTAGGGTCATTGCTTATCGTACTTCTTATGATGCCGTTAGGACATGCACTGATGATTCTGATGGAGCACTTCCTCGAGCCGACAACGCTTCACTATTCGGCGTTTCTGATGGGTTTCGTAGGACTTGTGATCACCATAGCCGGTGTGTTCGTGAAGGGCGACACACGCCAGACCTGCTTCGGGCTCACCGGGGCCTTGCTCTTCTGGACCGGTTGGGTGGAGTTTCTGTTCGCTTACTTCGCTCAGCGCTTCGGTGTACATTGCGATCTTATAGGCAACGGCGTTGTGCAGACCGTCACGGAATACGTCAACGGCGTTGGTGTCAACCATACGTTCACAATCAACGGCACACCGCTCGAAGATTTCTCGCGTGCCGAACTTAAGGAGCTGCGCGGCTCGCGTCCTGAATATCTCATCATGCCCGCCACGTTCGGCATGTGGATGATGTTCGTAGTGATGTACACCTTCTGCACCCGCACCGGCTGTCTGTTCATCCGCTGGGTACAGAGACATTGCGGCATAAACGAGAAGGTAGAGCTGCGCCCTATGGCGTATCATCCGAGCATAGTGATATTCATGGAATGGAACATAATGATGTGGGGACTCTACATGCTGCTCATGTTCTGCTACGACCCAGTATTCCTCGGCGACCATCACCCCGTGACCTACGCCATTGCAGCCATCTGCCTCTTCGGTTCGGTGCTGATGTTCAAGAAGCAGCTCTACATAAAGCAGTGGGGACGCAACCTGCGCATGGCTTACGCCACGGTTATCGTGTTCTGGACTTTCGTGGAGGTGGTTGCACGCAACGGACTCTTCAAGGAGATATGGGTCGACCCTATGAATCATGTGGTGGAGATGAGCGCAGTGCTCGCCATCTTCGTAGTGCTCATAGGGGGTGCACTTGTCTCAAGTGCACCAACCAAGCAATAAGTGTACCAACAGCTCGGCTGGTGCAGCAGAGACTGCTGCACCCCCTAAGAACAAAACCAACAGCTCGGTTAGTGCACTTCTTGCTCTGGCAAGCGGCAAAGCCGAGCGGAGACAAGTGCACCCCCT
>OHSI01000283.1_pt1 | contig 36369 bp, 31 predicted proteins | sample 1578641 | NCBI WGS metagenome assembly OHSI01 (sample SAMEA3879535, study PRJEB24766) | human gut metagenome | biome: human-associated habitat; feature: feces | place: USA | collected 1985/1987 | reverse complement strand
GGCGGTGCTCGATGCGGACGCCCATGGCAAAGGGCTTGGGCACCATATACAGTCCGACGCGATGCAACATTTCAAAGGTATCTCGGGCGCTGTGACCCAGGGCCAGGAGCACATGGCGGGCGGGCAGGTCATAGGTCTGCCCGTTCTGGCAGACGGTGACGGCGCTGACCGCGCCGTCCTGTATCCGTATATGCTCCAGCCGGGCGTTGAAGCGTATGTCCGCCCCGGCCGCCTCCAGCTCCTGCCGCAGGGCCTGCAGGGCGATGTGGAGCTTGTCGGTGCCCACGTGGGGCTTGGCGTCGGTCAAAATGGTATCCGGTGCGCCGCAGCGGACCAGCGTCTCCAGAATGAAGCGGTGGCGCAGGTCCTTCGTACCGGTGTTCAGCTTGCCGTCGGAAAAGGCGCCGGCGCCGCCCTCGCCAAACTGGACATTGCTGTCCGGGTCCAGCGGGCCGCCGGACCAGAAGCGCTCAACGTCCGCCTGACGGTGTTCTACCGGCCGGCCGCGCTCCAATAGAATAGGGCGTGCGCCGCAGCGGGCCAGCACCAGGGCGGCGAACAGGCCCGCCGGTCCCGCGCCCACCACAATGGGGCGCGTCTCCGGCGGGGAGACAGGGGAGGGGAGGCGGTAGACCTCCGGCGCGTAGGGCGTTACCCGCCTGTCGCGGCAGCGGCGCAGCACCTGCGCCTCGTTCCTCACCGCCACGGCGGCGGTGTATACGAATGTCAGCCCTTCCCGCGCATCGATGGCTTTTCGCAGCACGGTGCAGGACGTCACGTCCCCGGCGGGGACGCGCAGCAGCTTGGCGCACTTGCCCCGCAGCAGCTCCTCGCTGTCGCCGGGAAGCAGTCTGATCTGGTCGATCCGCAGCACGTTGGCTCCTCCGTTCAAAAAAAGTTCACTTTTTCACCGGAAAACTTAAAGGTAGAATTAAGAAAACCGAGTATTCTATAAATCAGAAAGAGCGAAAGCCCTCTGAAGCAGGCACCGCTTCTTCTTGTCTGCTTCCTCCATCATACCACGCTTTTCCCGCCGCGGCAAGACGGGAAGGCGTTCCTTATACGAAACTGTACCACAGGAGGTATCCGCTATGTATAACGATGAATTTGACAGAAACGATATGTACCGCTTCACCAACCGGGAGATGCCCAGAGACGACTACGCACCGGCTCCCCGGCAGGAGAACGGCGGCGCGTCCCCGGCGAAAAAGCAGGGCTTTTTCCGCAAAACGTGGGTGAAGCTCACCGCACTGGTGCTGGTATGCGTCCTTGTGGGCGGCGCGGCGGGCTACGGCGGCGCGGTGCTGGCAAAGGGCGGCTCCGCCGATAACGAGGTCACCATTCAGGAGAGCGGGCGTCAGCCCGTGACCGTCCAGGTCAAGAAGGTGGACGGACAGACGAAGATGCAGCCCGCCGAGGTCTATGCCTCCACGGTGAACAGCACCGTGTCCATCAACTGCTCCTCCACCACCAACGTGTTCGGTCAAACCACCCAGTCTGCCTCCAGCGGCAGCGGCTTTATCATCACCGAGGACGGCTATGTGGTCACCAACTACCACGTGGTCAGCGGGGCTTCCTCCGTGAAGGTGACGCTGTACAACGGCGACACCTACGACGCCACCGTTATCGGCGGCGACAGCGACTACGACGTGGCGGTGCTGAAGATCGAGGCCACCGGGCTGACCCCCGTGACGCTGGGCGACAGCACCGACGTGAACGTGGGCGACACCGTGCTGGCCATCGGCAACCCCTTGGGCGAGCTGACGTTCTCCATGAGTGGCGGCTATGTGTCCAGCTGCAACCGCGCCATCAACGTGGACGGCACCCCCTTTAACATGATCCAGGTGGACTGCTCCATCAACCCCGGCAACTCCGGCGGCCCCCTGATGAACCTGTACGGCGAGGTGGTGGGCATTGTGTCCGCCAAGTATTCCACCTACTCCACCACCACAGTGGAGGGTCTGGGCTTCGCCATCCCCATTGACGATGTGAAGTCCATCATCACCGACATCATGGAAAACGGCGTCGTGACCGGTAAGGCATATATGGCGGTCACCGTGGGCACCATGAACGCCCAGATGGCGGCGCAGTACAGCATCGACGTGGAGCAGGGCGTGTTCGTCTACTCCGTGGTCAAGGGCGGAGCCGGTGACAAGGCGGGGCTGCGTCTGGGCGACGTGATCACCAAGATGGGCGATGCCACCCTCACCAGCCGTCAGGATCTGTCGGCGGCACTGAAGGGCTACCGCGCCGGTGACACCGCCACGCTGACCGTGTTCCGTGACGGCGGCTATATCACCACCGAGATCACCTTCGACCAGCAGCCGCAGGTCACGGGCACCGACACGGAGGAGGACACCCAGAGCGGCGGCTATAATGGCGGCTACAACGGCGGCTACAACGGTCAGATCCCCGAGAACTGGCAGGATTTCTACAACTACTTCTTCGGCAACCGCGGCTAAGCTGCGTTTACCCCATAACTTCTTCATTCACACCCTCCATTTTCCTTTATTGTCCCCGTCGGCCTGTTTCCCCGGCGGGGACAATTCCTGCCCGCGGGCGGGCGCAGAAAATCTCTATTGTAATCGGCGGCGAAGTAGTATATAATATCCTATATTACCATGCACAACTATGCGATTTTGCGTACCTAACATTTCCGCAGAAAGGAAGTCCGCTATGATAAAAGTTCCCACCGAAAACGGCGAGATCACCATTAGCGACGCTGTATTTACCACCATCACCGGCGCGGCAGCCACCAACTGCTTCGGCGTCAAGGGCATGGCACAGCGCAGCATGACCGACGGTCTGGTGCATCTCCTGCGGCCCGAGGCCATGAGCAAGGGCGTGAAGGTCACCTACAACGACGACGGCACCGTGTCCATCGAGCTGCACATCGTCGTGGAAAACGGCGTCAACATCGCCACAGTCTGCCGCTCCATCATGGGCGAGGTCAAATATGTGGTGCATCTCAACACCGGCGTCACCGTCAAGGCGGTGAATGTCTGTGTGGATTCCGTCACCGTATGACGCACCCGGAAGGAGAAAAGACATGACAGATAGGATCAGCGGCGGCACCTTCAAGCAGATGGTTGCCTTCGGTGCCGCTTGTATTGCCCAGCAAAAACAGACCATCAACGATCTCAATGTGTTCCCGGTGCCCGACGGCGACACCGGCACCAATATGTCCCTGACCATCCAGACGGCGGTGGCGGAGCTTCGCAAGAACACGCCCTCCACCGTGGACGAGGCCGCCAAGATCACGGCGTCCGGCCTGCTGCGGGGTGCCCGCGGCAACTCTGGCGTTATCCTGTCCCTGCTGTTCCGGGGCATGAGCAAGGTGCTCAAGGGACACGGCGACGCCGACGGCAAGCTGCTGGCGGAGGCCATGCAGGAGGGCGTCGCCACCGCCTACGGTGCGGTGATGAAGCCCGCCGAGGGCACCGTCCTCACCGTCTCCCGTCTGGCTGCCCAGCGCGCACTGGAGGCCGCCGGGGAGAAAAATGACGCCGAGTACGTGCTGGAGGAGGCCATCAAGACCGGCTATACCACGCTGGCGGAGACCATCGAGATGAACCCCGTTTTGAAGAAGGCGGGCGTGGTGGACGCCGGCGGCAAGGGCTACCTCATCATTTTGGAGGGTATGCTCCGCGCCCTGCGCGGGGAGGAGATCCCGGAGGTGGAGGCGCAGACCGAGGAGAAGGCGGACTTCGCCGCTCTGGGCGACGAGGACATCACCTTCGCCTTCGACACCGTGTTCATCGTCCGCAAGACCTCCGACAAACCGCTGGACGGCCTGCGGGCGTACCTGAGCAGCATTGGCGACAGCCTCGTTATCGGCGAGGACGACGAGTCCTTCAAGGTCCACGTCCATACGGATACTCCCGGCGACGCGCTGAACGAATCCCAGAAGTACGGCACGCTGGAGCTGGCGAAGATCGAGAATATGCGTACACAGGCGGCGGATCTGGCTGCCGGCAAGAAGGCGCAGTCCACCGACGATCTGGACGCGGTGGAGGAGGAGCTGGAGAAGGGCGAGTGCGCCGTGGCGGCACCGGAGAAGCGGTACGGCTTTTTGGCGGTCTGCGCCGGCGAGGGTCTGGCGGAGGTGTTCCGCGATTTGACCGTGGATCGCATCGTCTCCGGCGGGCAGACCATGAACCCCTCCACCGAGGCGATCTTGCAGGAGGTCAACCGCACCCCCAGCGAGGTGGTGTTCGTCCTGCCCAATAACAAGAATATCATCATGGCGGCGCAGCAGTGCGTGGGACTGACGGAGAAAGAGGTCATCGTCGTCCCCACCGCCACCGTGCCCCAGGGCATCTCCGCCATGATGGCGGTGGATCCCGACAACGACGACCCCCAGGCGATCCTGGCGGCCATGACCGAGGCGGCGTCCCATGTGACCACCGCCCAGATCACCTACGCCGCCCGCAACTCCGATTTCGACGGCTTCGCCATCAACGAGGGCGACTATCTGGCTCTGTGCGACGGCAAGCTGCTGGGCACCGACAGGAGCCTTGACGTGCTGCTGGATAAGCTGGCGCAGGTGGCGGTGGAGAAGAACGCCGAGTTCGTCACCGTCTACGCCGGCGAGGGCGTGTCCGAGGCGGACGCCGACCGCACCGCCCAGCTGTTCCAGACGGCGTGCCCCGATGCGGAGGTCAGTGCCCTCCCCGGCGGACAGCCCGTCTACTACTACATCGTGGCGATAGAGTGACAACAAACCGTATAATACGACAGAAAAATCACCCCATGTTTTCACATGAGGTGATTTTTTGCTTGCAGGTGGGCGTCAGCCCAGCGTCTCCATCTCCTTGTTGACGCGCTCCTCACAGCTCCGCATGGCGAGGATGGTCTTTTCCATCAGCTCCTCCACCGTCCAGCCCAGACGCTCCGCGCCGGTCTGGATCACATCGCGGGAACACCCGGCGGCGAATTTCTTGTCCTTGTATTTCTTCTTCAGGCTGCTGACCTCCATATCCATGACGCTCTTGCTGGGGCGCATCCGGGCGGCGGCGCCGATAAGACCCGTCAGCTCGTCGGCGGCGAACAGCACCTTCTCCATCTGATGGGTCGGCTCCACGTCGCACACAAGACCGTAGCCGTGGGAGCAGACGGCGTGGATAAGCTCCGGGGAGCACCCGGCTTTTTCCAGCAGCTCCGGTGCCTTGAGACAGTGCTGCTCCGGCCACCTCTCAAAGTCGATGTCGTGGAGCAGACCCACCGTCGCCCAGAAATCCGCGTCCTCGCCGTACCCCAGCTCGTTGGCGTACCAGCGCATAACGCCCTCCACCGTCAGAGCGTGCAGAATGTGGAACGGCTCCTTGTTGTACTCTCTCAATGCCGCCAGTGCCGCCTCGCGGGAGATACATTCCTTCATGTTGATGTCCTCCTTTGTATACTCCGCGCACACCCGTCCCGAAGGGGGGGCGGGACACGCCGGGCTAATTGCCTACCATTTTAGCAGGTTATTCCCCGTTGTCAAGGTGCTCTCCAGCAAAACCGCCAGCTTTTTTGCCCGCGCCGCCGACCGCTGCGCCTCCGCCGTCAGCAGCTGGCGCAGACAGCCGTCCTCCAGCTGCTGGGACAGCGCGCCGCAGCCCCGCTGGAACACCGCCTCGGCGATGTACACCCGCCGCAGGGACAGGGGCAGCGTCTCCTGTACGCCCGGCGGCGGCAGAGGCGGCTGCCGCCACCGCCCCGTGTGCAGAAAGTACGCCGCCAGCAGGGAGCGCACCGCCCGCTGCTGCTCCTGCGCCAGACAGAGCAGACTGTTCCGCGTGCTCCGCGGCGACTGTGCCGCGCACCGGCGGCAGTCGGCGTACAGCTGTGCGCCGTCGGTGATGAGCTGTCCCAGTGCTGTCTCCGTGTCCGTTTCCCGCCGCGGCAGGGGACAGCACGCCCCGGCGGGGCACATCCCCTCGCCGTAGGCGGGGATGGCGGGCTCCACCCGCCGCCATACCTCCGCTGCCGCCGCCGTGTCGTATACCAACGCTGATGGCTCCATACTGGTATCCCTCCTTTTTGGGGTATACTATGCAGGAGACGCTGCCGCCGTGCGCCGGACAAGGAAAAAGATTGCATTTTTCGGCGAAACCTGTTACACTGGTACAGTTATCCGACTGCCCAAGGGCAGATCACAATACGAAAGCGCAGAGAAGGGAGAACGTCCCATGCTGGAATTGCAGAATATCTGCTACCGGGTGTCCACCCCCGAGGGGGAGCAGGACATCCTGAAAAATGTTTCTATTACCATCCCCGACCACAAGCTGGTGGTGTTCACCGGCCCCAACGGCGGCGGCAAGACCACGCTTGCCAAGGTCATTATGGGTCTGGTACAGCCCACCTCCGGCCGCGTTGTCTATAACGGCGAGGATGTCACCGCCCTGTCCATCACCGAGCGCGCCCGGCGCGGTATCAGCTATGGCTTTCAGCAGCCGCCCCGCTTCAAGGGCATCACTGTCCACGACCTGCTGCTTCTGGCGGCGGGGGAGGATAAGCTCAGCAAGGACAAGTGCTGCGCCTATCTGACGAAGGTGGGGCTGTGCGCCAACGACTATCTGGATCGCGAGGTGGACGTATCCCTGTCCGGCGGCGAGGTCAAGCGCATCGAGATCGCCACCATTCTGGCGCGCCAAGGCGAGCTGATGATCTTCGACGAGCCGGAGGCGGGCATCGACCTGTGGAGCTTCGCCCGTCTCACCGAGACGTTTGAGCAGATCCACCGGGAGGGACACGCCACCATGGTCGTCATCTCCCATCAGGAGCGCATCATCCGTCTGGCGGACGAGATCGTGGTCATCGCGGGCGGCCAGATCGCCCACCGCGGCACCACCGAGGAGATATTCCCCCTCATTCTGGCGGACACGCTGGGAGCTTGTCCCGTACTGGAGAGAAAGGAGGGCGCACAATGATCACCGACATCGACGCCGCCCTGCTGGAAAAGATCGCCGATCTCACCGGCAAGCCCGTGGGCGCATTCAATATCCGCAAGGACTCCGGCTGTGAAGCCCGCCAGTCCACGGAGCACATCGCCATCGACAGCCGCACCGACGGCAAGCAGGGCATCGACATCCGCATCAAGAGCGGCACCAAGGGCGAAAAGTGCTATATCCCCGTTATCATCAGCCACTCCGGCGTCAGCGAGCTGGTCTACAACGACTTCTACGTGGGCGACGACTGCGACGTGGAGATCGTGGCGGGCTGCGGCATCCACAACTCCGGCTGTGACGAGAGCCGCCACGACGGCGTGCACACCTTCCACATCGGCAAGAACTCCAAGGTGCGCTACGCGGAAAAGCACTTCGGCGAGAAGGACGCTGGTCAGACCGGCGGCAACATTATGAACCCCAAGACCGTGGTGTATCTGGGGGAAAACGCCTCCATGCAGATGGAGACCGTCCAGATCCGCGGCATCGACTCCACCCGGCGCGAAACGGATTTCTTCTGCGAAGCGGGCAGCGAGGTGGTGGTCACAGAGCGTCTTTTGACCCACGGCGCACAGGTGGCGGAGAGCGATATGCGTATTGAGCTGAACGGCACCGACGCCAAGGGGCGCGTCATCTCCCGCTCCGTGGCGCAGGACGACTCCCATCAGGTGTTCCGCCCCGTCATGGTGGGCAACGCCCAGTGCTTCGGACACGTCCAATGCGACAGCATCATCATGGGACAGGCGAAGATCGAGTCTGTCCCCGCCATTACCGCCAACTGTCCCGACGCCCAGCTCATCCACGAGGCGGCCATCGGTAAGATCGCCGGCGACCAGCTGCTGAAGCTGGAGACGCTGGGGCTGACCCCGGAGGAAGCGGAGGAGACGATCCTCAAGGGCTTTCTGGCATAAAAGCGCACAAAAAAGACCGCCCCGGCGGTCTTTTTTGTGCCCGGTATTGCACTCCCCCTGAAAAAATGGTATCATACTTAGTCGAGAAAATACCCCGGCGATCCCGCCGCGGGAAGAATACAAAGGAGGCTCACCTCTATGAAACTCGGTATCGTGGGTGCTCCCATCGGCAAAGTATCTTCATAAATGTCCATATATCTCCATATTTTGAATAATTCAAAACTTTTTGGCTCACATAAGTCCATGTAAATCAATGTATCTCCCCGGCAAAAGGGTGAGTAAAAGGTGAGTGCCAAGGACGAGCCATGTAACACATATAAAAAGCAGGAAGCCCTCAGCAAAAGCTGAGAGCTTCCTCTTTTCATGCGGCATAATATACGTAAATCTCATGGTATCCGGCAGAGGAGTTCCAATTAACATCACAGTTGATACTCATAATTGACTCCTCCCACCCCCCTCACGAAGTGGGCTTGCGGCGGAGGAAGATTTTGTCAGGAGTTAGAAGTACCAGACATACAGGACATGAAAACCATCAGAATCCACTTCGACAGCGCACTTAATTCCACTCGCAAAGGGCTGCCCATCAGCGCCAATTACGCCCTCGTCCATGTGAGTAAATCCATTAGCCTTCACCAGTGCGGCTTTCGTATCATCAATCATAGCCTTCATAACATTGATAGCACTGTCCTGTGTAGGAGGGTACTTATAAAGAAGAGCCTCGTTTTCAAAAATGGCGGGAGGAGAAAAACTGCGGCACTCTTCGGGATGACTCAAATCAAATCCCACACTCTTACCATACGCATTGCCGGCTGCAATTACAGCGTTCCAATCAATGTTTGTTGCGGGTGTGGGGACAGTAGGCGTCGTGGACCCACCGCCTGTGGAACCGGTGCTGCCAGTGTTTCCAGTGTTACCAGTGTTACCAGTGTTTCCGCCAGAAGGAGTTTCGGGGGTGGTAATCTGCTTGTTGCTCTGGTAGTATGCCCACGCCTCATCAGCGGTGCGTCCACCGGCAGCCTTGGCAGAGCCTGCACCCCACTGACCATCTGCGCTGACACCATACCACCGCTGCATTTCCTTGACTTGGCTGGTGGTCAGACTGCCGTTGCCGTAGTTGGACGTTTCGGCTTTGCTCTCAGGCGTGGTGTCCTTGGCAGTGTCAGCGGGCTTCTGCTCATCCTGCTTTACATCGTCCTTTCCGGATGTGTCGGGTTTCTGCTCGTCCTTCTTGGTATCATCGGTCTTGGTTTCTTCCTGCTTGTCATCGTTCGCAGCAGCGTCCGGCGTAGTCGTTTTGTCCTCCGGCTTTTGCAGATCAGCGGCGGGCTGGTTTTCGTTCGCTGCCGTACCTGAGGCAGTCTGTTCTGTGCCCTGTTTCTCCTCGGCCTTGATGGTCTGTGTATCTTTCGCCCCACAGGCAGCGAGGGAAAGCAGCATCGCCAGTGTCAGCATGAGTATACCGATTCTTTTCATGGAAGGTCCTCCCTTTCTGTTGCATTGATGTGCTTAGTGTATCACCATTCTATGCGCTATGCAAGTCACAACTATGCTATTTTTATACCACCATGCTTGAGGATATAATATATCCAACAAGTGAGGTGCTGTATGGACGTTTTGCAGAAATTAAGGCAGCTTCAGCAGGAGCGCGGCTGGTCGGACTATCGAATCGCAAAAGAGGCGAAGTTGTCGCCCAATACGGTTTCTAATATTTTCCGCCGTGGTACACTTCCAAGCGTGTCCACGTTGGAGGCTTTATGCGGCGCGTTCGGTATCACCGTGGCGCAGTTCTTCGCGCAAGATGAAATGGTGGAGGTATCACCGGAGGTGCGGGAACTGCTGAAGGAATGGAAAGTGCTGACCGACACGCAAAAGGTCGCCGTTCTGCAAGTCATGCGGTCGTATAGGGCGTGAAACACAATTTATTGAGAATTTCACTTGACATCTGCACAATGTGTGGTAGTATAGAATTATAATTACGAAGATATTTTTATATAAGGCGCAAAAGTGCCGTTTTCAAGTCACCATAATACATTAGACAGTTATCCCTTTTAAGGGATAGCTGTCTTTTTTTGCGTTTTTATCTTGAAAGGAGAGTTATAAGATTGTTTTATGCACAAAACTTTGACTTTTTGACTGTTTTGCGGGATACTTTGCCTATTTTTGCACCAAGCAGCAGCGTTAACAAAATTCCGTTGCTCGACATTCCCTCTAAGCAAAAATCCATAACTGCTAAAAACACCACGGAGGAGGCGATTGTATGGTTGTTGGAGAAAAGACCATCGTATCTGCTGTTGGTGTTGGTGAAGCGATTTAGTTACCATGGTCAACTTCATCCACGTGGATGGAGTCGGTGACGTGCCAAAAGAATTCTTTAATCCCCCTATCCCTATTAAAGAAAAAATTTTCTATAGGAAAGAAGAACTGAATATGTCAAACGCGGTGCTTGCTCGGACGACCGGTATGAGCAACTCCACCATCTCTCGTATTATAAACGAGGGAATTTGTTTGACACCTAAGGGGCTGGCGGCAATTATAGCTGCCTTGAAAGTTCCTTGTACAGAAGAAGATGCGTGGTGGGATTCGTATGAACCGTGGCGCCCTATTTACAGATATGGGCGTACACAGGGATGGAGTTTAGAGAAAATCAATTTGCTCCTTGACGCATGTGGAAAACCCTTGCTCTCAAGTTTTGAATAAATCTTAATTATAGCTCCGTTATTTTGAAAAACGTTGCGTGCGACGCAACGTTTTCGCGGGAAGTGTGAGATATACTGAAGGCACGATCGATCGACAAACCAAAAGATAGAAAAGAGGAACAAAAAACATGATTAAGCTTAAAGATATCAAGGTAGACGTGGCTTCAACGTTGGGAGATCGGTTCCTTTTGACGGGGATCACGCCGAAGTACGTTTATGCGGAGGGAGAGAAAACTGACAAGGCAGACGGCACCTACTACAATGTTCTCTGCACCGACCGGGGCTATATGTCCGTTAGGGTATCGGTTCCTGGGGAATCTAAGATTTCAGTGGAAGATGCGGCAAAAAATCCAAACATTAGATTTGATGGGATGGTTATTCATCTTTACTACATTGACAAAAAGGTGGTTATTACCGTGACTGCTGAAAACATTCATGTTTTGAAAACTTGACTCGACCGCCCCCGTCAGAGCCTGCGGGGCTTCACAAAAAGTCTCCGCGGGCTCCCTTATTTGGGGCGGTCAAGACCGGAATTTGCACAATTTGAAAAACGGTAGAGGCAGATTTATGGTGCCCTTACTGGGAAAGGAGACCAACAGTGAAAGACAGTGTCACCAAATCATGGTTTGCCGTGCTGAACAATCCGGCCGAACACGGATATGCGGGTACGCCTGAGGAAGTGTGTTCCCGCTTACGGGACGAGTGGCTGATGGGCGGCACAGAACGGACAGGGGCATGGGCGTTCTGCGTTTCAGCGGATGGGCTGCCGCACGTACATATGGTTCTTGAGGATGTCAAGGCGATGCGGTTTTCTGCGGTAAAGATGAGCTATGCCGCTGGGACGCACTTTGAGGCCACCAAGGGCAACAAAAAGCAGGCAGAAGCCTATATTGAAAAGCAGCCGCCTTTCAATGAAAAGGGCGAAGCGGTTATCTGCATTATCCGTCATGGTGAAATCAAGGCGGCGCAGGGCAAGCGCAGTGACTTGGACGAAATCGCTGCTTTGCTGGATGCCGGTCTGACGCCTGAGGAGATATTTCAACAGGAGTTCCGTTTCCGCCGGTATGAACGTATGATTACGGCTGAATACATGGACAGGAGGCGTCGCGAAACACCTGTGGCGCGGGAAATCAATTCACATTATTTAGTAGGCGATTCCGGTACGGGAAAATCTTACAAATATGTGGAACTCTGCGAGAAGTACGGCGAAGATAAAGTTTACCATGTTACCGATTATCTGAATGGTGGGTTCGATTTGTATCGAGGACAGCCTATACTGTTTTTGGACGAGTTCAAGGGAAACATTCCCTACGGAGTGCTACTTTCAATTTTGGACAAGTATAAGTCCCAAATCCATGCCCGCTACGCCAATATTTTTGCTCTTTGGAATGAGGTTTACATTGCTTCAATCTTCCCACCGGAAGCACTATATGCGTTAATGGTTCCACCAAGTTTGCAAAAATCTGACCCGATTGAGCAGTTCTTTCGCCGCCTGACGGACATAACATATTGTTTCCGCGAGGGTGACCATTTCTGTAGGTATACGCAATCTATGGTGGGATACGCAGGCTACAATGAACTTCGGGAAGAGGCGTTGGAGAGACTGCCATTATCGGGATAACCAAAGTTCGGGCTGTATAGAGGGTGAGGTTAGTATTACCCTCACCCTCTTCGTTACCGTTACAACCGCAAATATAAACAGGAGACTTTTATGACAACGGATTTCAAAATCAAGGTGCTGTGGCACTTCATCAAAAGCGGAATGAGAAATATTCGCTCAAACCGTCAGACGCGGACGAGGGCAATCGTTGCCGTGGTTGCTTTCGTGCTGCTGTTCCTCTTGACGATGCTGAGTGTCCCTGATGGCGCACTGGCCGCGTTTGAGCGTGGCTTGTACGGGATGGCATTCGCCATCTTCGGCGTAATGCTGGCGGCTTTTGGAACGGCTGCGGCGGGACTGCCGCATGGTTTTCTCTCCATCGCACAAGACATTCAGCGCATTGGGCTGAAAAACGCAGCGGGAGAATATCCCGTCCTCATCGACCGACACAAGGAAGATGAAGCTGTGGAGGTGTTGACCTTTCTCAATCACGGCGTACATCTCGCGCAATTTGAGGACTATCGTGAAAAGCTGGAAAGTGCACTGAATATCAATATCGTGTCTATTGAGCAAGGAGCGAATAACCGTACCGTGCGCCTGAGAGTTGTGTCCGCCAGTGGCGCGCTGCCTGCTATGCTTCCATGGGCGAACTGTTACCTGAACCGCGATGATTTTGTGCTGGTGTTGGGACGCGGCCTTGCTGGGCTTGTGACCGTAAACTTGGCAACAACACCGCACATTCTCCTCGGAGGCTCTACCGGCAGCGGGAAAAGCGTTTTGCTCAAACTGATGGTAATGGAAGCCATCAAAAAGGGTGCGGTGGTCTGCGTTGCGGACTTTAAGGGCGGCGTGGATTACCCCGCCGTTTGGCACGAACATTGCCGCTTTTGCCTTGCCTTGGAGGAACTGGTGCCTCTGCTTGACGAACTTCTTGCTATCTTGGAGGAACGCAAGCGGCTTTTCAAAAATGTTGGCTGCGCCAATTTGGGCGAATATAATGCGACCACAGATGAAAATCTGCCCCGCTATATCTTCGCTTGCGATGAGGTGGCAGAGGTGCTGGACAAGACCGGCTTGAGCAAAGAACAAAAAGAACAGGTCGCGCAGGTGGAGAGCAGGCTGGCTACTATCGCACGGCAGGGGCGCGCTTTTGGTATTCACTTAATTTTGGCTACGCAGCGGCCTGACGCCAACATCCTTGCGGGGCAGATCAAAAATAACATCGACTGCCGCATCTGCGGACGAGCAGATAACGTCCTTTCTCAAATCATCCTTGACAGTACGGATGCATCTGACCGTATCCCTAAAACGTCGCGTGGGCGCTTTTTGCTCCATGACGGGACGGTATTTCAGGCGTTTCTTTTTGACGACAAGACACTATAAAGGTGAACGCCATGGATTCAGACTCACGTATCCCTATTGACAAAAAGCTGTTACTTACCATCAAGGAAGCCGCTGCATACTCCAACATCGGCATCAATCGTATTGACGCCATGCTGCGGGAAGATGGTTGCCCTTTCGTGCTGTATGTTGGCAGCAAAAAGTTAGTCAAACGCAAGGAATTTGAGGAATACATTTCCAGCCGCTTCGTCGTTTGATGGGCGCGGGATGCCCTGTCGCCGCTGTGTGGCAGGGCATTTTTGTACCTTGCAGTTAAGAAAAATACCGTTTATCTATTGAGAAAGTGAAGCTACCGTGGTACAATTATCGCGTTACATGGCTCATTTCTCTGTGGCAGAGAGGAGCTAAATATGGGAAAAAGTTTGAAAGGAAAAGAGCTTGGAAAAGGTATAGGTCAAAGAAAAGATGGCCTGTACTACGCACGATGCACAGACAAAGCGGGAAGGCGTTTGGAAAAGTGCTTTCAGAATTTGAGGGATGCCCAAAATTGGCAGAAAGAGCAGCTGTATCATCAACTGTACCCGTCGGTAAAGCCGAAGCCTGTCCCTATGACGGTAAACGCATGGGAGACATTTTGGCGAGAAAATCTGCTCACCGGCTTGGCTGCGAACACCATACGGAACTATCGGGAACGTTATGAAAAGAATGTAAAGCCCATATTAGGCGATATGCTGCTGACGGACGTGAAGCCCATGCACTGCAAAACCGTACTTAACAGCATGACCGTCTCCTATGCCGGTTCTACTATCCGACAGACCTATATCACGATGGGGACGATGTTCAAGGCTGCCAAGGAAAACGGGCTGATTGACACACACCCGCTGGACGGGGTGCGGTTTGATGCCTCTGTAAAAGCGCCGGACGAAATCCACTTTCTGACGGTCACGGAACAGGCGAAGTTCATGGAGGCGGCAAAGCACTCCCACAACTACGCGCAGTACGCCTTGATTTTGGAGACAGGCTTGCGTACCGGCGAAATGATTGGCCTGACATGGGACGCTATTGACTGGGAACGGCACACGCTGACGGTCAATAAGACGCTGGAGTTCCGCTATAAGCAGCAGGAGTGGCGGGCAGGGCCTCCGAAAACCAAAAAAAGCTACCGCACGATACCGTTAACGGATACGGCCTATCAAATTCTGTGGGACTTGTATCAAGTCCGGGAATACCGCAAAGAAGCCCCCGAACTGGACAAAGTGCTGACCTACGTTGACCGGCGAACAGCGGAAAAGACAAAGATGAATATGCGCGACCTTGTCTTTATTAACTTCCGTACCGGAATGCCCGCAAAGAACAGCAGCTATGATACGCACCTGTATAAGCTGTGTGACCGGGCAGGTATAGAGCACTTCTGTATGCACGCTTTACGCCATACCTATGCTACACGGGCAATCGAGCGCGGGATGCCGCCCAAGGTGTTGCAGAAGCTGCTGGGTCATGCCAGTATCAAGACCACGATGGACAAATACGTCCATGTGACCGATGACTCCCTCTTTCAAGCTGTGCGCCAATTTGAAGAAGCAAAAAGCGCGTAAAAAGGTGAGTAAAAGGTGAGTAAATCACCCGTCAAAAAGTTTATAATTGAAGAAAGTTCTAAAAATCGCGAGATTGAACCGTCATTCCGCAACTTTCTTCCTCGAAAATAAAGGAGAAAATGAAGATATGAAATTAGGTATCGTCGGATTACCCAATGTCGGAAAAAGCACGCTGTTCAACGCCATCACCAACGCCGGGGCGGAGAGTGCCAACTACCCCTTCTGCACCATCGAGCCCAACGTGGGCGTGGTGGCGGTGCCGGACGCACGGCTGGACAAGCTGGCGGAGATGTACCAGCCGGACAAAAAGACGCCCGCCGTCATCGAGTTCGTGGACATCGCGGGACTTGTGAAGGGTGCCAGTCAGGGCGCGGGTCTGGGCAACAAGTTCCTGGAGAATATCCGCCGCACGGACGCCATCGTCCATGTGGTGCGCTGCTTCGACGACGAGAACATCATGCACGTGGTGGCGGACGCCAGCCAGAACGTGCCGGTGGACCCTCTGGGCGACATCGAGACCATCGACCTGGAGCTGATCATGGCGGATCTGGAGATGGTGAACCGCCGGGTGGAAAAGGCTGCCAAGGCGGCAAAGGGCGACAAGAAGTTCCTCCGTGAAGCGGAGGTATTCAAGGCTCTGGCGACCCATCTGGACGGCGGCAAGTCCGCCCGCACCTTCGAGTGCGGCAAGGAGGACCGCGCCATCATCGAGACGGCGGATCTTCTGAGCCTCAAGCCCATCATCTACGCCGCCAACATGGACGAGGACGGCTTCGCCCACTACGGCGAGAATCCGTATTTCCGCGCCGTCAGCGATCTGGCGGCGAAGGAGGGCGCGCAGGTGCTGCCCATCTGCGCCAAGCTGGAGCAGGACATCGCCGAGCTGGACGACCCAGAGGAACGCGCCATGTTCCTTGCCGATCTGGGTATCGAGAAGTCCGGTCTTGACCGACTCATCCAGTGCTCCTACGAGCTGCTGGGGCTCATCTCCTTCCTGACCTACGGCAAGGACGAGTGCCGCGCATGGACGATCCGCAAGGGCACCAAGGCACCGCAGGCGGCGGGCAAGATCCACTCCGACATCGAGCGGGGCTTCATCCGCGCCGAGACCATCAACTTCGACGAGATGATGGCGTGCGGCGGCAGCGTGGCCGCCGCCAAGGAGAAGGGTCTGCTGCGCTCCGAGGGCAAGGAGTACGTGGTCAAGGACGGCGACATGATCTACTTCCGCTTCAACGTGTGACCGGGGAAAGCATACCATGAAATATAAAGCAGTCCTCTTTGACATGGACGGCACGCTGCTGGACACCCTGTCCGATATGCACGCTGCCGTGAACCACATCCTCACCTGTCACGGCTGGCAGACGCGCAGCAGGGAGGAGGTACGCGCCTTCGTGGGGAACGGTGCCCGCCGTCTCATGGAGCGCGCCGTGCCGCCGGAGGTCACCGGCGACGCTCTTGAGGCGGTGCTGACGGAGTACCGGGACTGGTACCAATCCCACAACTGCGTCGCCACCGCGCCCTATCCCGGCATCCCCGCCCTCCTCCGCACACTGGCGGCGGCGGGCGTCAGGACCGCCGTGGTGTCCAACAAGCCCGACGCCACCACGCGGGCACTGGCGGAGAAGTTCTTCCCCGGCGTGCTTGCCCTCGGGCAGCGGGAGGACGTGCCCCCCAAGCCCGACCCGACGCTGGTGCGCCGCGCGCTGGCGCAGCTGACCGTCTCCGCCGCCGACGCCGTCTACGTGGGCGACAGCGAGGTGGACGTGTCCACCGCCCGGAACGCCGGGCTGCCCCTTGTGGCGGTCAGCTGGGGGTTCCGCAGCCGCCGGACGCTGACGGAGGCGGGCGCGGAGACCATCGCCGACACGGCGGCGGAGCTGCTGGAAAAACTCCAGTAAATCCCCCGTTGACAAACGGCGCAAACGGGTTTATACTTGTTGCCATCAAAAAGGCACTGACGGAGAAGAAGCTGTTTTCCACCGGCCAAAGAGAGGGACGCCCCGGCTGAAAGCGTCCTGCCCACGGTGCAGCCCGTACCACTCCCGAGCCGCCTGCGACGAGCAGGACGGGGATCTCCCGTTACAGGGATCGAAAGCGACGGCGTTTGCCGTAAGCAGGGTGGAACCGTGGAGTAAAGTCATTTTACCTCACCCCTGACAACCATCAGGGGTGGGGTTATTTTTATACCTGCCCCCAATCACAAGGAGGATCTGACCATGAGCGAAGAGAACATCTACACCTTTGAAAACGAGGAATACCGCAAGACGTACTGGCACACCTGTTCCCACATTCTGGCGCAGGCGGTGAAGCGTCTGCACCCGGAGGTCAAGCTGGCGATCGGCCCCAGCATCGACAACGGCTTTTACTACGATCTGGACGCGCCCTTTACCTTCACCCCCGACAATCTGACGGAGATCGAGGCGGAAATGCGTAAGATCTGCAAGGAGAAATTGAAGCTGGAGCGTTTCGAGCTGCCCCGCGCCGAGGCGATCAAGCTCATGGAGGAGAAGGAGGAGCCCTACAAGGTGGAGCTGATCAACGATCTGCCGGAGGACGCCGTCATCAGCTTCTACAAGCAGGGCGAGTTCACCGACCTGTGCGCCGGCCCCCACGTGGACTCCACCGGACGCATCAAGGGCAGCGGCATCAAGCTCACCGCCTGCAACGCCGCCTACTGGCGTGGCGACTCCAGCCGCAAGCAGCTCCAGCGTATCTACGGCGTGGCGTTCCCTAACAAGGAGCAGCTGGAGGCGTACCTGAAGGAGCGTGAGGAGGCGGTGAAGCGCGACCACAACAAGCTGGGCCGCGAGCTGGAGTATTTCACCACCGTGGACTGCATCGGACAGGGTCTGCCCATCCTGCTGCCCAAGGGTGCCCGCGTCGTCCAGCTGCTGCAGCGTTGGGTGGAGGACACGGAGCAGGCGCACGACTACCTGCTGACCAAAACGCCCCTCATGGCAAAGCGGGAGCTGTACAAGATCTCCGGTCACTGGGATCACTATCTGGACGGTATGTTCATTCTGGGCGATCCCGCCGACGAGACGAAGGAGTGCTTCGCCCTGCGTCCCATGACCTGCCCCTTCCAGTATCAGGTGTACCTGAACCGCGGCCGCAGCTACCGCGACCTGCCCATGCGTCTGGGCGAGACGTCCACTCTGTTCCGCAACGAGGACTCCGGCGAGATGCACGGCCTGATCCGCGTCCGCCAGTTCACCATCTCCGAGGGACATCTGGTGCTGCGCCCCGACCAGCTGGAGCAGGAGTTCAAGGACTGCCTTGACCTCGCCAAGTATTGCTTGGGCACCGTGGGTCTGCTGGATAAATGCACCTTCCGCTTCTCCCAGTGGGACCCTGCCAACCCCAACAACAAGTACGAGGGCACGGCGGAGCAGTGGGATCACGCCCAGTCCGTCATGGAGCGCATCCTGAAGGATCTGGACGTGGACTACACCGTGGGCATCGACGAGGCGGCGTTCTACGGCCCCAAGCTGGACATCCAGTACAAGAACGTCTACGGCAAGGAGGACACCCTTGTCACCATCCAGATCGACATGCTGCTGGCGGAGCGTTTCGGTATGTACTATATCGACGAGAACGGCGAGAAGGCTCTGCCCTATATCATCCACCGCACGTCTCTGGGCTGCTACGAGCGGACGCTGGCATACCTCATAGAAGAGTACGCCGGCGCGCTGCCCACCTGGATGATGCCGGAGCAGGTGCGCTTCCTGCCCATCACCGACCGCGCCGCCGACTACTGCACCGAGGCCGCCAAGGAGCTGCGTAAGCAGGGCTTCCGCGTGGAGGTGGACAGCCGCAACGAGAAGGTGGGCAAGAAGATCCGCGAGGCCACGCTGGAGAAGATCCCCTATATGCTGGTGGTGGGCGACCGCGACATGGAGGCGGGCACCGTCTCCGTCCGCACCCGTACCGGCGAGGATCTGGGAGCCATGTCCCTTGTGGATTTCTCCGCCATGCTCCGCAAGGTCGTGGACGAAAAGCAGAAGATCTGAAAACCGTAACGAAAAAAGAAAGACCGCCTGCGCGATCTTTCTTTTTTCGTGCAGAAACAGGCAAAACCCGGATTTCGCCAAAAGAAATTTCTATTTTGGCAAAACAGAGAATAAACGCCGCCGTCAGCCATCAAAACGCCGGTAAATATGGATAAAATGCTAAAAAAGTGCAGGAAGTGTGCCCGCGAAAAACACACCTGTCCGCCTGTGAGCACCGTTCGCAGACACAAAGTTGTTGACAGACTGTGAACTTATCTGATAGAATCAAATGGGTGCATAGCACCCACCGCAAAGCAAGGGCAGGGGCGACCCTGTCCGGCGTCTCCTCTGACGGGGAGGCGACACTGTGGAAAAAGGAAATTGGAGGTAAACATGAAAAAAGTAGTATCTTTGCTGCTGGCTCTCGTCATGGCTCTTACGCTCGTCGCTTGCGGCGATAAGAACACTGGCGACACCAACAACCCCGGTACCACCGGTGATGACGCTCCTGCCTACCGTATCGGTATCGTGACCGGCTCCGTCTCTCAGTCTGAGGACGACCGCCGCGGTGCAGAGGCGTTCCAGGCGGAGTATGGCGAGGACATGGTCAAGCTGGCCATCTATCCCGACAACTTCACCGAGGAGACCGAGACCACCATCCAGACCATCGTGAACCTGTCCGCGGATCCTCTGATGAAGGCGATCATCGTCAACCAGTCCGTCCCCGGCGTCACCGAGGCATTCCGCAAGATCAAGGAGTCCCGTCCTGACATCATCTGCATCGCCGGTGAGTCCCACGAGGATCTGCCCGAGATCGGCTCCGCTGCTGATCTGGTCTGCAACAACGACTTCGTGTCCCGTGGCTACCTGATCATCCGCACCGCTCACGAGCTGGGCTGCGACACCTTCGTACATATCTCCTTCCCCCGTCATATGTCCTATGAGACCATGTCCCGCCGTGTGGCGATCATGAAGGCGGCCTGCGAGGAGTTCGGCATGAAGTTCGTGTTGGAGACCGCTCCCGACCCCACCTCTGACGTTGGCGTGTCCGGCGCACAGGCTTACATTCTGGAGCAGGTGCCCGCATGGGCTGAGAAGTATGGCCAGAAGGCGGCTTACTTCTGCACCAACGATGCTCACACCGAGCCTCTGCTGAAGCGTCTGCTGGAGTGCGGCGGCTACTTCATCGAGGCCGACCTGCCCTCTCCTCTGATGGGCTATCCCGGTGCTCTGGGTCTGGATCTGTCCCAGGAGGCTGGCGACTTTGATAAGATTCTGGCCAAGGTCGAGTCCGCCATCGTGGAAAAGGGCGGTGCTGACCACTTCGGCACATGGGCGTACTCCTATGGCTACACCCTGTCCGCCGGTCTGGCTCTGCACGCCAAGAACGTCATCGACGGCAAGAGCGAGCTGCTGGATATGGACGATGTGGCATCTGCGCTGCAGGTCTATTCCCCCAAGGCTGCTTGGAACGGTGCCGGCTACACCAATGCCACCACCGGCGTCAAGTCTGAGAACGTGTTCCTGATCTATCAGGATACCTACATCATGGGCGATCCCGGTCACTTCATGGGCAACGCCGATGTGGAGATCCCCGAGAAGTACTTCACCATCAGCTGACGATAACGCTTACGTAAAGCAACCATTCAAGTGGGGAGGGAGGGTTTCCTCCCTCCCCATTGTTTTAAGTAGGGATGATTATGGAAAAGAACAACACTCCGCTGCTTGAAATGCGGAATATTAAAAAGGGCTTTTTCGGCAATCAGGTGCTTACGGACATCAACTTCACCTTGAAAGAGGGCGAGGTGCTGGGCCTGGTGGGCGAAAACGGTGCCGGTAAAAGTACCTTGATGAAAATACTCTTCGGCATGGACGTGATCCGTGAGACGGGCGGCTACGAGGGAGACGTCCTGATCGACGGGGAAAAGGTCCTCTTCAACACCCCCTTTGACGCACTGAGATCCGGTATCGGTATGGTGCATCAGGAATTCTCTCTGATTCCCGGCTTCACCGCCACTGAAAACATCCTCCTCAACCGTGAACCCAAGAAAAAAAGCGTCTTTTCAGAAGTGTTCGGCGAGCGCATGAACACTCTCGACTATAAGGAAATGGATCGCCGCGCTGACGAGTCCATCCACAAGATGGGCGTTGCCATCGACCCCAAAATGGTCATCAGCAATATGCCCGTCGGCCATAAGCAGTTTACCGAGATCGCCCGCGAGCTGAGTAAGGAGAATCTGCGTCTGCTGATCCTCGACGAGCCTACCGCCGTCCTCACCGAGAAGGAGGCGCAGGCTCTGCTGGACTCCATCCGCGGCATGGCGTCCCGCGGCATCGCCGTTATCTTCATCACCCACCGCCTGCAGGAGATCCTCTCCGTCTGCGACAAGGTGGTCATCATGCGCGATGGCTACGTGGTCAAGGATGTCCCCGCCAAGGAGACGGATGTCCGTGACATCACACGCGCCATGGTGGGTCGTGAGGTCAAGGAGGGCGGAGGCAGCGAGCACAAGGTACGCGACCACGCCGACGCCCGCACCATCATGTCCATCCGCAAGCTGTGGGTGGATATGCCCGGTGAGATCGTCCGCAACGTGGATCTGGACGTGAAGGAAGGCGAGATCCTCGGCATCGGCGGTCTGGCAGGCCAGGGCAAGCTGGGCATCCCCAACGGCGTCATGGGTCTGTGCGACGCCGGCGGCACCGTGGAGTTTGACGGCAAGAGCATCCAGCTGAACAACCCCCGCAAGTGCCTTGATTCCCAGCTGGCATTCGTCTCCGAGGATCGCCGCGGCGTGGGTCTGCTGCTGGACGAGTCTCTGGAGTGGAACGTGGCGTTCCCCGCCATGCAGATCCAGAACAAGTTCCTGAAGAAAATCGGCATCTTCACGTGGCGCGATGAAAAGGCCATCCGCGCCGTCACCGATAAGTACATTGACGAGCTGCAAATCAAGTGCACCGGTTCCGACCAGAAGGCGCGCGAGCTCTCCGGCGGTAACCAGCAGAAGGTCTGTCTCGCCAAGGCGTTCGCCTTGGAGCCCCGCTTCCTCTTCGTTTCCGAGCCTACCCGCGGCATCGACGTGGGTGCCAAGGCACTGGTGCTGGAGGCACTGCGGAAGTTCAACCGCGAATCCGGCGTCACTGTGGTTATGATCTCCTCCGAGCTGGAGGAGCTCCGCATGATCTGCGACCGCATCGCCATCGTCTCCGGCGGCAAGATCGCCGGTATCCTGCCTGCTGACCATTCCTCCGAGGAGTTCGGTATGCTCATGGTCAGCCAGGTGAAATAAGGAGGAAGAAATGGGCAATACGACCACACTTGAAAACAAGTCTAAATTCAAAGAGATGATCGACAGCTTTGGACTGCCCCGCCTCATTATTGCGGGCTTCCTGCTGCTGCTGCTCATCGCCGCCCCCATCGTGGGGCTGGACTTCGCCACCCAGATCACCAATATCATCACCCGCTTCAGCTGGAACGCCGTGATGGTGCTGGCGATGGTGCCGATGGTGCACTCCGGCTGCGGACTGAACTTCGGTCTGCCTCTGGGCATCGTCTCCGGACTGCTGGGTGCCACCCTGTCCATCGAGCTGGGCTTCACCGGCTTTGCCAGCTTCCTCATGGCGATCCTGATCGCCACCCCCTTCGCGCTGCTGTTCGGCGGCGGCTACGGCTGGCTGCTGAACAAGATCAAGGGCGGAGAAATGATGATCGCCACCTACGTGGGCTTCTCCTCCGTGTCCTTCATGTGCATGATGTGGCTGCTGCTGCCGTATAAGCACCCCACCATGATCTGGGGCTTCGCCGCCAAGGGACTGCGTACCGTCGTCTCTCTGGAGGGCTTCTACGACAAGGCACTGGCGAACTTCCTCGCCATCGATCTGAACAAGATCGGCATCAACCTCGTGATCCCCACCGGTACGCTGCTGGTGTTCGCGCTGCTGGCGTTCCTCATGTGGGCGTTCCTGCACACCAAGACCGGCACCGCCATGACCGCCGTAGGCTCCAACCCCGCCTTCGCCCGCGCCGCGGGCATCAACGTGGACAAGATGCGCTTCATCTCCGTGATCATGTCCACCTGGCTGGGTGCCGTCGGCATCCTCGTGTACGAGCAGGGCTTCGGCTTCGTGCAGCTGTACACCGCCCCCTTCTGGATGGCAATGCCCGCCGTGGCGGCTATCCTGATCGGCGGCGCGTCGGTGAACAAGGCGTCCATCGGCAATGTTATCATCGGTACGATCCTGTATCAGGGCATCGTGACCATGACCCCCACCGTGATGAACTCCGCCTTCCAGATGGATATGAGCGAGGTCATCCGTATCGTGGTGTCCAACGGCATGATCCTCTACGCCCTGACCAGAAAGACGGAAAGGGGGCGTTGACATGAAGAAAACCACGAAGAAATTCAACCTGTGGCACTTTATCAGCAACAACTCTGTGCCCGTCCTGTTCGTCATCATCTGCGCCATTATGATCCCGCTGTCCGGCCTGCCCGCCAACTACCTGTTGAACGAGGTAATGACCCGGCTGGGGCGCAACTCCTTCCTGATCCTCAGCCTGCTGATCCCCATTATGGCGGGTATGGGTCTGAACTTCGGTATGACGCTGGGAGCCATGGCAGGCGAGATCGCGCTGATCCTCGTGGCGGACTGGCAGATCTGGGGCATCCCCGGTCTGGTGCTGGCTGCGATCCTGTCCATCCCCCTGTCCATCCTGCTGGGACTCATGTGCGGCAGCATCCTCAACCGTGCCAAGGGCCGCGAAATGATCACCAGCTACTTCATCGCCTTCTGCATGACCGGTGTGTACCAGCTGATCGTGCTGTACATGATGGGTCCCATCATTCCCATCATGCACAACACCCTGAAGCTGCCCCGCGGCTACGGTATCCGCAACACCGTCAGCCTGCTGCAAATGCGCCAGAGCGTGGATAACGCCCTTGCCATCAACATCAGCGGCGTGAAGATCCCCGTTCTGACGCTTGTCATCATCGCGCTGGCGTGCCTGTTCATCGTGTGGTTCCGCCGCACGAAGCTGGGACAGGATATGCGCGCCGTGGGTCAGGACATGAACGTGGCGCGTGACGCCGGTATCAACGTGGATCGCACCCGTCTGATCTCCATCGTCATGTCCACCGTATTTGCCGGCTTCGGCATGATCATCTACCTGCAGAACATGGGTAACTTCCCCACCTACACGGCGCACACCAATATCGGTATGTTCTGTATCGCCGCACTGCTGGTGGGCGGAGCCTCCGTGGAAAGGGCATCCATCGGCAACGTATTTCTGGGCGTTATCCTGTTCCACACCATGTTCATCGTTGCGCCTGCCGCCGGCACCAAGATCACCGGCGACTCCATGATCGGCGAGTATTTCCGCGTGTTCATGTCCTACGGTGTCATCACCGTGGCACTCGTTATGTACGAGGCGAAGAAGCGCAAGGAGAACCGCACGCTGGGTCAGCAGCTGGCGATTGAGCAGAAAGCCGAGGAGGAGGGGAAGACCGCATGAAAAACAAAACGCGTTCTTGGATCATCCGCGCCGCCTTCCTGCTGGTGCTGGTGCTTATTGCCGTGGTGATGCTCCGCATCGGACGCGGCCACACCGTCTACTTCGACAACCGTGCGCTGGACTATCAGGGCACGACCACCGCCGCCCCCTATAAGATCACCGTCACGGTCAACGGCGAGCAGATCTCCAAACTCTACGAGAAGGAACGCTGCTCCGTCACCAACATCGGCGACAAGCTGGAGCTGACCCTCGAGGTCATGCAGCAGAAGGGCGGCAGCGAGACGACCACCACCTACACCTTGAAGCTGCCCCATAATCTGGACGGCGTCATCATCAACCTGCCCGGCTACATAGCGGGTCTGCCGGAGGAAGCCTATCTGGAGGAGTTCATCCCCGCGCCTTCCACCGATCTGGACGATGAAGAGGTACCCGTCACCGACGATATGGGTCTGGGCGATATGTAAAACCTACTGACCGGCGCAGCCCATGCTCTGCATGGGCTGCGTCTGTCCCATCACCCGAAAGGAGCGTAAAAATGTCTGTTCTGAAGGGCTTGAAGCCCGAAAAAGTGTTCGCGTATTTTGAGAAGCTCTGCTCCGTGCCCCACGGCAGCGGCAACACGAAGATCATCAGCGACCTGTGTGTCTCCTTCGCCAAGGAGCTGGGTCTGCCCTACCGTCAGGAGCCGTGCAACAACGTGGTCATCTGGAAGAAGGCATCCCCCGGCTGCGAGAACGCCGCCCCCATCATCCTCCAGGGTCACACGGACATGGTCTGCGCCAAGACCGACGACTGCACCAAGGACATGACCCGCGAGGGTCTGGATCTGGTCACCGACGGCGAGTGGGTCTGGGCGGACAAAACGTCCCTCGGCGGCGATAACTGCATCGCCGTGGCGATGATCTTCGCCATTCTGGCGGACGACACGCTGGTGCACCCCCCCATCGAGGCGGTGCTGACCGTGGACGAGGAGGTGGGCATGGACGGTGCCTTTGCGCTGGACTGCTCCGACATCAAGGGTCGCAAGCTGCTGAATCTGGACTCCGAGCTGGAGGGCGTGTTCACCGTCTCCTGCGCCGGCGGTCTGCGCTCCGACTGCTTCCTGCCTGCGGAAAGCACCCCCGTCTCCGGCATGGACGTGTTCTCTCTGACCGTGGCGGGGCTTCAGGGCGGTCACTCCGGTGCCGACATCCATCTGGGTCGCGGCAGCGGCAACCGCCTCATGGGGCGCACCCTCTGCACCGCCTTGGAGAAGTTCCCCGGCCTGCGCCTCGTGAAATTCGCCGGCGGCCAGTTCGACAACGTGATCTGCTCCCGCTGTGACGCCGTGGTGGCTCTGCCCGCCGGCACCGGCGATGATTTCGCCGCCTTCGTCCGCGAGTTCGACGGCATTCTGAAAAACGAGTACGCCGTCACCGACCCCGGCGTGACGCTGACCTGCACCGCCGCCTCGGCGGATACGGCGGTCTCCGCCGAGCGCACCGCCACCCTGCTCCGCACGCTTGTGGCTCTGCCCCAGGGCGTGGAGGCGATGGACACCGACTTCCCCGGACTGGTTCAGACCTCTCTGAACATGGGCGTGACGAAGCTGGACGAGACGGGTCTCCGCATCAGCTTCTCCATCCGCTCCTCCATCGCTTCCCGGAAGATGATGCTGGCGCAGCGTGTCCGCGCCGTTATCACCCTCGCCGGCGGCACCGTCACCGAGGGCGGCGTCTACCCCGGCTGGCAGTATAAGCGCGAATCCCAGTTCCGGGACACGCTGCTGGCGGCGTACAAGGATCTCGCCGGCAAGGACGGCGTGGTGGAGGCGACCCACGGCGGTCTGGAATGTGGACTGCTCATGGAAAAGCTCCCCGGTCTGGACGCCGTGTCCGTGGGGCCCGACCTGTTCGATGTCCACTCCGTCCGGGAGCGGCTGAACGTGGCGTCTACCGAGCGTACCTACGCGCTGGTCTGCGAGCTGCTGCGCCGCAGCGTCTGATTCCCCGTAAAGCATCTCCGACGGTCAACACGCCCCGCACCCTCCGTGCGGGGCGTGTTTTTGCGCCGTCTTGCAGGATTACAATGCAAAATATGCACCCGCTGCAAGATTGACCCGCATAACGGCAGTTTACCGCGCCAGACCGTCCTGCGCCGAAAGTGCCTGTATACAGGCAAAATATGGTGCCTGCCAAAAGTTTTCTCCGCCTGCCGCATGAAAACCTCTGGTTTTCCGAAAACTATCCCTCCGGGAAAATGAAATTTTCCGCATTTAGAGGTTGCAAAAGCTTTCCTCCTGCGATATAATGGCAACGTTAAACACCGCCGCGTCCGCCCCGCGGTGCGGCGGAGGAAGAGCAAGACCGACCCTATACAGTAAACAATTAAGGAGAAAGAACAATGAAAAAGCTTTTTGCACTGGCTCTCGCCCTCGTTATGACGCTGAGCCTTGTGGCGTGCGGCGATAAGAACACCGACGCCGGAACTACCAAAGCCGAGCATACCGACACCACCACCGTGGCGGTGGGTGCCGTCATTCTGGCACGTGACGACGCGGCGGAGGCCGATGTGTACAACTTCGTGGCGGACATCTTCGATAACGCCGCCTCTCTGACCACCAGCCACGCCAAGTACGGCGAGCTGTCTCTGGAGTACGGTGCGTCCATCACCTCCGTGCCCTATCATCCCGGTGCCGCCAAGTACTTCGCCGAGAAGGGCTTTGAGGTCGCCGCCGTCAAGACCGGTGCCGGCACCGGCGCGTCCCGCAGCCTGCGCTTCGTCACCGGCGGCGAGTCCGGCACCTACTACGCCTTCGGCTCCGTCATCGCCCAGCACGCCTCCAACAACGCCGGCGTGAAGGTGGTGGGTCTGGTGGGCAACGGCTCTCAGGCGAACATCCAGGAGCTGGCTGACGGCACCGCCGACTTCGCCTTCTGCCAGTCCGACGTTATGGCATACGCCTACAACGGCACCAACCTCTTCGATGCCAAGGTGGAGGGCTTCTCCACTGTGGCGGCTCTGTATATGGAGCAGGTGCAGATCGTCACCACCAACCCCGCCATCAAGACCGTGGCGGATCTGGCGGGCAAGTCCGTGTCCATCGGTGCCCCCGGCTCCGGCGTGTACTTCAACGCCATTGACGTGCTGGGTGCCTACGGTCTCACCGAGAGCGACATCAAGCCCACCTACCAGTCCTTCGGCGACAGTGCCGACGCTCTGAAGAACGGTCAGATCGACGCCGCCTTCATCGTGGCGGGCGCACCCACCACCGCTGTGACCGACCTTGCCACCACTAAGGATACCTATCTGGTCAGCCTGGACGATGAGCATATCGACAAGCTGCTGGAGTCCTCCGACTACTACACCAAGACCGTCATCGCCAAGGACGTGTACTTCGCTGACTAAATCCTTAGCGGACAATTGACACATTCCGAGGCTGCGGCGGGTGCTCCCGCCGTAGCCCTCGCGCTATCTTGTAACATTTGGGGAGAGAAACGACTATGAGCAAAGACAAGAAAAAGCCGGATACCGGCCCCGCCGTTGGCACCAGCCCCGCCGTGGACGAGAGCACGGATCTGGACGCGGTCATGCGGAAATATGACCGCGAATCCGCCACCCGTCTCTGGGAGGGCACGCCCCAGCGGATCATCCGCGTCCTCATGGCGGTGTTCGGACTGTTCTGCATCGGCATGACGCTGTTTTCCAAGCAGATGCCGGAGATCCGCCTGACGCTGTTCGTGGGCTGCATCATCATCATCGGCTTCCTGACCTATCCCGCCAGCAAGAAGCACTGCCGCGTCAACTACCTCCCGTGGTACGACATCGTGCTCATGGTGGTGGGCGCGTCCTGCTTCTTCTACTTCGCGCTGAACGCCATGACGCTGGTGCGCCTGTCCACCCGTATCGAAGCCGTCCACGTCATCATCGGCGTTATCGGCATACTGGTGCTCATGGAGCTGTGCCGCCGCTGTGTGGGCGCGCCCATCCTCTGCGTGGCGGGCGTCCTGATCGTTTACGCCTTCGTCAACCAGCTGAGCTACGCCGGCAGCGTCAACGCCGCCACCCTCTATGACGCCCTCAAGACCATCATCTACAAGCTGTTCTACACCACCTCCGGCGTCATCGGCACCCCCATCAGCGTGTGCTACACGTACATCGTCCTGTTCATCATCTTCGGCGCGTTTCTGGAGCGCACCGGTATCGCCAACTTCTTCATCAGCTTCGCCAACCGCCTCGCCGGCTGGTCCAGCGGCGGCCCTGCCAAGGTAGCCGTTATCTCCTCCGCCCTCTGCGGCATGGTGTCCGGCTCCTCCGTGGGCAACACCGTCACCACCGGCTCCTTCACCATCCCCATGATGAAGAAAACCGGCTACAAGCCGGAGTTTGCCGGCGCGGTAGAGGCAGCCGCCTCCACCGGCGGTCAGATCATGCCCCCCATCATGGGCGCGGCGGCATTTCTCATGGCGGAGTACATGAAGCTCCCCTACGCCCAGGTGGCGGTCAAGGCGATCCTGCCCGCCATCCTGTACTTCACCGGCATCTTCATCGCCGTCCATCTGGAGGCGAAGAAGCTGGGTCTGAAGGGCGTCTCCCGGGATGAGCTTCCCAAGTGGAAGCTGCTCCTGCGTGACTGCTACCTGATCCTGCCCCTGATCCTTCTGGTGTGGCTGGTGTCCTCCGGCAGCAAGACCATGTCCCACTCCGCCGCCTACTCCATTCTGGCGGCCATCGCCGTGGGCTTCGTCAACTTCTTCCTGCAAAGCAAGCGCGGCGAGGGCGAGACTGCGCCCCAGACCACCGGCAAGGCTCTGGCGACCGCCGGCAAACGCTCCTTCTTCTCCGCCGTGGAGTCTCTGGAGTCCGGTGCCCGCGGAGCCATCACCGTGGCAGTGGCGTGCAGCATGGCGGGCGTGATCGCCGGCTGCATCACCGTCACCGGCCTTGCCTCCATCCTCATCAACGCCATCGTCCGTCTGGCGGGCAACGCCACCATCATCGGACTGGTGCTGACCATGCTGTGCTGCATCGTGCTGGGCATGGGCGTGCCCACCACCGCCAACTACTGCATCATGGCGTCCACCTGCGCCCCCATCCTCATCCAGCTGAACTTCCCCGTGGTGGCGGCGCACTTCTTCGTGTTCTACTTCGGCATCGTGGCGGACATCACGCCCCCCGTTGCGCTGGCGGCATACGCCGGCTCCGCCATCGCCAAATCCAACCCCATGAAAACCGGCATCAACGCCACCAAGCTGGCGATCGCCGCCTTCATCGTCCCGTACATCTTCGCGTACAGTCCGGCGCTGCTCTTCGAGAACATCACCGGCTGGTGGCAGGTGGTGCAGATCGGCATCAGTGCCCTGCTGGGCATCTTCGCTATCGCCGCCGCGCTGAACGGCTTCCTCTACCGCCGCATCCACCCGCTGCTCCGTCTGGTTCTGGCGGTGGGCGGTCTGGGCATGATGATCCCCGGCACCCTCACCGACATAGCCGGTCTCGCGCTGGTGGCGGCAGTCATCGTGTTCCAGCGTCTCTCCGCTAAGAAGCACGGCGACATTGCCTCTGCGTAATATACAGCTCCCCAACAGCCCCGCACCGGTCGGTGCGGGGCTGTTTTTACACTTTGTTCATACATTTACACGCATTTTGCCTAAACTGCCACAGGCAGACATCTTGAAAAAACTGCCCAAATACGCTATTATGCCTTGTAGAAAGAAGTCCCCAACCGGGTGAAAGGAGTACCGTACTTATGGCACAGACCACACGAAACGCCATCCGCAACGGCTTTTTGGAGCTGCTGGAGCAGCGTCCGCTGGACAAGATCTCCGTGGTGGATATTGCGGAGCACTGCGGCGTCAACCGCAACACGTTCTATTACTACTACTGCGACATCTACGCGCTGATCCGCGAGGTGCTGGAAACGGAGCTGGGCAACGTTCTCCACACCCAGCCGCCCTGCCGTGACTGGAGCGACCTCCTCATGCGTGTGACGGCGTTCATCCGCGCCAACCGCCGCGCCGTCTACCACCTCTACCAGTCCAACCAGCGCGACCTGCTGGAAAACGAGTATTACCAGGTGGTCTACGAGGCGGTGGAGGGTCTTGTCCGCCGCACCGCCGCCGGCCTCCCCGTGGCGGAGGAGGACGTCCGCTCCCTTGCCGGGCTTTACACCGCCACGCTGGTGGGTCTGCTGCAAAGCTGGCTCCGCTACGGCATGAAGCATAACGAGGAGCAGTTCCTCCAGCGGGTCAGCTGTCTGACGGAGGGTTCTCTGCGCCGCGCTCTGGAGCGCAGCTGTGGGGAGGAGAGGGCTTGACCGGCTTTTGGAAATGCGTCCTCTGCGCCCTTGTGCTGGCTCTGCTGGCGCACCCGCTGGGACAGGCTCTGCCCAGCCGTTTCCGCCCGGATAAATTCCCCTTCCGCCCTTGGCGTTGGGAGAAAAACGGACGTGTCTACACGAAGCTGGCCATCGACAAATGGAAGAGGCTGGTGCCGGACATGAGCCGCCTCCTGCCCGACATGGTGAAAAAGCAGCTGCCCGCCTCCACCGCCGCCGTCACCGCCGCGCAGGCGGAGGCTCTGGTGCAGGAGACGTGCCGCGCCGAGCTGGTGCACGGTGTCTCCTGCCTGCTGGGTCTGTCGTTCCTCTGGCTGTGGCGGGGTTGGGGCGGCGTCATCGTCCTGCTGGTGTGGGTGCTGCTGGCGAACCTGCCCTTTATCCTCATTCAACGGTATAACCGCCCCCGCCTCGTGCGTCTGGCGGCGTTGCTGCATAAGCGTGAGCAGCGGAAAGGAGAAGCCCGTGCGCGTACTGATACTGACCTGTAATACCGGCGGCGGCCACAACGCCGTGGCGGCTGCACTGACCCAGAGCTTTCAAGCGCAGGGCTGTCCCTGCGATGTAATGGACGGACTGGGCTTCATCTCCCAGAAGGCGTCCAAATTCGTCTCCAAGTGGCACACCCGCTTCTACCGCCGCTACCCCAAGCTGTACAAGGCGGGCTATATGTCCGCCGAGGAGGACGCGGAGAGCAACCGCCGCGACAGCGCGGTGTACCGCTACCTGTCCCGGGGCGCGCGCCGTCTGGCGCGGACGCTCCAAAGCGGCGGCTACGGTGCCGTGGTCTGCGTCCACGTGATCCCCGCCATGATGATGACCGCCCTCAAGCAGAGCGGGCGCGCCTGCCCGGAATTCTGCTTCGTGGCGACGGACTATACGTGCAGCCCCACCGTGGGTGCCTGCACCCCCGATTTGTGCGTGATCCCCCACCGGGAGCTGACGGAGGAGTTCGTCCGCTGCGGCATTGACCGCGACACCATCCTGCCCGCCGGCATCCCCGTCCGCGCCGCCTTCCGGGAAAAGGGCGACCGCGCCGCCGCCCGTAAGGCTCTCGGCCTGCCCTCCGAGGGCCGCCACATCGTCCTCATGTCCGGCAGCATCGGCTGCGGGCCCATGAGCGACGTGGCGGAGGAGCTGGACATCCGCATGGAAAAGGGCGACTTCGCCTCCGTCCTCTGCGGCAGCAATAAGCAAATGCGCTACGCGCTGGAGCTGCGCCGCCTCCGCCGCGTAGAGGCGGTGGGCTTCACCACGGAGGTGCCCCTGTACATGGACAGTGCCGACGTGCTGGTCAGCAAGCCCGGCGGCATCAGCATCACCGAGGCGGGTAGCCGCGGCGTGCCGCTGCTGCTGGCGGATATGGTGGGCGGCTGCGAAACGCGGAACCAGGAATTTTTCACCGCCCACGGCTGGGCGTCCGCCTGTCCGCCGGAGGACATGGCGTCCGCCGCTCTCCGCTTTCTGGGCGACCCCACCGCCGCCTCCGCCCTTGTGGCGGCGCAGTGCCGCGCCTTCGACGGTCTTGCCGCCGACAGGATCACCCGCGCCGTGCTGGATCGCTGCGGAAAATAGACATTCCCCGCACCCCCGCCCCGGCGGGGGTGCGCTTTTGCGCTTTCTGCACAACTCCACCCTTGCATTTTCCCCAAAGTGTCGGTATAATTGTGAAAGAAACAGCGATTTGTTCACAGGCAGGTCATATTTTCATACTATGATGAAACTGCCGAAAGGAGGGCATCCGCCCATGATGATCGAAAAAAGCGGCACCATCCGCCTGCGGGACATCCCCGTGGCAAACCGCCTCTCCCCGGAGGAGCAGGAGCTGGCGGCGGGCATGGTACGCGTGACGCACCTGTACCGCAGCGCGCTGAAGGTCGCCGTGACCCAGATGGAGATACTGGACGAGGAATTTGCCCGTCTGTACGACCATTCCCCCATCCACCACATCGAATACCGCATCAAAACGCTGGACAGCATCATCGACAAGCTGCACCGCCGGGATCTGGAGGTGAACATCGATAACATCTATGCCCACATTCAGGACGTGGCGGGTATCCGCGTCATCTGCAACTATCTGGATGACATCTACTACCTCCGCTCTCTGCTGACCCGTTTCGAATCCTTCAAGGTCATCCGCGAGGTGGACTACATCAAGAACCCCAAGGACACCGGCTACCGCAGCCTCCACCTGATCGTCAACGTCCCCATTGTTATCTCCGAGGGCACCATGGTGCTGCCGGTGGAGATCCAGCTCCGCACCATCGCCATGGATATGTGGGCGAGTCTGGAGCATGAGCTGCGCTATAAGTCCGACCGCAAATTCACCCAGCAGGACGCCGCCCGCCTCCGCCTCTGCTCCGACGCCATCAGTGAGATCGACCGTGAGATGCAGGACATCTATCAGGGCAACGAGCCCCGCTACCACGCATGAGCATAAAAAAGAAAGCCCTCCGGGCTTTCTTTTTTATGCTCTCTATTACAGGTGATACTCCTGCTTGTACTCCTCGTAGTATTTGTCGAAGGAGTTGGTTTTCAACGCCCGCACGCTGCTGAGATACTCGTGGGTGTCGAAGGAATCGGACTCCAGCTCGATAATGGCGACGGCGATGTTGGAGCAGTGGTCGGCAACGCGCTCATAGTTGGTCAGCAGGTCGTTGAACACAAACCCCTGATTCAGCGTACAGAACCCGGACTGCAACCGCACCACGTGGTGGGACTTCATCTGGTCGCACAGTCCGTCGATGATCTCCTCCAGCGGCTCCACTCTCGCCGCCAGCTGCGGGTCGTTGTTCACGAAGGCCCCCACGGCGGTGGACAGGATCTCCCGCACGGCGCGCTCCATCACGTCCAGCTCATGGCACGCCTCCGGCGAGAACTGCAGCTCCTTGTCGTGGATCTCCTTCGCCGCCTCCGAGATATTCAGCGCGTGGTCGGAGATCCGCTCAAAGTCGGAGATAGTGTGCAGGAACTTGCTGACCTCCTCGCTCTGGGTCTGGGACAGCGACTTGCTGGTGATCTTCATGAGATACGTGCCCAGCTTGTCCTCGTACCGGTCAACGATGCTCTCCGTCTCTGCCACCTGCCGGAACTCCTTCTCCGAGAACCGGCTCCGCAGATCCATCGCCATGAGCAGATTTTCCTCAGCGCGCTCCGCCATGGAGTTGGTCACCAGCCGGCTCTGCTCAATGGACAACGCCGGGTGCAGCAAAAACCGCTCCTCCAGCCGGTCCATGTCCTCCATCTCCGGATGGGAGCCGTCGTCCGGGAACAGGAACTCCATCAGCCGCTCCATGATCCCGATGCACGGCAGCAGCACGACCACCGTGGCAAGCCGGAACAGCGTGTTCATCAGCGCGATGGACACGCTGGTCATCACCGTTCCCAAAAACGTAAAGTGCAGAACGGCGTTTGCACCGTAAAAAACCAGCGACCAGATCAGCGCGCCCAGCACATCGATCAGCAGATAGATGAACGCCGTCCGCTTGCCGTGCAGGTTCGCGCCGAGAGCCGACAGCAGCACCGGCACCGCCGCACCCACGGCAATACCCATCACAATGGGCAGCGCGATCTCGAAGGTGATGGCTCCCGTCACCGCCAACGCCTGCAAGATACCCACGGCGGCGGAGGCACTCTGCAACACGCTGGTGAACACCACGCCCACCAGAATACCCAGCAGGGGATTGGAGAAGCTGGTCAGTATCCGGATGAACGACTCGCTCTCCCGCAGGGGCGACACCGCCCCGGACATGGCGGACATACCGTACATCAGCACCGCGAACCCCAGCAGGATCTCGCCCACGTGCCGGTTGGTGGTCTTTCCGTTGAACATCCGCAGAATAATGCCGATCACCGCCACGATGCCGGTCAGCACCTCTGTGCTCAGCAGCTGTACCACGCCGCTGCCGCCCTCCAGCGAGGACAGGCACAGGATCCACCCGGTCACGCTGGTGCCCACGATGGCTCCCATGATCACGCCGATGGCCTGCCTCACCTTCATCATGCCGGAGTTGACGAAGCCCACCACCATCACCGATGTAGCGGAGGAGGACTGGATCACGGCGGTCACGCCCGTCCCCAGCAGCACACCCCGCAGCGGCGTGCTGCTGAGCTTGTAGAGCACCAGCTCCAGCCGGCTGCCGGCGACCTTCTTTAATCCTTCTCCCATGAGGGACATACCGAACAGAAACAGCGCGATACCTCCCAGCAGGGATATAACGTCTGCAATGCCCATAGCCCATTTCCTCCCATGATAATCAATGCTCCCCCCAGTATAACAGGTACACAGGTGGTTTGTCGACAGAAACCGTAAAAAACCCGATAGAATTTTCCTCTTTTTCCGAAACCATCCTTGTACTTCTTGTCAAACGCCCCAAAACGGGGTATAATTCCCTCGATAAAGAAAGGGTCCCCGTCCCCCCGTACCTCGTGCTGCCTTATACCCCCGTCATTCCGAGCCAGTCCGCAGACTGGTGTGGCAATCCGTGTCCCCCGTCCCCGCGCCCGCAGGCGCGGCAGCACCCCCCACCCTAAAGATCGGAGTTTTCCCATGTTCAAACACTGTATCATCGTTTTCCTCGTCTCCATGGTGCCCTTGATCGAGCTGCGCGGAGCCATTCCCTACGGCGCGGTGTTCGGTCTGCCCCTCTGGCAGACGTACATCATCGCCATCGTGGGTAATATGCTCCCGGTGCCCCTCATTTATTTCTTCGCCCGCCGCATCCTCCTCTGGGGCAGGGACAAGCCCCTTATCGGCACCTTTTTCACCTTCTGTCTGGAAAAAGGGGAGAGGGCGGGGCGCAAGCTTCAGGCCAAGGCGGGCAGGGGGCTTTACTGGGCGTTGCTCCTCTTTGTGGGCATCCCGCTCCCCGGCACCGGCGCGTGGACGGGAACACTGGCGGCAAGCCTGCTGGACATGGACTTCAAGCGCAGCGTCATGGCGTGTATGGGCGGCGTACTGCTGGCGGGCGTCATCATGGGCGCACTCAGCCAGCTGGGCGTCTCCGTTTTTGGCGGCTGACCCGCAAATTTATCTTGCAATCGCCGCCGCCATACGGTATAATGCACTGGTAACACCCGCCGGTGTGATGGAATTGGTAGACGTAGTGGACTCAAAATCCACCGCTGGCGACAGCGTACCGGTTCGAGTCCGGTCACCGGCACCATAAAAGCAAAACAGTATAGATGCCGTAGGCCAGAAGCCTACGGCATCAACTGTTTCCGGGCTTTTTGAGCTCGAAAATTCACCGATGATTCCATAGATGCCAACCACTGTTTCCCCCTAACTGGTGGGATTCGAACCCCCTTTTTTCGGCGATTGGCAAATTCGGAACCATGTGGCGCCCTTTTTAAAGCGGTTATTTTCAAAAAGGGCGCTATTTTTCTGCCAGTAGAATACACAAAGTTTGGGGCGTCAATTTGTTGGTCGTGATGGGCCAATGGGTTGGCGCCCTTTTTCGTTTTCAGATAATTTCAAAAAG
>OHSI01000268.1_pt1 | contig 37486 bp, 37 predicted proteins | sample 1578641 | NCBI WGS metagenome assembly OHSI01 (sample SAMEA3879535, study PRJEB24766) | human gut metagenome | biome: human-associated habitat; feature: feces | place: USA | collected 1985/1987 | reverse complement strand
CCACCGCGCCGCTCTCCGCCAGACCGCCGCTGACGGTGTCCTCTCTCCCCTGCACGGTGACGGTGCCGCCGTTGACCGTGCCCACCTTCATGTTCAGGATCTTCGCCTTCTCGTCCATGAGATCCAGCACCTGCCGGTTCAGACGGCCGATCTCTTTGTAAAGGATGGTGTTGTCCTCGTCCACCGCCTTCAGCTGCGCCCGGAGGATGAGCCTCTTCACGATAATGACGATCAGCAGCACCGGTATTCCCACCAGCACCAGTGCCAGAAGGATGGCAAGCACCTTCACTGGCAGAGAAAAGCCGGAGAAGTACATTTTGGATATGGTGGCGTAGTCCGCCCAGCCCGTGATAAACACCTTCACGAAGCCGCCGACGATCCCCACGATCCACTGCACGACGTTATAGACCACCTTGGCAAGCAGGTCGTATGCCAGCTTGAGAAATTCACTCATATCGCGTTATCCTTTCCGGTACGGTACAAAGCACAGGAGGACACAGGCACGGCTGGGGGTCATTACAGAATCGGCTCCCGCTGCTCCCCCTGTATCCTCCTCGGCTCCTACGATTTGCTGTCGGCGGCGGAGGCTCACTCCGCCCCGTTGTTCTCTTCCTTCGCCTTGGCAAGCTGCGCCTCGGCCTCCGCCTTCAGCCGCTTGGCCTCTGCCAGCGCGGCCTCCGCCTCGGCTTTTGCCTTCTCCGCCTCCGCCTTCATGCGCTCGGCGTCGCCGCCCTCCGCCGAAGCGGCGGCGTGTATCTCCGCCTGCATCTGCGCCGCCTCCAGCGCGGACGCCTTCTTCAGCTCGATGCCCACCGTGATCAGATGATAGACCTGATACACGAAGAACACCAGCAGCGGCAGCACGATCACCAGCAGGAACCCGGTGGAGCTGCTGAGGAAATCCATAAAGGAGCCCAGCTTGCTGATCTTCCCGGCGTACTTGCCCACGATGTCGCCGTCGGCGATGATGTGCTGGTCGGATACGGCGTTGTTGTCACCCTTCGTGGTGTAGGTGCGGTAGCCGTTCGTCTCCTGAATGTCCACGATGCGGTGGGTGTTCAGGGCGTACTGGTTTTCGATGATGGTGTGGAAGCACACGATGTCGCCCACCTGTAAGCTGGACGGATCGCACTTCTTAATGAAGATCATATCCCCCTTGTAGAAGGTGTCCGCCATGGAGTCCGACTGCACCGCCATCGGCGTATAGCCGGCGATGCTGGCAACGTGCGTCTCGTCCCGCGTCGCCATGGTGATAAAGGTGAACAGCGCGGCGATCAGAATGACCGCCCACAGCAGAACGCTTGCAAGTATTCCCAGTGCCTTTTTCATCTTGCTCATAGCTCTATGTCCTCATTTCATCGGTAGTTATCCGCCCAGCGGAACATTTTCTTCATCCGTTCCCACGAACCGCAGACGGATGGCGTAGTCCCCACCCTTCATCTCGTTCGTGCACATTTCATCCGTTCCCTCTATCCAGATATGCACCGTCACCGGCGTGTCGGTATAGGCGGAAATATGGAACAAATTACTGTTTTCATTATATATCATCCTCTCCGCCGCGGGCAAGCCAAAAATACGCAGTTTCCCGGTATTCCGCGCGGTATTTCCCGCGCCCGGATCGTATACCGCCGTCTGCCCGCCGCAGGTAAAGCTGACGCGCATCGCCTGGGGCAGCCCGCTGACCCGTGACGTCACGCTGGTGCCGTCCTCCCCCTCCCGGCTGTGGGCGGTGGAGAGGTGCACCTGCATATCCTCCGTTGCCATGAAATGCAGTGTAAAGGTCAGGTATTTGCCCTCCCGCGCCTCCTTCACCGTCCCGTTCCGCAGGGTGAAGGTCTGCCCGTCCGTTGTGGTCACCGGGTCCAGGGGCGTCTCCGCCGGGTCGTAGCCAAGCTCCCGCCGGATCCGCCCGAAGATCTCCGCCATACCCAGCGTCTGCTTGTAGTCGGCGAAGTCCTCGTGGGCGTCCAGATCGAACCGCAGCGACGGCCCCGTGGTCACGTCCATGTCCATGCTGTACACCCGTGTGTGGTTGGAGATGGAGAACCACGCCAGCGTCACCGCCGTGATCCCCGCCAATGCCACCAACACCAGCAGCAGCGACACCGTCACCATGCTGCGGCTGCCGATGGTTCCTCGGTCTTTCCTCATACGCACCTCCCTCAGCACAAAACGCCGTAGAAGGCGAGGTGCAGATACCCGTCGTCAAAGGCGATGGACTCCGTGCAGTCGGGGTCGCAGCCCTCCAGATAGAAATACACGTCCACCTGATACACGCGCCCCAGCTCCATCTCCAGCAGCGGCTTCTCCGGCACCGTTCCGTCCGTGCCCACCGCCCTGTCCTTCGTCAGCATTGCGGGATCTGCCACCGCCTTGGCGGCCGTTCCCGTCCATGTCAGCACGCTTCCCTCCTCCAGCACCGCGCCGTCCAGCTTGGTGTTCAGAGTCCGGTCACCCTCCGCGTTCTTATCCTCGCTCAGTCGGAAGATCACCGCGCTCTCCTGCTTTCCGTCGAATACCAGCCCCAGCCGCGCCGCGTGCAGCAGCTGGCTGCCCGCCGCGCCGCCCACGGCAAGCGCGCCGCCGGAGCCTGCCCCCTCGTCCAGATAGACCGCCAGCTTCCGCCCGCTTTCCGCCGCGTCCGCCGTCGCCCGGAGATACACGCGCCCGTGGTAATAGTCCCGCTCGTCCTCCACCCTCTGAAAGCTGACGGCGTAGCCATCCACGGTGGCGGGCGGCTGCACGAAGGTCGCCAGATCCGCCGTGGACACCGGCATCAGCCGCGTCATCTCCGCGCTGTTCACCTGCACGATGTCCGCCTCTCTCCCCCCGGAGAAATCGTCGCCGCCCTTGCTGCTGACCTGTAATTCCACGCTCTGCGCGGCGGTGCGGCTCACCGCCCGCGAGGTATTCACCTTCGCGTTGTTGGTGAACCATGCCGCCGTCACCGCCGTGAGGGACAGCAACGCCAGCGCACAGACCGCCGCCAGCGGCAAAACCGTATGCTTCCTTCGTCTCATCGCTTCGCTGCCGCGCACGTGGGCGCAGTCCCTCCTTTCCCGTTTATCTCTCCCGCTGCGCGCCGGCAAAGCCCAGCTGCAGCGCGATGTCCTTTCCCTGTACGCTGTTGATGCAGTTCTCGTCGCAGCCCTCCAGATAGAGCCAGAACCGCACCTCCGCGATCTCGCCGTCGTTCAGGGCACAGAGAGCCGTTTTCCCCGCCTGCACCTCGTCCGCCGTGCCCTGTGCCGTGCACTCCGACAGTGCCTTGGCGGGGTCGTTCACATAGACCGCCGCGCCGCCCGCTCCCACGGAGGACACCACCTTTCCCGCCTCCGGCACGGTTCTGACCGCCTCTGCCGACGCCGTACTCCCCAGCTCGTCCAGCTTGAAGATATGCGTCCGCGTCCCTGACGCCGTCACGATCCGCAGCCCCAGCCGCATGGCGGCCAACGCCTGCGCGTCGCTGCCGCAGTGTATGTCCTCCCGCCAGAGATAGATGTCAAAATCGCTCCCGTCCGCCTTGAGATACACCGTCCCGTTCAACGAATGTGCCGCCGCCCGCTCGTCCGCATTGCGGTACGCCGTGGCGATGCCCGCCCCATCCTGCGCGCTGACGGTGAAGAAATGCTCCAGCTCCGCCGTGCTCACCGGCAGCAGCTCCGCGCCCGCGTCCCGCAGGGGCAGCGCGCACTGCGTATCGAAGCCTCCGTCCCGCCGCGCCGAGATCAGCAGATCGCCCTCGCCCGTTCCGATGGTACCGGCAAGGGGCGTAACGTTCGTGTACGCCCGGAACGTGAACCACGCGAAGGTGCTGCCCGCCAGCAGCACCGCCGCCAGCAGCGCGTACAGCGCGGCAACGCCCGCACCTCTCCGTAAAGCCCGGTTTTTCACTCGCCTCACCTCCTGCGTCTCACCCCGCATACCCTGCGAAGCTCAACGCCAGATCCTCCAGCGTCGTGGCGCAGAGATTGCGCGTGCAGTCCTCGTCGCAGCCCTCCAGCCAGATGTACACATCCACCTGCACCGGCTCGCTCTCACCGCCGCCGCTGCCGTCCACCGTGCATATCGCCTGCGAACCCGGCTTCAGCGACACCACCCCCGTGCTGCCGTCGTAATTGCAGTAGTTCTCCCCGTTCAGCGGCGTAAACTCCACCGTGGTGCCGTCCGACCTTGTGCTGTCCAGCACGCAGCCCTCCCGCCCCGTGGCGGTGTTGTACTCCTTCTCCGGGTTCTTCTTCTCGCTGATGGCGAAAATAAACTCCTGCCCCGTGGCGGGCACCACGAACCCGATGCGGATAGCGGAGGAGATCGGCCGCGCCTCGTCGCTGTCGGTGAACCCCACCTCCGCCAGATAAACGTCCAGCCGCGCCTCCTTCGCCCGGAAGAACAGCGACGTCTTGTAATAGTCCTTCTCCATCTCCAAGCTCTTGGAGAACAGATTGGCAAGCAGCGGCGCACTGCCGGAGGCCCGCGTAAAGCCCGCCACCTTCTGGAACCCGTTCTGTATCCTGTCGGTGGACACCGGATTCAGCAGCCCCTGGAACCGCTCCAGCTTCGCCGAGGAGCTGTAAACGCCGTCCCGCGTCCCGCTGATCTGCAGCGTCACGTTGGTGCCCGCCGCCATGTGCAGCCGTGTGGTGTGGGCGTTCACCGTGAATATGTACCACGCCAGCGTGGTGGATACGGCAACCGCCAGCAGAGCCATCACGGAGATGGCGGCGTGCAGGAGGCTGCGCCGCAGTTTTTTTGATTGCATTGTGCAGCCTCCCTTCCGTCCTCCGGCTGTTTACGGCGCAGTGGTATTGTATGTAACCGTGTAGCCGTCTTTTTGTTTCGTCACTTTTTCCCCCAGAGCCTTGTTGGACGTAACGGTGTAGCTTCCCCCCGTCACCGTCACCGTGCCGTCCGCCCCCACCGTGACCGTCGGGACAAGCACACTGTCGATCACCGCGTCCGCCGCCGTGTAGGTATACTCCAGCACCGTCTCCCCCTCCGCGTTCAAAGCCGCCATTTCTTCGGGGGTGGGCAGCTTCGGCGCGGTATTCTCCACCCCGTTGCCGACGCCCGTAATGTCCGCCTTGTCCTGCAGGTCGTTATAGGTGTACGTCTTTGTTTCGCCGTTCATGGTCACAGCGTAGGTCGTGTTGGTGCCGTCATAGACGACGCGTATCGTGCGCGTGACAGGTGCGTTATCCTTCTGCCACGTGTCCGTCAGCGTGACGATGCACCTTTTCGCTGTCGTGACCGTACCGTCCAGCCCCAGCACCTCCGTGGCTCCGCCGTGGGTACACGCTGCCCCGCCGCTGGTCGTTGAGAACTCGTACACCCCCGAAGCCGTTCCGTCCAATCTCTTTGTGGCGGTGGCTTTTGTCACAGAGGGCGGCGTGACCGTCACAGGCGTTGTCACAAAATCCACGCCCTTAGGCGCAGAGGTTTCCCTGTGCTCCGTGACGATGACCTCAGTGGTCTTTGTCCGCGTGACCTCCGCCCCCGCAGGTATCAACCCCTCCGTAACGCCTGCACTGTCCCCCACGCCAATATCCAAGTACATCAGTGCCGCACCATTGGCGACAGCACCCAATGCGTACTCCCCGGCATTCAGCGGAATCTCGAAGTAGTAGAGCTTCGTCCCCTCCCCTCGCGAGGAACCCAGTGGATTGTTGCCCTGCCGCTGCTCTGTCAAGATACTTGTATCAAATTTCAACTCGTAACCATTGGCACCGTAAGGATCTTCTTCGCCTGCATATGCGTATACATAGCCACTGCCGGAAGCGTATATCTTGCTGATTTCTTTGATGGCGGTGATTTCACCCCCATTGCGGGTTATCTGATGAAGCGAAAAGAAACTGCGCGTATTTGAAACGCCGTGACTGCTGGCAAAAAAAGCAAGCTTACCGCTGGATATGTTGAAATCAATGCAGGATTCCGGCATTTGGTAATCTGTTTTCTCGCTTGTACCGATTTGCACTTTGCCCGCTGTGATAACGCGATCCACAACACCGCCTTGAAAACGCAGGCTGTAGATAAAATTCCTATCTTTGTTCAGTGCCTCAATAAAATGACTTTTCGCCTTAGCATAGACGCTGTTTGCCGTTGTATCCACAGCTCCCTGCAAAAAAGTAATCGTCTTAATATCTGTAATTCCACCATCACTGCCCTTTTCAAAATAGCCTGTTCCTGCCGTAGTGTCTATGTCCGAATAGGCGTGCTTAAGAACCCGTATATCTCCATCTTCCGAGGATATAGTTTTGCTATGCTTGCTTGTTCCTCCCACAATGTAGCCAGTGTTCTCCGATGTCGCTTTATATTCTCCATCCACCACCAAGGGGACATACGTATCCAACAGGTTATCTGCGACGTTAGAGGTACTGCACAGCGCAAAAAACAGCTCCGTCGCCGTTTCCACAAGCTTCCAGCCACTATTGTACGCAAGATACTTTCCCCCCGAACTGATTTTCTTCCCTTCAATCGTCCATACACCGGCATTGTCCGCCACGGTAGTTGTCGAAAGGCTCTCGCTGTCTCCGCTCGGAATAAGATAATACGCAATACCGTTAAGTAACGTGTATATTCTCCAATTTCCGTCTATGTTTTCAACCGTCCATGGCAGGGCATTAAAACGGCTGTCCGCATTTTTTACAACGCCTCCAAACCCAATCGTTAGCTGTGGATATACCGATCCGGCCGATTCGTTAGAACTATTTGAAATTCGGTAAATATTTCCACTTGTCAAGTTATCTTGATTATACTTAAAACCTCCTGTCCAATACTCCCCTGTCCTGGCTTTGCCAAAAAGATAATCAGTATCATCCAAAAGAGTGAAGGAACCTTTCTTCCAGTTATCCCCCGAGTTATCATAATAGGTTTTGGTTTTTCCACTCAGCGTCGCGGCTGCTGAAATCGCTTTAACCCGGTCATACAAGCTCGACACATTCAGACTTCCGCCGCCGGTGGTTTCATCGTCTCCCGTTTCGCCCTTGGCGGTGAAGGTACCCTGTGCGGCGGTGGGCTGATAATGCTTCACGGTGTTGCTCGTATCGGTCTCAACGTCCTTCGTGTAGCCCACAAGCGAATGATCGGAAAAATTGGCAGAAATAGCGTTCAATGGTGAGGTGTTCAACTTGATGTCCAAGTTGGACATCAAGGTATTGTCCAGTTGGATTCCAACGTTTGTCAGCTTACCATTTACGTACCCCGCAGCCAGCCCGATCAGCGCATTTGCGGTCTGCGTCTCCACCGTCAGCCCCTTAAAGGTCACATTTTTGACCTCGTTCGCCGCGCTGGAATAGGTGTAATTCTCTCCATCAATCGTGATACTGTCCTTTATATCGCCCATTGTTCCCACTACGCCGAACGCACCAACGATTTGCGGTTTTTCGTATTCTCCCTCGATTGGCAGATCTGTCGGCACGGCGATTTCCAGCCCCGTGACCGTATTGCCCTTGCCGTCAAAGTTGCCGACAAACGGGTATTTCTCCGTGCCAACAGGCGGCAGGACGTAACCCGTCATGTCAATATCAGCGGACAAATAGAAATACGTGGTGGGAATAGTCCTATTTTCGTCAGCTTCGTTGAACCTTCCCAGATATTGCAGCCACGCCAGATTGTAAAACTGCTCCGGCTTCGCTATCTCAAACGGTTTAGCTTGCGAGCCGTCGCCGCTCTCAAAATAGCTGGCGCGGATAGAGCCGCCCACCTTCGCCGGGGCGAAATTCAGCTTGATAGGGCGGTACCAGGCATACGTCACCGCCGCGCCCGCCAGCAACAGCGCGCACAGGCAGAAAAGCAGCAGAACCCGCGTATTTACGTACTTTTTCATACCGCGCCTCCCTTCATTTTGTTAAGTGGTTGGCGTCTCCACCACCGCAATTTGGAACGCATCTGTGAACTGGATGTTCTCGTCTCCCAGCTTCAGCGAAATACCGTTATCCGCAAGGTATTTGTTCACCAGCTCGTGGTCATAGTCAAGCATCAGATACACGTAGTATCTTCCGTCGTCCGGTTCCTTCGCCCCCGCCAAATCCACATTGATAATCAGATTTTTTTCGTCGCCAACCAAAACCTCCGGAAACGTTGTCGTCACCGTTTCAGTATAGTATTGCGTAATTGTCAAATTCATTTGATTCTGGCTCAGCGACCATACATTCCCCGAAAACGAAAGATAATAATTGAGCTGATAATACCCCGGATAATCACGATAATAGTCGACTTTGCAAGAAATCCGAACTTTTCCGGCATCTCCCGTCACCGTCCAAACCGCCGCATTTTCGGGATTATCCGTTGTGATCAATGTGACAGATTGTAGTGTAAACCACCCTCCCGTACTGTACACGGCGTTGTAACTCAAGTATTTATCGCCGTATTTCAGTTTATAGCCGCCGGAGGCTTCCTTAAATTCCACGTGGTCGGTGCTGTTTTGATTCAGCACATTACCGCCGTTGCCTATCGTATAATAATCAATTTTATATGTGTATGTCTTTGTACTTCCGTCGGGATTTGTTTCCGGTGCCCTCTCCGGCGACATCCCGATCTGGTTTACGCTGATGGATCGGCTGTGCTGGCTGCTCACACTCGTCGGCTCGGGCGTGGTGCTGCTGCCGGGCGTCACGAACTTTACCGGCGTGATCGCCGTGCTTGCCCGGAAGAAGTCCACCGCGTAGTTGTAAATATAGTCGTCCGCGTCCTTGTAGCCGCCAGCGGTATGCGGCGTGTAATCGCCTGCAACGGCGCGGGTTTGCAATCCGGGAATGTACCCGGCGCGGACGTTCACCACGTTGGAAAGCCAGTTGATCTTATCGCCCGCTTGCCAGTTCGGTTTGGAGAGCTGGTCGTTATACTGTGCCGCCGTGTCAGCGGTCAGCGTCTCCTGCTTCAGCTCCTTGCTGGCGCAGGTGATCTTCAAGGAGAGCTTCTGGCTCGCGCTGTGGTTGCTGCTCAACACGGCGCGGAGAATGATGGGCGTGCGCTCGTTGCGCTTGGGCAGCTCCTTGTCGTAGGCGTTCATGGTCACCGCCGCATCGTCGTTGATGCAGATGCCCTTGTCCAAGTTGACGTCAAACTTGTATGTATCGTGGCCGTCCTGCTCCGTCACGCCGGCGGACTGGATGTCCGTCTCGTTGGCGTCCACGTTACGGTTGGGGTTGGAGAGCCAGCCGAGGGTGACGCCCTCGAACACCGCCAACGCCGCCACAGCCGCCAGCACCACCGTGACCACGATGCTGCGCGTCAGCTTGCGCCGCGAATCGCGCAGCGCGTCAACCGGCTGAAGCTCCGGCTGGGTTTCCATCGGGGTCTCCGGCTGGGTTTCCTGTCGCTTATCCTGTGCCATGGCTTGCTCCTTTCCCGTTTTTTAGGGGGTCGCCGCCTCCACGCCGGTGAAGTATACCGACAGCTTCAAGCCGGAGGCGTTGTCCGATTTGCTCAAAATCGCCTGGGCGTCCGTGCCCTCCAGCCAGACGTAGATCTGCACCGGTGTGCCGGTGCTGGTTGCCGTTGCCAGCTTGTTTGCCTTTGCCGGAACGGTGTAGCCGTCCTCGGTCTGCGTCACCTGCCACGCGGAAATGGTGGCACCGTCATAGACAGTCGCGTCGGCGGTGGTGTTCGCGCCGGTGACGGCTTTGTAGCCGCCGTCCTCCTGTACAGGCGCGTAGATCAGGAGGGTCTTCTCCGTCTTGATACCCACGCGGAGGGCCTCGGACAGCGATTTTCCCGCTGTGCCGATGGTGGTCAAGGTGATACCGCCGGTGCCGAGGTACACGTCCAGAGGGTCGCCATCGGTGTAGAGGAGGTAGTCGCCCACGGAGTAAGCGGTGTACTCCTTGTTGTTATAGGTATAGGTCTGGGCGGTGGTTTTTTCGAAGGTCTCCGCAGTGCCGACACCGCCGGTGATGTACCACCAGTCGGTGCAGTTGCTGGTGGAGATGGGGTACAGGTATTCCTCCATCTTAATCTCCGCCGTGGTGGCGTGGCTGTCGGTGGGGACGGTGCTCCCTGCCGCGATGTAGAGGGAGGCTCCGGGCTTGACCACGCTGACGCTGGCACCGCCGCCGGTGACCTCCGTGTTGCGGGCGAACCACGCGCTGGAGAGGTAGACCACCACGGCAGGGATCAGCACCAGCAGGACTGCCGCCAGCTTCACGGTGGTTTTTGCCAGTCGAAGCTGGACGGAAAGCTGCTGGGCGGTCTGGGGCGCGGTGCCGGCGGGGTGTTCCGCTGTATTCGGTTGTAGGTCTTTACCGAATTTTTTCATGGGCAGTTTTCCGTTTCATCTCCGTTGTTCCGCCCCGCAGGGGGCGTTTTGGGGCAGAAAAAAAGTCAGTCCGATGCAAACCAAATTGCAACTGGCTGACTCATAAAGTCCCTTTAGCTTTGCGTCACCGTCTCGCAACGGTTTTGCCTCACAACCTATTCACTTTCTCATATTGGATATTACCATTTGGGCACGCAGTCTGTCAAGCATTTTTTCCCGTAACGGCGCGGTTTTTGGGAGGTTTTGTATCATTTTTCCGAGGGGCGGAGAGAGGGGGAAAACAGGGGACGGATTGCTGCGCCAGTCTGCGGACTGGCTCGCAATGACACGCTGCGGCGGGGCAAGGACGGGGCGGGGCGCGAAAAAAGTCTCTGCACGGGAGTGCAGAGACTTTTTCGTTATGTACTCCCCATCCCACGGCGGATGGAGGGGAGTTAGGTAGCAGAAGGAGTTGCAGAGAAGTCAATGCTCACGGAAGTATTCTTCAAATCGGCGATACCATTTGTGTAAACATCAGCATCTGTACCGTCCCAATAGATATAGACCTTGACCTTAACAACGCTCGTGCTATTTACTTCTGCTGCAAGCGATGTCGTATCTCTCGTTTTGGTTTTATCAAGTTCAACGCAGGCTGTGTCCGTTGCAACAAGCACCTTGACTGCGTCATCGCCATCAGTGGTAAGCGTAGACCCACTGACAACAAGATTCGTCATCTTATTTGAGCCAACCGCAGTGCAAATACTAAACTCATTGACAAGAACATAATTATCAAAGTCCGTGTTCTTAATTTTCAGCTTTTCGGCAGAGTCCGCAGCTGTAGATGCTTCGGGCTTTTCTGCGTACTGATAGTACCAATTAGTTTTGACTGTATCCGCACCGCTATTGGTGGTCGCCTCAATATCGGAAATCTTTGTCACATTCTCATGTGCAGTGGGGAGCAACGAAGCAGATGTTTTTAAGCCATTTGCCGTAGTCGCCTTATCATTTTGTACAGATTCTGCATCCGCTTCACCTGCCTTGATGAGCAGGAAGCTGACATCGGACTTCGCCGTAACGCTCATGCCACTTGCGGTAACTTTATTATTGTTCGCGAACCACGCGTAGGTGGAGCTGCCCAGCGCGATGCTTGCCACCAGCACCATGGCGATCGCCGCCAACAACTGGGTCTTTAATGCTTTTGTTGACATTTGTTTTTCCTCCTTATTCAAGAATTTCTGTCAACGTTTCCATGGGTGCGGGGTGGGAGCCGTCAGCTTCGGCTATCACTTCCAGCGGACAAGCCACCCTCTCACCGGGCCCGGTCAAGAAGTGTTTCCCAGCCTCACGGTGGGAAGCTGGCCTCTCTGCTGGGGGGTGCGCCGCGGCTGCGCCGCTCCTGCTCCGCACTGGGTTTTATAGCTTCGGCGTTCCGTGTCCGCCGAGGTTATACGCTCGCAGGGTATGAAAAACCGGTATGCTCGCCTTACGGACGTGCATACCGGCAACTGGCTGACTTCCCCGGAGGAAAAGCCCCTATAGCTTTGCGTCACCGGATCACTCCGGCTTTGCCTTTGTTTTATTCCCTTGACGTAAATTTAGCATGGTCACAGTGGGATTGTCAATAGTTTTTTTGCCAAAAACCGACTTTTTTCACGGGCGGCGACGACTGCCGCGCCACTGTCAAAGCCTATGCGGCACTTCAGCGATGAATACCCTTGCCACGCTTCTTTTCATACATTTCGTTGTCGGCGCGCTCCACCGCCTGAGACAGCGGCTCGCTGCGGCTGTTGTAGGTCGTCCAGCCCACGCTGATCTCCACGTTGTAGGGCAGTTCGGCGGCGGCTGCCGCGTCGCGGACGGCCTGCTGGAGCGTGTAGATGAAGTTCTCCGCGCTCGCCTCGCCATGGAGACGGATGAGGGCGGCAAACTCGTCGCCGCCGTAGCGGCAGCAGATGCCGCCGACGCCGCGGCAGAGGTCGGACAGGGCGTCCGCCACAATGCAGAGGGCTTTGTCGCCCTCCAGGTGACCGTAGCGGTCGTTGGCGTATTTGAAGTTGTCGATGTCCATGAACAGCAGGTACTGGGTCTCGAAATCCCGCAGGAGCGTGCGGTTCGCCGCCATACGCACAAAGACGCGGCGGTTGCTGATGCCCGTAAGGGGGTCAACGGAGATCATGCGCTTGAGGGTGCCGATGTAGGTCAGCAGGAACGAGATGACCATGCCCACCACGATGAGGGGCAGCTGGTGCAGGAAGATCTGGGCGGTGCCGAAGAGCAGCGGCGCGACGATGAAGGCGGCGTTGTCCAGCAGGGCGTCGCGGCGGAACAGGTCGCGCTTCTGCCCCGCCATCGCAACGCTGTGGATGGCGGCGACGATGAGGTAGCCATACGCCAGCAGGCACTGGACGTAGAACAGCGGGCCGCGGTGGTAGACCATGTTTTCGTCGAACCAGAACACGCAGCCGTTGAACAGGGTGAGAATTTGCAGCAGCACCAGCAGGGCAATAGGCACCTGCGCCACGTGCATATACGTGCGGTCGTCCAGGGCGTTTTCGTCCGCCGTCAGCTCAGCGTAGAGGAACCATGAGTAGGTGGCGCAGGCGCAGCAGAGGAAGTACAGGGAGTTGATGATGACCATGACCGCCAGCGGCACGTCATATCCCTCGGTGGACAGGATCGACCACGCGGCGTTGAGCAAACACGCCGCCAGCGTGAACCAGACGGGGTAGGCGAACATACGCCCGCGGCGGGAGCTGTCAATGCCGGAGAAGGACACGTTCAGCGCGATAATCAGCAGGATGATCGCACAGGCGAAGTGCGTCTCCGCATAGAGCATTGTTTCTATCGTCATAGGCGTCCCCTTTTTCCCGTCTCGGCAATCCCAACGCTGCCGGCGTTCCCCTTCTTCCACCCCGGATACCGCCCCCGCAGCAAGCTAATCAAATATGTGTATAGTATCTAATATTCTACATTTTATTTGTCAAATAGTCAATAGTGCATACCGACCAAAAACGCCCGTTTTCGGCGATTTTGCCATTCCCGGTAACGGGTGTGAAAAAAAGAAAGACACCCGAATGGGTGTCTTTCTTTTTGTGGTGGAGATAAGCGGGATCGAACCGCTGACCTCTTGAATGCCATTCAAGCGCTCTCCCAGCTGAGCTATACCCCCACATAGGGTGGTCGGTGCTGCCGACTTGCTTAATATAGCAGAACGGGGAGGAAATGTCAACCCCCAATTTTTCTTTTTTTCGATTTTCGAGGGGTGGTAAAGAGCAGGGGAGAGGCGGACGCCTCTCCCCTGCTCCGTTACACGGTGGGCTTGCTTCTCTTGACCTCGTTGAGACTGGTCACCACCATGCCCGTCAGGGCAAAGAGGGCGATGACGTTGGGCAGGACGATGAAGTTATTGAACATATCCGTGACCTCCCAGACGAAGTCGCTGCCGGAGATGGTGCCGATGAAGATGAACGCCAGCGCGATAACGGTATAGATGGTGTTGCAGAGCTTGGGGTTCTTTCTGCCGAAGAGGTAGTTGGCGTTGATCTTGCCGAACAGATTCCAGCCGAGGATCGTGGAGAAGGCGAAGAACAGCAGGCACACCGCCACGAACTTCGCGCCCAGACTGGCTCCGAGCACGGAGCCGAAGGCGGTCTGCGCCAGATTGGTCTTGCCCAGCGTCTCGGTGATGGCACCGGTGTAGCCGCCGGCGAGAGGGCCGTCAGAGGTGTAGAGCGTGCAGATGATGACGAGGGCGTTGAGGGTCAGCACCACGAAGGTGTCGATGAACACGCCGATCATTGCCACTACGCCCTGATCGTGGGGGTGGGCGACGTTCGCCTGTGCGTGGGCGTGGGGCGTGGAGCCCATACCGGCCTCATTGGAGAACAGGCCGCGCTTAGCACCCTGACTGATGGCGGTCTTGAGGGCGTAGCCGAAGCCGCCGCCGATGATCGCCTGGGGCTGGAAGGCGTACTTGAAGATCATGGCGAAGGTGGCGGGGACGTACTTGGCGCGGCAGACGAGGATCGCCAGACCGCCCAGCAGGAAGATACCCGCCATGATGGGCACCAGCTTCTCCGTAACGGCTGCCAGACGCTGGACGCCGCCCAGAAAGATCACGGCGCAGAGGACGACCAGCACGATACCCACCACCCATGCGGGAACGCCGAAGGCGGTCTGGATCGTGGAGCCGATGGAGTTGGACTGCACCATGCAGCCCATAAAGCCCAGAGCCAGAATGATGGAGACGGCGAAGAAGCCCGCCAGGAACTTACCGAAGCCGCCCTTAAAGGCGGTGGTGATGTAGTACACGGGGCCGCCGCGGATGTTGCCGTCGGGGTCCACGATACGGGTCTTTTGCGCCAGCGTCGCCTCGGCGTAGATGGTCGCCATGCCGAAGAAGGCGATAAGCCACATCCAGAAGATGGCGCCGGGGCCGCCGGTGAGGATCGCGCCGGAGGCACCCACGATGTTGCCGGTACCCACCTGTGCGGCGATGGCGGTGGCTAACGCCTGAAAGGACGTCATACCGCTCTTCTGCGCGCCGCCCCGCAGGTTCAGCTCACCGAAAAACTTTTTCATACCCTCGCCGAAGCAGCGCACCTGCACGAACCGGGTCTTGATGGAATACCACAGTCCCACGCCCACCAGAAGGAAAATAAGGATGTAGCTGCTGAGGTACTCGTTGATCTTGGATACGATGGGGAATAATACTGTTTCTACCATGGGTCATTCTCTCCTTGCATAAAAAATAGAGCTGCCGGAACACGGCAACTCTGGAGAAAATCAGGTGACAAGCGAAAAAACTCGTCTGCTCCGTCCTTTTGCCTGAGAGATTCGGCGTGAAACGCCTTGCACCTTCGGCACCCAACTGAATGGGATTCTCCAGAGTGCCCTCCCCGTCCGGTCTTTTCATTCCGGGCGGTTCACTGGGCTGTATCAAATTTGATGGACGTATGGTAGCACAAGAGAATCCGTTTTGCAACCCCCTTTTTGAAATTTTTTCGCGGCGAACGAAAAAAGAACCGCTTCGGCGGTTCTTTTTCGTCTATTCTTCCAGGGTGAATGTCATACGCACCGGGTTGTGGTCGGAGTAGGCAAACCGGGTGTCCAGCACCTGCGCGCTCTCCACGGTCACGTTGGGCGTGACCAGAAAGCCGTCCACCGTCAGAACGTACTGCCCCTCGTGGTAGGCACCGTCGGCGTTGCGGCAGGAGGGCACGGGGTCGCTCTCGTCCAGCGGTGGTGCCAGAGAGACGTCATAGCCGTCGAAGGTGCCCTCCGGGATGGGCTGCGCCCATGCGTAGTCCGTGTCCGACGCGCCGAAATACGCGGAGGAATCCCCCAGGAGATCCTTGTTGAAGTCGCCGGCAGCCACGCACCAGTTCCCGGCATCGTACTCCGCCTGCATATCCGCCAGCAGCAGCGTCAGCTGCTCCGTGGCGATGGTGCCGTCGCTGGTATACGCTGAGAGATGGAAGTTGTAAAGTGTAAGTGCTTTACCTCCGTCCACCGGGATATGGCTGACGGAATAGCAGCGGTCGAGGTCGAGGAGCTTTCTGAATCCCGGCTCCACCGGCAGCTCCACCCGGCGGGCGTCGCTGATCTGTGCCGCGGAGAACGTCAGCAGTCCGGACTGGGACGCACCGTGGGGCTTCGTCACCGGGTACATGAGGTAGGGGGAGTCGTAGTTCTGGCAGAACACGCTGCTCCTGTCAAACAGCGCGGCGTACAGCACCTCCCGCTCGTCCACGTGGTAGGTGCGGGTGGCGTTCATGTCCACCTCCTGCAAGAGAGTGAAGTCCGCGTCCTGCGCCTTCAGCAGTGATGCCACAGCGTCCATATTGGCGGTCAGACGCTCCCGGCTCCATGCGCGGGATTCCGTGCCGCCGTCCATGAAGAAGCCGTAGTCGCTCTCGTAGGCACCGAAGCCGATGTTCCACGACAGGACGGCGTAGGGGGTGTCCGTCTCCAGCGCGGCGGCGGCATCGGCAGACTGCACCAGCGTCAGGGGCATATCCCCTATGCGGTGGTAGTCGATGAACACGTACGCCACGTAGCCGCCCACCGCCAGCACCGCCGCCAGCACGATACAGAGCAGTACCTTTATCCATTTTTTCACTGGGCTCATCCTCCTTGGTTTACTTTTTTCTGAAAGTATAGTATACTCTTTTTCAGCGTAATTGAAAAGAGGTATTCCACTTGAAAAAGATCGTCATTCGCTTTAATGCGCCCGTGCTGCTGACCTTCGCCCTGCTGAGTCTTATCGCCCTGCTGCTGGGCAGCTGGACGAACGGCGCAGCCACCACACAGTATTTTTCCGTCTACCGCTCGTCCCTCGCCGACCCGCTGACCTACGTGCGGTTCTTCGGGCACGTGCTGGGGCACTCCGGCTACGACCACTACATGGGAAATATGCTCCTTCTGCTGCTGGTGGGGCCGGGGCTGGAGGAGAAATACGGCAGCGGCACCATGGTATGGATGATCGCGCTGACATCTCTCGTCACCGGGCTGGTGCAGTTCATCTTCTTCCCCGGCTCGGCACTGCTGGGTGCCAGCGGCGTGGTGTTTATGATGATCGTGCTGTCCTCCTTCACCGCCGCACGGAAGGGCGAGATCCCCGTGACGCTGATCCTTGTGGTCATCTTCTATCTGGGCGGTGAGATCGTGGACGGGCTGTTTCAGAGGGACAACATATCCCAGATCGCCCATATCGTGGGCGGCGTGTGCGGTCTGGTGTTCGGGTTCACCGTGCGCCGGGGAAGGAGGTAAACGCCCATGTATATCGCCATTGCCGCGGCGGCGGTGCTGTTCGCCGCTGACCGGGTGCTCAAGTATCTCTCCCGCACGGGAAAGCTGAAATTCGAGAGCAAGTACCTGCGCTTGACTCATCTGGAGAACCGCGGGTTCTTCCTCGGGCTGGGGCAGAAGCACGAGAAGCTGCTGCGCTGGCTGCCGCTGGGCGTATGGCTGCTGGCGGCGGTGTGCCTGCTGCCGCAGCTGTGCAAGCGCGCCTTCACCGCCCAGCTGGGTATCGCGGCGGTGCTGCTGGGCGGCATCAGCAACCAGTGGGATCGCCTGCGGCGCGGCAGCGTGACGGACTATCTCCAGTTCCCCCACCGGCGGGTGAAGAAGCGGGCACTGGTGTGGAATCTGGCGGACTTCATGCTGGTGGGCGGCGTGGTGCTGACGGTCGTCGGACTGCTGAAGGAGCTGTGGAAGAAATAAAAAAACGGGCTGAAAGCCCGTTTTTATTTCTCCTTGTAGTACAGCCGGCAGTGGCAGTAGCCCTCAAAGTCGGGGTCGGCGATCTGCTGGCGGAACTCCCGGCACATACACTTGTTCTCCTCCGTCCGGGCAAGGCGGCAGGGGCAGTAGCCCCCTGTGCGCTCCAGACCCTCGCGGACGGTCTTGACAACCTCGGCATCCTCGTTGAGACGTACCTTCATACGGTCCTCCTTCGTGCTTTGGAGCGGGCGCGGTGCGCCGTCTCCATTAACCATGGCTGTTGAACCAGTCCTCGCAGAACTTGGCGATGGCGGGGACGATGTCCTTGACAAACCGCTTGGTGGTGTTGATGCACAGGTCGTAGGAGCCCTTGTCTCCCCACTTGGTATCGCTGTACATCTGGTGGTGCTGGGCGCGCTGGCGGTCGATCTGCTTCATGCGGCTCTCGATCTCCTTGGCGGTCAGGTGCTCGCCCTCCGGTGCGCGGCGCTGGCAGCGTTCCACCTTGGACTCCTTGTCCGCGTAGACGAAGATATTCAGCGGGTCATAACCCTTGAGGATCACGTCGGCGGCGCGTCCCACAATGACGCAGTCGCCCTTCTTGGCGAAGTTCTCGATGATCTGACGCTGCGCCACCGCCACGCGGATGGGCTGCTCCATGATCTGATAGGGCTGCATACCGAAGCGGTGCCCGATGGTCAGCGGGTACGCCGCCTCGATGCTCTTTTCCGCCACGTTGGCGACATAGTCCTCGTTGAAGCCGTTCTCCTTGGCGATCATCTCGATGATCTCGTGGTCGTAGCACGGGATGCCCAGCGTCTCCGCCAGACGCTTGCCCAGTTCACGGCCGCCGGAGCCAAATTCACGGCTGATGGTAATGATCCTGCTCATAGTATGATACCTCCCTTGTTGGCTCAATATTCATAGCAGCTGCCGCCCACGAACTCGCGGACGATGGAGTTCAGCGGCACGTACGGCGTGTGCAGCGGCGGCACGCTCTCCACCACCCGGATCAGGTCGGTGAGGTCGTGCTCCTCCATGTACTCCGCCGTCAGCTCCTCGCGGATGTTGGGGATATTGCCCAGATATTTCGCCAGAATACACACCTCGTAGTCGTGGAAGGAGTCGATGTGTATGGCGGCGTTGTTCTTGTAGGGGCGGATATAGTTCACCTCGCCGGCGTTGACGCTCTCCGCCCGCTCCACCGTCTCCCGCAGGGAGTGGCCGCGCGTGTGGTAGTCCCGGATGAGACGCCGCGCCACGCGCAGCTGCTCCGGGCGCACCACCCTGTCCTCATTGGTGAGGATGCGGGTGCGGGGTGCCACGTACACGCCGGTGGCGGCACCGCGGATCTTGTCGAAGATCAGCGGATTCAGCATGTGGATGCCCTCGGCGATCACGATGCAGTCCTTGTCGCCCTGCATGGGCTTGTAGCCGCCGGTGGTGCCGGTTTTGAAGTCGTACCACGGGATGTCCACCAGCTTGCCGTCCAGCAGCCGCCCGATGCAGCTCAGCAGCAGCTCCACGTTGACGCAGTAGGGTGACTCCCAGTCCGTCGCCTCCGGCGGACGCTTCTCCAGAGGCAGGAAGAAATTATCCATGCTCAGAAGGCAGACCTTCACGCCCAGATTCTCCAGGTAGTCCCGCAGACGCATGGCGGTGGTGGTCTTGCCGCTGCCGGAGGGGCCGGTCAACGCCACGATGCGCCGCTCCCGTCCTCCCGCCAGAATGGTGGAGGCGGCGGACGCCACCTTGTCGTGGAATACCTCCTCACAGCGTTGGACGAACTGCGTCTCGTTGTTCATCGCCTGATTGATGGATTCAATGTCGATTATACGCATAAAGTCTCTCCTTTCAAGAGGGAAACTCTCCAGAATAGTACGTGCTATTATAGCACACTACGGGCACTACGTCAAAGGGGCAATCACAGAAAATCGTCGCAGGAAACAGCATCGTTTTCACAGTCAGATTGGCGCAAATGTACCAAAAATCGCCGTGAAACAGCGAAACATTCGTTGCAATTTGCCGGTATTCATGGTATCATAATGTTAGGATTTTAACGAAATCGGGCAGGTGCGACGCTTTCCGTTGTATAATCGCCACTCTGTCTTCCCGCAGTCCATCCCCTCCCGGCGGGGCTGCCGGGCGCGCCTGCCGATCACCTGCCGGCGCAGGCTCTCCTCCCTGCCGGCGAAAGGACGTGAGAACCGTTGCCACATTCCCCCAAGATCATCGCCGTCGCCGGTAAGGGCGGCGTGGGCAAGACCTCCCTTTCCGCCGCCTTTGTGCGGCTGCTGGCGGAGGCGTACCCCCACAAGCGCATCCTCGCCATCGATGCCGACCCCGCCGTGGGGCTGTCCACCGCGCTGGGCGTGGAGGTGTGGGAGACGCTGGACGACATCCGCAAGAGCATCGTCGCCTCCGTGGAGGACGGCGCGCCCCGGGAGGCCATCGAGCTGCTGAGCGAGGCACGCTACCGCATTTTCGACACCATGGTAGAGCATCAGCACTTCTCCTTCCTCGCCATCGGGCGTCCGGAGACGGCGGGCTGCTACTGTAAGGTCAACGCCTATCTGAAAGAGGTCATCCACCTGCTGGCGGGCGACTTCGACTATGTGGTCATCGACGGCGAGGCGGGGATCGAGCAGATCAACCGCCGGGTCATGGAGAAGGTCACCCATCTGGTTCTCGTCACCGACCCCAGCCGCAAGGGCACCCAGGTCATCGACACCATCAGGCGCGTGGCGGACGAGCTGGTGATGTATGACCGCTGCGGTGCCGTCGTCAACCGGGTGACCGACCCCGCCCTGCTCCCCTATGTCCATATCAACGGCACCGAGCTCCTTGCCACCGTCGGCAGCGACGCCCATCACGCCGCCAACGACATTCAGGGTCTCAGTGTTTTTGACCTGCCGGAGAACTCCCCTATCCTCCTCGGCGCACGCGAAGCCCTGACCAAGCTGGAGATTTTATAAACTGAACTATATCAGGAGAGAGGTGTAATTCTTGAGAGACTTGAAGCATCTGATCTACTTCGAAAGCCTGCTGGAGAATGCCGACAACGATCTGGTGAAGCAGGCGCAGACAGAGGGTAAGCTCGCCATCGGCTATACGTGCTACCACATGCCGGAGCCGCTGCTGAACCTGCCCGGCTGCTTCTCCGTCCGGCTCCGCGCCCCCCGCACAGGGTCGCTGGACATCGCCACCTATTATATGTCCAACTACACCTGCGAATACGCCCGCGCTCTGGTAGAGCGGGGCATGGAGGGCGGCTATCAGTTCCTTGACGCGCTGGCAGGCGTGGACGCCTGCTCCATGATGAACCGCGCCATGGAGCACTTCGAGATCCTGCAAATGAACGACAAGCCCAATTTCTTCGTCACCCACTGCGACATCCCCTACAAGATCACGGACTACACGCTGGATTCCTACGTCAAGCAGATGCGCCGCCGCCTGCTGGAGCCGCTGGCGGAGAAATACGGCGTGGACACCTCCGACGACGCCATACGCAGAGCGGTGGCGGAGCACAACGAGGTCTGCGCCATCATCAGTGAGATCGGCGAGATGCGTAAGGAGGAAAACCCGGTCATCACCGGCTATGAGTTCCACGTGCTGAATCTGGTGAGCTTCACCTGTCCCAAGTATCTGATCCTCCCCTATCTGCGGGAGACGCTGACGGAGCTGAAAAAGCGCAAGCCCGACCCCAAGCCCGCCTTCCGCGCCAGAGTCGCCATCGTGGGCAGCGAGATCGACGACCCCAGCCTGACGAAGCTCATCGAGGGCTGCGGCGCGCTGGTGGTGTCCGACCGCTACTGCTTCGGCTCCACCCCCGGACGGGAGATCATCCAGCTCCGGGACGGCGAGGACGCCCTGCCCCAGCTCTGTATGCACATTATGCAGCATTCCGAGTGCGCCCGCTACATCGCCGATGAGAAGGTACTGCAGCGGCGGGAGACGGCGGATCGCCTCGCCCGGGAGTTCCATGCCGACGGCATCATCTACGAGCAGATGAAATACTGCGACTACTGGGGCTTTGAGCGCGCACTGGTGAGCCACATCATGCACGAGGAGTACAACTGGCCCGTGCTGAGTATTGACCGTCTGTACAACAACGGCAGCTCCGGTCAGCTGCGTACCCGTGTGCAGGCATTCGTAGAATCGCTGGAGATCAAAAAGCTCCACAAGCTGAACGGAGGTGCGAACTGATGGCCCGCAAGAAGAAATTCCCCAACCCCGAATTTTTCCGCGCCAAGACGGAGATGGACTGGAGGGCGCAGGCCGCCAATCTGAAGGAGTTCGGCTCCATCGCCCTTGAGCTGTTCAAGGAGACGGACTGGCGGGCGTTTGCCGCCAAGCAGAAGGAGCATCTTCTGGACAATGTGGCGCGTGTGACCCGTGAGGCGAAGACCGTCGCCGCCATGACCGGCGCGGAGCGCATGGATCTGCTGAAAAACGGCGAAAAGCATCTGGGCACGCTGTACCGCAAGGGCGACATGGCCACCGTCCGCCGGGAGTGGCGCGGCGTGGAGAGCACCCTCATCGACTTCACCGGCTGGCTGAAGGTCTGGGGGATGCTGCTGGCCACCTTCTCCAAGGATCTGATCCCCGCGCTGAACACCACGTTCTGGTACCGCTGGATGATCTCTTATGTGTGCTGCGTGAGCTTCATGGATAAGAACACCATGGGGCAGCGGGGCAACGCTCTGAAAATGAGCCACCTGATGACCTACGACATCTTCCGCTACGTGGCGGAGAACCTTGTGTTCCTCGCCAAGTGCGACGAGAAGAACGGCAACAGCCGCGAGCTGAACAAGAAGGTGGTGCTGTTCGATGAGATGACCATGGGACAGCTGATGGCGGGCTTCCCCGACCTGCTGGGTATCCCCTACCAGCTGATGCCGGTGTTCCTCGTCTCCGAGATCGACCAGCTCACCTGCGTTCCCTACATCGACGCGGTGGAGTCCTTCGGACTGCCCGCCGACTGCTGCCCCGTGCCGTCCTCCGAGTGCGGCGCACTGGTCATCGACGCCCTGCCCCACATGGGCAAGTGCTTCATCTCCTCCTCCATGCCCTGCGACGGCTCCACCATGGCGTCCAGCTATATGTCCCGCCGCTTCCCCCACCTGCCGGTGTTCCACCTGTGCTTCCCCGTCCGCTACGAGGACGAGGAGACGGTGCAGATGGGCGCAGAGGACATCCGGGCTTGCATCCGGTTCATTGAGGAGCAGACCGGTGCCAAGTGGAGCTGGGACGCCTATTTCGCCGCCATGAAGCGTTTCAACGAGGAGACGAAGTACGAGCTGGAGAAATGGGAGGTCAACAAGACCGCCCATCCCCAGATCATCGGCCCCAGCTATGAGCTGTTCCGCAAGTGGAATTACGAGATGGACGGCGGTATCGACCCCCGTGTTATCAAGACGTTCCGCAAGGTCAACGACCTGCTGATGCAGTCCTACGAGCGCAGGGACGAGGCGTGGATCGGCAAGATGCGCTACCGCGCCATCGTGTGGAGCTGCCCCGCCCACTACTACGCCAATTTCTCCAACTGGCTGGCGAACTGCTGGGGCATCGACGTTCTGGTGGAGATGGAATCCCTGAATTTCACCAAGCCGCTGGAGACGGAGGACAAGGAGGAGGCTCTGCGGGATCTGGCGCGTCTGTACGAGCGCATGGTCATGCGCCGCCACACCAACGGCGGCTACCAGCACGTGGTAGACGAGCTGTGGCGGCAGTGTGAGGCGTGGAACGCCAACGTCATCATCATGTACCAGAACGTAGCCTGCAAGAACATGGCCACCGTGCAGGGTATTCTGGACGAGCAGGGGCGCGAGCGCGGCTACCATCTGATCTGGATCGAGCACGATCTGATGGACCCCCGCACCGTGTCCCGCAAGACCATGCGCGACAAGGTCAACGAGTATATGCGTACCGTCATGCGCGCCGAGCCTATCGACCCCACTCTCTGCGATTTCGACGACGAAAACTGTATGTGATCCATCTACTTACTACACAGAAAAAGGAGTTTGCGACTATGAAATACTACGGCGGCTGTGATGTGGGTTCCACTTATACTAAGGCGGTGATACTGGATGAAAACGGCAATATCTGCGCCGATACGACCATCCGCAGTAAGATCAATTCCGAAATCTCCGCAAAGCTGGCTATGGAAGAGGTGCTGCACAAGGTAGGCTTGAAGTCCTCCGAGGAGCTGGGGTATCTCATCGGCACCGGCTACGGGCGCAACAAGGTGCCCTTCGCCGACGAAAACATCTCCGAGATCTCCTGTCACGCCATGGGCGTACACGTCACCGACCCCACGGTGAAGGCGATCATCGACATCGGCGGACAGGACGTGAAGGGTATCTCCATCGACACCGACGGCACCGTGAAGAACTTCGCCATGAACGACAAGTGCGCCGCCGGCACGGGGCGGTTCTATGAGGCGATGGCGCGCTCCTTCGAGATGACGCTGCCGGAGTTCTCCAATCTGTCCCTCACGGCAAAGAACATTATCCCCATCACGGCGCAGTGCACCGTGTTCGCCGAGAGCGAGGTCATCACGCTGGTGGGCGAGGGCAAGCCCATGGACGAGATCGCCGCCGGTATCCAAATGGCGGTGGCGAAGCGTTGCTTCGTGATGAGCAAGAAGGCGGGTGCCACGGACGCCATCACCCTCACCGGCGGCTGCGCCAAGAACGCGGGCTTGAAGAAAGCCATTGAGCACGTGCTGAAGCTGAAGGTCATCGACCTCAAGACCGACCCACAGCTTATGGGCGCGCTGGGTGCCGCCGAGTACGCCCGTCAGAAGGGCATGGCGCGCGCCTGAATCCCCTCTCACCAAGGAAGGAGGCTATACTTATGTGCAAGGCTTTGAAATTCATTCTCAAGCTCATCCGCATACTGGCGGTGGCGGTAGGCGCGCTGTTCGTGGTCTATTTCTGGAACCTCGACCAGAAGCTGCTGGGCTGGGCTTACGTGCAGGTCAACAGGATCTTTGACCGCAAGAAGCAGGACATCAAATTCTGATGGAGCTTTACAACACCATCATCCGCGGCGTGGAGGGGCTGACCGGCTCCTCCGCCCCCCGCGTATATCCCTACGACCCCGCCGACGCGTGGGAGGACGCCGGTGCCTTCGAGCTGGTCATGCTCCGGGACGCCGCCTACGAGCTGGGCGGCAGCGGCAAGGATGCCGTGAACTTCACCTGTGTCACCACCTCGCCGGAGCTGGTGCCTAAGGACGAGATACTGGTCTTTGGCTCCGATCTGAACGAGCTGAACGGCGACAGCAGCTACGCCCGCATCGCCCTGCTGCGGGTGGGCGACATCGAGTCCGACGACGAGGACGACACGGAGCAAGCCTTCCGCGCCATTCAGGACATGGACTTCGTCAAATACCGCGTGTTCCCCAAGGGCTACATGATGCGAACCAGCTCCGAGAGCAGCCGTGAGCAGGTGCGTATCAGCCGGGACGCCGTGAGACGCGGCATGGACTTCCGGCGCGTGGGCGCGGACTTCATCCGCCACTACCGGCGGAATCCCCACATTCTGGCGGTGAAGCTGCTGTTTATCACCGCCCCGGACGCGGACTACGACGCTCTGTCCCGGAACGCCAGGACCGTCAGGGACATCACCCTGAGTCTGACAAAAATTCTGGAGGGTATGCCCACCGACTGCGGCTCCTGCAATCTGAAAGCCATCTGCGACGAGGTGGAGGGTATGCGTGAGCTGCACTTCGGCAAGGAGCACCACACCACCGAATGACCCCTCCCCTGCCGTTTTTCGCGTAAATTGCAAAGAAACATCCCCGGCACCTGCCGGGGATGTTTCTGCGTGTCGATAAACCCCTGCCGTGCGTGCAGTCTTTCCTTCTCACGGGGGGAGCTCGAGGGGGCGAAGCCCGCCTCGAATCGGATCAAATGCCGCGCTAAGCCTTGCTCTGCAAGGCGTGCGTGGAGCGAAGCGAGTATTTTCGTGCCGCTTCGCGGCACGAAAATAACGGCATTATTTCACTGCCACAGGGAGCACAACAGGTCGGTGTACGCCGTGGGATCGTCCACGGGCAGCCCCGCGATCAGCTCCGCCTGATGTAAGAACACCTGCGCGTACTTTTTGGCGCGCTCCGGGTCGGTGAGCCGCGCCTTCTCGAAGGCGGCAAACGCCGGGTGATCCACGTTAAGCTCCAAGATCCGCTTGGCCTTCAGCTCCAGCTCCGGCTGCGCCGCCCGGAAGTATTTCTCCATCTCGAAGGTCACGCCCTCGCCGCTGCTGAGACACACCGGGTGGGTCTTGAGCCGTCCGGACGCCTTCACCTCGTCCACCTTGCCCTCCAACGCCTCCTTGATGAAGGCGAAGGACTCCTTATACTGCTGGTCGTCCTGCTCCTTTTTCTCCGCCTCGCCGGGCAGGTCCAGGTCGCCGTCGGTGGCGGAGCGGAAGGGCTTGTCCTGATACGTCCGCAGGATGTCGGACAGGAACTCGTCCGCCTTGTCGGTGAAGTACAGGATCTCCATGCCCCGCTCCTTCAGCAGCTCCGTCTGGGGAATATGATCCACCGCGTCCACCGTGTCGCCGGAGGCGAAGTAGATGTACTTCTGCCCCTCCTGCATCCGGGAGACGTACTCCGCCAGCGTCACCGGCTTCTTCTCCGTAGAGGAGTAGAACAGCATCAGATCCTGCAGCATCTCTTTCTTCGCGCCGTAGTTGTCCATGGCACTCAGCTTGATCTGCCGCCCGAAGCTCTGCCAGAAGGACTCGTACTTCTCCCTGTCGTCCCGCAGCAGCCGCTCCAGCTCGCCCTTGACCTTCTTCTCCAGATTCGCACCGATCAGCTTCAGCTGCCGGTCGTGCTGCAAAAGCTCGCGGGAGATGTTCAGGCTCAAATCGGGGGACTCCACCACGCCGCGGACGAAGTTGAAGCACTCCGGCAGCAGATCCTTGCACTTGTCCATGATCATCACGCCGGCGGAATACAGCTGCAAGCCGCCCTCGAACTCCTCGGAGTAGTACCGCAGAGGGGCTTTCTCCGGGAGGAAGAGCAACGCCTTGTACGTCACCGCACCCTCGGCGGCGACGGTGATGACGCTCAGGGGCGGGTTGGTGTCAAAGAATCGCTGCTGGTAGAACTCGTCGTACTCCTCCTTCTTGACATCCGCCTTCTTCCGCTGCCACAGAGGGATCATGCTGTTGAGCGTCTCCCACTCCCGCTTGTCCTCGTACTCCGGCTTGTCCTCCGGGCAGCCCTCCTTCCGCACGGAATGGGTCACCTCCATGCGGATGGGGAAACGGATGTAGTCGGAATACTTCTTCACCAGCCGCTGCAGCGTGTATTCCCGCAGGTACTGGCTGTACTCGTCCTTCTCCTCCTCGGTGTCGGGCTTGATGTGCATGATGATGTCCGTGCCCACCGCCGCCTTTTCGCAGGGCTCGATGGTATAGCCGTCCACGCCAGTGGACTGCCACCGCCACGCCTGCTCCTCGCCGTACTTTTTGGTGATGACGGTGATCTCGTCCGCCACCATAAAGGCGGAGTAGAACCCCACACCGAACTGTCCGATAATGTCGGTGTCGGCGTTCTCGTCACCCTCCACCTCCTGCCGGAACTTGAAGCTGCCGGAGGACGCGATCACGCCCAGGTTGTTCTCCAGCTCCTCCTGGCTCATGCCGATGCCGTTGTCGCTGACGGTCAGCAGCCGGTTCTCCTTGTCAACGGTCAGCTTGATCTCGAACTGATCCCGCGTCAAGCCCACCTTGTCATCGGTCAGGCTGAGATAGCACAGCTTGTCGATGGCGTCGGAGGCGTTGGAGATGATTTCCCGCAGGAATATCTCCTTGTGGGTGTAGATGGAGTTGATCATCAGATCCAACAGCCGCTTGCTCTCCGCCTTGAATGCTTTTTTCTTCATACTTGCTCATATCTCCTTTGTTTAAGGGAGATGCACCTTCCGTGCATCTCCCTGTGGTATACTTGTCTCGCTTACGCGCATTTTTTGCGGCTGATGAGCCAGCCCACGCAGGACAGCAGCGCCACCACACCGGACACGATCATCACGATCTTGCACAGAGGCGGAACGACCCTCCGCGCCTTTTTTCCCACGCCGCAGGCGACCTTGTCCAGCAGGCTTTTCAACGCCTTACCCACGACTCCTGCCGCGGCACCCACCGTCCGCATGACGGTGTACGCCAACCGTTTCGCCAGCTTTGCGGCGGCAGCCAAGAGCTTTCCGGCCGCCTCGCCCGCCATGTGTAGATACTTTTTCATGGTCAGCCCTCCTTCGTCTTATACCAGTTGATGACCGGTGCCAGACTCTCCGCGCGCACGGGCAGTCCCAGCGCGCCGCCCAGCAGTCGGGCATATTACGCTGTGCCGGCGGAATTGGATGTGTACACGATACCAGAGATCATGCCTTTCTCCTTTTCCTACCAGTACCATTATAATCCTCTTTCCCGCCGCTGTCAACGCGGCGGCGGTGCCATGCAGACGATACGGCTGTATCGCCCAAAAATCACCGCATGAAGCGGTCTATGGCGTCGTTCAGAGCCTGGATCGCCTCCTCGTCGCCCGCCTCCACCGCATCCACGATGCAGTGGCTGATGTGATCCTTCAAAATCGCCCGTCCCGTGCCGTTCAGAGCGGAGATCACCGCACTCAGCTGCACCAAAACCTCCGCACAATCTTCGCCTCTTTCCACCATGCGGCGGACGGCGTCGAGGTGACCTTGGGCGCGGCTGAGGCGGTTCAGAACGGCTTTCGTCTCCTGATGGGAGTGATGATGTTCGTGGTCGTTCAAATCAGTTCTCCTCGCTTTTTCGCGTATTTCGCGTGCGTTTCGTTGGTATAACGGCTATTTCTCTATAAGGGAGTAACCGGGCTCTGTCAGTAAAATTATATATAATTGTGGGAATTCTGTCAATCTTTTTGCACCGTTTTCACAGTTTTTTGGCATATTTTGTACGTGCGTCTGCTATTCCGGAGAATTTATTACGATTTTTGCTTTTGGGGGCGAAAAATTGACTTTCGCAGTGGTGTATGGTACAATATTCGAAAAAATGAAAGGTGACGTACTATGGAAAACAACCCTGTACAAACCCTTGATGTTCAAGGTGTACACACCCATGAAACGGAGCATCACGAGCACTCGCACTCCCATGCACACGGACATGAGCACGGGCACGCCCATGAGCACCACTCTCCGGAGGAGACAGTCGCGCTGCTGTCGTACATGGTAACGCATAATCGTCACCATGTGGATGAGCTGCACGAATTAGCGTACAGCGTAGAGGGCGAGGCCGCGCAGCTGCTCCACGAGGCGGTGGTGGATCTGACCGTGGGCAACGAGAAGCTGGCGGAGGCTCTGCGGATCCTGAAAGGAGAGGAATGACCATGTGCCTTTCCACTGTGATGACGGCTGACCGGCAGACGGTTTGCAAAAATGTGGCGTCGGTGACGCAGAAGGACGGCAAGCTGGTGTTCACCGACATTATGGGGATCCCCACGGTGGTGGAGGGTGCCATTGAGAAAATCGACTTGATGGAGAACATTATCACCATAAAGAAAATGACCGTGTAAGGCGGTCATTTTCTTTATGGCGGTGGGGGTACCGCGGCTGCGGCGCAGGGAAGGTGCAAAAAAAGAAAGCCCGGAGGGCTTTCTTTTTTTGCGGTGTATTAGTCCAGCATGCTCTTCAGCTCCACGGCGACCTCGAAGGGGGCGGCGGTAGCTTCCTTGATCTGTTCGACGGTGAACTCGGGGTTGATCTCGGTCATCAACAGACCCTTGTCGGTGACATCGAACACGCACATCTCGGTGATGATCTTGTTCACGCAGTGAGAGGCGGTCAGGGGCAGACGGCACTTCTCGAAAATCTTGGGGTTGCCCTTAGCGGTGTGCTCCATGCAGACGATGCAGTGCTTTGCACCGACGCACAGATCCATGGCACCGCCCATGCCGGGCATCTTCTTGCCGGGGATGATCCAGTTCGCCAAGTTGCCCTCGGCGTCCACTTCCAGCGCGCCCAGGAAGCAGGCGTCCACGTGGCCGCCGCGGATCAGACCGAAGTTGGAGGCGGAGTCGATGAAGCCGCCGCCGAAAGCCACGGAGGAGGGGGTGCCGCCAGCGTCCACAACGTGGTAGGGATCATAGTTGGCGTCACCCTCCTTGGGGGCGGCACCGGCGGAGACGATACCCAGCTCGGCATGGATGATCAGCTCGACGCCCTCGGGCAGATAGTTGGGGATCAGGGTGGGCAGACCGATGCCCAGGTTCACGACGTCGCCGTTTTTCAGCTCTTTGGCGCAACGCTTGGCAATAAAGCCCTTGATCTCAGACTTTTCCATTACTTTCTGTCTCCTTCCACGATGTAGTCAACGCACATACCGTAGGTATGGATGTTCTCGGGCTCGATGTCGCCCACGGGGACAATATACTCGCACTCAGCGATGACGGTGTCAGCGGCGGTCGCCATGACAACGTTGAAGTTACGCATGGTGCCCTTATACCAGCAGTTGCCGTACTCGTCGCACTTATAGGTGCCCAGCAGCGCGAAATCGGCGTGGATGGGCTTCATCAGCAAATAATCCTTGCCGTCCACGGTGTGACGACCCAGGCAGAAGGGGGACTCCTCCACCAGAGTGTCGATGCCCACGGGGGTCAGCACGCCGCCCAGACCGGCACCGGCAGCGCGGACGCACTCCGCCAGAGTGCCCTGAGGCAGCAGGTTGACCTCGAGGGTGCCCTCGGTGTGCTGCTGGCCGACCTCGGGGGTCATGCCCACGTGGGTGGCGATGACGCGCTTGACCTGATGGTTGTGGATCAGCTCCGCAATACCGAAGAACTCCTCGCCCTTGGGTCCGGTGGCGCGACCCATATCGTTAGCGATGAGGGTCAGATCCTTAGTGCCGAGAGCGACCAGCTCCTTGACGATAGCACGTGCCTGACCGCAGGCCAGGAAACCGCCACACATAATAGTGGCACCGTCGGGGATCATGGCTGCCGCTTCCTTGGCAGTCAAAACAGGTTTCTTTGCCATTTCTTTTCCTCCTACAAATTTTACGACAGCAGCCACCGGATCTGCCGCGCCTGCGGCAGACCCAGCGGCACTGCCAATTTTTACTTCATGCCGCGCTTGACCATCTCGGTCACGGCGAAGGACGCCACGTCGTCGGCGTACTTACCGGCACCGAAGCCGGCATCATAGCCCAGCTCCTTCGCCAGCTCGTGGGTGATACGGGGACCGCCGCAGCAGACAACGAACTTGTCGCGCAGGCCTTCCGCCTCCAGCAGCTCGATGAGGTTGGTGAGGTTCTGGATGTGAACATCCTTCTGGGTAACGGTCTGGGAGACCAGCAGCACGTCGGCGTGCAGCTCCAGAGCCTTCTGGATGAACTCCTCGTTGGGCACCTGAGAGCCCAGGTTATACGCCTCGATCATCTCGTAACGCTCCAGACCGTAGTGGCCGGCAAAGCCCTTGCGGTTCATAATAGCGTCGATGCCGACGGTGTGAGCGTCGGTGCCGGTGGAGGCACCCACCATCACGACCTTGCGGCCGATGTGCTCCTTGATGTACTCGTTGGTGTCCTCCATGCTCATCACATCGGACTCCACGGTGATCACGTGGATGTCCTCGTAGTTCACGGAGTGGACGCAGCTACCGTAGACCACATAGAAGGTGAACTCCTTGTCCAGCGGGGTGTGGTACGCCACGTTGGGCTCGTCAAGACCCATCTTCTTTGCGATCTGACGGGCAGCCTCTTCACCGCGCTCATCGTCCTTGATGGGCAGGGTGAAGCTGGTCTGCACCTTACCGTCGTTCATGGTGTCGCCATAGGGCTTTAGACGGGTCAGATCCAGCGTGGTATCGAAATCGATCTTATGGGTGTTATACAGTCCGCTGCTCATGCTCCCACCTTGCCTTTCATAACTTCAATGAACGGATTGAAGTATTTGTCGTCCTTGACCACGACGCCGTTCAGACCCTTACCGCCATCCTTGGGACGCTTCACGTCGGCGAAGATGCCCTTCTCGATGGTGGTGAACAGACCCAGCTTCTCGATCTCTGTCAGCAGGTCGGTCGCCTTGGTCAGCACCTCGTTGGCACGGGTACGGATGATGCCGCCCTCTTTGTAGGTCAGCTCATCGCCCAGATCCTTCATGGTGCGGAAGATGTACTGCGCGTTCTCGATGGAGAGGGCGCGGTCGGACATGAACGGGGTGTGGATCGCCTCGGTCATCATGCCCAGCAGGCACAGCTTCTGGTTGGTCAGGATGGTCACCATGTTGAACAGGGCGTCCTGAATGTGACCGCGGAAGATGTTGCCGGTCATAAACTTCGTGGGAGGCATGTACTTCAGAGGCGCGTTGGGGAAGATCTCGCGTGCCATCTGCGCCTGCGCCAGCTCGTAGAGGAAGGTGTCCTCCACGGCGGGATCCATCTCGAAGGCGTGACCCAGACCCATCTGCTCCTCGCGCATACCGGCGGACTTGGCGAACGCCTCGTTGATGAACTGGGACGCCAACACGGTGTGGGCGGCGGTGATGGCGTCGTCGGTGGTCAGGTAGTTATCCTCACCGGTGTTGATGATGACGCCGGCATAGCCGTTGATGACGCGGGAGAAATACTGGTCAACGATGGTGCGCTGCATATTGATGTCGCGGAACAGGATGCCGTACAGAGCGTCGTTCAGCATGACGTCCAGACGCTCCAGAGCACCCATAGCGGCGATCTCGGGCATACACAGACCGGAGCAGTAGTTGCACAGCCGGATGTAGCGGTGCTGCTCCTCGCCCACCTCGTCCAGCGCGGCGCGCATGAGGCGGAAGTTCTCCTGGGTGGCGTAGGTACCGCCGAAGCCCTCGGTGGTGGCACCGTAGGGCACGTAGTCCAGCAGGGACTGACCGGTGGTACGGATAACGGCGATGATGTCGGCACCCTGCTTGGCACCGGCCTTCGCCTGGGTAATATCCTCGTAGATATTACCGGTCGCCACGATGATGTACAGGTAGGGACCTTCCTTGTCGCCCCACTCCTTCAGGTAGGAGTTGCGCTTGGCGACGTTCTTGTTGATGCGCGCCACGGTGGCGTTCACCACGGGGGTGATCGCCGCGCGGATCTCCGCATCGGAGTGGGCGGGGATCTTGCCGAGATCCAGCTCGCCGCTGTTGACTGCCTCTGCTACGCCCTGGGGATCCTTGCCGGTCTCCACCATGGCGTTGCCGATGGTCCACGCGGCACCGGCGGGCAGCAGGGAGTTTGCCATCAGGTGATCGACCACCACGTTGGGCAGAGGAACGTCCATATCGTTGACGCCATCGATACCCAGCAGACGGCAAACAGCGCGCTCCACCGTGACGGTGGTGTGCTGGTCGATGAAATGCTGGGTGTCGTCCGCGATCTTGGCGGCGGAGGCACGGGCACGGTTGACCAGCTCAAAATTCAAGCCGAGTTTGCTTTCCATAGTTTTCCCTCTCTCTTACTTCTTGACGTGACGCTCGTTACGCAGCAGCTTGGTGGGCTCCAGATAACGCTGCTTGGTGCCCTCGGCGACCCATGCCACGCCGGTCTTCTCCACCTTCTTCTTGCCGGTGCAGACGTCGCAGTGGCAATTCTGGACGTAGTGCTCGGGCTGGGTGTAAGAGGTGATAACGCCCTCGAAGTTACGCAGGATGACCTTGCGGGGAGTCTCGGAGATCAGGTAGTTGGGCATAACGGGGGTCTTGCCGCCGCCGCCGGGAGCGTCCACCACGAAGGTGGGGATGCAGTAGCCGGAGGTATGGCCGCGCAGAGCTTCCATGATCTCGATGCCCTTGGACACGGGAGTACGGAAGTGGCTCAGACCCAGAGAAGGATCGCAAGCATAGATGTAGTAGGGGCGGACGCGCATCTTGACCAGACCGTGAACCAGCTCCATCATCACGTGGGAGCAATCGTTCACGCCGGCCAGCAGCACGGACTGGTTGCCCAGAGGAATACCGGCATCAGCCAGCATGGCGCAAGCCTTGGCAGCCTCGGGAGTGAACTCCTTGGGGGTGTTGAAGTGGGTGTTCAGCCACACGGGATGATACTTCTTCAGCATGGCGCACAGCTCGGGGGTGATACGCTGGGGACACACAACGGGGGTACGGGAGCCCAGACGCACGATCTCCACGTGGGGGATGGCGCGCACGCGCTTGATGATGTACTCCAGAGTGTCGTCCTCGACCATCAGACTGTCACCGCCGGACAGCAGCACGTCACGAACCTCGGGGTGAGCCGCCACGTAGTCGATGCACTTGTCGATCTGCGCCATGGGCACTTCGCAGTCGTTCTGACCGGCAAAGCGGCGACGGGTGCAGTGACGGCAGTACATGGAGCACTGGTCGGTGATCAGCAGCAGCACGCGGTCGGGATAGCGGTGGGTCAGGCCGGGGGTGGGAGAGTCGGTATCCTCGTGCAGAGGATCGGCGTCCTCATAGTCGGCATACTCCAGCTCCTCAGCGCGGGGAATCGCCATCTTGCGGATGGGATCAAAGGGATCGTCCAGATCAATCAGGGACAGATAGTAGGGGGTGACTGCCATACGCAGCTTGCCCAGAGTCTTGGCAACGCCGGCCTCCTCATCGGGGGTCAGGGTCATGTACTTCTTCAGATCCTCAACCGTCTCAGCGCGGTTCTGAACCTGCCAATGCCAGTCGTTCCACAGATTTTCGGGAACGTCGGCGAACAAACCGTTACGAGTTTTCATGTGCGTTTCTCCTTCACAAAATCAAGTTAATGGTAGGTCAAAGGCTGGGAGTCCCCCGAAGGGGACACCCAGCTTCGGCGGGTTTTGTTTAGCAGTACTTCTCGTCGAACAGCTTACGCAGCTTGGGGTTCTCGCGCAGCACGTCCAGAGTGATGTTGGCGTGGTTCTTGGTGTAGCCGTTGCCGATGATCATGGTGACATCCTTGCCGATACCCTCAGCACCCAGAGCAGCCTTGGTGAAGGAGGTGGCCATGGAGAAGAAGTACACCATGCCGTCGTCGCGGACGGGCAGGATGGCGGACATCTCGCAGGACTCGATGTTCACGCAGCAGATGGACAGATCGTACTCCTTGCCATCGTTGACAGCCAGAGCAGCCTCCATGACCTCAACGGGCTTGGTGCAGTCGGCGACGATAACGTCGGTGTAGACACCCAGCTCCATCAGACCGGGAACCTGCTTGGGGTTGCGGACGACGCCCACGACCTTGCCCTTGGGGCCGACCTTCTTCATGGCCTCCCAGCCGCACAGAACGCCGGACTTGCCGTTGGCACCCAGGATCAGAACGCTGTCGCCCTCGTGAGGCAGCTTGCGGGCCTGGGCGGGAGCACCGGCCACGTCCAGAGCGGCCAGAGCCAGAGGCTCGGACATATCCTCGGGCATCTTGGCGTACAGAGCGGACTCGAACAGGATCGCCTTACCGACGATGTCCACGCGGTCGATGTCCTTGTGGATAGCCAGGATCTTGTCGATCTTCAGCGGGGTCATAGACAGGGACACCAGTGAGACGATCTTGTCGCCTTCCTTCAGGTCGAAGCCGGGCTTCTTCTTCAGATCCTCGCCGATGTGAGCGACGACGCCCTTGAACATACCGCCGGAACCGGTGACAGGATTCTGCTGCTTGCCGCGCTCAGCAACGATGCCCAGGATCATTTCGCCGATCTTCTTCTCGTCGCCGCCGCACGCCTCGGAGATCTGGGTGAAGGAAGCGGAGTCGATGTTCAGAGAGGTGACATCGCAGACGATCTCGTTGGAGTAGACCTTGGTCATGTCGTTGTCGATCTTCCACGCAGCCTGGGTCAGAACGCCCTTGGGCTCGATAACGCGGTGGGTACCGTACTTGTTGCCTTTCAGTTCAGCCATTTTAGTTTCCTCCTAAAAATTATATGTCAGTGTATGTGAAGCTTACTTCAGGGGCTTGAGGGACAGGATCTCACGCGCCTCGGCAGAGGTAGCGATCTCGCGTCCCAGCTCCTTCGCCATGCGGACGACCTTCGCCACCAGCTCGCCGTTGGAGCCGGCCTTCTGGCCCTTGCCCAGATAGACGTTATCCTCGAAGCCCACGCGGACGTTGCCGCCCATGGCGATACCGGCAGCCGCCATAGTCCAGGCGGACTTGCCCACGCCGGTGACGGTCCAGGTGGAGCCGGCGGGGATCTGGCTCACCAGATGGCACAGGTTGGGGATGGTGGCGGGGGTACAGCCGTTGACGCCCAGCACGAAGTTGAACTGCATGGGAGCACCGGGAACCTCGCCCTTCTTCGCCATGGTCAGGATGGTATCCAGATGACCGATCTCGAAGCACTCATACTCGGGCTTGATGCTGTTCGCCAGCATACGCTTGCCGAAGGCACGCATGGTGGGCATGGTGTTGTCGAAGATCTCGTCGCCGAAGTTGCAGGTACCGCAGTCGAGGGTAGCCATCTCGGGGAACAGCTCTGTGGGCTGCAGACGCTCCTCGGGGCTCATGCCGGTGGCACCGCCGGTGGAGGGGATCATAATGACGTCGGGCAGCTCCTTGCGGATGGCATCCATCACCACGCGGAAACGCTCGCGATCCTGGGTGGGGGTACCATCGTCGTTGCGGACGTGGATGTGCAGGATGGCGGCACCGGCCTCGTAGGCGGACTTCGCCTCGCGCACCATCTCCTCAACGGTGTAGGGAACGGCGGGGTTGGAGGCCTTGGTGACCTCGGCACCGCAGATAGCGGCGGTAATAATGAGCTTTTCCATCATTACACTCCCTTACTTCTCGATCTTGTTGCGCTGGCAGTCCTTGGGGGTGACGCAGGTACCATGGGCACGGCAGACCACCACGGGCTCGGCCAGAACGTCAGCGGCGGAAGCACTGATGTCGGGGCGGGAGACGATGACCTTGCGGGCCTCGAACTTCATGGTGCGGGAGGTGTTGCCGATCTTCTCGATCTCGCCGTACGCCTCGATGTAGTCGCCGGCATAGACGGGTGCCAGGAACTCCACGTTGTCGTAAGCGCAGAACAGACCCTCGTCACCGTCGCACTTGATCAGCAGCTCGGTAGCCACGTCGCCGAACAGGTGAACCATGTGGGCACCGTCCACCAGGTTGCCGCCGTAGTGGGCGTCCTTCGCACTCATACGCAGGCGAAGCAGAGATGTCATCTTTTCCATAAGTTTTTCCTCCTTCAAAATTTTGGACGTGCATTCCAAATACCAGATCTGGCCTTGGTACTTCTTTTGGGTATGAAAAAAGCACTATCGGTCAAGGTCGTTGACCAATAGCGCTCCATGTATCACTACATGACAGCAACGCCGCTTACACCACGCTGCCAGGCCCCGTGCGTTCAGACCTGCACGCGACCTTCGGCGGAAAGCCCCTTCCTGTGCCCCTGACGGGGGCCTGTCCCCAAAAACACAGTACCCTGCTCTCCGCGCCTCTATTGACTGATATTATGAAATTCTACTTTCAAATTATACCTTTTTCAGCGGGTTTGTCAAGTGACATTGTGACAGAAAAGACAATAATTTTTTTGTGCGATACGAATAAATTCCAGCCCGGAATTTGGTATTTTTCCCGAAAAGAAACAGGCGGAGAGGTAGGCTTGCAAAAACGGGGAAAAGGACGGGTTTTCGCGCCGGAATCCCTGTTTTGGGGCAAAAAAGGAGGGCGGCGCAGACGCCGCCCTCCTCTGTGGGGTAGGATCAGTAGTTTTCCTCGATCATGGAGAGGATCTCCGGCTTGAGGGAGAGCATACGGCAGATATTCAGCGCGTCACGGGGGCAGTCGGACTTACCCTCCACGCGGTAGAGACCGTAGTTCATGTGGCGGGCGATGACCGCCACGCCGTCCTCGCTGGTGACCGCCAGCTCGCGGCGGATCGCCTCCGGGTCGATGTCCCGCAGTCCGATGATCTGGTAGTGGGTGCGGGCGTACTCCGCCACCTTGTCGTAGTGGGTGGTCAGGAGGGAGACGGCGTTCACGTGGTTGAGATAGCGGGTGACCGCCTGCACGATGACCGCGCCCTCGTCGGGGTTGGTGCCGCGGGCGAACTCGTC